>Ga0302314_10016589_pt1 | contig 12421 bp, 21 predicted proteins | sample III_Palsa_N2_3_FD_200533 | JGI IMG/M metagenome (GOLD analysis project Ga0302314, IMG submission 200533) | Peat permafrost microbial communities from Stordalen Mire near Abisko, Sweden - III_Palsa_N2_3 | ecosystem: Environmental > Terrestrial > Soil > Palsa > Peat permafrost | place: Sweden...
CGCGGCAAGAGCACGACTACCCAAAACAGCGAAATCTCAGTGAGCGACAAAGCCACCATCAACAGGCAACGCCACGCCAACAATCAGACTGGCGCCAGGGCTACATAACCACAGCACGGCGGCAGCCACTTCCTCGGGCATGCCCGCACGGCCGATCGGCTGATCTTTCAGGAATGTCTTCATTGCCTCGGGATCGATCCCGTCGCCCATCGGCGTGTCGATGCAGCCTGGGCATATCGAATTCACGCGTATGCCCTGCGCCGCGACATCCAGAGCGGCGCTCTTGGTGAGGCCAATCACCCCATGCTTACTCGCGTGGTAGGCGGCACGCCCTGGCAGTCCTACCAACCCGCCAAGAGACGAACAATTCACGATTGCGCCACTACCCTGTTTCTTCATCTGGCGCAGCTCATGCTTCATGAAGGTCCAGATGCCGCGTAGGTTTATCGCCTGTGTTTCGTTATACCCCTCGGACGTCTCGTCGGACATTTCGCACATGGGGCCAAGAATGCCCGCATTGTTGTAGGCCATGTCGAGCCTCCCAAACTCCGCGACGGTCCGATCGACCGCGGCCTTTGCCTGCACCTCGTCGGCTACGTCGCAGACGATTCCTATTGCCTTGAGGCCCAGCTCTGTCAGCCCCTCGGTGGCGGCACTCAGCCTGTCATGATTGATATCCACCAAGGCGACGGCGGCACCCGATTCGGCAAACGCCTTTGCCGTAGCCAAACCCATTCCGGAACTGGCGCCCGTAACGAGTGCGACCTTACCCTTGAAATCGTAGACCGGATTCATGCTTGTTCTCCTCGAGGCCCTGCGAGGTATTGCTCGTCGGTAACTGGCTCCATCCACTCCACGTTTTTCCCTTCCAATGCTTCCTGGACGGCAATGTGAGTCATCGAAGTGGTTGGTGACGCGCCGTGCCAGTGTTTGTGGCCCGGCGGACACCAGATCACGTCGCCCGCCCGTATTTCCACGATGGATTCGCCTTCGCACTGTGTCCAGCCGCAGCCGGCCGTGACAAGCAACGTCTGACCGAGAGGATGAGTGTGCCAGTTCGACCGAGCGCCTGGCTCGAACGTCACACTTGCGCATGACACGCGGGCGGGCGGGGGCGGTGCGTTCAGGGGATCGATGCGTACCATACCGGTAAACCAGTCGGCCGGGCCATTCACTGAGGGTTGCGACCCTGGTCTCTTCAATTGCATGATGTTCCTTTAGTTGTTCGGGGCCGGGAACAACTCCTTGAGCTTCATCACGGCCGACATTGCATTGGGCCAGCCCGCGTAAAACGCGAGATGAGTGACGAGCTCGATGAGTTCTTCGTGCGTGACACCGTTCTCGATGGCGCGCGGAAAGTGGAAATTCATCTGTTCGGTCTTACTCTGCGCGACGAGAACCGCACAGGTCACGAGACTGCGATCCCGCTTGGATAGTTGCGGACGCTCCCATACATCGCCGAACAGAATCTCATCACTCAGTTCGGCAAGTTTCGGGGCAACCGCTCCAAAGGACTCACGTGCTGCCGTTGGTTTGCTTGACATGCTTCACTCTGCCTGGTGTTCGGATCGCGACATCACAATTTTGCGCGCGACTCTTTATGTCGACTAGATAGTAGAATGTGCAAAGACCTATGAGAGCTGTTCATCAATGTTGCGCGAAAACGTCTCGGATCTGCTTGCTTTCATCGCGGTTGCACGGGAAGGCAGCTTTACGCTTGCCGCTGCAAAACTCGGGGTGTCGCAAAGCGCTCTCAGTCATGCGTTGCGTGCTTTGGAGGCGCGCATAGGCGTGCGCCTTCTCAGTCGGACGACGCGCAGCGTGGCCCCGACCCCCGCCGGAGAGCGGCTGCTGCACGCTATCGCGCCGCGCTTCGAGGAAATCGAGAGTGAACTTGCCGCGATCGTCGAAACTCGGGACAAGCCGGCCGGCACGATCCGCATCACGACGACCGACTACGCAGCGGATACCTTGCTGTGGCCGCGCTTGTCGAAGGTCCTGCCCGACTATCCTGACATCAAGGTCGAGCTGGTCGTGGATTACGGCCTGTCGGACATCGTGGCCGACCGTTACGACATCGGCGTGCGGTGGGGCGACCAGGTAGCCAAAGACATGATCGCGGTGCGCATCGGACCGGATGCTCGGCTGGCTATTGTCGGCTCCCCGGCGTATTTGGAGAAACATCCTGCGCCCAGACAGCCCAAGGATTTGCTCAATCACAATTGCATCAGATTGCGACTGCCAACGCGAGGTGGTCTTTACCCCTGGGAGTTGAAAAAGGGCAAGCGGGAGATACAGGTTCGCGTCGATGGGCAACTCACATTCAACGGGGTCTACCAAATGCTGAATGCAGCTATCGATGGCGCGGGACTGGCCTTCGTGCCTGAAGATCTCGCCCACCCGCATGTGTCGGCTGGGCGACTTCGATGGGTGCTGGAAGACTGGTTCCCGACTTTCTCAGGGTTACACATCTTTTATCCTAGCCGCCGTGAATATTCCCGAGCGTTGTCAGTCGTCGTGGATGCCTTACGAGGCGGGGGATGAAACTCCCGCCAGGCAATCGCCACATCCATCGTCTGAGTTGCAACGCAAAACGGCCGTTGAGCTTCACGCGCCATTGTGTCGGACGAATGGCTGAAACTGGCCCAGCACGCGACCCGGTCCAGACGCTCGAATTTCCGCAAAACGGCCTTTCGGACGCTCTACCAAATCCTGACTCCAGTGCACGAAACACCTCAGTGCTGACCTTGGATTGCGGGGGTCCCCAGATTTTCGACCCGATTTGTGCCGCGAAGTACTTTGGCGGCAATTCTCGCCGGCGCTGTCAGCGCTACCAATTGCAGACGCGGTACCGTCCGACAGTTTGAACAATTTTTGGCATAACACTCAGGTTCCATCGCGGTTCTATCCAGAATGTCGAGGCTCGGCGGCACAGCCACGGCCAAATTATTGTTTTATAATAGACTATATTATCGACCAATATTCGAGGTGTCTGATGGTAGCTGAAACCCGAACGCTGACTGCGCAGGTCCCCGTCGAACTGGCAGAGGAAGTGGACGCATTGTCGGACCAGATCGAACGCCCAAGGCAGTGGATCATCAAGAAAGCACTCGTCCAGTACCTCGCACGCGAGGCAGAAAAGCGCCGCCTGATTCAGGAGGGATTGGATGATGTGACTGTCGGTCGCCTCATTCCGATGGAGCAGGCGCGCGAGTGGGCGAACAGCCTCGGCACGGATAACGAACTGCCGGTGCCGAAAGCGTGAGCATCAAGGTCGTCTCCACCAGTAAGGCCATATCAGACCTTGGAGTCATTGCCGACCACGTCAGGAAGTTCAATGACGCCACCACCGCTCGCAAGGTCGTCAGCGCGTTGCTGGACGAAGCGGAACGACTGGGACAAGACCACTTTCATCGGCTGGGCGAAGAGCTTGATGGATACGACGGGCCGCCGGCCCGCGAAGTGCACCGCTGGGTATGCCTCGCAGGTCGGTACGAACTGCACTATGAAGTCTTGCCACCATATGCCGAAGAACCCACGACGATCGCCGTGCTTCGCGTATGGGACACTCGACAGGATCGCTAAACCAGCAGTCGTAATAAGCGAATCCATGGCAGTCCCGCCTGCCGTCACGGCACAAACGAAAAGAAAAAGTTGTGACGCCCCTCGGCAAGCCACAGCTTCCAGAAAATGCCCGCCGGGGAGCACAATAAGCGCAGCACTCCGACATCCCAAGGGGGTCGATGCCGCGCATCAAATTCCAGGTACCGCCACAGCAGATCGGCGCGTTTCAGGTTGACGTAAAAGCGCGGGAGATAGTAAATCACAAACTTTCCCAACTCGTGATGAGTGATGTCGATAAGCCCTACGTGACGACGAACGATTCGTCGCCGGTGATTTTCATGTGCAACGTCGATGAAAGCTTCTTCGAGATGTTCAACGGACGGCGCAGCTGCGTGATTTTCGATTGAGAGGCTCACCGTGCAAAACCCACCACTCTTCCACGTCCTGCTCGATCATCTGGAGGCAATCGACACCTCGCCATCAGATATTCAGCGCTTCGTGGATCGTTGGAGCCGGCTAGGGCTGCATGGACACTTGCCTTGCCCTGCGTGTTACATCATGGGCGAAGAACAACCCCTCATACCTCTTCATGCAGAGGGCAACGTCAAGCCAGTCGTTTGCAGATCATGCGGAATTCGTTACGAGGTTCCAATTGAAGAGTGAGGCATTCATGTCGTCGAAACTCGACGGTCCGGAACGCGCAGATCTGCTCTGCTTCCTCGTGATGGCGCACCTCATCGGCCACGCCACCACTGGTGAATGGTTACGAACTGACCATTCGGTGGAGGCCGCCCGCATGTGGGCGGCCTCCAACTCCTCTGAATGCGACTGGCTGGAGCGGGCGAAGCTGGCAAGGATCGCGGCCACCATCGCACCGCAATTCCTTGTGTTCCCGTGCTTCAAGGATGCGAAGGAAATGGTGAAGCTGTTTGTGGATGGCTGGAGGCTGGACTATCGTTCGCCAACGGTACGAGGCATGCTTGACGTCTGCGTGGAACATCTGCATCAGAGGTGATGCCGCAGCCCCGCAACAATCAATCAACGCCGGCCGGCCAGCGGAACGTACAGACGAAAGTCTAGAAGCGACGAGTGGCCGATCGCATGAGGCAGTGACCGGCCAGTTTGCGACGTTGATGTCCGTCGGCGGGTATAACCGCATTCGAAAGCGAAAGCGACATTCATACACACACAAAGCCTGATCGCATTCGCACCGGTGAAACGCGGGCGCAAGCAACATACACGCGAGGCGCGGTTCTGCGAATACACTTGGCTACCGAGTCCGCGTTCAGAACCGGTAATCGGCCCTCAGCGTGCCCTCTTGTGCCGACGCGTGCGTCGTGTTGATGAGAGCGTCATAGCCCGGCGAGACCGTAAGGTTCTTCACCGGTTGCATGCCGATGCTGAGACCCGTCGTGAGATAGCCGCGCGGCAGGTTTGTGCCCGGCGCTGTGAACAGCGTTCCGTCCTGCGATGCCACGCTCACGGCGCGGCCCGCATCGAGCAACTGGCGCGCGTAGCCCACACGTAACTGCACGTTCACCGGTTTGAGCGCATTGCCAAAGGCCTTGTCGAGCGTGAGTTCCGCGTAGGGCTGCAGGCTGTGTACGTTGTCCGTGCTGACCTGATATATCCGCGGCATGCCCCAAGCCACTGCGCAGTTGGCTCGCGTCCCGATACCCCCGATATACGGGGTCACATCATTCGAAACCGATGCCTCGTAGGGTAGGCGGATTGCGCTATGGCGAGTGTTCACCCGGGCTAACTTCGATTGCGTGGAGCGTCGGTGCGCTTTCCCTGTCGCACAGTGAGACAAGCGGCCCTTGCTGGGCAAGGAGATCGAACTGCCTTGCCATCCCGATTCAGTCTGGCCCCGTAGGGCACCATAGTTGGGACACCCCCTCTTTTTAATGGATCCATATCAAAGGCCACGTGCCCGGCAGCCTACTTTGACGGCCATGCAGATGTGCCATGTACTCCGACGCGGCTGGAACCCGCAAACCCGCAGGCGGTTTTCGCGATCGAGAAATCACGAGGTGCCGGGGGCACGTCGAATCGGGCTGACCCACGGCGTCGCCCCGCTTCGGCCCGGGTTGGTTATCGCGCCCGGCGGCAACCTGCCCAGACCGGCGGGGTGAACTTTTGCAAGGTCTGAGTAAGAGCGGCTCACATCGGTGAGCTGCGACGTACCGGCAAACATGAGTCGGCAAGTTTGGAGAAGCAGCGATCAATTCAGGCGCGGGCCAAGCGAGCACACATCGCAAAGCCGCCACTTTCTCTTCAGGGGGAAGAGCCGCGGACAAGCGCACCCTGCCCGCCAGTGTTGCTGCGGCTACGGCCGCGAAATCGAACGGGCGCACAAGTGTCAAAGCTGTCAATCAGCACAACGTGTGTGCCCGCGTAGTCCCAGACCGCAAACGGCCGGTGCATGGCGGCACGTTTGCGCTTGCGATGCCAATAGACCACGTAGCGTCCACACCGCGTATGGTGCGGACGCCACGTGGGGAACTACACGCTACCCCTTGCCTCGCAGCCAGCGCACAAGATTAATCAAGGGCCGGATGCAATCAAGAAACAAGGCGCGGCACTCTGTCCAGAAGACATACCAGTACTTTCGAACACTTTGCATGATTTATCCTCGACGGATTGGAAAATTTTTCATGTGAGGCCGCTGCTAGCGAATGTATTTGCCACATACCTTCGAGCAGCTTTTGAGGCATGTCGGGTACGCGGAATTCACCGTCGGCAATGCCGGTGGGGAATGCGAAATCCATAGCGCTGCAGCAACGATGCCGCTACCAGACGTTGCGGCCGCAACCGCAAGCATCAGCAGTGACAGATCGTGATCGTCGTGGCGAAAAAAATACCTCCACAACCTACGAACCCATTTCATAAGGACTCCGATTTATATTTCATATGGAATGCGATCATCAGATAGCGGACGCCCCACTGCCTGTCGCAATTCAAGTGTCTGCCACCGATTGCCAGACGCAAATGCACGCGCGCGTCGCCCTGGTTCAGGATCGTGGCCCGACGCTTCCGATCTCGAAGCAAGGTGCTATACAGCGGTTTGGCTGGAGCCGTGCGTGCGCCGTCACGACGACTCGCTACACGTGGCATTGCCTTGAGTGCACGACAGTCGGTACCGTAAGGACGCGCCATGAGCCCCGCCACGGCACAACGTGGATATCGACTCAACGCCTGTTCGCCGGATGTACAGCCAAGGAACAGTACGTCGGATCAATAGGAGGCTCGCGCCATGTTCTTGCCCCGCCCAAAATGCCTGCGTGAGGGCGGACCAGATGAAGCGCCACAACCCCGGGGCCTGTGCGGGGAGAAGTCATCGCCGTTTCCGTAAATACGATGAGGCCAGCGACACGTACAGTGGCCAGTTCCGGCGCTGAAGCTCGAACCGCAGCTAATGGCACGCCCGGAAGCCGAAAGGCGTGGCCTTGCATATCAACACGTCGCCGATGTGTCGACGTTCTCGGCAAACACCGTGCGCGCCGCGACAGACACGTCGCCGACGCGCAACCGTGCGACGCTCCCCCGCAGTGCGCGGACGGCGGCAATATTGATTGCCTTGGCGATAATCGCGTCGGCGTCTGCAATCGAACGGCCGTCAAGCACCACGACACAGCGATCGAGCACACCGGAAGCGACGGTATATCTGTTGCGTGTCATGTTCGCCAGCTTCCGGCTCGCGTACAGACGCATGTCCTCGCGCTCCGGCACGTCGAAGCGGATTTTCTCCTCGAAGCGTCCACCACGTAGCACCGCTTTATCCAGGCGATCGTAATGATTGGTCGCCGCGATATACATCACGTCACGAGCCTTTCCCTGGGCGCCACTCAAGGACGTGCGGATCTCGTTAGCCAAAACCTCGACGTTCGAGTAACGACGCTCCAGCAGCACAGGGTCCGCCTCGTCAATGAACACAATCGCGGGACGGATATCGCTGGCTTCCCGCACCAGTTCGCCCCACGCGCCCGGCCTGCCGATCAGTCTGGCGGCTGTGGTCGACAGGAACGCCCACCCGCTCGCCTGGGCGATCGCCATCGCTGCCTCCGTCTTGCCGGTGCCCGGAGGACCGAAGAAGATCACGCCCGGGGGGAGACTGCCTCCCATCTTCTCCAGGTTATGGACCTGCTGCATCTTGTAAGCCATATCACGTAGAACGTCGCGTGACTCAGCCGGCATGATGATCTCCTCAATGGACTTCACGCCCGCCGGCAGCCGGCCCTTGCGACCCTGCAGCAATCGCATCGCCTGCATCCCCAGATCAAACGTCACCCTGCCCGCCCGAAACCTGCCGTCCCTGCGCATGTCCGCCAACTGGCCACCCACGCTCGCGAGGCGGCTTGCGCTAAAGCCGTCCCAGCGCTCTGCCAGACTCGTGACCACGACGGGATCAACCACGGAAAAACCAAGGCTCTCGCCGATCGACCTGCGCAGGATTGCCACGCGCGCGTCCATATCGGGTGCCGGCACTTCAATCTTGAAATCGAAGCGCCCTTCGCGGATCGCAGCGCGGTCAAGCCTGTCAATGAAGTTTGTGGCTGCCACCAGCACCACCTGCGTGCCGTGGAGGCTGGTGATGTTCGTTAGCATCACGTTGGCCACATCGGTATCCATCGAGTGCGAGCGCAAGCCATCGTCACGCGGCTTCGCCATTGAGTCAAACTCATCAAGGAAGAGGACGCATACACCGATGCGACGTGCAGCCCTGAACATCGCGTCAATCTTCTGCGGAGTCTCGTTGATCCACTTCGACGCAAGGTCACCATAGGTGATTGCCATGAACGGCACCTTCAGTTCGCCGGCGAGGGCTTCCGCGAAAAGCGTCTTGCCGTTGCCGGGTTCCCCAAATAGAAGGACCCCATTTCGTTTGTCTCGAGCGCCATGAATAATGCTCTCACCGGCCGCCAGTAAACGCCTCTTCGTCTCAGCCATGCCGATCAGGTCGGCAAACCGGTAGCGGGGCTGATGCACGTTGTCGTCAAACGAATAAGCCGGCTGCGGCACCTGCACCGGATCACGTAGCGCCTGCGCCGCAACCCCCGTATTCGCAGCGGTCCGCTCCAAGCCGGGCCGCCCATTACGCCAGCAGCGTCGCATCATCATGGCGACGGCAGCCATGGTCCAGATAGCCACACCATACCGGCTGAACGCGCTTGAGGCGATCACAAGCCGCAGCATGCCCGCGCTCAGGATAAGGAACGCAACTAGCGTCCAGCGCGAGCTGTGCCGGTCCTGCAGCCACATCGCTGCCGCCGCAATGACGGTAAGTTCCAGTAACTCGCGGCACGCGTCAGAGCCCATCCGGTGCCCCACTGTTAGCGAATGCGCAATGGCAACCATAAAAATTCCCACGAAAATCCAGCGCAGGACAACGCAGGCGGGATGATTGAACCCGTTCATTATTCACCTCAATTTGTATGTCGGAGGCCAACAGCAGCGCCCACCAGGCAAGCGCTACCGTTGCTGTCAATTGCTCCCGGAGCCAGCGCACGTCGTGCAGCGCCGGGCAAGTTTTAGCGGCGCGGAACCGGCTTCCACTGTCGCAGCGGCTTTCTGATACGCTTTTTGACCGTGCGCATGCGTGTGGCGAGACGTACCGGCTTAAGTCTGCGCCGCTTCCAGCGTCTTTCCGCGTGTCGCAGCCGACCAATTCGACGTCTGAGATGGCTCGCGAGCCGCTGGCGCCAGAGTTCGATGACTTCCAGGGGGACCGAAGCCGGGACAAAGGCAGTAAGGCTTCGGCTACTCATCCTGATGACTTCCTCACCGTTTTCCAAAAAAACAGATGTTTTCGATTTCATTAATACTCCTATTTATATAACTTACGTTCACCATCTGACTGACATGCCGATTCGGCACCGTTAAAACGAATGGTTACTTGCAGCGCGTCTGTTCGCGCGCCCGGCGGGCAACCCACATCGAGGCCCCAACACAATCCCTGACAAACTCCCGGACCTGGTTGAACAAGAGTTCCGGTTGCATTCGGAAGTTGCTGCCGTGAACCGCTTAGAGAGTCGGTCTACAGAAGCAGCCCGTTTGCACAACGTCATCAGGTGAAGCGGCCCGCCCAGGCTGTCCAGCATGATGCGACACAGAGTTGGTGCTGCAACCGATAATGGTGTCGCACGGTTCGGACGAGCCAACTGTCTGATACGAACCTTCCACCTGCGGTCTAGTCACGGCTCCATTCTTGATAACATGGCCAGGATGGCGCGCGGTCGGGTCTGTGCAACCCATGCGGATCGAAACAACAGAAGCGCGAGCTGCCTGCAGGACATCATGAAAGACACATCGCTGCTGGGGCGCCACCTCTTGCCTCAATGTAGCCTCGGTGTTCCGGCGGTGTAAATTCCAGGCAACGCGTCGGGAAGTGAGCTCGCATCGTTAGCAAGCATCAGCCATCCGACGACATTGCCAAGTGCGTCACGCGGGAACAGAAAGAGCGCCCAATATGCAGTGATGGATCCACATCCGTCCGCACCACGTTTTTCCGGTACGGTGCCGACGCGATACGCGCCTTCCACGTCGATGCACGCTCCGCAGGGCAGAGTCCCGTCTTCCTGCACCAACTCATATTCCAGTCGCACGATCAGCACTTCACCTTGATCCTTCGGAGTGCATGGTGTTTGGCGTTCCGCATTCATCAGGACACCCTTTCCTTATGTCCGCGGTGCGGAAACTGCAATATGACGCGTATGCCGCTGAAACCGAACAGGTAGCTTGCGTCACGGTCAAGGTCGAGAATTTCCAGGTCGAGGAGGGCTTCCAGGTCACGCATGACCGCCGTCTTTTCGCGAACCTGGAGCGACGCGATCGACTCCGCCGTCATTGGGCCTTCTTCCCGAAGCATCGTGACAATCTCCATCCGCTGGACGGTCAATACCTCTAGCAGCCGGGTCGGATCGTCAAACAACAGGAACCTCGAACCGTGAGACCCCATGCTACGGCACGATGCAGTCCTTTCTTGCGCACGATCGGACGGAACGTTCGCGAGGATGAGAAAATTCATGGTCACTCCTTTTTGCAGGGGCGGAACGCACGCAATCGTCGGCGCACGTTTCGCAGTGTCATGTGAACCCGAGAGATCAAACAGTTGCGAACAGGAACAGCCGGCCCGTCCGGCAATCGCGAAAGCGTCAGGCATCGCAGTCAACGACCGCGAATGCCGCGTTACGCGGCCAAAGAGACCTCAGAGCGGTGACCTGTAGCTAGGCCTATCGGCAAAACAGGCTGTAGAATTCTTCGCAACTGTCGTCGACGATCTGGTAGACCTCTTCGGCCCACTTAGCCCTGCTTGACCAGAGCTCGAGAGCAAACGCCAACGTAAACACCGACGTAACGAATTTCAGCATGTCGAGCAACACGAACACGGCGCCTCTTCCATCATGTCCAAGAACCCACTGCAGTGCGTCGATACCCCAAGTGATCAGAAACCACGACAGCAATGAGAAGACGTGAGGGGCGGCCAGACAAAGCACGCCAATGCCGTTAATAAGCCAATGAACCGGGCGTGGCAGTTCGGCGTAAGCCGAATTGACGACAGAAAAGCGGGAGCAACGTTGACGTTTCTGCATGTGATTTCTCCTGGCTGTTGTTAGAACACGATCGTGCGTTCGTCGATCGAACCCACGAACCCAGTCTCAGGTACGCTGGCAAAAATGCAAGTCGACAGCAGCGCTTCCGAAAGCCAAGCAGTCTGCACAGCGATGGGATGGTCGATGGCGTCGTCAAAACGATGAAAAGAGAACACGTCTCATGGGTGACCAGGGCGGGCGAGAAATACGGCCTTACAGAACCTGAATATCGCGTTTGAGCGGCACGCCCGGTCGAACCCGCATCGCACCCTTGAACACCGCTCGCCACGCGGATTTCGCCAGCAAGCAGATTCACCAACTTGAGGTGATCACATGTCCGGTCATGCAGGGCAAGTCCAGACGTGCGACCCACAAGCAGTCCCCTTGGGAAGATTCGGGTGCAGCAATGGAAGCCGCGTACCTGGCGTTTCTTTGGTGTGGGTTTGGTGCGGTACGCAGCATTGAGGTCGCTGGTCTGAGCTGGCCGATCCTCCAGAGCAGCACAATCCGACACAACCGAGCAGCGGTACCTCGGTCATTGAGGATCTGGCTGTTTGAAAGCAACCCGCCTGCATTGGGCATGCGAACGAACTTCCCGTGTAGCCGGCCAGCAACGATGGCGGATGACCGTTTTCTTATCGCGGTTCAACGGACATCAGGCGAAAGCGGCTCTACATTCGTCAAATGATGTGCCTTCGTCTAACAGCGTTTTCACTACCGCGTGAACGGCGGTGCCCCGATGCCGATAGCTGCCATTTTTATTGCCTCGGGTCTATTCGCTAAGCGCGCGCATGCGGAGGTTGTCCCCATCACCGACCGTGATGGTAGAACGCTACCGTCTCCGCTCTCCCGCGCTACGAACAGCCACCTCTGTTCAACCCACATGGAGTGAGTATTACGTGCGCATCTCAGGGTCAGCGTGGGCTGCCGTGTAATCTGAATGGTCGCATCCGTCCCTCATATGAGGGCTCGGGTTCGCGTACGCGCGATCCGGAACCTGCAGAACTTCGACAGTACCCGTGGCGCCAGCGTATTTGGCCTCGATCGTTTTCACACCCGTCTCACATCGCGCCGATAGCGGTGAATCAATCGGTCAGCGGGGGCGGAAGCAGCGGGCCCAACCATCTCGCGTTAGCGAACCAAGGTGCGCGCAGATCAATTCCGTCAAGTGTGCCGAATTGCTCGGCTTCCCATCGGTCTTTGCCTTCCCCATCGAAGTCATGCCAGCGCCTTACGTGTACTAACTCCGGCGGGACTCGCTCGCG
>Ga0302314_10016591_pt1 | contig 12420 bp, 12 predicted proteins | sample III_Palsa_N2_3_FD_200533 | JGI IMG/M metagenome (GOLD analysis project Ga0302314, IMG submission 200533) | Peat permafrost microbial communities from Stordalen Mire near Abisko, Sweden - III_Palsa_N2_3 | ecosystem: Environmental > Terrestrial > Soil > Palsa > Peat permafrost | place: Sweden...
AAGCGTCGTCCAAGTCCCATGATCAGCCACCCTCAGCCATTGGCCGTCCGCCGCAAGGGGGTCGCGAGGCGGACGGCACGGTATCCCGGCTACCAACAGCTACCGTGCGGTCTCTTCTGCCCGCAAGAGTAGGGCCAAATCCTCTGGAAAGACCGGGGCTTTCGGCCATGATTACGATTCTATTACTCTCCTCGCTAGCTTCTCTCACCGAACACCCGGGAGGCGTAGGCGGCCGCCTGGGTGCGGCGCTCCATGCCCAGCTTGGCGAAGAGCCCGGAGATGTAGTTCTTGACCGTCTTCTCCGCGAGGTACAGCCGCTCGCCGATCTGGCGGTTGGTGAGCCCCTCGCCGATCAGCTCGAGGACGCGCCTCTCCTGCGGGGTCAGCTGGGCCAGCGGGTCGGGCCTGGCGGGCTGGCCGGACTGTCCGCGCAGGCGGGCCATCAGCTGGCCGGCCGCCTGCGGGTCGAGCATCGACTGCCCGGTGGCGGCCGTGCGCACCGCGCCGACCAGGTCCGAGCCGCGGATCTGCTTGAGCACGTAGCCGGCCGCGCCCGCCATGACCGCGTCCATCAGCGCGTCGTCGTCGGCGAAGGACGTGAGCATCAGGCAGGCCATCGTCGGCATCCGGGACCGGATCTCGCGGCAGACGGTGACGCCGTCCCCGTCGGGCAGTCGGACGTCGAGCACCGCGACCTCGGGGCGCAGCGCCGGGATCCGGGCGAGCGCGGCGGCCGCGGTCCCGGCCTCGCCGACGACCGTGATATCGCCCTCGGATTCGAGCATGTCGCGCACGCCGCGGCGAACGATCTCATGGTCGTCGAGGAGGAACACCGGGATGGTCATAGCAAGAAATTAGCCGTCTCAGCAGCTCCGCTCTAGGGACCAACGTCCCGGATAATCCGGGTGCGCGGTAGTCTCGGCTGCATGGATCATGGCATCGGCGCGCTGCCGCAGTTCATCCCGAGCCCGCCGATTAATAGCTTCCATATCGGCCCGGTCGACATCCACTTCTACGCCCTCGGCTACATCATCGGGATCACGCTGGCGATCCTGCTGACCCGGCGGCGCTGGAAGGCGCTCGGCGGCGACCCGGACCTGGTCAACGACATCGCGCTGTGGGTCGTGCCCGCGGGCATCATCGGCGGCCGCATCTACTTCGACATCACCACGCCGGCCGACATCCCGCACGTGTGGTATGGGGTGGCCGCGGTCTGGACCGGCGGTCTCGGCATCTGGGGCGGCGTCGCGCTCGCGGCCGCGGTCGGGGCCTGGCGGCTGCACCGGCTCGGCATCACGGTCGGCCCGTTCGCCAACGCCGTCGCCCCCGGGCTCCTCGTCGCCCAGGCGGTCGGCCGCATCGGCAACTACTTCAACAAGGAACTCTTCGGCGGCCCGACCACGCTTCCGTGGGGCCTGGAGATCCCCTACGCCTACCGGGTGTCCGGCGGCATCCCCGGGCAGGACCTGGGCTTCTCGACCTTCCAGCCGACGTTCCTCTACGAGCTCATCTGGGACCTGGCCTTCGCTGGCTTCCTGATCTGGCTCGGCCACCACGCGAAGATCAGGGCCTGGGGCCTGTTCGCGCTCTACGTGGCCGGCTACTCGGGGTTCCGCATCTTCGAGGAGTCGCTGCGGGTCGACTCGTCCGAGCACTTCCTCGGCCTGCGGCTCAACATGTTCGTCGCCGTCGCCCTGACCATCGTCGGCCTGGCCTGGTTCGCCCTGGCCCAGCGCCGTCCCGAGCGGCCGGCCTCGGTGCTCCCGGCTAGCGCCGCCGGATCGGTCGAGGACGTCCGGCCTAATGAGGCCGCGGCCGTCAGCGCCGACCCGGACGACGCGGCCGACCCGGGCGACGCGGTCAGCACGGACGACGCGGCTAACCCGGAGGTCACGGAGGTCACGGAGGACGCGGCCGACCCGGAGGCCGCGGAGGTCACCGACGGTACGCCGGCCCCGGAAACGGCGGAAACGGACGAGGCCGCGGTCACAACCGCTCGTTCGGACGAATCGGGCAGTTAGTTTTCCGCGATCGGGGCTACCGCTCGACCGCCGCGATCGCGGCGACCTTCGCCCCCGCCACCCGGATCAGGTCGGCGGGGGCGATCTCTATCTCCAGGCCGCGGCGCCCGGCGCTGCAGAACATCGTGGCCAGTTCGACCGCGGAGGCGTCGATCACGACCGGCAGGCGCTTCTTCTGTCCGACCGGGGAGATGCCGCCCGCCACGTAGCCGGTGGCCCGCTCGGCCGCGGCGACCTCGGCCATGACCGCCTTCTTGCCGCCCACGGCCGCCGCTAGGGCCTTCAGGTCAAGCTGCCGGTGCACCGGGACGACGCCCACCGCGAGCGCACCGCCGTCCACCGCGGCGACCAGCGTCTTGAACATGCGCTCGGGCGCGATGCCGAGCGCCTCGCTCGCCTCGAGGCCGTAGGACCCGGCCCGCGGGTCGTGCGGATACTCGTGCAGCGTGAAGCCGACCTTGGCCCGCTCGAGGGCGATCGTCGCCGTGGTTCCTCGTCCAGCCACCCCGGTAACGTACCGTGCTAACTGTCCAGCCAGGAACGAACCCGGCTCGTGAGGAAGGCCAGGTCGGCCGGGATGTCCTGCGGGCTGCCGGCGCGGTGACCCCAGACGCTGGGGATCACCGCGAGCTCGGCCGACTTCAGGTGCTCGAGTTCCGCCTCGTTGTCCGCTACCCGGAAGTACAGGTCGGTGGCGCTGGGCATGAGCAGCACCCGGGCCGTGATCGCGGCCAGCGCCCGGCCCAGGTCACCGTCGTACCGTTCGTTCGCGCTGATGTCGGCTTCGGCCCAGGTGAGCGCCTGCGCGTACAGGTTCGCGGCGCGGCTGGTGGCGAAGCTCTCCTCCCAGTCGGTGCGCAGGAAGCTAGCCAGGTCAGGCGAGCCGAGCGCCGTCTCATACAGCCGCTCGCGGTAGAAATCCTGGCTCAGGCCCCAGCCGGCGTAGATGTGCGCGAACGCGCGCAGCGCCGCGGCCGGCTCGGCGCTGAACCGGCCGTTTCCCTGGTACTCGGGCGCGGCCTCCAGGGTGCGCAGCAGCCCGGACAGGAACACCCGGTTGTGCACCGAGGTCCGCGCGCTCCCGCAGACGACGATCGCCCGCTCGACCAGGTCCGGGTAGAGCGCCGCCCAGTGGTAGGCCTGCCCGGCCCCCATCGAGAACCCGTAGGCCGCGGCGATCCTGGTGACCCCGAAGTGCCCGGTCAGCAGTTGTGCCTGGGCCCGCACGTTGTCGGCCATGGTGACCAGGGCCGGGTAGTCGCCATCGTCGGCCGCGCTCGACGACAGCCCGTTGGAGAACATGTCGGGGATGACGATGAACCACCGGCCGGGGTCGAGGATCCCGGCCGGCCCGATCAGCCAGGACAGGTCCTCGTGGTCGGCCGTGTAGCTGCACGGGTACACGATGACGTTGTCCCGGGCCGCGTTGAGCGTTCCGTGCGCCTGCCAGGAGAGCCGGGCGCCGCGAATCACGCCGCCCCGCTCGACCGGCAGGTCGCCGAGCTCGAGCACGCCCTCGCGCACCGGCCAGCCCGGGCCCGTGTCGGTACTCATCTCGTCGCTCACCCGATCACCCCGTCGGGGAGCACGGCGTGTACCCCCCAGGTCTGGTTGGCCACCTGGGTGACGCGCAGGTCCACGCAGGTGCTCGCGAGCGCGAGCGCCGTCCCCTTGTCCAGGTCATACAGTGCCTGCATCCAGGTGACCATCGCGTCGAGCGCGTCGCCCATGGCCGCGTTGAGGTCGGCGTCGAAGCCGAAGGTGATCCGGCCGGCGGGCGCCTCGGCGTGGACCGAGCCGAGCGGGCGGCCGGTGACCAGGCCGATGACGGCTTCCGTGGTCATCGGGCACTCGATCGCCGTCCCGCCGGCCTCTCCGTCGCCCTGCGCGGCGTGGCCGTCGCCGAGGTAGAGCAGCGCGCCCGGCACGGTCACCGGGAGGAAAAGCGTGGCCCCGGCGACGAGCTCCCGGCAGTCGATGTTCCCGCCGCCCGCCGCCCGCGGCGGGATCGTGGAGTGCTCGCCCGGCTCGGCGGGCGGCAGGCCCATCACGCCGAGGAAAGGAGCGAGCGCGCGGGAGAAACCCCGGTCGTTCCTTCCCTTGCCCGAGTCCGCGTCCAGGTCCCACAGCAGCCAGGACGGCGGGCCGCCGGCCAGGCCGAGGCGGCGGTTCACCGGCGTGTCGAGCGCGCCCGCCGCGGTCCAGCCCCAGTCGCCCGGGCGCAGCGACCGCAGGGTCAGCGCGAGCGTGTCGCCCGGCTCGGCCCCGCGGACCTGGATCGGGCCGGTCAGGCAGTGACCGCGGGCCTCGGGGATCAGCCTCGGCGGTGTGTCGCCCGGGAAGGCCTGCCGTTCCAGGTACCCGGAGGCGTCGAGCGAGCGCACCAGCACGGTGTCACCGGGGTCGATGGTGAGGACCGGAGCATGATCGCGGGAGAAGATGTCGTGCGTCGTCTCGGGGGTGGGGTCGAGCTGGTGGGACGTCATGCGGTGGTCCTTCGCTCTGCCGCCTCGGGTGGCGCGGGTCGTGCGGGTTGGGCGAGCGGGTAGTGGCAGGCGACGGCGTGCCGTCCGTCGGAGGCCCGCAACGCGGGAGTCTCCTCCGCGCACCGGGCGGTGGCCAGCGGGCACCGGGTACGGAACCGGCAGCCGCTCGGCGGGCGCAGGGCCGAGGGCAGCTCGCCGCCGAGCGTCGGCCGGCTCGACTTCGCCCGCTCACGGGCCGGGTCGGGGACCGGAATGGACTCGATGAGACCGGCCGTGTAGGGATGCCGGGGCGCGTCGTACACCTCCGCGCTGTCGCCGACCTCGACTAGCGCGCCCAGGTACATGACGCCGACGCGGTCGGCCAGGTACTTGAGCAGCGACAGGTCGTGCGAGATAACCACGTAGGTCAGCCCGAAGCGCTGCTGGAGCGATCGCATCAGGTTGAGTATCTGCGCCTGGACGGAAACGTCAAGCGCGGAGACCGGTTCATCCGCGACGATCACCCGCGGGTTGAGCGCGAGGGCGCGGGCCATGGCGATCCGCTGCCGCTGCCCGCCGGAGAACTCGTGCGCGTACCGGCGTCCGGCGTCGCGGGGGAGGCCGACCGCGTCGAGCAATTCCGCCACGGTGGCCAGGCGGTCGCGCCTGGTGCCGACGTGCTGCACCGCGAGCGGCTCGCCGATCAGCGAACCGACCCGCATCCGCGGGTCGAGGGCGGCCGCGGAATCCTGGAACATCATCTGCAGATCCCGGCGGCGGCGCCGGAAATCGGCGCCTCGCAGCGAGCCGAGATCGCGTCCATCGAAGGCGACCGAGCCGCTGGTCGGCCGCTCAAGGCCGACGATCATCCGGCCCAGCGTGGTCTTGCCGCAGCCCGACTCCCCGACGATGCCGAAGGTCTCGCCCGCGCGCACGCTGAGCGAGACATCGGAGACGGCCTGCACCACCCGGCCGCGCTGGAACGGGACGCTGGCCGGGAGGTGGAACCGCTTGACCAGGCCGGTCAGCTCGATGAGGGGCTCATCCGCCGCCGCCGCCGCCGACCGTGGCGTGGGCGTGGGCGCTGGCTTTGGCGCCGGGGCGAGCGTGACGGTGCCGGCTTCCGCTTCCGCTTCCGCTGGATGGAAGCAGGAGAACTCGTGCCCGGGCCCGGTCTGCGCCAGTGGCGGGTCCATGGCCCGGCAGTCGTCGGCGGCGAACTGGCAGCGCGGCGCGAACCGGCACATCGGGGGGAGACCGATCAGTGCCGGCGGCGTGCCGGGGATGGTCGCGAGGCCGGCCCCGCGGTCCTGCTCCAGGGTGGGCATCGAGCGCAGCAGCGCCTGCGTGTACCGGTGCCGCGGATCGCGGAACAAGGCGGCGGTGTCCGCCTGCTCGGCCACCCGGCCGCCGTACATGACCGCGACCCGGTCGGTGTGCCCGGCGATCACTCCCATGTCGTGCGTGATCAGCAGGACCCCCATGGACAGCCGCGATCGAAGGTCATCGATGAGGGTGAGGATCTGTGCCTGGATCGACACGTCGAGCGCGGTGGTCGGCTCGTCGGCGATGAGCAGCTTGGGCCCGCAGATCAGGCCGATCGCGATCATCGCCCGCTGCCGCATGCCGCCGGAAAGCTGGTGCGGGTAGTCGCCGAGCCGTTCGGCCGGGCGGGGCATGCCGACCAGGCCGAGGACCTCGAGCGCGCGCTGGCTCGCGGCCCGGTGCGAGACCCGGGTGTGGATCCGGTACGCCTCGCGCAGCTGGCTGCCGATGGTTCTCGTGGGGTTCAGCGAGGACATTGGATCCTGGGAGATCAACGCGATGTCGTTGCCGCGCAGGCGGCGCAGGTCAGCCTCGGTGAGTCCGGTGAGCTCCGTCCCGTCGAACCTGACGGAGCCGCCCGTGATAGACGCGCCCGGCGGCAGCAGCCGCATGACCGACATGCCGGTCATGGTCTTGCCTGACCCCGACTCGCCCACCAGGCCGACGGCCTCGCCCGCGGCCACGGTGAGGCTGACGCCGTCGACCGGCCGGATTATGTTTCCGCGGGCGGCGATCTCGGTGCGCAGCCCGGTTATCTCGAGCAGGCTCACCGGCCGCTCGCCTCGGTCTGGGCGCGCGGGTCGAGCACGGTCATCAGCGAGTCGCCGATGAAGTTCGCGACCAGGATGGTGAGGGTAATGGCCAGCCCGGGGAACGTGGCCAGCCACCAGGACGTGGACAGGTAGGTGGCGCCGGCGGCGAGGTCGCTGCCCCAGTCAGGCTGCGGGAGCTGAACGCCGAGACCGAGGAAGCTGAGCGTCGTCGCGGTCAGCACCGCCCAGCCGATCGCGCTCGTCCCCAGGACGATCACCTCGGTCATCAGGTTGGGGAGCAGGTGGCGGAGCGACGTGCGGGCCGTGGTGGACCCGAAGACCAGGGCTGCCTGGACGTACTCCACCGACCTGAGCTTGCGCACCGACGCCTCGACCACCCGGGCGAAGCCGGGCGTGAACGCGACCCCGATCGCGATCACGATGCTTCGCACCCCGGAACCGGCCGTGGCGATCAGGATCAGGGCGATCATCAGCACGGGGATGGCCAGCAGCACGTCGACGATCCGCATGATCACTGAGTTGAGCCAGCGCGGTGCCATCCCCGCCGCCAGCCCGATCGCGACGCCGGCCGCGGTGGCCAGCGCGACGCCGAGCAGGCTCGCGATCAGGACGGGACCCGCTCCGTAGACGGTCCGGCTGAACATGTCCCGGCCGAGCTGGTCGGTGCCGAACCAGTGCGCGCCGCTGGGCGCCGCGAGGATGTCGTCCCCGGTAGCGGTCGGGCTGACGTGCGCGATCAGCCCGGGCGCGGCGATCGCGACGATGACGATGGCGGCGGTCACCGCCAGCAGTGCCCAGCTAGCGGCCGGCCGGCGGCGCCCCGCCTGCCGGCCGGCGATGACGGGGGCGGTTGCCGTTGCGAGGGCCATGACGCGTCCTCCTTAGTCAGGTGGCAGTCAGGCGACCCGCGCGCGCGGGTCGACGATGCCGACGATGAGGTCGATAGCCAGGTTGATCAGCACGTACGCGAGCCCGATGAGGACGATCGCGCCCTGCACGACGGGGATGTTCTTGCTGGTGATGGAGGTGGCCAGATAGCTGCCGAGGCCGGCCCGCCCGAAGATCACCTCGGTGACCGCGGCGCCGGTGAGGATGTTGCCGAACTGCAGGCCGATGGTGGTGATGGCCGGGACGGACGAGTTGCGCAGCGCGTGGCGCAGCAGGATCCGCCCCTCGCCGCACCCCCGGGCCCGGGCCGACGTGACGTACTCGCTCCGGTACTCCTCGATGATCCTGCCCCTGACCAGGCGGGTGAGGATCGCCGCGTATCCCCAGCCGAGCGACACGGCCGGCAGTACCAGCGCGGCGAACGTCCCGTTGTCGATCGCCGGGAACCAGCGCAGCCGCACGCTGAGCAGCAGCACGAGCAGCAGGGCGAGGAAGAAGTAGGGGATGGCCACGCCGAGGAAGGAGATGCCGCGCGCCCCCCGGTCGAGCAGCGAGTTGGGCCGGGCGCCCGCCAGCACCCCGAGCGGCACGCCGATCACGATCGCCACGACCATCGCCGAGCCAGTCAAGATGAGCGTGCTCGGGGTGCGGGACAGCAGCTCGTGCGCGACCGAGGTCTGGGTCAGGTAGGAGGTGCCCAGGTTGCCGCGGAGCAGCTGGCCGAGAAAGCGGGCGTACTGCTCCCACAGCGGCTGGTTCAGCCCCAGCCGACTGGTCAGGGTCGCGATCTGCTGGGGTGTCGCCTGGGATCCGTACAGGATGATCCGGGCCGGGCTGCCGGGGATCAGGTGGATGAGGATGAACGCGACGAAGGTGATCCCGAGCATCACCGGAACCGCGGTCGCCAGCCGTCGGGCGATGAACGCCGCCACGTCAGGACAGCGCCGCGGAGTGGAAGGTGATGTAGCCGTTCAGCGTGGTATGCAGGCCGCTGACCCCGTTCACCATGGTGAACGGGTCGTTGACGTTCCAGAGCGGCAGGTAGATGGCGTCCTTCATGAGCGTCACGCAGACCTGCTCGTAGAGGGAGCCGCGGGCCGCCGCGCCCGCCGTCTTGTTCGCCTGGGCGATCATCGCGTCGATCGCCGGGTTGTCGTAGTGCGACCAGTTGAAGCCGGACTTGATGGCGTCGGAGTTCACCCAGATGTTGAGCAGGTACGGGTCGGTGCCGTAGTAGCCGAAGGCCCCGAGGTTCTGCGCACCGGTGTTGTACGACGCCTGCGCGGTGGCGAACGGCTGAACCGAGGTGGTGGCGGTGAACCCGACCTTGTTCAGCTCGGATACCACGAACTCGGTGGGCGTCTCCATGCCTGAGTCGCTGTACAGGATGATGTCGAGCGCTAGCTGCTGCCCGTTCTTCGTGCGCACCCCGCCGGTGCCCATCTTCCACCCCGCCTGGTTGAGCAGGGCGTCGGCCCGGGCCGGGTCGTAGCTGTAGAGGGCGGCCGACGCCGCGCTGTAGCCGGGCGTGATTGGCGTGAGCACCGTGTGGGCGGCGGTGTCCACCCCGAACAGGACCTGCTTGACCAGCAGTTCCTGGTTGACCGAGTACATGATCGCCTCCCGGACGAGCGGGTCGTCGGTCGGTGCCTTGGCGACGTTGATGGGCATGCCGATAGGCGTGCCGATGGACTGCACGGTGAGCTGCTTGAACTGGCTCGACTGCTGTGCGGCGGCGATGTCGTTCGGCGGCAGGTTCATGGCGATCTGCAGTTGCCCGGACTGGAGCGCGTCGTACCGGCCGCTGTCGTCGGTCACGATACGGAAGATGAGGCTGTCGAGCAGCGGCGGCCTGGTGCTGAGCGCGGCCGGGCCCCACGTGTAGTCCGCGTTCTTGGCCAGGGTGAGCTGGCTGCCCGGGACGTAGCTCACGAACTTGAACGGGCCGGTGCCGACCGGGTGGTTGCCGAACCCGGTCGGGCCGTACTTGGCCAGCGCGGCCGGCGACGAGATGCCGAAGTTGCCCGCTGCCTGCTGGTGCATGAACCCGGCGTTCGGCCCGGTGAAGATGATCTGGACCGTGTAGGGGTCGAGGATCTTGGTCTCTTTGTACGGGCCGAGGGCGCCAAGGCCGCTCTTGGACTGGGTGGCCGGGTCGACGATGTGGTCGTAGGTGGCCTTGACCGCCGTGGCGTCGAACTTCGTACCGTCGTGGAAGGTCACGCCCTTGCGGAGCTTGAAGGTGTAAACCGACGCGTCGGGCGACACCGTGTAGCTCTCGGCCAGGCCGGGGACGAACGTGCTGCCGCCCGACCCGTCCGGCAGCCACCAGACCAGCGGGTCGAACATCGCCATGCTGATGAGCAGGGTCAGCGCCAGCCCGGTCGCGCCGGGGTCGAGCGTGTCCGGGGTGGACGCGATCCCCATGGTCAGCGTGCCACCGGGCTTCGCGGCACCGGCGGTCGCGGTGGCGCTCGTGCCGGTGCCGCACGCCACCAGCCCGAGTCCGGCGGCGACCCCAGCGCCGATGCCGAACATCTGACGTCGTGAAACGAATTGGGTCTGACGGGACTGCTCGCTCATCGGAAGCTCCTTCGCCGTCGGTATCTTCGTATGTTGTATACAGACACAACTACGCAGATGTTACGAACGGGATAAAGTGCCGTTTCATGGGCCGGCTCGATGTGATGCCGTATACGAATGAGCCGAGGCTTGGCGAGGAGTCGCCGGGAATTACCGAGGGGTCGTCGCGCTCAGCACGGTCAGCATCTCGCTGCGCACGCTGAGCACATGGTGCCGGGCCACGGTTTCGGCGAGATCGGGATCGCCCGCCTCGATCGCGCTGATCAGCTCGTGGTGCTGTGACCACGCCGAGGGAGTGCGCAGCGGCGCGTTCTGCCGCAGCAGCCACTGACCGCGCTTGACCATCGGGATCGCGATGGCGATCAGGTAGCTGTTGCCGGTCATCTCGAAAATGAGCGAATGCAGCTCAGTATGCAGCTCAGACAGGGTGTCGAGCTCCCGGCCCGCCGGGTCGGTCTGGACCTCGGCCAGGATCTCCTTCATGCGCGCGATGCGCGTCCCCGACGCGTTCCGCGGGTTCGTGACGTCCCGCGCCGCCAGTCGCGCGCCGAGCGGCTCCACCGCCAGCCTGACCTCGAACAAGTCGGCCGCCTGGTTGGCCGACAGGGTCGCTACGAAGCAGCCGCGGCGGGCCGATACATGGAGAAACCCCTCGGCCTCCAGCACCCGGAGCGCTTCCCTGATGGGGTTCCTCGACACGCCAAGTCGTTCGGCGAGCCGGTCCTCGATAAGCCGTTCTCCCTGCTTGAGGGTGCCGTCGAGGATCTGCCGACGGAGTTCCGTGGCTACCACGTCACGCAGCGGAAGATGCATGCTGCCGAGCGTTCCCCCGGTGCCCGTTGACATCATAGTCGCTCACTGTATACGAACACCGGCCGTGTATTGTCTATCGTCCATGGGCGATGATCTGGACAGAAGGATGATGGCGCTGGCGCTCGAGCAGGCGCGGACCAGCCTCGACGGGGGCGGGGTGCCGGTCGGCGCGGTCCTCGCGGCCGGCGGCGACGTGCTCGCCGCCGGGCACAACGAGCGCGTGCAGCACGGCGACCCGGTGGCGCACGGCGAGATCGCCTGCCTGCGCAACGCGGGCCGCCGGCCCTCGTACTCCGACACCACGCTGTACACGACGCTGTCCCCGTGCCAGATGTGCACCGGCGCGATCCTGCTCTTCCAGATTCCGCGCGTCGTGGTCGGCGAGGCCCGTACGTTCGCTGGTGATCTCGGGTTCCTCCGCGACAAGGGCGTCGAGATCGTGCTGCTCGACGACCCGGCCTGCGTCGCGGCCATGGAGGAGTTCCAGACACGCTACCCGCAGGTATGGAGCGAGGACATCGGCGGCCGCTAGCCCGCGGCCACCTGCTTCCCGGCCGCCTTCTGCTGCCCGGGTTGCCGGAATGCGTTCCTGGCTGATCCCGGAAGCTACAATCACAGCTTGTGAGTAGCGTGGTCCCGGCCGAGGTGGGTGAGCGGTTTCCTGACGTGCCGGCGCTGGCCGCGGCGCTGGACGAGACCGGGTACCTGACCGGGGACCAGCTCGCGGCGGCGCTTTTCCTCGCGGTGCGGCTGGGGCAGCCGATCTTGCTGGAGGGCGAGCCGGGTGTCGGCAAGACCCAGGCGGCCAAGGCCCTCGCCGGGGCGCTCGACACGGTGCTCGTCCGGCTCCAGTGCTATGAGGGCATCTCGGCGGCCGAGGCGCTGTATGAGTGGAACTACCCGAAGCAGCTGCTGGCGATCCGGCTGGCCGAGGCGACGCGCGAGCAGGTGCGGGAGACCGACTTGTTCCGTGAGGAGTTCCTGCTGTCGCGGCCGCTGCTGACCGCGCTCGATCATCCCGGGCCGCGGCCGGCCGTGCTGCTGGTCGACGAGGTGGACCGGGCCGACGACGAGTTCGAGGCGTTCCTGTTCGAGCTGCTCGCCGAGTCGTCGGTGACGATCCCGGAGCTGGGGACGCGGCATGCGGCTGTGCCGCCGGTCGTCGTCCTGACCTCGAACCGGACCCGTGACCTGCATGACGCGCTGAAGCGGCGCTGTCTTTACCACTGGATCGGGTTTCCGGGCGCGGCCCGGGTGGCCGCGATCATCCGGCGGCGGGTGCCGGGGGCCGGCGAGGCCCTGGCCGGGGAGGTCGCGTTCGCGGTGGCGCGGCTGCGCGGGCTCGGCCTGGTCAAGGCCCCGGGCATCTCCGAGGCGATCACCTGGGCGGGGGCGCTGGCGGTGCTCGGCGCCGGGTCGCTGTCGGCCGCGGCGGCGGACGCGACGATGAGCGTCGTGATCAAGTACCCCGAGGACGAGCAGGCGGTACGGGAGGCCGGGCTGGCGTCCGTCGTCGGGCGTGACTGACGGCCGCGGTGCCGCCCGGGACGG
>Ga0302314_10016592_pt1 | contig 12420 bp, 10 predicted proteins | sample III_Palsa_N2_3_FD_200533 | JGI IMG/M metagenome (GOLD analysis project Ga0302314, IMG submission 200533) | Peat permafrost microbial communities from Stordalen Mire near Abisko, Sweden - III_Palsa_N2_3 | ecosystem: Environmental > Terrestrial > Soil > Palsa > Peat permafrost | place: Sweden...
AAGCAGTTCGACCTGCTGGTGCTGTGGGGCACCTACGCCTCGCTGTTCTCCTACGAGCCGACCACCGAGACGATCAGCCTCGAGCCGCCGACCGGCGTGAGCCAGCCCTTGAAGGCCATCGTCCCGTAGCACCGGCCGCGCGGCCGCCTGCAGCCCAGGCCAGCCCCGGACCTCGCCCCTTAGCGTGTGGTCGCGGACCAGTCGATCAGGGGGCGGCCGTGTGCGCGCAGGAAGGCGTTGGCGGCGGAGAAATGCCCGCAGCCCTGGAAGGCGGGAAAGCCCGGCACCGAGCGGCGGTAGGACAATGGGCTGGGATGGGTGGCGAACAGCCGGTGGATGTGCGTCGAATGGATGTCCAGGGCGGTCAGGGTCGCAGCCGCCTTCTTGCCCCAGCACAGGACGACGCAGGGCTGGCCACGCGACACCACGGCGTGCAGCAGGGTTTGGGTCAGCGCCTCCCAGCCCTTGCCATGATGCGACTGCTCGAGGTGCGGATCGGCGACGTGGTCGAGGGTCAGGACGGCGTTGATCAAAAGCACCCCCTGCCGGGCCCAGGCGCTGAGATCGCCGGCCGGCAGGGATTTACCGGTATCGCGTTCCACCTCCTGGCAGAGATTGCGAAGCGAGCGCGGCAGGTCGGTGGCGCGCTGCACCGAGAAGGCCAGGCCGTGCGCATCGCCCGGTGTCGGATAGGGATCCTGGCCGAGGATCACTACCGCGACCTCGCTGAGCCGCGTCAGCTCCAGGGCGGCGAAGACCTGGGCGGCCTTGGGCAGGATCTGCTCGCCGCGCCCGGCAAGGAAGGTCAGCAGCTCGCTGACGGTGGCGGCGAGCCGGTGGTCGGAGGCCAGGGCGGTGCGGATGACCTGCTGCCAATCGGGACTGTTGAGGGGAAAGCGCTCGAATAGGCGCTCGGCAACGGCATCAGCAGCGGGCATCACGGATCCTGGACCGGCAGTGTCTGGGTTTGCCCAGCGACGCCATATGGAAGAGGCGTGCCCACGCAGGCACCTGGGACCGCGCCCTACCGGCCGAGGACCGCCGTCATCCCCCGCTCACGCAAGGTGATGGCGCGGATCGTCCAAGGGACCTCGGAATCGTCCGCAGCGCGATCCAGGTGGACCTGGCACAGCACCAGGGCCTCAAGCTGCTCGAACAGCGCCAAGCGGAGCGGCTCCTGCAGGTGCGCAGCCAAGCCTGCGGCCAGACCCGCGATGGGGATCTCGTCGATATCCACCCGATCGAGCAGCACGCAGCGGCGCACCGCATCAAAGCGCAACGTCCCCCTGCAGACTGCCCGTCCCGTCAGAGCATGGCCGGCGATGGACAGATCGAGCTGCAGCCGGATGACAATGCGCTTCATCACCAGGTCGAAGGCGATGGACGGCTGCGAAAAGCTGTAGGTCGTCAGACCCCGGTAGCGGCCGGTGACCGGACAGACGCCAGCCACGGCCCTCTGGACATCGTCCTGATCGAGCGTGACCTCGATGCGATGGGAAGACCGCGTCACCGCGATCACCAGAGCCAGGCTCATGGCCACCAACGCCATGCCGCCGACTGCCGCCATGAGCGGCACTGCCCATGCCCTCCTGTGCGGCACCGCACCGTGCTGCCCGGCGGGGCCAGGTTCGATCACGGGTTGGGCACCGTGCGCGGATCGAAGCTGAAGCTGCCGCTGAGGTGGTTGGTGTCATCGAGCCAGACATTGACCGCGACACTCACCGACTGGGCGGTGATCGCCGTGACCACGATATAGCCGTTGCCGCAGGCGATATTCGAGCTCGGCGGCATGAAGAAGGTGACATTGAAGGCGTCGGTGAAGTCCTTGCGGCCAAGGACGTGCGGTATCAGCACCAGCAGCTGCGGCACGGTCATGGCGATCTCATCACCTGACTTCTCGCCGAGCAGGTTCAAGCGCCAGCCGCCCTCATCCTGCAGGAGGTTGGGCGTGGCCGCGACCAGGCTCCAGGCACGGCCCTCCATCACCCCACTCAGCGCTCCGGCGTGGATCGCCGCCTGGCCATGCTGCTGGTACGGCGTCAGGGGTGGCGGGGGGGGCGGCGGCTTGGCGGCGACTTCCGGCATGACCGGGCTCATGAACATGGTCGTGCCGTTGGAGAGCATGCTCAGATTCTTGTGGTCGAACTCCACCGCGGCCTGGGTCGGCGTGCCATTGGTGGTGACCTTCAGGATGGTGTCATAGCGCTCGTGGCGCAGCACCTGGTACTGCGAGGTGGTGCTGCCGAGAGTGCTCAGCGTCACGGTCATCAGGCCGCTGGACGTGAAGACCACGTACATCTCGACCGGGGAGATGGTGGTGCCGTCATGGGTCACGATCGAGGTCACCTGCCAGTGGCCGACGATCGGATCCTGCAGCGCCTCGTCGCCAGGGCACAGGGCCTGCCCGCCGAGCGCCAGGGCCGAGATCAGGACAAGCGCCTGCAGCAGGCGGTGCCGAGCTCGAAGCTTCGGCCGGGCAGGTGCGACCACATCCAACGGCCCCACCCTAGCCCCGCGCCTGGCTGCGGATCCCACGCGGCGAGGCGCCGAGCGCCACGCGCAGCACCTTGTTGAAGAAGTGCAGGTCCGGGATCCCGACCTCGGCCGCGATCTCCTTGATCGGGATGTCGGATTCGCGCAGCAGGTAGGCCGCGCGCTGCACCCGGCAGTTGCGGATGTAGGCGACCGTGGTCACGCCCAGCTCCTTGCGGAACAGCCGCAGCAGGTGGTTGGGCGAGCAGTGCGCCGCCACCGCGATGTCCTCGATCGCCAGCTCCTGGACCAGGTGCGAGTTGATGAAGGCGCGCGCCCGCTCCAGGGCCGGATGCCGCACCCGCTCCTGGGCTTCGTCCGGCTTGGCGAGCTGCCAGAGCAGGTCCCAGAGCCGTGCCTCGGCGCGGTGCGGGGTGGTCTCGAACCAGCGCACCGACTCGAGGAAGGCCTGCTCCAGGACCGGGTAGCGCGGACCCAGGTCCTGCAGGGTCGGCACCAGGACTTCACCGGGGCTAAGCGGCAGCTGGAAATGCACGCAGGCATGCATCGAGCGCCCGGTGAAGCGGCAGTCGAGCTGGGACTCCGGCGCCCACAGCCCGGCCGAGCCGCTGGCGATCTGATAGGTCGCCGCCGTGGTATGCATGGTCACGGGCGAGGCGTAGAAGTGCAGGCGCCAGCGTCCCGCCGCGCAGTACTCGCGCGGCTCCTGGGAATCGTGGATCGCGGCGCCGATCGCAGTGATGACCGGCGGGCTGGCCAGGGAGATGCGGTGCAGGGTCTCCATGGTGGAAAAATACCAGCGTTCGCCCCGGAGCAACCCGCGAGAGCGCCGCAGCCGGGCGACTGTCGCAGCAGCCCCGGCAGCGGATCGGCGCTACTGCACGCCACCGAGGTATTCGCTGACCAACGCCGTCCAGCCGGTCTGGTGCGAGGCGCCCAGCCCCTCGCCGGTATCGCCATGGAAGTACTCATGGAAGAGCACCAGCTCGTTCCAGGCCGGATCCTTCGAATAACGCTCGTCCCCGCCATGGCAGGGGCGGTTGCCGTCCTTGTCCTTGAGGAACAGCGCGGCGAGGCGGCGCGCCAGCTCGTCGGAACACTCAAGCAGGGTCAGGGGATGGGCGCGCACCGAGGGCACCGAGACGCGGAACTCATCGCCATAGAACTCGTGGTACTCGCGCAGCGACTCGACCAGCAGGTGGTTGATCGGGAACCAGACCGGCCCGCGCCAGTTGGAGTTGCCGCCGAACACCCCGCTGCGCGAGACCCCCGGCTCGTAGGCCACGACATGCTGCACCCCGCCGATGCCGAGCACGTAGGGATGGTCCTGATGGATGCGCGACAGCGAACGGAAGCCGTGCGGCGAGAGGAACTCCTGCTCGTCGAAGACCCGGGCCAGGACCCGCGCCAGCTGCTCCTTGGAGGGGATGGCCAGCAGCCGGCTGGTGCTGCCGGCGGCGCCCTCGTCCAGCCAGCTCATGCGCCCCTCGAGGTCGGTGCGGTGCCGCTCGAACCACCCCAGGCGCTTGGCGAAGCCCGGGAAGCGCTCGAGATGCTCCTTCTTGAGCACCACCGTGGCGAAGAGCGCGATCACCCCGACCGCGGAGCGCACGCGCATGTTCTCGCTGCGACCGTCCGGCCACTGCATCTGGTCGTAGTAGAAGCCGTCATGCTCGTCCCACAGGCCGTCCTCGCCCATCTTGTTGATGGCGTCGGCGATGGCGACGTAGTGCTCGAAGAACTTCGAGGCGATGTCCTCGTAGCTGGGATTGCTGCGCGCCAGCTCCAGGGCGATGGTCAGCATGCGCGCGGCGTAGAAGGCCATCCAGGCCGTACCGTCGGCCTGCGCCAGGTGGCAGCCGCCCGGCAGCGGCTGCGAACGGTCGAAGACCCCGATGTTGTCCAGCCCGAGGAAGCCGCCGGTGAAGAGGTTGCGGCCGGTGGGGTCCTTGCGGTTGACCCACCAGGTGAAGTTCATAAGCAGCTTCTGGAAGACCCGTTCCAGGAAGCCGAGATCCGGCGTGCCGCTCTTGACCCCCATGCGGTACACGCGCCAGGCGGCCCAGGCCTGGACCGGGGGATTGACATCCCCGAAGGCGAACTCGTAGGCCGGGATCTGGCCGTTGGGATGCATGTACCACTCGCGCAGCAGCAGCTCGATCTGGCGCTTGGCGAAGGTCGGGTCGATGCGCGCGAAGGGGATGCAGTGGAAGGCCAGATCCCAGGAGGCGAACCAGGGGTATTCCCAGCTGTCGGGCATGGAGATGACGTCGCGCGCGAAGAGGTGCGGCCAGTCGGCGTTGCGCGACTGCTTGTGCCCGGGCGGAGGTGCGGGCTGGCCCGGATCGCCGGCCGACCAGTGCTTCATCACCAGATGGTAGAACTGCTTACACCAGATCAGTCCGGCATAGGACTGCAGCGCGACCGCGCGCTCGTCGGCCGAGCCGCGCAGGATGGTGGAATAGAAGAGCTTCGATTCCGCGATGCAGCGCTCCATGGTCTGCTCGAAGGCGTCGCCGAACCACTCTTCGGTGGCCGTGGCGGGGCGCCAGCGCAGGCAGATGGTCTGGGTCTCGTGCGCCGCCAGGGACAGCTGGTACCAGGCCGCCACCTTGGTGCCTTCGGTGAGCGGATTGACCGCCTCCAGCTCCTGGTTGACCACGCGGCGATGGAAGGCGTCCTTGACGTAGGGCGTGCAGGACGCCGTGCCGAAGAGCTTCTCGGCATTGGTCTCGTTCTCGGTGAACAGCCACTGCGGGCTGCCGTCGCTGGAGAGCTGGTAGGTGCCGAGGGTCTCGTGCTCCATGCGCAGCAGGTTGTCGCCGATCAGGGCCATCACCGGCTTGCGCTTGTAGCCGTCGGGATGCTCGCCCCAGCGCCAGGTGTTGCGGAACCAGAAGGTCGGCAGGACATGCAGCTGGGTCGGCTGGTCGGAATGGTTGGTGATGCTGATGCGGCACAGGATGTCATCGGCATCGGCCTTGGCGTACTCGACCTTCACATCGGCATGGCCGTGCGCGAAGACGCCGGTGTCGATGAGCTCGTACTCGTCCTCGGCGCGCCCGCGGCGGCGGTTCTCGTCGAGCAGCTGCTGGTAGGGGTAGGCCGCCAGCGGGTACTTGTACAGCGCCGCGGCGTAGGACGCGGTGGGCGTCGCCTCGAGGAAGTGGTAGATCTCCTTGACGTCCTCGCCGTGGTTGCCTTCGCTGTTGGTCAGCCCGAAGGCGCGCTCCTTGAGGATCGGATCCTTGCCGTTCCACAGCGCCAGCGCGCAGCAGAAGCGGCATTCGCGGTCGGTGAAGCCGAGCAGGCCGTCCTCGCCCCAGCGGTAGGCGCGGCTGCGCGCATGGTCGTGCGGCAGGTAGTTCCAGCAGTCGCCCGTGGCGCTGTAGTCCTCGCGCACCGTGCCCCAGTTGCGTTCCGAGAGGTAGGGGCCCCAGCGCTTCCAGTTGCGGATGCGCGCATTGTCCTCATCGAGACGACGCCGTTCCGGATCCAGTTGCGTTCCGGGAGAGAGAGCGTCGGTCGTCATGCGGGCATGTTGCCGTGGCGGGCTGACCTGCGAGCCCGTAAAGTCCATCCTGCCTCAGAGGCGGACGACCAGCGGCAGGACGATGAGCACCACCCCCAGCCCCAGCGACAGGCCCAGGTTCTCGATGAAGTACGGAAAGACCATCAGCGCGATGCCGCAGACCAGGGCCAGCCAGTGCTGCTGCTTCTTGCCGTAGACGAAATAGGCGAAGCCGAAGGCGCTGGTCAGGACCATCCAGAGATAGAATGCCGACTGGTGGTCCATCGCGCCCCACCGGGAGTATACGCCACAACCCCCACCCCGGCCAGGAGTCCCCGGCGCGGTGTTGAGCGGGGAGGGACCAGGGCCGGCGCCCCGGATCAGCCCTCCAGGACGCTGATGGCGCTGATCAGGAGCAGGGCCTCGGGGTCGTCGAGGGTCCAGGTGATGCTGCTGAGCAGGTCGCTGGCGAAGGCCCGTTCCCAGAGATCCAGGCGCAGGACCTCATAGCGGCTGTCGATGACCGAGCGCAGCGCCGGGCGCAGCGCGGCCCCGCGCGGGGTCGGGGTCCACCACCGGCAGATGTCATTGTGGCGCAGCACCTCGATGCCGTGGCGCAGCGGCGCGGCGATGCCGCCGCCGGCGAAGGCGAACTGGTAGTGCGCGGCCGGCGCCCCGCGCGTGCGCGCCGGCTCGGCGGTCGCCCAGATCGCCGGCGCGGGACCGGGATAGCCGCCGCCGACGAAGACCTGGCCCAGGACCGCGACCGCGCGCACCCGGCGTCCGACCGGGATGGTCACCGAAGGACGCTCCCGGCCCAGCAGCAGGCCGTAGCCCGCAGCCTGGGCGTCCGCGCACTGGAACGCGATGCCATCGATGAGCTGCGCACCGAGCTGCGGCCAGGGCGGGGTGAAGGCGTAGCCCTCATGGTCGCCCGGGACGGTCTGCCAGTTGTCCATGTCGCGGATGCGCCGCGCCTGGTCGGCGCGCGCCACCAGCGCCTCCTGCCCTGCCAGGCTGGCGCCCAGCTCGACCGGTGTCCAGCGCTCGGCCCGCCGCGCCGCCTGCGCCAGGACCTCGACCGGTGGACGCTCGCGCAGCGGCGGGTGGTCCATGTCGAAGCACATCTGCGAGAGGATCTGCAAGTCGGGCTTGGGCCGGCCGTCGGCGTGCACCAGCCCCTCCACCGTCCAGCCCTGGATCGAGGCCGGGCTGGGACGCGAGTGCTCTTCATAGTCGGCCCATACCCAGATGCTGCCGCCGATCAGGCGCTGCGGCTCGTCGCTGCGGCTGTGGCGCACGAAGAGATCGCAGAAATCCGTCAGCTGGCGGGCATTGCCCTGGCCCAGGAAGCCGCTCCATTCGGTGATCACCAGCGGCCGGCCGGTGAGCACGCGCATGCGCTCGATGAAGGACTTGCGGGTCGCGTAGACATTGATGCCGAAGAAGGTCAGGTCGGCGGCCTTGGCCATGTCGATGAGCATCTGGTCCTGTCCCGAGCAGTCGGCCATCGACAGGCAGCAGTCCGGGTCGAGCTCGCGGCACATGGCTGCGATCCGCACCGCATAGGCGATGTTGGGATTGCATTCGTTGTAGATGAACCAGGCCAGGATCGCAGGCACGTTGCGATCGCGCAGGATGGTGCGGCGCAGGCACTCGACCGCCGGTGCGGCGATCTGGTCGTTGGCCAGGTCGTGCCAGCAGGTGCCCGGCTCCTCGCTGACCAGCAGTCCGAGCTGGGCTGCGATGCGGCACACCATCCCGTCCTGCGGTGAGTGCACCAGGCGGATGTAGTTGAAGCCGGCGTGCTTGATGCGCGCGAGCTCGCGCCGCACCGCGGCTTCCGGCGGGCAGTAGCCGTGCGCATGGGTGAACTCATGGCGGCAGACGCCTTTGAGCAGCAGGCGCTCGCCATTGAGGAACACATCGGCGCCGGCGGCGTGGATGCGCCGATAGCCGACCTCCTCGACGAGGGTCTGTCCCGGCTGGTTGGGCAGCAGTGCTGCGATGGTGTAGAGCGACGGATGCTCCGGGCTCCAGAGCGCGGGACGCTGCAGGGTGAAGGTGAAGGGCTGGGCGGCGGTGGCGGTGCCGTGGGCGACGAGCGCGCCGGTTGAGCGCTCGTGCACGGTGATCCCGACCGCCGGCTGGCCGGGACCGTCGCAATCGACCTGCACCGAGCTGTGCGCCGTCAGGAGGTCCGCACTCAATCCGGCGCGAAACAGGATGCCGCGCAGCGCGGTCTCAGGCAGCCACTCGAGGTAGACGGGACGGATCAACCCGCCATCCCAGCGCCGTCCGGGCACCGGCCCGAAGGCCTCGAGCAGGTCGGTGACCTCGATCTGCAGGAGGTTGCCCTGCGCCCGCAGCAGGCCTGGCGGCACGGGAAAGTCGTAGATCGCCCACGCGCCGGCCCGGCCCAGCAGCTGGCCATTGAGGGTGATGGTCGCGCTGGCCAGGACGCCCTCCAGGACCAGCCGTACGCGCTGCCCTGCGCTCCAGCCGCAGTCGAAGACCCGTTCCAGGGTGCAGCTGCCGACCGGTGCATAGGAGCCCGGCACGGTCACGTAATCGATCTGCGTCCCGTCCAGCAGGCGGCTCCAGCGGCCGCCCAGGTCCAAGCGGGTTACGGATGCGGTGCGCGTGGCGACGAGCGACATGTGATCTCTCCTGAGGCGATGACCGGATGCGTGGGACGGCGGATGATCAGCGCAGAAGAGCACCCACGCCAGAAGTTTGGCATGAGGTAAGATGTCCGACTGGGGCGTGGCCAGGCGGTCAGTCGTCAGGTTGGCCGGTGGCGGCGCCGCTTCGGTCCGGGCGGCTGCCGCTGTCGCTGTCGACGCCCGGACCGACCACCACCCCGAGACGCTGGGCAGCGCTGACCAGCAGGCGGCGCTGCTGCTCGAGCGCGGTGATCACCGCCAGGATCATGACCCGGCCCGGACTGCCATCGGGGCCCTGGATGGCGCTGGCGAAGGGTCCGGGAATGGCGCGCAGCGCCGCCAGGGTGTCGGCCAGCTGGGCACGCAGCTGCTGGTCGAGCAGCGCATCCCGCAGCGCGACCAGGGCGCTGGGCGACGGACCGCCGCCATCCCTGCCCCGGCCGAGGTAGGTGGCCTGGATGCCGGCCTGGTCATCGATCAGGTCATCGAGGCTGGTGCAGCTGAAGCAGCTCTGCCCGTCCTCCATGCTGCGGGTCTCATAGGCCACGGCCATGCGTTCGCAGGCCATCTCATCCCCGCACAGGGAGCTCATCCCGGTGAAGATGTCCTGCAGGGCGATGCCGGGATCCCCCTGGATGAAGCGCCCCTGGAAGGTCCCGGGCCGTGCCGGGTCCCACTGCACGGCCACCTGGCTCAGGTCCGCCACCAGCAGCTGGGCCGTGGCGCGCAGGTAGGCGCGGCGGCGCGCGACCGCTGGCGGTCCCGGAACATAATCCGCAAAGGATCTGATGCCCGGTCCGCGCGCCTCCCGGCCCTGGCCCCAGAGCAGGAACTCGATGGCATGGAAGCCCGTGGCGATGTTCTTCTCGCCGCCATGCAGGTTCAGCACGCACAGGACCGGGACGGTGATGATGGGGACCTGCTCGGGATGGTTGATGATGCCGCTGCCTGGATCGCCGACCACGTAGTCGATGTAGCTTTCATCGATCGGCCAGGGATTGATCCGGTTCTCCAGATCCGCGACCGGCTCGTCGATCGGTCCACCGTAGAAGCGATGGCATTCGCTGGGTGAGTAGGCGCGACGCGCGTGCACCCAGCTCAACCGCACGCCCGCCAATCCGGCCGCGCTCGGTGCCAGGAGAAAGCCATCGATATCCTCCTTGAGCTGCTGCGCGGCGGCGACGATGTGTTGATACTCGATGGCACGCAGGGAGGCGTAGCGCATCACGACCTGATGGGTCAGGCTGGTCGGGGGCGCGCCGCCATCGCCCTGCGCGGCCATCAGGCCTGCAGCTGGACTGAGGAACAAGACCACCAGCACGAGCAGGGTCCGGTGCACCTAGTCCTCGCCCAGTTCGACCACGCGCGGCCCACGACCGGGTGGCTGCGGCGAGGAACTGGACTCGGGCGGGGGCGCCGCGATCAGCCGGATCCGGATGAGCATCCCATCCACGTCGAAGCCGGTCGAGCGTTCCAGATGCCGTGCCCTGAGGCGCTGCGCGAGCAGCTCCGGCTGCGCGATCGCCGCCCGGTGATCCGGCAGCATGGTCACCATCTCCTCGAGCCCCGCGGTGATGAGAGCCAGCAGCCGCTCGACCGTGCCACCGCCGACATAGCGGGCCATGTTGGTGCGGACCGTGAGCGTCCCGCTCACACCGACCAGGGCGCCATCGGCACAGCGCAGGTGCACCTCGTTGCGCGCAGCACGTGGGACCAGCAGCTCCAGGGTCACGGACTGGGCGGCCGACTGCACCACGATCCGTGGATCATGGCCTGCGAGATCGATGGCCGTTGCCATCTGGAACGGCATGGCCACGCCCAGGCGTGTGGCCTGGATCATGGCCTCAACGACCACGGGCAGCCGGACGCCGGCCATCACGGTGGCCTCCAGATCGCGCGTGGCCAGGTCCAGTCCGGCGCGCTTGGCCAGGATGCGCTGCGCCACGATCAGTGATGGATCGATCTGGCGGAAGCGCATCCAAAGCAGCGCCCACCAGCTGATCGGAACCTGGGCCGCCCGCGCCCGGAACCAGAGGGCGGCGTACCGCACCAGCATCCAGCCGAGCAGCGCCAGGGGTATCAGGGCGACGATATGGGGAAGGTCGAACGGCACGGACGGGCGATCCAGAGGGCGGGGCGGTCGGTGGAAAAGCCTCGTCATCGGCCCCTCCAGACAAGATCGCCCCGCTGCCTGGAGGGAATCTGCTAGGTCCCTCAGCGACGACGTGGCGCCGCAGACGATGCCGCATTCTTGGATCCTTCACGCCGCCTTGGTCAGGTGCATGGGCACGCCGCTAGGCTGCGTGCCCACCCCGCTCTGCAGAGCATCGCAGAGGCATCGACAGGTTGTCCATGATCCGCCTTGCCGTCGTCATGTCGCTGCTTGCCGCCCTGCTCCTGACGCTCGCCCGCTTCAGCGTAGGCGGCGCACCCGGGGTCGTCATCAGCCATGCCCCTGGCACGGACAGGGACGCCACGCGCATGGCGCGGGAGCGTCTCGGCAAGCTGCTGTTCGTCGACCCCCTGCTCTCCGAGCCAGCCGGCACCAGCTGTTCGAGCTGCCACGATCCGGCCCATGCCTTCTCGGGCCTGCATGGCTCGACCAGCGGCGTGCCCCTGGGAGCCCTGCCCGGATCGTACGGGCTGCGCAACACCCCGACCCTGACTTATGAAAGCGAGGTGCCGCCCTTCACCTTCGACAAGGAGGATGATCCGCTCGAACCCAAGGGCGGGCAGTTCCTCGATGGCCGGGCCAGCTTCCTCGATGAGCAGGCCGAAGGTCCGCTGCTGTCGCCTCGGGAGATGAACAACCGCACTCGCGCGCTGGTGGTGGCCAAGATCACCGCCCACCATGCGGCGGACTTCCGCGCCGCCTTCGGAGCAGATGTGTTCGATCATGGCGAACGCTACGCCTTCCTGGCGGTGGGTGCCGCGCTCCAGGCCTACGAAAGCACGCCCACCTTCCATCCCTTCTCATCGCACTTCGACCGCTACCGGCGCGGCACCTACCGGCTCTCCGACGCCGAGTCGCGCGGCATGACGCTGTTCTTCGCCAGTGACAAGGGCAACTGCTCCACCTGCCACCAGGCGCGCATCTCCTTCGCGAAGGTCGTACCGCTGTTCACCGACTTCGGCTACGAGACCCTCGGCGTCCCACGCAACCAGCGCATCCCCGACAATGCCGATCCCGACTTCTTCGATCTCGGGCTGGGCGGCCCCAAGCGCACCCTGCCCAACGACGATCCGTCCTTCAATGGCGCCTTCATGACCCCGATCCTGCGCAATGTCGCGGTCAAGCAGGCCTTCATGCACAACGGCATCTTCACGCATCTGGAGGAGGTGGTCGCCTTCTATGCCACCCGTGACACCAATCCCTGGCGCTGGTATCCGCACAACCATCCCTTCAACGACACCCGGCCGATCGATCTCCCGTACGTCAACACCGGCGCCCCCTTCGGCGGCAAGCCCGGCGCGCAGCCCCACCTCACGGCCCAGGAGATCCTCGATCTGGTCACCTTCCTGCGCAGCCTGACCGACCAGGAGTTCGAGGCCGCACTGCCGCCGCTGCCCACGCTCCGGCAGATCGACGAACTGCTCGCGCCAGCGCAAGGTCCAATCACGGCGCCTCCAGCATCGCCCACGATATTGGACAGACGCCCACCATTGTTGAGCGGACGTTAGCAGCACGAAGGATCGACCCCTGCAAGCCTGCAGAAACTTTCTTGGTCAGCAGCGGGTTACGAGAGGTGG
>Ga0302314_10016593_pt1 | contig 12420 bp, 9 predicted proteins | sample III_Palsa_N2_3_FD_200533 | JGI IMG/M metagenome (GOLD analysis project Ga0302314, IMG submission 200533) | Peat permafrost microbial communities from Stordalen Mire near Abisko, Sweden - III_Palsa_N2_3 | ecosystem: Environmental > Terrestrial > Soil > Palsa > Peat permafrost | place: Sweden...
ACGCTCCCGACGGGAGCGACCTCGGCTCCGAGCAGGTCGCCTCGGGGTCGCTTCCCGGCAACTCGGACGCCGCCGAGGGCCTGGCGGCGGCCGGTGACGGCGACGGCGACGCTGTCATCGCCTGGGTCCAGTCGCTCGACGGGATGCCGGAGATCGCGACGGCGCAGATGTACGCAACGCCGGGCACACCGGAGCCGAGTACCCCAATGGCGTACTCGCAGACGGCGACCCCCGTGCTCAGCTGGTCGCCGGCGCGTGAGAAATGGGGGCCACTCACGTACACGCTGACGATTGACGGCCAGACGGTGACGCAGACGACCGCCACCTCCGTGACCGTCCCAACGGCGCTGATCGACGGACCCCACAGGTGGCAGGTGACCGCCACCAATCCCGCCGGCTCTCAGACCGTCAGCAAGGCGGCGACGATCTTCGTCGACACCGTCCCCCCGACCCTGAGCTTCAAGCTCAGCGGCAAAGACCGCGTCGGACGCAAGATCACGATCCACATCAGCTACGCGGATCTCCCTCCTCCGCAGGAGCCAGGCGCGCGTGAATCGGGCGTCAAGAGCGTGCTGATCCACTGGGGCGACGGCTCGAAGTCGACCCACTTCCACGTCGCTTCGCACGAGTATGGCCGGCGCGGGCGCTACCTGATCAAGGTGACGGTCACCGATCGCGCCGGCAACTCGGCTACAGCCGAGCTCCATGTCAGGATCCGGAAGTGAGCGCTCGCGGCCCTGACCACTCGGCGTGGGGCCCGCGCGTGCGCCGCGCGCTCGCGCTGGCCGCCGCGCTGCTGCTCGGCTGCGCGGTGGCCCTGATCGCCGCCGGCGGCGCCCCGGCGCAGTCGACGCCTACGACCACCGCCACGACCGGTACGACCACCGGCGCGACGACCACCGGGGCGACGACCACCGGCGCGACAACCACCGGCGCGACAACCACCGTGCCGGCGCCGTACCCAGCGACCGCGCCGACGAACGGCGCGCTCGATCGCGACGGTCAGGATGAGCGCTACCTGCTGGGCGGAGAGTGGCTCTACCAGGCCGACCTGAGCAATGTCGGCGTGGCTGACGGCTGGTGGCGCGACGTCGCCTCGACCGCCGGCTGGACGCCGGTGACGATCCCGAACTCATACAACGCCGGGAATTTCTCGTCCAGCAGCGAGGCGGGCTACGTTGGCTGGTACCGCCGCGACTTCCTCGTCCCAACGGGCGCGTTCTCGAGCTATGTGCCGGCCGCCGACCGGCGCTGGATCATCGAGTTCGAGTCTGTCAACTACACCGCCACGGTGTGGCTCAACGGCCACGAGCTAGGCACCCATGAGGGCGCATACCTGCCGTTCGAGTTTGATCTGAAGTACCTGAAAGCGGGCGTCAACCGTCTGGTCGTGCGAGTCGACAATCAGCGCACCCCCGGGGACTTCCCCCCCGGACCGGACGGCCTGTGGTGGAACTTCGGCGGCCTGCTCGACGTCGTCTACCTGCGCCCCGTCCAGCGCGCGGACATCGATCAGGTCCAGGTCAGGCCACTGCTTCCGTGCCCGACATGTGCCGCCACGATCGACGAGCAGGCGATCATCCGCAACGTGACCGGGCAGCCGCAGTCGGTGCGGCTTACAGGCACCTACGGCGCCAAGGCGATGAGCTTCGGGTCCGCCAAGATCGCCCCGGGCGCAAGCTGGACGGCCAATGCCTCCGTGGTCGTGCCCCACCCGCGGCTGTGGGCCCCGGGCAGCCCGACGCTATACAGGGCGACGCTGACCCTTCGCGACACGAAGGGACGCTACCTCGGCGGCTACACGACCTACAGCGGGGTCCGCAGTATCACCGTCACCGCCGACGGCCGGCTGGAGCTGAACGGCCGCCTCCTGAACCTCCGCGGGGTGAACCTGCACGAGCAGAGCTTCGGCACCGGCGCAGCGCTCGATATGTTCCAGATGAGGCGGCTGATCGGCTGGGTCAAGGACCTCGGTGCCACGATCATCCGCGCGCACTACCCGCTGAACCCTGAGCTCGAGGAGATGGCGGATCGCGACGGGATCCTGCTCTGGTCGGAGGTCCCCGTCTATCAGGTGCAGAACCAGTACCTCGGACAGCCGTCATGGCGAGCCAGGGCGCTGGCGCTGCTGAAAGACAACATCGAGACCAACCAGAACCACCCGTCGATCCTGCTTTGGAGCATCGGCAACGAGCTACCGACGCCGCCCAGCTCCGCCGAAGCCGGATACATCGCGGCCGCCGCGGGCCTGGCGCACCAGCTGGACCCGACCCGCCCAGTCGGCATGGCGATCAGCGACTGGCCGGGTGTGGCGTGCCAGGCCGCATACGCGCCGCTCGACGTGATCGGCGTCAACGAGTATTTCGGTTGGTTCGACGCCGGCGGCGGCACGACCGACGACCGTGCCGCGCTCGGTCCGTTCCTCGACAGCGTGCGCGCCTGCTACCCCAGGCAGGCGCTGATGGTGACCGAGTTCGGGTTCGATGCCAACACCAGCGGGCCGGTCGAGGTTCGTGGCACCTACGCGTTCCAGACCAACTCGATCCAGTATCACCTTGGCGTGTTCGCCACCAAGCCGTGGCTGTCCGGCGCGATCTACTTCGCGCTGCAGGACTTCGCTGCCAAGCCGGGTTGGGACGGCGGCAACCCGCTGGGCACCCCGCCATTCGTGACGAAAGGGCTGGTCGACCGGTACGGCAACCTCAAACAGTCGTTCCCCGTCGTCGCCTCCATCTACCACGCGACCACCCAGATCGCGCCGACCCTCGGTCCTCGGCGTAGGCTATCCTCTGCCGCTCGCGCGGGGCCTTCGTGACTCGCCGCGCGCGGAAGGTCTGAGAACGGCAGTCGACTGGAGCATTTTTTGATCCATTTTGAGAATCCGCGCGTGAGGTCCGTGCGCCACGCCCAGCCCGGCTCGGGCCCGGTCGGCGACGGGAGCGGCCTGTGAGCTCCGTGCCCGAGGAGTCGACCGCGATGATCGACCACGAGCTGGCGAGGCTGCCGCCTGAGGAGCGCGGCCCGGCTGCCGCCTTCCTTTCGGCCTACCCGCCTGGTGCCGGCGCCCCAGTGGCGGTGGTGATTCCGGCATACAACGAGGCTCCGACCGTCGCCGGCGTCGTCTCCCAGATACCAAGTGAGATCGCCGGCCTGGCAACCGAGGTGATCGTCGTGGTCGACGGCTCCAGCGATGCGACCGCCGCCGAAGCGGCGTCGGCGGGGGCACTGGTGTGCGACATCCCCTTCAACCGTGGCCAAGGGCTCGTGTTCAAGCTCGGATACTGGCTCGCGCGAACTCGGGGTGCCGAGGTGATCGCGACGATCGACGCGGACGGACAGTATGAGCCGCTGGAGCTGGAGCGCTTGGTCGAGCCGATCGTCGCGGGACGCGCCGATTTCGTGAACGGCTCGCGGCGACTGGGCACCGAGCTGACGACCGATCCGGTGCGTCACGCGGGTGTCATCTTCTTCGGTGGCTTGGTCAGCGTGCTGCTACGCCAGAGGATCACGGACCCCGCGTGCGGCATTCGCGCGATGCGGGCGAACGTCACCGCGGCGGTCACGCTCGAGCAGGTGCAATACCAGACCTCCGAGATGTTGATCGGGACGGCGATGAGAGGGTTCAGAGTGATCGAGGTCGCGACCACGATGCTCGACCGCCCGGCCGGCGCCACCGGCACGAAGAAGGGGCCGAACCTGCTCTACGGCGCGCGGTTCGCGCGCGCGGTTCTCGGTACCTGGCGCAGGGAGCGGAAGGCTGCGCGCACGCGGCTTCGCTCCGAGAAGACCCAATACTCGTAGATCGCGAACTTCGCGAAGAACAGCAGCACGGTCACGGCGACGTAGGACGCGGTGACGATGATCACACGAAGGCCTTGGTGGGACGGAATCGACTGCACCTGGGAGTTGGTCCAGCCGGTCACGGCCGAGGTGGTTACGAGCACCACGAGCGAGACGCCGATGTAGCCAATGACCTGCCGCGCCGGCGGGCGGCCGGTCTGCTGCCAGGCCCAGCGCCGGTTGAGCACCCAGTTCGGAATCGCGCCCGCGATGAAACCGGCGACAGAGTCGACCGTCGTGCCCGCATTCAGCACGTAGAAGATCGCGAACACCGCGTTGCTCGCGATGAAAGCGACTACCGAGCCTAGGGCGTACCCGGTGAATCGTGCCCGTAAAGCCGTCTTCGTCAGCCGCGCCGACACTGGATGGTTCACGATCCGTGCGGCAAAGGCGGCACGTCGCGGTCGGTCACGGACAGAGGTCACTGGACAAGGCATGGTATCTGGTCTCCCTGATATCCCGCCCCTTCGAGGCCTACCCGCGACCGAGACCGAGCTGCACACTTACGAGCGCGGCGCTGAAGCGCGGCATCGTCAGCTGGTATCCGTGCGGTCCGGGTGTGAGCCTCTCGTCGGCGGGCCGTCCCTGCCAGCGTCCGTCAAGCCCGAGGCGCCGGCCACCCAGCGTGACACCGGAGCGCGAGCGGACTGACGGTCCGAGCAGGCGCTGCACAGTCGCCGTGCCGGTGGACGGCAGCTGTAGGTCGACACTCGCAGCGCTGCGGCTCTTGTCGATCAGCAGCACATGCAGGACCCCGCCGGCGAGCTGCACCGCCCAGACCTTCAGGTGCAAGGAGGGGGCGGCGCTTGCTCGTACGTTGAGCAGCCGGGCATCCGGGCCCAGCGTCCTGGCGAACAGGATCAGCCCGTAGAGCAGCGGGCGCGCGACCAGGCCGCGGTCGGTAAGCGCGAACGCGCCGTTGATCGCATCAGCGCGGACATGCACGTTGACGCCGTCGACGCCCGCCCTGAGTAGCTCGAACAGCGCGTCGGGGGCCCATAGCGCGGTCGCGAAAGCGTCGCTGACGCCCTCGAGCCCGCCGCAGCTGACGGAGTTCAGCTCGGTCACCCGCAAAGGAAGCCCCGCCCGCTGCGCCGCTCTCACCGCTCTGCGGATCAGCCTCGCGAGGCCGGATGTGGCCTCCTCTGACAGTAGGCGCGCGATCGTGGGATACCGCGAGGAGCCCGGCTTGGCGCATGCCGAATACGGGTACAGGTGCGCGCTGATCATCCCTAGTCGCGGATGCGGGCCTGCCAGCAGCGTGGAGATCCAGGCGGCATCGTTCTCTGGATACGCGAGCGCCGGCGCCACCAACGCCGCCCCCGGAGCGCTACGCGCCAGCACACGCGCGTAGGCGCGGTAATCCTGCGCGTAGTCGTCGGCCGTGATCCTGACCGCAGCCACGGCGCTGGGCAGCCCCGTGCGGGCGATCGTCGCCAGCCACCCGGCGTGGTCGTAGGCATCCGGTTCGTTGCCAACCTCGAACCCGATGATGCTGCCGCGGGGCAGCAGCCTCTGCGCTGCGCCCGCCAACCGCGCGGCAGCAGTCGGCGTATCCGTCGCGAGGTTCAGATCGACGATCAATCGCGCCCCCACCCGCCGCACCAGCACGCCCGTCTGGCGCAACCACGCTGGGGTCACCCCAAACGCCCACCGTGGCAGCTTCCGCCCCAACGGGTCCCAGAACGTGCGGTCCGCCGAAGTGCCCCCCACCCGCAATATCAGCGGCCCCCCGCCTTGGACTCGCAACAAGGACAGAGCCCGCGCCAGCAGTAGGCCGTGACGCTCGAACAGTGGCAGCCCCCACGACTCGGTCGAGATGCCCAGGAACGATTCGGGGACGCCGATCGTGCGCGCTCCCGAACCGATCGTCACCTGCGCCTGAGCAGTCCTCTGCGCCTGCGCTGTCCGCTGCTCCGGGGTCGTCCGCTGCTCCGGGGTCGTCCGGGACCTCACGACCGCGTGCGACCTTCGCGTTCCCGTCGACCCGCATCCGGCGACCAGCACCACCACCGCGACCGCCGCCAACGCAGCCACCCGTGCCCGGTTGTGGCTCATCCGCCGGCGGTTTGCCGGCCGGTGTTCATGCTTCGATGCGCGTGCGCGCTGGTTGGTGTGGTTGGGGGTTGGGGGGTTGGGGGCCGGGTCCTGGTTGGTAGTGGGAGGGTGCGATTCCGAGTTCGAGTTCGATGCGGCGGACGCGTTCGTAGGTTCGTTGGGAGAGGAGTCGTTGGGCGGCTAGGAGGTCGCCGATGACGCCGAGTGCGGCGAGTAGCATCGCGGCGATCAGGAGTACGGCGCCGAGGACGACGGATTGGATGTGGCCGTTGCCGTGTCCGAGCGCGAATAGCACGAGGAAGCGGATCCAGACTGCGAGTGCGGCGATGCCGATGATGATCGCGCCGCCCCAGAACACGCGTAGTGGTTCGTATTGGGAGTAGATCCGGAAGATCGAGAGGATGTTCCGGCGTACGTAGGCTCCGATTGAGGGGAACAGTCTTGATTCGCGGGTGACGGGGTTCGTGCGGATGGGGACGTGGTCGACGGCGACGAGTAGTTTCCCGGCTTGGATGATCGTCTCCAGGGTGTAGGTGAATTTCGAGACGACTTGGATCTGTAGGGCGGCTTCTCGGTTGTAGGCGCGGAAGCCTGAGGTGGTGTCGGGGATCGCGGTCGAGGATGCCTGGCGAACGACCCAGGAGCCGAGTCGCTGCAATGCTTTCTTGAGCGGTGAGAAGTGCTCGATCATCCCGATCTGGCGATCCCCGACGACCATGTCCGCGGCGCCGCTCAGGATCGGCGCGACGAGCTTGGGGATGTCATCGGCGTTGTACTGGTTATCGGCGTCGGTGTTCACGATCACATCCGCACCGAGCTTCAGCCCCGCGTCGATCCCCGCCTGAAAAGCAGCCGCGAGCCCCTTGTTGTTCGTCAAGCGAACGATGTGATCAACACCGTAGGAGCGCGCGACCTCGACCGTCGCATCAGTCGACCCATCATCGATCAGCAACACCTCGACCTGATCAAACCCCGCCACCACCCGCGGCAAGCACGACAACGTCGCAGGCAGCTGACGCTCCTCATTGAAACTCGGAATCTGAATGATCAACTTCATGACGATCAGTGCTCGCCGAACAGCTTCTCCTGCGCTTGCTCGGTGAAGAACCGTGAAGTGACGGTCTTCTTGCGCGTGTAGAAGTCGATTGCGTCGGTCCCGTGCGCATGCACGTCGCCGAGGAACGACGCCTTCCAGCCGGAGAACGGGAAGAACGCCACCGGCGCAGCGACACCGATGTTGACGCCGACCATGCCGGCCTGCACGTCGTGGCGGTACCGCCTGACGGCGGCTCCGGACTCGGTGAAGATCGAAGTCCCGTTCCCGTAGCGGCTGGCGTTGACGATCTCGATCGCCTCGTCCAGGCTCTCGGCCTGGATGATGACGAGCACCGGTCCGAAGACCTCCTGGTCGACGATCCCCATCTCGGGCGTGACGCCCGTGAGGATCGTCGGTCCGACGAAGGCCCCGCGAAGCGCGTCGCGGCGAAACGTCCCGCCGCCCGCCCCGACGTCAGGCGAACTCGGGGCGTCCATGCCCTTAAGGGCGCGAAGCGCCCCTCTCCCGTCGACCGCGAGCGTGGCGCCCTCGGCGACCGCCGCCTCGATCGCGCGCTCGATCCGCTCACGGGCCTGCAGCGAGATCACGGGCCCGACATTCACCGAGGGGTCGAGCCCGTCGCCGACCCGGAGCGCCCGCGTGACCTCGATGAGCGGCCCGATCAGCCGCTCGCCGGCCTCGCCGACGGTCACCACCACCGATCCCGCCATGCAGCGCTGACCGGCGGCGCCGAACGCGCTCGACACGATTCCCTCCACCGCGCGGTCGACCACGGCGTCGGGCATCACGACCATGTGGTTCTTCGCGCCGCCGAGCGCCTGTACGCGCTTCCCGTGCGCAGCCGCCGTCGCGTAGACGTGCGCTGCCACCGGGGCGGAACCGACGAACGAGACGGCGTCGATCCCGGGCGACTCGAGGATCGCCTGCGCGACCTCTCGATCGCCGTTGACGAGGTTGACCACGCCGGCCGGCAGCTCGAGCCGATCGATCAACTCGAACACGCGGTTCTGGGTCAGCGGCACCTGCTCCGAGGGCTTGAGCACGAACGTATTGCCGGTAGCAATTGCGAACGGAAGGAACCAGAACGGTCGCCGCGCACACGCCGACGGGCTGGCGCACCGTCTCGCAATCGACGCCGGCCGCGACGTTCTCGAGCACGCGTCCCTGCATCGTGGTCGGCACAGCGGTCGCGCACTCGACCATCTCGATCATCCGGCCGACCTCGGCGCGAGCGTCTGCGAGTGTCTTGCCCATCTCGGACACCACCAGCCGGGCCAGCTCTTCGCGCTCTCCCATCAGCGCTTCGCGCAGCGAGAACAGCCAGCGTGCCCGCTCGATCGTCGAGCGCGCGCGCCAGGAGGGAAACGCTGCTCGTGCGGCGCCCACAGCATGCTCGAGATCCTCGACGCCGGACAAGGGGACGCGAGCGAGCACGGCTTGCGTAGCCGGGTTAACTACATCGAGTGTGCGCCCTCCGGCGACCGCCACCCAGCGACCGCCCACGTAGTTCTGGAGCGTCGTGACCTTCGGGTCGGCGTGCGCCGGGGTCTGGGTGGTCATGGACGGCCTACATTGTGCCCAGCCGCGAGGTCGACGCACCCACGGGGGCGAATAGCTGCGTCGAGGCGCGCGGAATCACCGCGAAGGGTACGGCGCGGTGTGGCTCGGCCGGGGTCCGGTTCTCCACCAGCGCGATCAGGAGGTCGACGGCCTGGGTGCCGATCCACTCCGGGTTGAGGCTGAGGGCGGTGAGCGCCGGCCGCGAGGAGCGAGCGGCGGCGCTGTCGGTGCATCCGGCCACCCGCAGAGCCTCGGGCACGCGGATCCCCTTCGCCTCTGCGGCGAGGAGCGCGCCGAGCGCAAGCCGGTCGAGGGTCGCGTAGATCGCATCCGGCGGGCTGCTGGATTCGAGCAGGCGCGAGGCAGCGGCGTAGCCCCCGCTCTCGCTGATCGAATCGGTCACGGTTTCGATGATTGGCTCGAGGCCGAGCTCGTCGCAAGTCGCCTCGAACGCCTCGAGCGCGTCGATCGTGTAGGACTGGAACGTCGGGGCGGTGAGCAGCGCGACCCGCGTGGCCCCCTCGGCAGCGAGGTGCTCGATCATCGCGCGCGTGCCGGCGACGTGGTCGTTGTCGACCCAGCACGCGTCGTCAGGCCCATCCGGGCAGCGGCCCGTGGTCACGACCGGGACGCCGCGCTCGCTGAGCAGGTCCACGATCTGATCGCCCCGGACTGGATCCATCACGACGGCGCCGTCCAGCGCGCTCCGCTCGAGCACCTCGCGACGCGAATCGGCGGGCACGAGCGTGAGCGAATAGCCCCGCTCGAACGCCTCGGACGTCGCCGCGTTCATCACCTGCATGAAGTAGTCGAAGTCGCCGATCCTGGGCGCGAGATCCTCTACGAACGAGACGGTGAGCGCCAGCATCCCGGTTCGCCCGCCGGCCAGCCTGCGAGCCAGCGCGCTCGGCTTGTAGCCAAGGCGATCTGCGACTTCACGCACGCGCCGGCGCGTCTCATCGGTCAGCCGCCCCTTGTCATTGAGAGCGTGCGAAACCGTCGTGATTGAGACGCCGGCAGCCGCCGCAACGTCGCCGATCTTGACCGGTCTGGGCACGTGGTCAGCGACTGTAGCGGCCGGACGCTTGACGCGCAAAAGCGCTTATGCAAGGCTGTGCCCGCAAGCGCGAAAGCGCTTTGGCAAGGGTCGGGAGCGCAATCGCTCGTCGACGAGCCCAGGAGGTCGTGCGATGAATGCCGCCAGCCCACCAGTCGAGCCGATCCCCGCCGCCGAGTACACGCTGCGACGAGAGCGCCTGCGAGCCCTCGCCGCCGAGCGCGGCCTCGACGGCTTGCTCGTCGTCAGCCGAGGCGCGAACGGCGCCGACTGGGGAGCCGACGTGGTCTATCTGACCAATCACTACTCGGCCTTCCCGCAGATCCCCGATCGTCCCGGACAATGGTCGGGGCGCGGTCACTCCGGGCTCGTGATGCCGGTCGGCGAGGACGGCACGCTCGTGGTCGAGGTGCCCGACTGGCGCGAGGACCTCGTGCACGCCGGCGAAGTCCGCGTGTCGCTCGACCTCTGGGCCGGTCTCGCCGAGACGCTCCGGGCCCGCGGGCTGGCCTCCGGGCACGTCGGCCTGATCGGACGCGAGAGCCTGCTCCACGTCGCCGTGGAACGGATCCGCGATCGGCTGCCCGATCTGCGGCTCTCGTGGGCCGACGACCTGATCGAGGGGATGCGCCGGATCAAGTCCGAGCACGAAATCGTGCTCATCCGCGAGTCGACGCGCGTTGGGTGCGAGATGGTCGAGGCGTTCGTGTCCGCCGCCGTGCCGGGGGCGACCGAGGCCGACTGCGTGCTCGCGGCGCTCGAGCGCGGGCTCCCGCAGGGCGCCTTCCCGCTCGACATCCCGGTCGCTTCCGGCCCGCACGTCGACCACTTCCTGTGGGCGCGAATGCCGTCGTGGGACGCCAAGCGCCCGCTCGAGACCGGCGACATGATCCACCCGGATATGTACGGAACCGTCAACGGCTACTTCTACGACATGGTCCGCACGACGGTGGTGGGACGGGTGGCGTCGCCGGCCCAACGCGAGGTGCTCGCGGCATCGGTGGCCGTCGTGGAGCACATCATCGATGGCATACGCCCCGGTGTCAGCTGCGGTGAGCTGTTCGAGCGCGGCTCGATCTGGCTGACCGAGCACGGGTTCGCGGCACCGGGCGACGACGGCAGCGAGGGCGTGGCGCTGCTCGGCCAGAGCTACCCGTCCTTCGGTCACAGCCTCGGTCTGGCGTGGGAGAACCCGTCGCTTGTGTCGGGCGAGGCTGCCGTGCTCGAGCCGAACATGGTCATGGCCGTCGAGGCCGAGGTGGGCCGTCCCGGAGCCGGAACCGGGGCATTCGAGCACAACGTGCTCGTCACCGAGACCGGCGCCGAGGTCCTCACCAGGCACGTGAAGAACGTCTGGTGGGAGTGACGGCCGGCGTGCGCGTCGCGCTCGTCTCCGACACCGACTGGCGAGCAGCGATCGCGCGTGAGCGGCGGCGTGGCGCGGACCTCGTCTGCCTTCCGCACCTGAGCTTTGCGCCGTACTTCGCCGCATCACGCGATCGAAACGGGCTCGAGCTCGCCGAGCGCGCACCGTCCCGCGCCGTGCGGGAGGCCGTCGAGCTCGCGGTGGGGGGCTGGATCACCGCGTCGGCGTATGAGTCAGAAGGCGAGGGCGTCTTCTACGTCACCGCATACATCGCCGGCCCGCAGGCGACGGTCGCCACCTCGAGGCAACAGGCCGTCGAGGCGGGCCCCGGCCGCTACGAGCAGATGTTCTGGTCGCCGGGCCACGCGGCCCCCGTCGCGGTGGAGCTGCCGAGCGGGCGCGCGGCGACGCTCGTTGGCGCCGATCTGCGCGCCCCGGTCGCATGGGCAGCGGTCGCGGCACTGGGCGTCTCCTATGTGCTCGGCGGCGCCGGCGAACCGTGCGAACTGTGGCGGCGGACATGTCGGGTCGCGGCGGGAATGGCCGCTGCCTACGGGATGACGGTGCTCGTCGCCAACCGAGGGGACGCGGGCTTCGCCGGTGGAAACGCCGCGTTCGCTCCCGACGGCCGGGCGTTGCAGGCGGACGACGACGGGCTCTATGTCGTCTGAGGAGGCCCCAGCCGCCGGTGTCCCCCCCGCCGGTCTCCCGCCCGCCGAGGCCCCACCCGCCGGTGTCGGCAGCATCCCGCACTCTTACTACGCGCGCGAGGAACCGCTGACCGGCGTTGTCCTGCTCCCGTCCCAGCACCGCCACGATCCGGGCGAGCACCCAGACAGCGTGCGCCGCCTACCGGCCGTTGTCGAGCGCCTGCGCGCGAGTCCCGAGTGGGATCGGCTGTTCGTCCTCTATCCCCGCTACGCGCGCCTCGCCGATGCGCTGCGCAGTCACACCGCCGGGCTTGTGGAGCTGCTCGAGTCCTCTGGGGCGGACGCGCCGGTCTGGCTAGATACCGACACGCGCGTCTCGCGGGAGAGCTTCTCCAGCTGTCTGCTCGCCACCGGCGCGGTGCTCGCCGCGGTCGACGCGGTGGCGATGGAGGCGTATCACCGACCGGACAGCCTGTTCACGCTGACGCGGCCGCCGGGCCATCACACCGGCACCGACCGCGCGATGGGCTTCTGCCTGCTCAACCACGTCTCGATCGCGGCACGCTACGCGCAGGCAACCTACGGCATCGAGCGGGTGGCGATCCTCGACTGGGACGTTCATCACGGCAACGGCACCCAGGAGATCCACTACGCCGACCCGTCGGTGCTGTTCGTCTCGTTGCACCAGTGGCCGCTATATCCGGGTACGGGCTGGTTGGACGAAGTCGGCGACGGTGACGGGGAGGGCTACACCGTCAACATTCCGCTGCCACCCGGGTGCGGGGACCGTGAGCATCTGGAGGCGCTCGATCGCGTGGCGGTGCCGATCATC
>Ga0302314_10016594_pt1 | contig 12419 bp, 10 predicted proteins | sample III_Palsa_N2_3_FD_200533 | JGI IMG/M metagenome (GOLD analysis project Ga0302314, IMG submission 200533) | Peat permafrost microbial communities from Stordalen Mire near Abisko, Sweden - III_Palsa_N2_3 | ecosystem: Environmental > Terrestrial > Soil > Palsa > Peat permafrost | place: Sweden...
ATCTCCTGAGTGCAGTGCGCAATGATTGGTGCGTGAACATTTGTCGTGTCGCCGCTGTCTGATCAGTTTGATCTAGAGCCGCCCCGCCTTGATGAGGACGTCGATCACCTTGCCGGCGCGGCCTTCGCAGTCGCCGGTCAGCATATTGGAGAGACAGAAAACAGTCACGCCGGACGCTGGAAATCGCGCCATGTAGGTCGAGGCGTCAAGGTCCTCACCGGAGTACCAGATCATGGTGCGACCGGCCCGTTCGCCGAACACCAGGCCGAATGCGTCATTGTCTTTGTTGTGTTGAAATCTCATGCGGCTGTACATCAGCGCCGTGAAAGCCGGGCCGCCGACCTTGGGATCCGTCCAGTTGGCGTCCCATTTCGCCAGATCCTCAAGCGAGGTGAAGACCCCGCTGCCGCCAAAGTGCGGCGAATTGCGGATCATCCTGGCGTAACCGGGGCCGGCCCGAAGCACGAAGCCCACCTTGGCCGCTTCGGTCACAATTTCAGGACTTCGCGGAGCGTATCCGATGGCGCGATGAGGCACGACGACGGTCGTATCGTCGTCCAGATGGGTCGAAGTCATACCCAGCGGGCCAAAGACACGCGCCTCCAGCACCTCTCCGAAGGGTTGCCCGCTGACTTGCTCAACAATGCGCGTCAGCAGCATGTAGTTTACGTTGGAGTAGGACCATTTGCTGCCAGGCTCCCACAGCAGGGCCGGCGCGGACAGTGAAGTCGCGATCGCTTCGTCCCGCGTGAAATAGAACGCCGAGAACCAAGGATCGCCGCTCTTGCGTGGCAGCGTCCCGTAATCGGGTATGCCGCTCGTCATGTAGACGAGGTGCTTGACCAAGAGCCCCGGGCCGAACTTCTTGGCTTCAGGGATGTATTTCGAAACCGGATCGTCCAGCGATACCCGCCCGTCGAGGATCATCAGCGCGAGCGCTGCGCCAGTGAACTGCTTGGATAGAGACGCGAGGTGGAAAACTGTCTTTCGCGTAATGGGAACCTGATCGTCAAGGTTGGCCTCGCCGTAGCCTTTGGCGAAGACCAGCACGCCGTGGTCCACCACGCCGATGGCGTAGCCGGGCGTATCGGGCCGGTTGAAGTCAGCGAAAGAAGCGTTGATTGCCCGGACGGCGCTCGCCGGCAGCGGGGACGCGGCATTGCACGACGTGACGCCGATCGGCGCGAACAGGGTCAACACCCCGAGTAACGCCAACCTCAACAACGGTCACTTCCCTCTCTCAAGAGCTGATCCATAGCAGCAATTGTGCGCCCTGGGCATCCACGACGATAAATGTGCTGGGCGGTCGGTCGACCTTGGGTCGGGCTCGGCGGCTGACGCTTGGTCAGGAAGTGAACCTTCATTCAAGGTGGGCGTCCGGCGAGCGAACGGCCGAAAAATGGCGCGGACCGCACGTCCGTTGGCGCAAATCGGACCCCGACAAATGGCGAGGTAATGGCGAGGTGACTCTTCTCGGACCTTGGGAAGGTCAGCTTTCGGAAAACCTGCATGCGTCCTTATCGCGGTTCGTCCCGCCGCCGCGGTTCCAGTCAAAGCTGTGGACCCAATCGGGGGATAGGGAATTTATTCGGTTAGCGAGACAAGCTGACAATTGGCGCTTGGCGCATGGGCGATTCCGGGACTGCGAACAGGAGAACTGTTAGCGTCCGACGAACGGAACGGACAGGAGGTCATATGTCGGATGCGGCCGTTGACGCCATGGCCAGGGCGATCGCGGAGGCCCACCGGGCTCGCGCGCCCTATGCGCTGTTGCCGGCCAAGCGCATCGGCGATCTCGATTTCGCCTACGCCGTCCAGGACCGGCTCGTCAGCGGCTGGCGAGAGGTTGGCGAGGGCGCGATTGTGGGTTGGAAGCTCGGACTGACCTACCCCGAGATCCAGGCCACCGCCGGCGCCGTTGAGCCCATATCGGGCGTGATCCTGGAGCGGCGCGCGAAGTCAACCGGCGTTGTGCTGAACGCGGCCGATTTCGTGCACATGGGTCTGGAGGGTGAGATCGCAGTTCGGGTGAAGGACGCTTTTGTCGAGACCGAGCCGGTCGGTCCGGCCGTGACGGCGGGGCGGCTTGACCTGGTCGCCGCTGCGCTCGAGATCACCGACGATCGCAACGCCGACTGGACCAGGCACCTGGAGGCGACCTCCCTCGTCGCGGACAACATCTGGAACATGGGCCTGGTGCTTGGGCCGCCGGCGCCGATCGACGCCTATGGCGCCTTGTTCGGGCGGCGCGGCGTGGTGACGGTCAACGGCGAGGTGCTTGACGAAGGTATGAGTGAGGACGCCGGTGGCGATCCGCTGGACATCGTCGCCTGGCTGGGCGCCCATCTCGCGCGCCGCGGCCAGCCGCTCCAGCCGGGCCACTGGATCATGACCGGCAGCTTCGTTCCCACCCGGTTCCCTAAGGCTGGCGACCACCACAGGTTCGAGGTCGACGGGCTGGAGCCAGTGGATGTGACGATCGCGTAGACTCCAGGCTCAATGGTCAACTGTTGTGACGTCGGCCCCCTTCGGCTTGTCGATTGCTCGAACGATCAGGCTAACCACAATGCCCGACGCCAGAGCAGTGCCAACTGCGAGGACTGCACCACGATAGAAGCTGGCTGTTGTGAACGGCGCGGGACCGAAGGCCCTTAGCGAGAGCATCACCAACACCGCAGTCAGGCCACCTTTCAAGACGAAGCCGCCCAGCAGGGTCTGCCAGAACCTCAAAGCTCCGCGCCCGATCGTACGTTGTGCCGCCCAAGCTGCAGTCACAAGGACGGTTGCGACGACGGCCGAGGTGAAGACTGTCGACCATAGCGCGGGGGGTGGCATGTCCCCCATCTCACCATCGTAGTTATATAGTCCGACCGCCCACGCAGCATCGGTGATCGCGACCATCCCCCACGCCGCAACTAAGGCGGATGCCGACGGTCGCGTCGCGGCTGCAAATTGGATCATGACCCTGAGGTTGGTCCCGCCAAACTGCAAACACAAGCGACACGACCGGACGAATATCGCGGTCGCCGTCTCGCTTCAGGCGGGTCGATGGTCTGACGAGGCGCGCCGCCCGGCGTTAAGATGCGACCTGATCCACCGGCTTGCCGTTCGCGGCCAGCGGTCGATCGCCCTTCACCCACAGCCGGTGCATCTGGCGGATGTATTTGGTGTCGTCGAACAGGGTGCCCGTGTGCAGGGTGCAGCGGTTGTCCCACAGCAGCAGGTCGCCGACGCGCCACTTGTGCCGATAGGTGAAGTGCTCCTGGGTGGCGAACGCCACCAGCTCGTCGACCAGCTGTGTGCCCTCCGGTTCGGGCACGCCGACCAGGCCCTTCACCGTCCCGGTCGAGACCCACAGCGCCTTGCGGCCGTCGGCGGGATGCGACCGGATCAGGGGATGGAAGACGTCGGGGTTCTGCTCGAACAGGTCCTCGCTGGTCTCGGCCTTGCCCAAGACGCGGTTCTCCATGAAGTAGCGGAAACTGTGGTGGACGACCAAGGGGTCCAGCGCCTCGCGCCGCTCTTCCGGAAGGGCGTTGTAGGCGGCCACGATGTCGGCCAGCAGGGTGTCCGATCCCTCGTCCGGAACCTCCACCGCATAGAGCATGGTGCACATGACCGGCTCGGCCCGATAGGAATAGTCCGTGTGCCAGACCACGCCGTCGTTGTGCGCGCCGATCGGCCGGCCATCGACGATGCGGTTGGACAGGATGTAGATGTTGGGAAAGCCGGGCAGGGTGTATTCCTTCAGCGTATGCTCTTCCGGCTCGCCGAAGGCGCTGACGAAGGTCAGCAGGTCCTGAGGGGCCATCTGCTGATCGCGCAGCAGGATGGCGCCGCTGCGGTGGAAGACCTCGACCACCGCCTCCCGTGTCGCCGCATCGGCCGCCGCCAGGTCGACGCCCAGGATTTGCGCGCCGAAACCGGGCTTTAGCTCTCGGGTGCGCAGCTGGGTTTCAAGCTTCATCGTCATGCACCTGCCTCTAAGCGCGCGCGACGCCCCTTACGCTCCCACGCCGCCTGGTAGCGCGGAACGAGCCAGCAGTTGAGCAGGCGTTGCGCGCCCTCCTGCCACGAATAGCGGCTGCGGGTGGCGAAGCGCGAGCGCAGGCCGACCTGGACCCTCTCATCCACATGCAGGTCCTGCACCGTGATCGCCGCCATCACATGGTTGATGGCCTCCAGTCTGTCGGAGAATTCGGGCTGGTCCATCGCGCCCGGCGCGAACAGCAGGCCGAAATCCATCTCGTGGCTCTCAGGGCCATCGGGACGCAGGATGAAGTACATGATCAGGTCGCACGTGAACCCCAGCGACAGGGTCGGCGGGACGTTGGCGAACACGACTCTGCCCCGCTCTTCCTCCGTCAGTCCGGGGAAGATCGGCATCAAGGCCTTTTGCGTCGGGTTGAAGCTGGCGTCGGGATGCAGCGTGCCGTTGAAGCGATAGTAGCCCGCCGTGTCGGCCGGCAGCTCGGGGAACCAGGCCAGTTCGCTGGGAACAAAGTCGTGCAACGGTCCGCGATGCAGCTTGTTGGCGTGGTAGCCGTCGTTGTTGTTCTCCAGCATCACCTTCCAGTTCCAGGGATGGTGGCCCGCGTTGCCCGGTTGCGGCCCGTCCGCACTGGCGGGATCCCAGTGCTCGATCACCTTCGTCACCGCCGCCAGGCGCGGCGCCAGCGGTGGGGCGTTCGCATCGAAATTGATGAAGATGAAGCCCATCCAGAGCTCCACCTTGAACGCCGGCAGCCGGACATCGGCCTTGTCGAAGTCGCTGGCGCGGTCCATCGCCGGCGCGCCGATCAGCCGGCCGTCGAGCGCATAGGTCCACAGGTGGTATGGGCAGACGAAGGTCTCGGTATTGCCGCGTCCCTCGGCGACCAGCATGGCGCGGTGCTGGCAGACCGCCGACATCGCGCCAATCGTCCGATCTCGGTTCCGCACGACAATGACCGGCTCGCCGATGACCGAGCTGGTGAAATAGTCTCCGGGGTTTGGAATCCAGGATTCGCGCCCGACGCACAGCCACTCATGACTGAACACCGCTTCCTTCTCGAAGTCGAAGAAGTCGGCGTCGGTGTAGCAGCGCGGCGGCAGGGATTCCGCCAGCCCGACCTCGGCCGTAGAACGGTTCAGCCCCGTGAAGAACGCGTCGGTGAACAGGCCTTTCATCATGTTCGGCTCCGGCTGACGGGCGCCCTCAGTCGCACGCGCGGACCGAGTGGCGTCAAGGACAGCGTGAACCCCCGTCTCTCCGGAGTTCGGCTGGTTGGCGCGGCGCATACATTCTGGGCGCCGGGCCCAATTATTGGACGGGCAAGCGACCCGCCCGCCGGCTATTCGCGCGTGAAGTCGGCGGGGATTTGCGGATCAGGGCCGGCCTTGCCCCAGAGGATGATCTCGTTGCCCCACGGGTCGCGGAAGGCGTGATTGTAGCCGTTGAATTCCTTCCAGTAGTGGTCGCGCCACAGCTCGACAGCGCCCCGCTCGCTCGCCCGCGCGAGGATATCCTCATAAGACTGGCCGTCGCCGACCAGGATCCAGACCCGCGCCTTGCGGCCCTCGCCGACCAGGGTGCGCGGCTCAACGCCGGCTGGATCGGGGTGGGGGCGGGCGTTCTCGGCCTTGAATATGCCGAGGTGCAGGTTGCCGATTTGGCTCTCCGAGCCATCGGGATTGATGAAGTTTCCGCCAGGCACCATGCGGTGGAAGACGCCGTGTGGGCGGGCGTCGTTTTGCCAGCCAAACACCTCGGCATAGAAGGCGCCGGCGGCCGCAGGATCATCCGAGGCCAGGTCGACGAAAATCAGTGTGTTCGGCGTGGTCATGTTTGCCTCCTCGTGTCGGATCAGGCCGCGTATTCCGCGCGCTTGGGGGTGAAGACATCCAGGTTCAGCACCGGTTCGTCGCCGACCACCACGCCCCAGTGCCTGGCGTTCGGCGGTACGACCAGAAGTCCGCCCGCGCCAAGACGCGTGACAGTGTCCCCGATGTGGAAATCGATGGTTCCAGCCAGGATGTAGACGATCTGTTCGTGCGGATGGTCGTGCGGCCGCGGCTCGTGTCCGGGCTGCAGCCGGTTCAGCGACACGGTCGCGCCGCCGCCCGAAAACGCCTTGCGCTCGACGCCTTCGCGCACCGGCTCCCAGTCCGTCTTGTTCCAATCGATCGAATGAATGTCCATGTTCAGGTCTCCTGTTCCTAAACGTCAAACCGGTCCGTAGCCGCCGCCGCCTGGCGTCTCGAGCACCACCACATCCCCGGCAAGCATCGTCATCTTCTTGCCCTCGGAGACGGGCTTGCCGTTGACCAGGAAACGGCCTGCCGCACCGTCCTCTCCGCCGTCCAGACCCTCGGGCCCGCGGTCGAGCCTGCTCGGCACCGCGTTCAGCAGCCAGGGCTGGTCCGTCCGCATATGAAAGCCGATCACCTGTCCATCGCCGCCAGGCGAGCGGCCCTTGCCGCCAGAACCCAGACGCAGCTCGCGCTTGTCGAACACGATCGGCATCGCTGCTTCCAGGATCTCGACCGGAACGGCGGCGACGCCGGTGGGGTAACAGGTGGCGCTCGGCCCGCTCTTGGTCAGCCGCGCGCCCATGCCGCCGGAGTAGTTGAACATCGAGGAGGTGAAGGCTTCGCCCGAAGCGTGTTTGCCTTGGATCTGCACGGTCCAGACCGCGCCGGACCCCTCCGCCAGGACGCGATCCGGCATCACCTGGTACAGGGCCTTGAGGATAGGCATGGGGACGAACATGCCGACCACGTGTCTTGCGTTCAGCGGAGATGGATAGGCCGCATTGACGATTGACCCCTTGGGCGCAACGACCTTGATTGGGGCGAGCGAGCCGTGATTGTTCGGCTGTTCCGGATTAAGGCAGCTGCGCACCGCGAAGGTCGAATAGGCGTGCGTGTAGTTCATCACCACATTGATGCCCATCGGACTTGCGCCTGAGCTTCCGGCGAAATCGATGATCACTTCGCCGAGGGCGTTGTCGATCGTCACCGCGGCCTTCAAGGTGATGATGTCGCCGCCGGGCACGTCGAACTGGCTCTCGCCATGCCAGGTCCCGGCCGGCAGGGCGCGGATCGCCCGCCGTGTCGCCGCGTCCGAGCGCGCGATGATCTCGTCCGCCACCTGCTCGATGTCTTCCAGCCCCTGCCGTTTGCAGAGCGCGATCAGTCGCTCCCCGCCCGCGCGTCCGCTGGAAACCTGGGCGGAGAGGTCCCCGAACACATGGTCGGGCGTGCGCACATTGCTGCGGATGATGTCGTGCAAGGTCGCGTTGGGCACGCCGGCTTCGTACATCTTGAGCGGCGGAATCCAGAGGCCCTCTTCGTGGATGTCCCTGGCGCCGGCGCCTATGCCGTATCCGCCGATATCGGTGTGATGAATGGTCGAGCCGATGAAGCCGATCAGGCGCTCGTCCCAAAACACCGGGCAGAGCACGGTTATGTCAAAGAAATGGCCGGCGGACATCCACGGGTCATTGGTGATCACGATATCCCCGGGGACCAGCCGACCCTCGAACAGCTTGGCAAGCTTCTCGCCGGCCGCGGCGAGCGAGTTGATGTGGCCGGGCGTACCGGTATTGGCCTGGGCCACCATCCGCCCGCGGGCGTCGAACAGGCCGCTCGCGAGATCGCCCGCCTCCCGCACAATCGGGCTGAAGGCGATCCGCTGCAGCGCCTTGGCCTGTTCGCTGACGATGCCGATCAGGTTGGACCAGAGGATTTCGAGTTCGATGCCGTCCATGTCAGCTCTCCCGGCGCGCGGTGACGCAGCCGATGTCGTTCACCACGCCGATCCAGCCGGGCGGTAGCACGATGGTGGTTTCCCGTTCCTCGATCAGAGCCGGGCCGGGGACCGCTTGGCCGAGGGCGAGGCTTGCGCGGTCGAATATTTTGACTTCACCGGCGCCGGGCCAGAGTGCGATCTGGCGGCTCGACTTGGGCAGGGCGTCCTGGCCGCCCGGAACACGCGCGCCCTCGACGACATCTTCCGACCCTCGAGCTGTCAGCCGCCAACTGACGATCTCGATCGGCACATGCGAGGGATTGACCCCGTACTGGGCGAAATAGGCGGCTTCGAAGGTCTCGCGGATCATGTCGGCGTCGCGGGCCTTGCGCGGGTCTACCGGCAAGTTGACGCCAACCTCGTTCTGCTGACCGGCGTAACGCAGATCGGCGCCCACGCTCCATCGCACGTCGGCAGGCGCCGTGCCGGCCTCCACCAGCGCCGCCAGGGCTTCTTCGGTCATTTCCGCTAGCAGCCGGTCGGCGTCCGCCCAATCCAGCGCGTCCAGCTGGCTCAGCGCGCTGCGCACCAGATCGAGCCGCACAGGCGTGACCAATGCGCCAAACGCCGACAGCACGCTGGCCTGGGGCGGGAAGATCACGCAGTCACTTTGCAACAGCTCACCGACCGCGCAGGCATGCACCGGCCCCGCGCCGCCGAACGCCAGGAGCGGCAGGCCGCGATGGTCAACGCCGCGATCGGTGGCATGGGCGCGCGCGGCGCCGGCCATGGCCTCCGCGACGATGCGGTAGACGCCGGACGCCGCATGCTCTCGGCTTACGTCCAAGGCGTGGGCGAGCCGATCGATCGCCGCTTCCGCCGCCGGCTTGTCGAGCGGCATGTCGCCGCCCAGGAAATTATCAGGGTCCAACAGACCAAGAATCAGATCGGCGTCGGTGACTGTTGGATCGATCCCGCCGCGGCCGTAGCAGGCCGGACCGGGTTGCGACCCCGCGCTGCGTGGGCCGACCTTCAGCAGGCCAAGGTCGTCCACGGCGGCGATGCTGCCGCCGCCGGCGCCGATCTCGATCATGTCGATGGAAGGAATGGTCAGCGGCATGCCGCTGCCCTCACAGAAGCGGTATTTCCGGTCGACCTCGAAACTGCCGGTGACCAGAGGTTTCCTGTCCTCGATCAGGCAGGCCTTGGCGGTGGTGCCCCCCATGTCGAAGGACAGCAGCCTATCGAGCCCCAGTCGCTCGGCGAAGTAGGCCGCGGCCAGGGCCCCGGCGGCCGGACCGCTTTCAATCATCCGCACGGGATAGCGTCCGGCGACCTCGGCGCCGATCACGCCGCCGCTGCTCAGCATGATGAGCGGCCTGTTGGCCACCTTGGCGGCTTCGAGGCCGGCCGACAAACCCCGCAGATAGGGCTCGGTGATCGGGGCGGTATAGGCGTTGATCGCCGTAGTCGAGGCGCGCGGATATTCGCGGATCTGAGGCGCGACGCTGGAGGACAGCGACAGGTATAGACCGGGCGCCCTGGCTCGCAGGATTTCGGCGATCGCCTGTTCGTTCGCGCCATTGCGGAAGGCATTGATCAGGCAGATGGCCACCGAGACCACGCCGGCCGCCCGCAGGCGCGGGATCAGGGCTTCGACCTCCGCGACCTCAACGCCCCGCAGCACCTCGCCATCGGCCAGCACCCGCTCGTCGACCTCGAAGGTAAGCTCGCGGGGGATCAGCGGGTCGGAGAATTCGATTTGCGGATCGTACATCTCATAGCGGTGCTCGTTGCGGATCGGCAGCACGTCGCGGAAACCCTTGGTGGTGATCAGGGCGGTGGGCTGGCCTTTGCGCTCGATCAGGGCGTTGGTGACGATCGTGGTGGCGTGAACCACTACACCGTCCACGGCCTCCGGGCCGATGCCGGCCTTGGCGAGCGCCAGATTGGCCGCTCGGAAGAAGCCTTCCAACAGGTCGTCGTGGGTGGTCAGGGTCTTATCGACCACAAGGGCGCCGTCGGAACCCCGCAACACCGCATCCGTGAAGGTGCCGCCAATGTCGACAGCGAGCGAATAGGAGACGCTCATTCGCCCCTCCATCCCAGCCGCTGTGAGGCCTCCGCGGCGGCTTCCGTCACCAGGAGGATCAATTGCTCCGAAGGCGCCCGCGGAATGAACTGCGAGGCGCCCACCAGGGCTATCGCGCCGCGCCACTCGCGCCGATGGTCGAACACCGGAGCGGCCAGGGCGTTGACCCCGATCAGCACCGCGTCCGCCGCCGTCGCCCAACCCTGCCGGCGAACCATCTCCACCTCGGCGCGGACGATGTCTGGATCGATCATCGTGTGCGCTGTCCAGCTCTTGAGCGGCTGGGCCAACGCATCTTGCAGCAGTGACGGCGGGCCAAAGGCCAGGGCGATCAGGCCGTGGGCGGAGGCGTGGAAGTCCAGCCGGGCGCCTGGCCGGATGCCGAACTCAACCAGTGTCCTGCCCTGCAGCATCTCGACTACGGTCACCGCGCCCTCGACCAGGATTGAGGCCGTCACGGCAAGGCCGCTCGCTTCGCGCAAGGGCGCCATGACCGAGCGGATGGCGCGGGCGACGTCAAACCGTTCGCGAACGGCTTCGCCCAGCGCCAAGACCTTGATCCCGATTTCATAGCCATCGCTGCGCGGATCCTGCACGGCGTAGCCGCGCTGAACCAAGGCGCGGAGGTGCCGATGCGCGCGGGGCTTTGAGATGCCCAGGCTGCTGGCGACATCGGTTACGCCGCGCGGTTCGCGGGAGTCGGCCAAGAGTTCGATCAGCCGCAAGATCAGGTCGACGGACTCGAGGTCCGACGACGTCTGCAGTGGCGCGAGCGTTTCCAGCAAGTTGGCCTCATTGTTCCGTTGACCGGAACACTATATCGTTCAGCAGAACTTTCCGCCCACGCGGGCGCCATTGTCAACGGGCGCGGGAGAACCAGTCTCGGTCCCGGCGCGATGTTGACCTTGGCCACGGCGGGACCCTAGGTTGCCTGATGGTGAGGTGGGCAGCGGCATGACGGACGGTTTTCGCCAGGCGGTCAGGAGCGGCCGCAGCCTCCTCGGCGTGTTCATCAAGACGGCGTCGCACCAGATCGTCGAGCTGATCGCTCTGACCGGGGTCGATTTCGCCGTCATCGACGCCGAGCACGCGCCGTTCGACATGGCCGTCCTTGATCGCATGGCGCTGGCGGGCCGCGCCGCCGGACTGCCGCTCCTGATCCGCCCGCCGAAAATCGAGCCGGGGTTCATCGGCCAGGTCCTGGACCTGGGGCTTGGCGGCGTGGTCGCGCCCCACGTCGAGTCCGAGGCGTCCGCGAACGCGTTGGTGGCCGCGGTGCGCTATGACCGAGGGCAGCGCGGGTTTTCCCCCTCCACGCGCGCGGCCAACTATGGCGCGCCGGATGCGCGGGCCTATCGCGAGGCCGCGGACGCCGCGAGCAGCATCTGGTGCCAGATCGAGGACGCCTCGACCTTGGACAGGCTCGACGCCATCTGTGGTGTCGAGGACGTCGATTGCCTGTTTGTCGGGCGGGCGGATTTGGCGGCGTCGCTGGGCGTCGAACGCCAGGACGACCCGGCGGTGAAGACGGCCGTCGAAGCCGTCGCTGCGGCGGGGCGAGCGCATGGCCGGACGACGGGAATCTACATTGGCGCGCCGGAGGAAATTCCGCCGCTCAAGGCCCAGGGCTACAGCGTGTTCGTCTGTCGCTCCGACCAGGGCTGGTTGCGATCGGAGGGGCGGCGGATCCGCCACGAGGCCGACGCGGCCTTCTAGGGGCGCTGACCGACGTCCGGCCCCAACAACTGGCCCGCATCCCGAGACCAGCCAATCCGGACGCGCGAACCCTGACCCGGGTTGCCTCCCACGGCGTCGGTCGGGACGCCGACGGCGACCACGGTCTGACCGAGCGCGCTCAGGGTGTAACGGACCTGCTGGCCCAGGAAGACCCGATCGAGGACCTCCGCTTCGACCATGTTGTCCGCCGTCTCGCCCGCGGCCAGCAGCTTCACCGCCTCGGGACGCAAGGACATGGTCGCGGCGCGGTCGCCGCCAAGTGAGGCTTTGCCCCGGCGTGCCGAGCAGAGCATTCCGGCAGTCATTCGGACGTGAACCAGATCGCCATCGGCGCCCTGGACCTCGCAGGCCAGCAGGTTGGTTTCTCCAAGGAAGGTGGCCACGAACCGGTCGACCGGGTGGTTATAAAGCTGCTCGGGCGTGTCGATCTGGGCGATCCGGCCGTCCTCCATAATGGCGATCACGTCGGACATCATCATCGCCTCCTCCTGGTCGTGGGTGACGAACAGGACCGAAACGCCGGTCTTGCGCTGGATGTCCTTGATCTCGTTCTGCAGCGTCTCTCGCATCTTCTTGTCGAGCGCGCCCAGGGGCTCATCGAGCAGCAGCAGGTCGGGTTCGAAGGCCAGGGCGCGGGCCAGCGCCACCCGCTGTTGCTGGCCGCCGGACAGCTCGCGCGGACGCCGGTGGGCGAAGGCGGCCAGCCCAACCTTGTCGAGCATGTCCAGGCCCCGCCGGCGCCGCGCCTGGCTGTCCATGCGGCGCATGCGCAGCGCGAACTCGACATTCTCCTGGACGGTCATGTGCGGAAACAGCGCATAGCCCTGGAACACCACCCCAAACTCCCGCTGATGCGGC
>Ga0302314_10016595_pt1 | contig 12419 bp, 11 predicted proteins | sample III_Palsa_N2_3_FD_200533 | JGI IMG/M metagenome (GOLD analysis project Ga0302314, IMG submission 200533) | Peat permafrost microbial communities from Stordalen Mire near Abisko, Sweden - III_Palsa_N2_3 | ecosystem: Environmental > Terrestrial > Soil > Palsa > Peat permafrost | place: Sweden...
CGATCCCGGCTATTATCACCTGCCGCCGGCCTACGGCCCCTATCGCTGGGTCCGCTACTATAACGACGCGCTGCTGGTGAACATCTACAACGGCATGATCGCCGACGAGATACCCGACTTCTTCTGGTGATCTTCTGCGTCCGCCGGGCGCGTCGCTTGCCGGGATCGGGCTCGGTCGATAAGCCTCCGCGATCATCCGATCGCGGAGGTTTTTCATGTCGTTTGCCCGTTCGCTCCGCCTTGCCCTGCTCGCCGCGGCCGCGATGCTGCCCGCCGCCGCGCACGCCGCCGGCGACGCCGACGCGCGGCTGACCAAATTATTCGCGGACACCGACGAGGCGTCGCTGCGCCGTAACCCGATGGCGGCGCTGTATCGCGGCGACCTGCGCTTCGCCGATCAGCTCGGCGATCCCTATTCGGACGCGCACGACGCGGGCGAGAAGGCGGCGGACGAGGATGCGCTCCGTTGGCTCGCCGCGATCCCGCGCGGCCAACTAAACCCCATCGATCAGATCGCCTACGACGTGTTCAAGCGCAACACGCAGATCGATCTCGAGGGCTATCGCCCCGATCTGCTCAAGATCAGCGACGCGATGCCGATCACGCATTTCTACGGACTGCACCTCGATTACGCCGATCTTTCGTCGGGGCAGGGCGCGGCGCCGTTCAAGACCGTCAAGGATTATGACGATGCGTTGAAGCGCCACGCGCAATATCCGCATCTCGTCGACGAGGTGATCGCGCGCTTCCGCACCGGCATGGCGCATGGGATCGTCGAGCCCAAGCTCGTCATCAACAACATCATCGACGAGCTTAACCTGCAGCTTGCGGGCGGAATCGAAGACTCGCCCTATTACGGACCGGTCAAGACCTTTTCCGCGACGATCCCTGTCGCCGAACAGGCCCGCCTCCGCGCGGCGTTCACCGCGGCGATCCGCGACGAGATCGCGCCCGCCAACACCAGGCTGCGCGATTTCCTCAAGACCGACTATCTGCCGCACGCGCGCGACACGGTTGGGCTGGGCGCGCTGCCGGGCGGGCAGGCCTATTATGCCTATCAGATCGAATCGAACACGACGCTGCCGATGACCGCGCAGGCGGTCCACCAGCTCGGGTTGGACGAGGTCGCGCGGATCACGCGCGAGCTCGAGGCGGTCAAGACCAAGGTCGGCTTCCAGGGCGATCTCCACGCCTTCTTCCAGCACATGACCAGCGATCCCCGGTTCGCGCCGCCGTCACGCGCGTGGCTCGAACAGCGGTTCCGCAGCATCGAGGCGCGGATCGAGACGCGCATCCCCGAGCAATTCTCGCTCGTTCCCAAGACGCCGTTCGAAATCCGCGCCGAGCCCGCCTATAAGGAAAAGAGCTCGGCGGCGGGCGAATATGCGCAGGGAACCCCCGACGGATCGCGCCCCGGAATCTTCTATTATAACGGCTACGACCTGCCGAGCCGCTTCACCTGGGGCGAGGAGACCTTGTTCCTCCACGAGGCGATCCCCGGCCATCATTTCCAGATCAGCCTCGCGCAGGAGAATACCGCTCTCCCCGCCTTCATGCGCTTCGGCGGCAACACCGCCTATGTCGAGGGTTGGGCGCTCTATTCGGAATCGCTGTGGCCCGAACTCGGCATGGAAACCGATCCCTATCAGCGCTTCGGCGGCCTCAACGACGAGATGCTGCGCGCGATGCGTCTCGTCGTCGACAGCGGCATCCATGCGATGGGCTGGAGCCGCCAGCAGGCGATCGATTACATGATGGCCAATTCGGCGATGGGCAAGGCGGACGTCACCGCCGAAGTCGAACGCTATATCGCGATCCCGGGCCAGGCGCTCGCCTACAAGGTCGGCCAGCTCACCATCGCCAGGGAGAAGGCCAAGGCCAAGGCGGCGCTGGGCGTCCGATTCGATCCGCGCGCCTTCCACGCGCAGGTGCTCGATACCGGCGCATTGCCGATGACCGTGCTCGAGGCCAAGATCGACGGCTGGATCGCGCAGCAGAAGAAGGGCAGCTGAGATGGCCACCGAACCCCGCGCACCGCGCCTTGCCGTGCTGATCGACGCCGACAACGCCTCGCCGCGCATCGCCGCGGGGCTGTTCGCCGAGATCGCGCAGATCGGCGAAGCGAGCGTGCGGCGCATCTATGGCGATTTCTCCAGCCCGCGGCTCAAGAGCTGGGCGGAGATCCTCGCGGCCTACGCGATCCAGGCGCATCAGAGCTTCGCCTATACGACGGGCAAGAACGCGTCGGACATTGCGCTGGTGATCGATGCGATGGACCTGCTCCACACCGGACGGTTCGACGGCTTCTGCCTGGTGTCGTCCGACAGCGATTTCACCGCGCTCGCGGCGCGCATCCGCGAGCAGGGCGTCGACGTCTACGGCTTCGGCGAGCAGAAGACGCCCGAAGCCTTCCGTCAGGCTTGCCGGCGCTTCATCTACACCGAGAATCTGGTGCCCGAGGCGCCGACGGTCGACGAGCCCGAGCGCCCCGATTCGCGTCCCGCTTCGGTGGCGCGCTCGCCCAGCGCCGCGGTGCCGTTGCTGCGCCGCGTGATCGCGCAGCTCGACGAGGATGATGACGGCTGGGTGTCGCTGGGCGGCGTCGGGCAGCGGCTGTCGACGCTGGCGCCCGATTTCGATCCGCGCACCTTCGGCCATGCCAAGCTGGTGACACTGGTCGAGAAAACAGGCGCGTTCGAGGTGCGGCGGCCGGCGGGCGGTCGCGTGCAGATCCGGCTCAAGGCGGGGCAGCGCTGACCCTAATTCTCCCCCGGAGGGGGAGGGGGACCGCCCGCGAAAGCGGGTGGTGGAGGGGTAGACCACATCTCTCCAAGCGCCGCCCGGTGCCATGCCTCGGACACCCCTTCACCATTCGCTTCGCGAACGGTCCCCCTCCCCTTGCAGGGGAGGATTTGCAGGCTTCTATTTCACGGTCCCGAACGGCAGCAATTGCGCGGCGAGCTGGCTCGCGCCCGCGCCGTTGCCGCCCTGGAGCAGCGGAATCAGCCGCGCCGCGCGCTGCTGGACGACTCGGTCGGTCGGCGTCGTCGCGGCGTCGGCCACCGAACGCTGCGCGAGCTTGAGCGCGGTCGCGACATCGGAGGAGTTGAGCTTGATCCGGATCAGCGCGGCATAGCCCGGGAAGAAGGCGTGGTTGCCGCCGAGCGCGACCGCCTGGTCGAGCGTGGCGAGCCCGACCGAGCGGCTCGCACCCAGCACCGAACGCGCGAGGAAATTACCGAGATCGCCGACCGCGGTGAGATGCCAGCCGGCGAGCGCGATCTGCGCTTCGGCATCCTGCGGCGCGCTGGCGGCGAGCGAGACGAGCGCGGCGTGCGCAGCCTTGGCGTCGCCCAGCGCGCGGTTGAGCTGGCCGCGATAGCCGATCGCCAGCGCCTGCTGCAGCTTCGCCTCGCGATCGCCGGGCGCCTGCGCGAGCGTCGTCCGCGTCTCGGCATAGGCGGCGTTGACCAGCGTCAGCGCCTCGGCCTTGTCGTGCGTGAGGAAGGCGGCGCGGATCAGCGTGTCGCGCGGGGTGGCGGCAGATGCGACCGAACTGAAGGCGAAGCAGACGGCAATGGCGGCGGCGCCGTGGAAAAGAGACTTCATGCACGCTCCCTATGGGCGGTCCGATGAAGGGGGCGTGAAGCAGTCGCGGCCCCGTGCCATCGGGCCGTTATGACCGTCCCCCCATTGGCCGCGCCGTGCGGAAGCAGCGGCGCGGCCGATGCGGTGCGCTGTTCAGCGCACGGGACACCAGTCCGAAGGGGGGTGGACTAAGGCGCTGAACGCGCAATTATCCAATTGGTTCGCACACTTCGCCAAAGGTCGATCATTCGGTGCGAGCAAGCGCCTCGGCGATCAGCACGCGCGTTTCGGCGAACCCGTAGAGTGCGGCGAAGCTGCCCATGCGCGGCCCCTGCGAGGAACCCAGCAGCGTCTCGTAGAGCGCCATGAACCAATCGCGCAGCGGATCGAACCCGGCAGCCTTGCCGGCTTCGTACACCTCGTTCTGGATGTCTTCCGCCGAGGCATCCGCGGGCAGCGCCGCGAAGCGCGCATCGAGATCGGCGAGCGCGGCATGTTCGCGCGCATCGGGCGCGCGCTTGTGCAGCGTGGCGGCGACGAAATCGCGGAAATAGGCGATCGCATAGCCGAGCAGCTGGTCGATCGCAGGGTGCGTCTCGGGGCTCACCTGCGGCGCATAGCGCTGGACGTAGCGCCACAGCAGCGCCTTGTCCTCGGTCATAGCCACCGAGACGAGGTTGAGCAGCAGGCCGAAGGTCAGCGGCATGTCCACCGTCGGCACCGCGCCCAGATGGACGTGATGCACCGGATTGCCGAGCTGCTGCTCGATCGGCTGCGTCGGATAGCTTGCCAGAAACTGGTAATATTCGTCGACCGCGCGCGGGATCACCGAGAAGCTGAGCGCGCGCGCCTTGCGGGGTTCGCGGTAGATATAGAAGGCGAGGCTCTCGATCGGCGCGTAGGTCAGCCATTGCTCGATCGTCAGGCCGTTGCCCTTGGACTTGCTGATCTTGGCGCCGGCCTCGTCGAGGAACATCTCGTAGTTGAAGCCTTCGGGTGGCTTCGCGCCGAGCACGCGCGCGATCTTCCCCGATTGCACGACCGAATCGATCAGGTCCTTGCCCGCCATTTCGTAGTCGACGCCGAACGCGACCCAGCGCATCGCCCAATCGACTTTCCACTGGCACTTGGCCTGCCCGCCGAGGACCGATTGCTCGCGCCGCGCGCCGGTCTCGGGATCGGCATAGGCGATCAGGCCGGCATCGGTGTCGACCACCTCGATCGGGACTTGCAGAACCTTGCCCGTCTCCGGGTGGATCGGGAAGATCGGCGAATAGGTTTTGCGACGCTCCCCGCCGAGCGTGGGCAGCATCACGCCCATGATCGCATCGTAATGGCGCAGGATCGACTTGAGCGCCTCGTCGAAACGGCCGTCGGCATAGGCGTCGGACGCGGCGATGAATTCGTAGTCGAAGCCGAACTGGTCGAGGAAGGCGCGAAGCCGCGCGTTGTTATGTGCGGCGAAGCTTGGATGCGTGCCGAACGGATCGGGGACGACGCTCAGCGGCAGGTCGAGATGCGCGCGCAGCATCTCTTGTTCCGGGAGATTGTCTGGGACCTTGCGCAGCCCGTCCATGTCGTCGGAGAAGGCGACGAGCCGCGTCTCGGCACCGGTCATCTCCTTGTAGGCGTTGCGGACCATCGAGGTGCGCGCGACCTCGGTGAAGGTCCCGATATGCGGCAGCCCCGACGGGCCGTAGCCGGTCTGGAACAGCATCGCCCCCTGTCCGGACGACTCCTTACCGTCGGGCCAGCGCTTGAGCAGCTTGCGCGCCTCGTCATAGGGCCAAGCCTTGCTGGCGAGTGCTGCGGTGCGGAGCGTTTCGGTGTCGATCATGGTGGGCGCGGTCTTAGGGGGATCGTGCGCCCGCGCCAACTACCCCGAAACATCCCCGGCTCCGTTCGGCCTGAGCGCAGTCGAAGGCCAAGCGCCGCGGTGGCGTCCCTTCGACTGCGCTCAGGCCGAACGGAAGGCGGCATTTGTGTCCCATCCTTCGACTTCGCTCAGGACGAACGGGAAGGTTGGCGTAGCGCACGAGCATCCCGTTTCCCATCCGTTCCGCATCGCCTATATCGGCACCGTGAACCGTTCGCTCCCGCCCCTCGCGCTGCATGCCACGCATGGCGGCACCTGGCTTGCCGAGCGCGACGGGGCGGTGCGCGGGCTCGCGCGCGGCGAGGCGATTTCGCTCGCCGCCGAGCGCCCGCTCGTCATGCTCAACGCGCCGCTGGTCGGGCAGCGGCTCGGCTATGCCGAACTGGCCGGGCTCGACCTGCTCGAGCTGTTCGCCTTCGTCCACCCCGCGCGCTTCGCGGTGCCGACGCCGGCGGGCCTCGCCCGCGCGCTCGGCATCGATCCGCCTGAGGATGATTCGACCGCGACGCGCACGCTGCTCGCCTGCGCCGATGCGCTGCTCGCCACCGTCGAGGGTGACTGGCCCGCGAAGCACGGCGCGTGGGACGTCGCGCATGCGCTCGCGCGGCTGCGCTGGCCGTGGGCGCAGGCGATCATCGCGCGGCTGACCGAGCCCGAGCGCACCGAACGCGGGCTGTTCGCCAAGCTGCCCGAATGGGACGAGGTGGCACCTCGCCCGCAGCCGCGCAGCGTCACGATCGGCGAGGATGCGGCGATCGCGAAACTCGGCGAGCTCACCGGCGCCGGCGCCGAGACGCGCCCCGGCCAGCGCAGCTACGCCGCCGCCGCCGCCAAAATATTCGCGCCGCGCATGGCGGAAGGGCGGCCGCGCGTCATGCTCGCGGAGGCGGGCACCGGCATCGGCAAGACGCTCGGCTATCTGGCACCCGCCGGCCTGTGGGCGGAACAGGCGCAGGGCACCGTCTGGATATCGACCTACACGCGGGCGCTGCAACGCCAACTCGATCGCGAGACCGAGCGGCTGTTCCCCGATCCCGACGAGCGGCGGCAGAAGGTTGCGGTGCGCAAGGGCCGCGAGAATTATCTGTGCCTGCTCAATCTCGAGGACGCGCTGTTCGGCGGTTTCCAGAATCGCGCCGCGGTGCTGGCGCAGCTGGTCGCGCGCTGGGCGGCGTACACGCGCGACGGCGACATGGTCGGCGGCGATCTGCCCGGCTGGCTGACCACGCTGTTCCGCCGCGCGGGCGCCACCGCGCTCACCGATCGGCGCGGCGAGTGCGTCTATGCCGGCTGCCCGCATTATCGCCGCTGCTTCATCGAGCGCTCGGTCCGCCGCGCCGAGGAGGCGGACATCGTCATCGCCAATCATGCGCTGGTGATGCTGCTCGCCGAACGCCGGCGCGAGGAGGGGCGCTCGCTCGGGCGGATCGTGTTCGACGAGGGGCATCATCTCTACGAGGCCGCCGATTCGACCTTTTCGGCGGCGCTGACGGGGCAGGAGGCGATCGAGCTACGGCGCTGGATCGCGGGCCCTGAACGCGCGTCCAGGGGGCGGCGGCGAGGCCTCGCCGCGCGACTAGCCGACGTCGTCTCCTACGACGAGGCCGGCGCGATCGCACTCGACGGCGTGATCCAGGCGAGCGCGGCGCTGGTCGCGACCGACTGGCTGTCGCGGATCGCGGAAGGGATGCCGCTCGGGCCAGTGGAGAAACTGCTCGGCGCGGTGCGCGCGATCACGCTGGCGCGCGCGACCGCGGCGGACGCGGGCTACGGCATCGAGACCGAGGCGGCAGAACTCGACGGCGCGACGGTCGAGGCCGCACACGAGGCGACCGTCGCGCTTGAGGCGTTGCGGCGGCCGATGGTCGCGCTTGTCGGCCGGCTGCGCGCGGTGCTCGAGGAGGCGCCGGACTGGCTCGACGGGCCCGCCCGCGCGCGCATCGAAGGCGCCGCGGCGGGGCTCGACGTGCGCGCACGCACGATAGCGGCATGGCTGGGGCTGCTCGGCCGATTGGGCGGCCCGCCCGATCCCGATTATGTCGACTGGCTCGCGGTCGACCGGATCGAGGGGCGCGAGTTCGATATCGGGCTGCACCGCCACTGGCTCGATCCCGGCCGGCCGCTGGCCGCGACCGTGCTCGCGCCCGCGCACGGCGTGCTGGTCACCTCGGCGACGCTGACCGGGCCGCAGGCGAGCGCAGGCGGCGGCTGGGCGCGCGCCGAGACGCGCAGCGGCGCGCGGCATCTGGATACGGTGGTCGATCGCTTCGCCGCGGCGAGCCCGTTCGATTATGCCAGCGCCGCCGAGGTGCTGATCGTCACCGACATCAAGCGCGGCGATACCGCGCAGCTCGCGCACGCCTATGCGCGGCTGGTCGAGGCCAGCAAGGGGGGCACGCTCGGGCTGTTCACCGCGATCTCGCGGTTGAAGGCGGTCTATGCGCGGATCGCCGATCGGCTCGCGCGCGAAGGCCTGCCGCTCTACGCGCAGCATGTCGATCCGATCGATACGGGCACGCTGGTCGACATCTTTCGCGACGATCCGCACGCCAGTCTGCTCGGCACCGATGCGCTGCGCGACGGGATCGACGTGCCCGGCCACTCGCTGCGGCTCGTGATCATGGAGCAGGTGCCGTGGCCGCGACCGACGGTGCTTCATGCCGCCAGGCGCGCGGCGGGTGGCGGCACCGCCTATGACGACGAGGTGGTGCGCGCGCGGCTGGCGCAGGCGTTCGGGCGGCTGATCCGCCGCGCGGACGACGCCGGGCGCTTCGTGCTGCTGTCGTCGGCGACGCCGTCGCGGCTGCTCGATGCGTTTCCGCCGGGCGTGCCGATCCGGCGCGTGACGCTCGACGAGGCGGTGGCGCGGATCGCGACCGGTCTTCCTTCCGGGCCGCGCTTGGGGCATCAGGTGCGCGAACCGGCGAGTGGAGAGGCGGCATGAAGAGGCTCATCATCTTCCGCCATGCCAAGTCGGGCTGGGACCAGCCCGCGCTGCGCGATTTCGACCGTGCGCTCAACGACAAGGGCAAGCGCGCGGCAATCACGATGGGGCGGCACCTGCGGCAATCGGGGGTGGTGTTCGATCATGTCGTCGCCTCGCCCGCGGTACGCGTCGTAGAATCGCTCGACGCGATGTTCGAGGGCTATGGCAAGCGGCTGGCGCCGAACTGGGATCGCCGCGCCTATCTGGCGTCGGCGGCGACGTTGCTCGAGATCGTGCAGGAGGCGCCCGAGACCACCGACGCGCTGATGCTGGCGGGGCACAATCCCGGCGTCGAGGAACTCGCGCTGCTGTTGTCGACCGATGCGGGCGAGGAGGAGATCGCGACGCGCGCCGCGCTGGGCGAAAAATATCCGACCGCGAGCGTCGCCGAGCTTCAGTTCGACGTCGCGCATTGGGCGGATGTCGACGAGGGCGGCGGGCATCTGGTGCGCTTCGTGCGGCCGCGCGACCTCGACCCTGCGCTGGGGCCCGATCAGGTTTTCTGAAGCGCGACCGTTCCCCGGCGAACGCCGGGGCCCAGGGTTATCAAGCGCAACGGCTCATCACCTGGGCTCCTGCCTACGCAGGAGCACGAGAGAATGCGCTGTTTCCCGATCACATGCTCTTGAATGTCGATACGCCTAGCGCCTACCATATGCTCCGGGCCTGGAGCCCCGGCGTTCGGCGTGGAACGGTCGAATTAGGCCAGCGCGTCCGAAAGCAGCGTGCGGATCGTCTTGAGTTCGTCGAGCGCCAACGGTTGCAGCTTCGTCACGGGCTCCGGCAGCGCAACCGCCCCGCCTCCCTTCGCGGCGAGCAGCTTCTGCACGCCCTTCACCGTATAGCCCTGCGCGCCGAGCAGGCCGTGGATACGACGGACGAGTTCGACGTCGCTCGGCCGATAATAGCGGCGGTTGCCCGCACGCTGGATCGGCCGAAGCTGCGGAAACCGCGTCTCCCAATAGCGCAGGACATGCTGTGCGATACCGAGGTCGTCGGACACCTCTCCGATCGTGCGGAAGGCGGCGTCCGACTTCGGTATCATGCGCGTCAGCTCGCTTCGGCGATACGCTCGCGCAGCATGTTCGATGCGCGGAAGGTCAGCACGCGGCGCGGCGCGATCGGCACCTCGATCCCCGTCTTGGGATTGCGACCGACGCGCTCGCCCTTGTCGCGCAGCACGAAGGTGCCGAATCCCGAAATCTTGACGTTCTCGCCGCTCGCCATCGCGTGGCACATGTGGGTGAGGACCTGCTCGACAACGACCGCCGAGTCGGCGCGCGAAAGCCCGATCTCACGGTGGACAAGATCGCCGAGATCGGCACGGGTAAGGGTTGGTGAATCAGTCATCGCATGCGCCTCATGAGCCCATTCCCCCCCGGGCACTATACGCTTATCTGCGTATCCTACCAATGAGTCGCGCGATATTTTGTTACGGTCTAGAAACGGACGACCGAGGCGCCCCAGGTGAAGCCGCCGCCCATCGCCTCGAGCACGAGCAGGTCGCCGCGCTTGATCCGGCCGTCCCTCACCGCGACGTCGAGCGCGAGCGGAACCGAGGCGGCAGACGTGTTGGCATGCTGGTCGACGGTCATCACGACGCGTTCGGACGCCAAGCCGAGCTTGCGCGCGGTCGCCTCGAGGATGCGGGCATTGGCCTGGTGCGGCACCAGCCAGTCGATGTCGGCCGAGGTGAGATCGAGTTGGGCGAGCACCTCGCCCAGCACGCTCGCGAGATTGACGACGGCGTGGCGGAACACCTCGCGCCCCTTCATCCGCAGCTTGCCGACGGTGCCCGTCGTCGAGGGGCCACCGTCGACGTAGAGCAGTTCGTTGTGACGGCCGTCCGCGTGCAACTTGGTGGCGAGCACGCCGCGCGCCTGCGCGGGATCGGCGGGGCCGTCCTCCGCGGTGAGCACGATCGCGCCCGCGCCGTCGCCGAACAGCACGCAGGTGCCGCGATCCTCCCAGTCGAGGATGCGACTGAACGTCTCGGCGCCGATCACCAGCGCGGTCGTCGCGGTGCCGCCGCGAATCATGCTCTCGGCGACCGACAGCGCGTAGAGGAAGCCCGAGCAGACCGCCTGGACGTCGAACGCGACGCAGTCGGCGATGCCGAGCAGCGCCTGCACCTTGGTAGCAGACGAGGGAAAGGTCTGGTCGGGGGTCGCGGTGGCGAGCACGATCAGGCCGACCTGCGCGGCATCGATGCCGGCGGCGGCAAGTGCCGCGCGCGCAGCGGCTGCGGCGAGCGTCGCCGTCGTCTCGTCGTCGCCCGCGATGTAGCGCGCGCGGATGCCGGTGCGCTCGACGATCCACTCGTCGGACGTATCGACCTGCGCGGCGAGTTCGGCGTTGGTGACGCGACGACGGGGAAGTGCTGAGCCGGTGCCCGCGATCACGGCGCGGCAGGTGGTAAGCTCGGTCATAACGCGGCGACGGGCTCCGCGGCGGCGGCGCGATACGCCGCGATGTCGTCGGCGATGCGCCGGTTGAGATCGTCGCGCACCAGCTTGGCGGCGACCTCGATCGCGTTGGCGACGCCCTTGGCGTCGGCGCTGCCGTGGCTCTTCACGACGATGCCGTTGAGCCCCAGGAAGATCGCGCCATTATGGTTGTTGGGATCGAGATGGACGCGCAGCAGGTGTAGCGCGGGCTTGGACAGCAGGAAGCCCATCTTGGAGCGGAAGCTCGACAGGAAGGAGCGACGCAGCAGATCGGTGACGAACCGCGCGGTGCCTTCGATCGCCTTGAGCGCGATATTACCCGAGAAGCCGTCCGACACGACGACGTCGACCGTGCCGCGGTTGATATGGTCGGCCTCGACATTGCCGACGAACGCGAAGGGCAGCGTCGGATGCGCGCGCAGCAGCGTCGCGGCTTCCTTGAGCTCGTCGGTGCCCTTGAGCGCCTCGGTGCCGATATTGAGCAGCGCGGTCTTGGGGCGCGCGATATCCATCGCGATCCGCGAATAGGCCGCACCCATTACCGCGAACTGGACGAGATTGTTGGCGTCGCACTCGGTGTTGGCGCCAAGATCGAGCATCACGACGTCGTTGTTGCCGAGCGTCGGCATGATCGCGGCGAGCGCGGGGCGGTCGATCCCGGGCAGCGTGCGCAGCGACAGCTTGGCCATCGCCATCAGCGCGCCGGTATTGCCGCCCGATACCGCGGCGCCGGCATCGCCTTCCTTCACCGCGGCGATCGCAAGGCCCATCGACGTCGTCTTGGCGCGGCGGATCGCCTGACTGGGCTTGTCGTCGCCGCTGATCGTGTCGGGTGCATGACTCACGCGGCTCGCGGCCTCGAGCGCCTTGTGGCGCGCCAACTCGGCCCGGATCACGGCCTCGTCGCCGACGATCAGGAAGCGCAGGTCGGCCGACTTGGCGAGTGCGAGCGCGGCGCCCGCCAACATCGTGGCCACACCGCCGTCACCTCCCATCGCATCGATGGCGATCCGCGGCGCGTCCACGATTTTTTCCGTTCCGTAAGAGGTCAGGCCTCGGCCGAGACGATCTCGCGGCCGTTATAATGGCCGCAGCTGTTGCACAGATTGTGCGGGCGCTTGAGCTCACCGCAGTTCGGGCATTCCTGGAAGCTCTCGACCGACAGCGAATCGTGGCTGCGGCGCATGTTGCGCTTGGAGGGCGAGGTCTTTCGCTTGGGGACGGCCATTTCGGCACCTGTTCTTGGATCAATGGATGCAGAGGCCGCAAATCCATCCGCATCGCCACGGCCGGATAGGGCCGCGGATCAGCGGGCGGGCGGCCTCGTCGCGAGTGGGGGCCTATAGCGGATTTCGATCGTGTTGCAACCCGGTGCGTGGCGTGCGAGCGAGGTGTCGTCCCCGCCCGCCCAAGGAGCCTCGCCCGCATGCTGCCCGTCTCGCTCACCTTCGCCGGCGCGCTCGCGCTCGTGGCGCTCTGGCTCGCCTATCGTGTCTCGCGCGTGCGGATGAGCGACAAGGTG
>Ga0302314_10016596_pt1 | contig 12418 bp, 7 predicted proteins | sample III_Palsa_N2_3_FD_200533 | JGI IMG/M metagenome (GOLD analysis project Ga0302314, IMG submission 200533) | Peat permafrost microbial communities from Stordalen Mire near Abisko, Sweden - III_Palsa_N2_3 | ecosystem: Environmental > Terrestrial > Soil > Palsa > Peat permafrost | place: Sweden...
AGGGCCTTGGACGCGCAAAACGCTGTATTTATGGCGCATCTGACGTGTTGGGAGAGTTGGGAGGTGTCGTCGAGTTGAGTGCTTTCTGGGATGATGGGCCGGACGCGCTGATCGCTGGTGGATCGTCATGTCTTACTCCAAGTTCAGCAAAGACTCGGGCAGGGTGGAGGTTCTTGCTCATCGGCCTGGAAGTTGTTGAGGCCGACTCCTGCGAGGCGAAAGAGTTGGGTCGGGGTGAGTTCGACGCGCTCGCGGAGGGAGAGAGCGATGGTGGTGAGCTCTTCACACGTGGAGGGAGGCGCGAGAGGCGTGAGGCTGCGGGTGAGGGAACGGAATTCTTTTGTCTTGAGCTTGAGGACGACGGTGCGGGCGCCGCGGGCGTTGTTGCGCGACGCGTTCCAGACTTTTTCTGCGAGCTGGCGAATGGCTGCTTCCGTTTCGACGAGGGGGATGTCTTCGGGGAAGGTATCTTCGGCGGAGATTTGCTTGCGCAGGCGATTGGATACCACCGGGCTGTGATCGATGCCGCGGGCCAGTTCGTAGAGACGCACGCCGTATCGGCCGAAGGTATTTTCGAGCGTGGTGAGGTCCATTGCGTGGATGTCGCCGACGGTCTGGATGCCGGCCTGCTTCATGCGCTCTTCAGTGACTTTGCCGACGCCTGGGATGCGGCCGACGGGGAGCGGAAGAAGGAAGGCCTGGATTTCGTGCGGCTGAATGACGAAGAGGCCGTTGGGTTTTTTCCAGTTGGAGGCGATCTTGGCGAGGAACTTGTTGGGGGCGACGCCGGCTGAGGCGGTGAGGTTGAGCTCGTCGTGGATTTGTTGGCGGATGGCCTTGGCGACTCGGGTTGCGGTGGGGAGGCCGGCGAGATTTTCGGTGACGTCGAGGTAGGCTTCGTCGAGCGAGAGGGGCTCGATCATGGCGGTGTGGCGTTCGAAGATGGCGCGCACGGCGAGGGAGACTGCCTTGTAGCGAACGAAGTCAGGCTTGACGAAGATGGCGTCGGGGCAGAGGCGTTCTGCGGTGATGGCGGGGAGCGCGGAGCGGACTCCGTAACGACGGGCTTCGTACGAGGCGGCGCAGACGACGGATCGCTTACCGGGCCAGGCAACGACGACGGGTTTGCCGCGGAGGGTTGGGTTGTCGCGCTGCTCGACCGAAGCGTAGAAGGCGTCCATGTCGACATGAACGATCTTGCGCAGTTGGACGGAGGTAGCGAGCGGGTCTGCCGAAGTTGAGAGGAGGGTGCTCATAGTGGCAGGGCAAACGTCTCCACCATTCTGGCGCATTCGCTAATTGTTCGCCTATACTGCGGAAGAGATTCGCGGATTTTTTTGCTGAGGGTTTATGGCTGACCGAAGTTTGGAACTGATCGCCAACGATCGCGCATTGCCGACGGGGCTGCGTTTGCGGACTGAACTCAGTGCGCGAGGTTTGAGGCATGCGGTGACGCATGGCTTGCTGCACGAGCGCACGGATGGCGCGATTCCGAGCATTTTGTTCGGCTACGATGAAGGCGGATGGCATGGGAATTTTCATCCCGCGTCGTATCGAAGCATCTGCGCGACGCCGGCGTGGTCGAAGCGGCTTGGGAAGGTTCACACAGGGTATCGGCGAGCTCGCGTGCGGGCTAACTGGGCTTGGAAGGAGTTGGATTGTTCTTGCAGTTCTGACGCGCTGCTGATGAATATTTTCTGCTATCCCGGTGTGACGGCTTTGGGTGGAGTGCGTGCGTTGCTGGGGAGCGATCGTGCAGCGGTTCCTGAGTTTGGGATTAAGCCGCGCACACCGCTTTCTAATGGTCGAAAGGACACCACGGAGATCGATATGAGGCTGGGAGATCTTCTGGTGGAGGCGAAGCTGACGGAGTCGGACTTTCAAGTGGCCGATGGTCGATTGGTGCGGCGATACCGTGACCTAGAGGTTGTGTTTGAGGTGTCTGAACTTCCGTTGCGGAATGGGAAGCATGTTGGGTATCAGCTGATCCGCGGGATCCTTGCGGCGCATGCTGTTGGTGGGAGCTTCTGCGTGTTTTGCGATGCGCGTCGTCCAGATCTTTCGGAGTGCTGGTATCGCGTGATGCGTGCGGTGCGGCTTTATGACTTGCGCTGCAGGCTGAAGCTACTGACCTGGCAGGAACTGGCGGCGTTCCTGCCGCTCGAGCTGCAGGAATTTCTTGCGGGGAAGTATGGCATCGTTCCTTAGCGATGCGGCTAAACCGATAGCGTGATGGTCACGGAGAGATCACCGTTGTCGTCATCGTAGTAGTCGAAGGTCCGGGACTTGACGGTATATGGCCCATCTTTATAGGAGAACTGATCGCCTGCGTTGGGGATTGGCAAAAAGCCTTGTCCTTCCGCGAGGGTGAGGGTGTCGCCATTCTGTGTCTTGAACTGGATGGTGATGAACATCTGCTCTCCTGTGTTGGCTGCGTGCTTCGTCTTGTTTGATTCAAGATGGTGGCGCCAGGCAGCGCAAAAACTTTGGTTACGGGATGGATGGAGTCGCGGGCGCGGCGTCGAGGATGGTGGAGTGGACGTGCGTCTGTTCGAAGTCACGGTTGCGGACATCGAGGACGATGGTGCGGTTGAAGACGAAGAGGACGTGGAGTTTGAACTCGGTGCCAAAGGTGACGGGGAACCAGAGGGCGTCGGGCGTGTCGGCGGGCTGGGGCGCGTAGGTGACGGTGAAGCCGAGGCCGGGGACGCTGGTGCCGAGGAGGGTGCGGACGGCGAAGGGGATGTTGCGCGCCATGGTGGTGTGGACGAGCACGGGCTGGAAGGCTTTGGTGTCGATCCAGGCGTCGCCCTTCCAGCCGTAATCGTCTTTGTCGCGTGGGCGAAAGGTGATGTGGTAGCAGTCGCGGCCGTTGATGGGGCCGCTGCCGACGAGGGTGTAGAGGTAGTCGGCCTGAATTTTGGAGGTGAGCGGGAAGAGGCCGGCGCCGATGCCGTCTTTTGAGTTGTCCGCGATAAGATTCTGGCGCATGTTTTCGACGAGGTCGAGATCCATGGGGTCGTCGTCGCCGATGGGAAGATCGTTGGGCTGCTTGGTCTGGTCGGCGCCTTTGATGTTGGTGTTGGCGGAGGGGAGGTGGGTGTAGTGGAGGTATTGGCCCTTGTAGAGCAGGCGGCCGTCGAGGGTCAGGAGCTTCTGCTGCGAGCCTTTGTCGGTGGGGATGATGCGGTCGTCAGTGACCTCTTCGCAGCGGGTGGTATTGCCTTTGCGAGAGAGGGTGTGCGCGTGTTGAACGTAGATGTAATGGGTGCGGGCGGCTTCGGAGCGGTCCTGGTTGGCGGCGACGCGCGACATGATGTCCGCGGCGGTCAGCTGTTGTGCGCAGGCCGGAACGGCGATGAGCAGAAGGGAGAGTGCTGCGGACGCGCGCATGGTTTGGAGTACGCAGGGCGCGGGAAGAAGTTCCAATGTTCTGGGCGACTTACGTTCGGTTAGAGCGTTTCAAGGTATTTATTTTTAGACGTTTGCAGATGGCGGTCACAGCAGGATTCGAACCTGTGACTTACACCGGGTGGAGGTGGCGCTGTAGCGGCATAGGATTGACGGCAAAATCGCGGCAGGGGAAATAGCCGACTGAGCGAAGCCGCACTATCCGTTTCGAACGTCCAGGAGGGGATCGCCGGACAGTGAAGGGTCGGCACCTTATCTTGAGTTCCGATGGATTTTCTGAACCAGCGGCCTGCCCTGGACTTTGGTGGATTGGCGATCAAACGATCATTCTGTTTGTTTGATTGGGGGTTATTCCCTCTTTTTCCCTTGACAGGCAAAATAAATATCCCTAGGATTTTCCTAATTCCAACGATTGAATACTCCTATTCGAAGACAGATGAGAGGTCGACATGAATATCTCGAACCGCTGCAGTCTCCTAGTGAAGATTGTCCTCAGCTCCCTCCTGCTGGTTGTCCTGTCAGGGACAGCGGCTCTTGCGCAGGCAGGGCGAGGTGGCATCAGCGGTACGATCACCGATCCGTCCGGCGCGGTGATCCCGAAGGTGACTATTACCTTGCTCAACCATGCCACGGGTGTCGCGCAGCATACGGTATCGAGCGCGGCTGGCTTGTATTCCTTTGTTTCGCTTAACCCTGGCGTCTATCAAGTAACAGCCACTGTGAGCGGTTTTGAATCGGTCGCCCAGGATAAATTGACGGTCGATGTGGATCATGTGAGCACGGTCAACTTCAGCCTTCACGTAGGCAGCACCAAGGACGTGGTGACGGTACTGGCCCCGAACGATCTGGTGGACGTGAGCAACACCACGGTGGGGCAGCTGCTCTCGTCGGCCACGATCGACCGCGTTCCCTTGCTGACCAGGAACGTGTATGACCTTGTGCAGTTGAGCGCTGGAGTGACTCCGGCCAATGGTTCGCCGAACTCGTCGAGCTCGGTGGCGATCACGAACATCTCGAGTGGGCGGCCAAATATCGATGTTTCGTCGTATACGGTCAACGGTGCGATTCAAGGCTCAGTGTATTTCATGGTGGACGGCAGTCCGCTGGGTGTGGCGGAAAACAATGCCGCTGCAATTCTTCCGGCGCTGGACATTCCTGAGGACGCGGTGGACGAGTTTCGGGTAGAGACGCAGAACACCCCAGCCTCCTACCAGAGCGGAGGCGCCGGGGTCATCAGCCTTTCCAGCAAGTCTGGCGGCAATCATTTCCACGGCGACGGATTTGTGTATCTCCGGCCGGATGTTCTTGCGGCCAACGATTACTTCAACAAGGAGAGTCAACTCGCAAGCGGCGCCCCTAACCAGACGCCTTCGTTTCATCGCTACCAGGAAGGTGGATCGATCAGCGGTCCGATCCTGCACAACAAGCTTTTCTTCTTTGGCGATTATGAAGCGACGCAGCAGCAGCAGTTCGACGGATCCAACGTCTTCACGGTTCCGACAACGGCCGAGCGGACCGGAGATTTTTCTGCTGACAGCTTTACGATCTACAACCCCATGGTTCCGGATAATCCGGACGGGACACGTCAGCCCTTCGCAGGGAACATAATTCAAAACCCGAATCCGACTGCGTTGAAATTTCTGTCCATGTTCCCGAAGTGCAATTATCCGAACCCGGCGACGTGCGACTCAGCCACCAACGGCGCTGTCAATAATTTGTATGTACCGGGCCTTGACCCGACGACGGCGCAGCGATTCGACATTCGTGGGGACTACGCCCTGAACGCGCAACAGCACCTGTTCGGGCGGTTCTCCTTCGATCGGCTGTTCACTTCAGGCGTGAATGCGTTCAACAACGAGTGGGATCCGAACTACGCGCAGAACGTAACCAATGGGCGCAATATCCTGATCGGCTACGACAATACGCTGAACTCCACCACCGTATTGCAGTTGCGCTACTCCTTCACGCGCCACTACGAAAACCAAGGCGGCGATCCGGCACAGGATGGATATGACATCACCACACTCGGCTTTCCTGCGTCGCTGGCTGCGGAGGAGGTATACAAGACTCTTCCCTATGTTCTATTCAGTGATGTTGGCGGCGGAGTTGGCGGCACTGCGAACTACAACACGTTTATTTATGCCAGCGAGAACAGCGACTTCAACGCGACGCTTACCAAGGTTGTCGGCAAGCACCAGATCAGCGCAGGCGTGGAGTACATGAAGCGCTTTCTGAACGTAGGCCAACCGCCAGCGCCATCGGGCGGCTACTACTTCGACGTGTCGGCGACGGATCAGCAGGTAAGTACCGGCATTGGCGGCAGCGACTTCGCATCATTCCTTACGGGCGTGGGAGAAGCTCCGGGTGTAGAGAACACCAACTTCACGAAGGACCTTTTTGTTGCGGAAGCCAGCCCGTATTTCGCCGGCTTCGTCGAGGATACGTACCGACCCACCAGCAAGTTGACCATCACGGCGGGGATTCGCTGGGACGTCTTCGGTGGCCGCACGGAGCGACACAATCGGCTCGAGTACTTCAATCCAACCGTTGGCAGCAGCGCGAGCGGCGTATCCTTCAACGGAGCCGAGGTCTATGTGCACAACGGAGCGCGATCTCCGTTCACGACGAACCTGACGAACTTCGGTCCGCGCCTCGGCGTATCGTGGCAGCCGGTCAATGCACTGGTCATTCACGGTGGTGCCGGCATCTACTATGGCCCCAGTGAGCAGATGGTCGCGGGTGCGGGCCAGAACAGCGATGGCTACTCCTCGACGACGAATTGGGCTTCGACTTGTTATAACGCCGATGGCAATACCGTGCTGAATGGATCCAACCTGTGTGCGGGCGCGGGGGAGGGAAGCGTTGCGCCCACCACGACGGGGCCGTACTCGGTGAGCAATCCGTTTCCGCAGGGCGTGGTGCCACTCATCACGAACCCTACTGGCCTGAACAACAACCTTGGCACGACGCTGAACACAGTCCTGCATAGTCAGCGGACCGTGACGACGTACAACTTCAATTTGGGCTTTGAGTATCAGTTGCCGGGACAATATGTTGTCAGCGTTGGCTATGTCGGCAGCAGGGGGTTGTACCTTCCGTTTGCCAGCGTGGATTTGAACCAACTCACCCTGGATACGATCGGGCAGTACCAGTCGGACTTGCTCAACACTACGGTTCCGAATCAGTGGGCAAACATTCAGCCGGCCACCAACGCGAACTATGGTTCTTCCACCGTGCCGCTTTTTGTGTCGCTGCAAGAGTTCCCGCAGTTTGGTAACGGAGGCTACGGCACCGGGAACGGTGTGATCGTGCATGGCTATCCCGCTGGCGATTCCGAATATAGTTCGTTGCAGATGAAGGTGCAGAAGCAACTTACTCACCACTTCACGGCGCTTGCTTCGTACACCTGGGCCAAGCTGATGACGGACGACGGAAACCCTCCGCTGGACTTTGTCGGTTCGCACGCCGGTGTGCCTCAGGACTGGAAGAACCTGAATCTCGAACACTCGGTGAGCCCGCAGGACGTGAAGTATCAATTCACCGTGCAGGCATCCTACGATCTACCGATAGGCAACGGTCGGGCCATCTCGATTGGCCGGGTGGGCAATGCGATTCTGGGTGCGTGGACGTTGAACGGGATTGCGTATGTAAGCAGCGGCATTCCCATCGCTTCACCGATCTCGGGGATTCAGCCTTCGTACTTCAACCAACGCGCCGATGTGACCTGCGATCCTGGCAAGGGCGCACCGCATACGGCCGCACAATGGATAAGCCCGACATGCTTTGCGTTGCCTGCAAGTCCGTACGTCGCTGGGAACGCGCCGGCCTATCTCGATCATGCTCGTACGATGGGAGCGCGGGATATGGATCTCACGCTCGTCAAGAACATCGCCCTGAAGAGAGACATGAATCTTCGCTTCGAAGTTTCTTCGTACAATGTCTTCAACAAGGCGCAGTTTGCTGCACCGGGGTTTCCTGATATCCAGAGCCTCATCAGCAATCCGGACACGTATGCTTCGCAATTTGGCGTGATCACGGCTGATGCAAACACGCCGCGTCAATTCCAGTTTGGTTCTAAGTTCACCTTCTAACTCGCACCGCCGTTACGCACTCGATTGGAAGATGGAATGGGCCGGTCCGCTATGGTTTCTTGTCGCGCAGTTCTGCTGTCCGTGGCCTCCAGCCTGTTCATGAATTCAGTTGCGATGAGCGCTCAAACGCAGTTGCCGAACCTGCCGTTGCCCGAACACGTTACTCCGGGCAATGGCAGTCTGGTGATCGATCAAGGGCTGAAGATCTCGTTTGAGGGTTTCACGGAGCCTCGCCTGGACAGGGCGCGGGATCGCTTCCTGATGCAGTTGAGCCGCGAAACGGGGTTTGGTCACTGGCCCGAACCCACCGCGGCACAGCCTCGCTTCGTGATTCAGACAGAGCACGCGAGTGATCCGGTTGGGCGCCTGGGTGAGGATGAGTCCTACCATCTTGAAGTCACTCCCGAGCAAGTTCTGCTGCGCGCTCCTAATCCGCTCGGGGTCCTGCACGGATTGCAGACGTTTTTGCAAATGGTTGAGGTGACCGATCATGGCTTTGTCGTTCCATCTGTGATCATCGACGATAAACCCCGCTTTCCATGGCGCGGCTTGATGATCGACACTGGCCGGCACTTTATCCCGCTCGACGTTCTCCGGCAAAACATCGATCTGATGGAAGCGTCGAAACTGAACGTCTTTCACTGGCATTTGTCCGAGGACCAGGGATTTCGCATGGAGAGCAAGATCTATCCGCTGCTCCAGGGCAAGGGATCGGACGGCCTCTATTACACGCAGGATCAGGCTCGAGAGTTGATTGCGTATGCGCTTGATCGCGGCATCCGTGTCGTGCCCGAGTTCGATATGCCGGGCCATGCGGCTTCATGGTTTGTCGGCTATCCGGAGCTCGCAAGCGGAACTGGCCCATACTCCATCATTCGCAAGTGGGGCATCTTTGACCCGGCGATGGACCCCACACGCGAGAGCACGTATCAGTTTCTCGACCGCTTCCTCGGCGAGATGACAGTTATCTTTCCCGACGCCTACTTCCACATCGGCGGCGACGAGTGCAATGGGAAGGAGTGGGACGCAAACCCTCGCATCCAGAAGTTCATGCACGAGCACCAGTTGAAAGACGATGCAGCACTACAGGCGTACTTCACCAGTCGTGTTGAGAAGCTGGTCACGAAATATCACAAGATCACCGTGGGTTGGGACGAAGTGTTGCAGCCCGACACTCCGCGCAATGTGGTGATTCAATCCTGGCGAGGGCAGGAGTCGCTAGCCGTGGCCGCGCGGCAGGGCAATCGCGGCATTCTGTCGTGGGGCTATTATCTCGATCTGAACGAGCCGGCTTCGCAGCACTATGGTGTGGACCCGTTGGCGGGCGCAGCGGCCAGCCTTACTCCTGAACAACAGAAGCTCATCCTCGGCGGCGAGTCTGCCATGTGGAGCGAGTTCATGACGCCCGAGATCATTAGTGGGCGCATCTGGCCGCGCGCCGCAGCCGTGGCCGAACGTTTGTGGTCGCCGCAGAGCGTGACCGACACCGCGTCGATGTACCGTCGGCTCGCCATCTTCTCGCAGCGTCTGCCCTGGTATGGCTTGGCCCCGGGCGCGGTCAACCGTGCTCTGGTGCAACGCATGATCGGCAACGCAGATCCGTCATCGCTGCTAGTACTGGCCAGCGTCGTGGAGCCGCCTAAGGAGTACGCGCGCGAGTCGCTCGCTATCTATGGCAGCTACACGCCACTCAATAGACTGGTGGACGCCGTTCCTGCGGAAAGCCAGACGGCCCGCGAGTTCAACGAACTTGCGGCGCGGATTGCGAGTGGGAACGCCTCCGCCGCGGACTTAGCGGAGGCCCGGCAGTGGCTCACATTTTGGCGCGACAATGATGCTGCGTTACAGCCCCTGTTGGCGGCGTCCTCGCTGACGCAAGAGCTTGCACCGATGTCACTAAACCTCAAGCAAGCCGCAGGGATTGGCCTCGAGGCTCTCTCGAGTCTCGAAAGTCACAAGCCTGTCTCGTCATCGGCGCAAGAGCAGCAACTCGAGTCGCTCAAGAAGCTGAAAGCTCCGGAAGCCGTGCTGCTCAATGCAATCGTGCCCGGCGTTGAACAACTGGTGCAGGTCTCGCGCCGCTGATACACACGCTGCCATATCGCTCGACGCTCATCGCGTTCATTCGTTCATCGAATTTATCGAAGCCACCCGGTACTGCCGCGAGGCACAAACCGTCCTGCACGTTCCCGTGTTGCTCCTCGTGCGGTGTAGGAGAGGACACCGTTCACCCACACGCGCTCGATGCCCTGTGCCGTACGGACAGGATCGGTGTACGTGGCCGTGTCCATAATTTTTTCTGGATCGAACAACGTCAGATCAGCGCAATAGCCCTTGCGGATCAGCCCGCGCCCCGCAATCCCAAATCGCTGAGCAGGCATGCCTGTCATCTTGTGCACTGCCTCGGCCAACGAAAACAGTTTCTCTTCGCGGCTATAGCGGCCCAGCACGCGCGGAAATGTTCCCCACAAACGCGGATGCGGCAACGGGTCATTCGGCAAGCCATCCGAGCCGATCATAGTTGCAGGGTGCCGCAGAATTTGACGCATATCCCCTTCGGAGATGCTGTGATAAATGGCTCCGGCCGGCTGAACGCGCCGAGCCGCTTCCATCTGGGTCATGCTCCACGCAGCAGCAATCCACGCAAGTGATCGCCCTGCAAGCTCCGGATGAGACGTGCTCCACGTAATCGTAATCTCGACGCGCTCATCCACCTGTCGCAAATCGAGAGTGCTCGATGCAGCCGCATAGGGATAACAATCGCAACTGACATTGTGCGTCGCGCGCGCAGTCTCTAAGGCATCCAGGATCTCTCCGCTGCGTCCCCAGTTCGCGATGCCGGCGCACTTCAGGTGCGACACAATGACCGGCACATGCGCCCTACGGCCTATCTCGAACGCTTCGTTCATCGCGTCAAGAATCGCCTCGGTTTCAGTGCGCAGATGTGTAGTGTAGACGGCGCCCGCCAAGGCCAGCGGCTCCGCAAGTGCAAGCACTTCTTCCGTGGTCGCGGCATTGGCGGATAAGTAGGCAAGTCCGGAACTCAAGCCCAGCGCTCCGCCTTCAAGCGCCTCCTGCAACTGCGTGCGCATCGCTTCAATCTCAGCGTAGGTCGCGGTGCGATCGAGCCGGTCCATGTGATTATTGCGCAGAGCCGTATGGCCAATCAGCGCCGCCACGTTCACTGCGGGTCGCGCCTCAGTGAGCGCCGCTTTGTATGCTGAAAACGATGGATAACGAAAATCATCCGTGCCGCCAAGCAGGTTCATCGGGTCAGGCGGTTCGCCGCGCAACCGAACCGGCGAGGCGCTGATGCCGCAATTGCCCACAATGACGGTTGTAACCCCCTGCGAGAGTTTTGGCAGCATCGCTGGAGCCCTGATCACCGCGATGTCGTCATGCGTGTGAACATCGATAAAGCCGGGCGCCAGCACCAGTCGTTCCGCCTCCACTACAATCTGCGTGTGGTAATCGAGGCCCGAACCGATTTCGCAAATGAGGCCGTCTCGGATGGCAACATCCAGGACTTCGGAGGCGCAACCGCTGCCGTCCAGCACGCTCGCATTTCGAATCAGGGTGTCACGGCTGGACATACGACCCTCAGTATATATTCCAGTAATGGTGTGGAGTTGAGAGCAAAGCCCTTGAGAGATTGCATGATGGGAGCAAGCTAGATTGAACAAGCAAACTCCAACACAGACGAACGCTCTTGCCCCGATCTCCCCACTCAATAAAGGGCTGGGATTTCTGGAACGCCCGATCCGTCGCGACGAGGTTGTTGCTCTCGGATGGAACCTGCTGCGCGAAGACCTCGGCCTGCCATCAGCCGTTCTCTATGAAGACAGGTTGCTGCACAACCTCAACTGGATGCAGCAATTCATCGCTGCCTATGGAGTCAAGCTCGCGCCGCACGGCAAAACTACTATGGCTCCGCGGTTGTTTGATCTGCAATTGCAGGCAGGAGCGTGGGGAATTACGCTTGCGACCGCCCACCAGACGTTGGTTGCCCACGCGCACGGCGTGCGCCGAGTCCTGATGGCCAACCAACTTATCGGCAAAGAAAATATGTCTATCATCGGGCGTCTCCTGTGTGATTCGGAATTTGAATACTACTGCCTCGTCGATTCAGCGGCGCAAATCGATCAGCTGGGCAAGTTCTATTCGAAGGCGGGACAGCGTCTTCAGGTGTTACTCGAATTGGGTGTTGTGGGCGGCCGCGCTGGCGTTCGCAGCGAGGAGCAACTGCAGTCTGTTCTCGCCGCGTTGTCCCGCTGGAGCGATTCTATTGCGCTATGCGGTATCGAGATGTATGAAGGTGTCCTTGATGATGAAGACGCGATTCGCGCATTTTTGCAACAGGCTGTGACCGTCACACACAGGCTCGCCGCGGACAAGCGATTCGAACGCGAGCCCATCCTCCTTTCAGGCGCAGGCTCAGCATGGTATGACGTCGTCGCCGATGTCTTTTCCTCCGCGAACTTCGGCGACACAGTTGAGATCGTCCTGCGCCCAGGCTGTTACCTGACCCACGACGTCGGCGCATATCGTGAGGCGCAGACCAGCATTCTGGAACGCAATCCGATCGCGCACCGGATGAGGTCAGGTCTCTTACCGGCCCTTCAAGTCTGGGCATATGTGCAGTCGGTGCCGGAGCCGGAGAGGGCGATTGTCGCCATGGGCAAGCGCAATGCAGCCTTCGACGCTGGCCTGCCTGTGCCCGCGCTTCATTTCAGGTCAGGCGATGTTGGCCCGCACCCTGCTCCCGAACATTGGGTCGTTACTAAAATGATGGATCAGCATGCTTACTTGCACATAACTGCGAACGACGATCTTCGTGTAGGCGATATGATCGGTTTCGACATTTCGCATCCGTGCCTTACCTTCGACAAGTGGCGGACGTTGCCTGTGCTGAATAC
>Ga0302314_10016597_pt1 | contig 12418 bp, 14 predicted proteins | sample III_Palsa_N2_3_FD_200533 | JGI IMG/M metagenome (GOLD analysis project Ga0302314, IMG submission 200533) | Peat permafrost microbial communities from Stordalen Mire near Abisko, Sweden - III_Palsa_N2_3 | ecosystem: Environmental > Terrestrial > Soil > Palsa > Peat permafrost | place: Sweden...
CCCCGTCTCCCCAAACGGCGGCCGCATCCGCGCGGCCGAGATCCATCCATCGCCGGCAAGCTTACACCCTGGGCGGGTCTCGGCTAGCCCGGTCTTGATCAGGCCTTGTAGAGCGAGGCCAGGCTGTCGTGCAGCTTCATGGCCAACGGCGAGGCGGCGTATGGGTCGGTGACCACCTCGATATAGACGCCGGTTCCGGCCCGGTCGGCGGCGGACAGCGCTGCGTCGAGCTCGTCGCACGTCGTCGCCCGCGCCGTGAACCAGTCGTCGCAGCCGAGCGCATGCGGCAACTCAGTGTAGCGCCAAGGCGCGATGTCGTTATAGGCGATCGTCGGATCCTTGCAGAGCAGCCGCTCGATCAGATAGCCGTCGTTGTTCAGCACAAAGACGACCGGTTTCAGGCCCAGCCGGCCGAACTGGCCGATCTCCTGGGCGGTCAGCTGGTGCGAGCCGTCGCCGGTGACCAGCACCACGCGCCGGTCGGGCGCCGCGACCGCCGCGCCGAAGGCCGCCGGCGTCGCCCAGCCGATCGAGCCCCAGAGCGTCTGGTTGTGGAAGCTCGCCCCGGCCGGCATCAGCGCGAAACCCAGCCCCATGGACGCCGTGCCGGTCTCGGCGATCAGGATGTCGTCGGGGCTGAGGAAATCCGCCCAGCGCGGATAGAGGGCGTGAACGTCGATGGGGTCATCGCCGGCGCCGGTGGTCTCGCCAAGCGAGGTCGGCAGAATTGCGGCCCAGTCCCGGCGCGGCAGCCGGCGGGCCAGTTCGGCGAGGATGTCGCCCATCTCGACGTTGGGGTAGCGTTTGCCGCCGGCGACGACGTGATGGTGGGCGATGCTCAGGGTCCTGGCCGGGTCCAGGCGGGCGGTGAAGGCGCCGCTGTTGAAGTCGCTCATCAGCGTGCCGACCGTCAGCACCTGGTCGCGGCCCTCGACAAAGGCGCCGACCGCCTCGTCCATGATCGCGCCGTCATACATGCCGACGAAACCCGGCTGGCGCTCGTCCAGCACGGCCTTGTCCATGAACATGGTGGCGAAGGGCAGGCCGGAGGCGTCGATCAGCGCCTGCATGGCGGCCTGCAGGCCCGTCCTGGCCAGCAAGATGCCGGGCAGGACGCAGGCGGTCCCGGCGCTCGCCAGCGCCGCGACGATGGCCGCCGTCGCCGCCTCCAGCATGACCGGATCGCTCCTCGGCGCGGGAATCGGCTCGGCCGTCCCGAGCACCGGCTGGGCGGCGAAATCGGCTGGAAAGGCCATATAGACCGGCCGGCGGTGATAGAGCGCCTCGAAGATCAGCCGCTCGGTCTCATAGGCCACATTCTGCGGCGTCATCACCGCGTGCGCGCAGATCACCGGCTCGCTCATGCGCCGGAAGAGGTCGTATTCGCCGTTGCCGAGCGTGTGGTGCATCACGGCGCGCGACTGTTGCACCGACATGGTCGGGGCGCCGATCAGGTGGAAGACCGGCAGGTGCTCGGCATAGGCCCCGGCGATGCCGTTCAGCGCGCTGAGTTCGCCGACGCCGTAGGTGGTGCAGAGCGCCGCCGACCCCTTGATGCGCGCATAGCCGTCGGCGGCGTAGGCGGCGTTGAGCTCGTTCGAACAGCCGATCCAGCGCATGTCCGGATCGTTGCAGATGGCGTCGTTGACCGGGAAGGCATAGTCGCCTGGGACGCCGAAGACGTCGGCGATCCCGATCGCCTTCAGGCGGTTCAGCACATGTTGGATGACGGTTACGGTCATGGCGGCCCCTCGCGATCGGCGGGGTGATCAGTATCGGAAAAAGATCGTCATGGGGCGATCCGCGCGGCAAAATGAATACCCGGGGTCCGCGAAGGTTGAGAGAAGAAACGCGATGGACGTGGTTTCTCGTTTGACGCGTTGCAGCGACGCTTCCTGGCCGTCTCCAATCTGACCCAGATCGAGCCATGGCGCACGCTGCTGGCGCGAAACACCGTCGGCACGCTGCCGCCGTCACTGCCCATCTTCATCGCCCAGGGCGAGAACGACCAGACGGTGCGGCCGCAGGTGACGCGCGACTACGTGGCCAAGCTCTGCGCCGCCCACAGCCGCGTGACCACGCTCTAGGGCTTCCAGCCGCCGTTCGGTAGCCGTCCGTGATAGGGGGTGTTGCGGCAGTGGCCCCAGGGACCCCGCCAGAAGCCGCGCGGGCAGCCGTTGCCCCATCCGGGATCGCCGCGCCAACGGGCGCCATAACGGCAACCGCCCATGGGGCCGCGCCATCCGTAGGGCCCGCAGCCGCCGGACGCCTTGATCAGCATCGGATTGCCGACGAGGTTGGTCGAGGTCGCCGCCGCCTGGGCCGAAGCCAATCCAAGCATGAGCGAAGCAGCGCCCGCCACGGCGATCATAACAAGCGGCTTTGACATAAACTTCCCCTGTGTCGAAATGGAAACGTCGCCGGCCGACAGTTGCAAGGACACGGGGGGATTGAAAGATCGATGTTACGCCAAACACGATTTCTTGTAGGCGCGGTCGCGATCGTCGCCGGATTGGCCGCCTTCGGCCCTCGGGCCGGCGCGGCGCCGCTCGCGGGCGTCCGGGCGTTCTGCGCCGCCAACCCGGTCAGCGACAATCCGGCGAGGGCCTTCCATGGGCCGGGCTTCCGCTTCGGCATGGTCCCGAAGGAGGTCGCCGCCGCCGGCGCCAACACCTGGCGCTGCATGGGCGGCCGGGTGCTGGTATGCAATGTCGGGGCCGACGGCTACGCCTGCCAGAAGCTGAACCCGAACCCGTCGCCGGCGAAGCCGGTTCGCGACTATTGCGCCGCCAATCCGGGATCGAGCTTTGTGCCGATGGTGGTCATCGGCAATTCGGCGCGGACCTGGCGCTGCGCCGGCCGCATGCCCGTTCCGCTGCAGACCCAGGCCCTCGACCAGCGGAATTTCATCCGCAAGGCGTGGCGGCCATTGCCGCGCTAGCGGACTAGAGGCTTCGCCGCCACGCTGGACCCGCATAGGGTGGTCGCATGAAGCCAAGCTCGATTCCGCGCATTCTTCGGGAGGAATGGCTCCTCGGCGTCGGGATCCTCACCGCGGCGATCTTCACGGCTCGCGGCGGGGCTCTTTTCGATAGCCTGGCCAACCCCATCGGGATGGCCTGCCTGTTCGTCTGGCTGTTCGTGGTCATACTGGGCTCGGCCTTATGCGTCGTGCGCCACGCCGACCATCTCGCCGTGCGGCTGGGCGAGCCCTACGGGACGCTGATCCTGACCCTGTCGGTCGCCTCGATCGAGGTCATCAGCCTGTCCGCGGTGATCCTGCACGGCGGCAGCGATCCGACCCTGGTGCGCGACAGCCTGCTGTCGGTGGTGATGATCATCCTGAACGGCATGGTCGGGCTGTCGCTGCTGATCGGCGCGTGGCGGCATCGCGAACAGCAATACAATCTACAAGGCGCCAACACCTATCTGGGCGTCATCATACCGCTGGTGGTGCTCAGCCTGGTCATGCCGAGCTTCACCCAGACGACGCCGGGCCCGACGCTCGCTTTCGAGCAGTCGATCTTCCTGATCCTGGCCTCGCTCGGCCTCTATGGCGCCTTCCTGGCCATGCAGACCGGGCGCCATCGCGGCTATTTCATCGAAGACCTCGGCGATGCCGGCGAGGCGGGCGACGATGAAGACACAGCGCCGCGTCCGACGTGGCAGCACGCCTTGCTGCTGCTCGCCTACATGGTCCCGGTCGTGCTGCTGGCCGACGAGCTGGGCCGTCCCGTCGACTTCTTCATCGAGACCCTGGACGCGCCGACGGCGATCGGCGGCCTGGCCCTGGCGCTCCTGGTTGCAACCCCGGAGGCGATCGGCGCCGTCCGCGCGGCCACCCAGAACCACCTGCAGCGGGCGGTGAACATCTTCCTGGGCTCGGTGCTGGCGACCATCGGCCTGACCGTGCCCGCCATGCTGATCGTCAGCCACATAGCCCATCGCACCATGATCCTCGGCGTGCAGGGCACCGACCAGGTCATGCTGCTGCTGACCCTGGCGGTCAGCGTCGTCACCTTCGCCAGCGGCCGCACCAATGTGCTGCAGGGCGCGGTGCATCTGCTGCTGTTCGCGGCCTATCTGCTCTTGATGTTTCAAGGCTGATAATAATAGCCCCCAATCTGAGTAGAAAAGGAACCCAACCGCAGCGTGTTGCGTTTTATTTCTGTAACCCCCGTCTATACTCAAATGCTTAATCTGTATTAACCGATTCCAGACGGCCGTAAATATTCTGTTAGGGCACGCGACGCATAATGCCAACTGGTTTGGGGCATATTATTGGCGCTTCCCGCTAATATGGTTACTGGATTCCTGACGAGGTGGGCTCGCTGCCGCCGCGCCAGCATCACCACGGTCGCGGCCCTGGTGTTGCCGGTGATGATCGGCATGGTCGGGCTGGTGGCCGAGTACGGCCATGGCCTTTTGTCCAAGGTCGAGAACCAACGCGTGGCGGACCTGGCGGCCTATGCCGGGGCGCTGGCCTATAATTCGACAAGCTCGACCACCTCGATGACCAACGCCGCCGACAATGTCGCGGCGCTGAACAATATTCCGTCGGCCGATGTGAGCGTGACGCTGGTCAGTTCGCCGACCGGCGACGGCCATTCGGCCGTCTACGTACAGATCAACACCCAGGTGCCGCTCCTGCTGTCGCAGCTGGTCGGCTCTGGACCCAACCTTCCGGTCAATTCTACCGGCTATGCCGAGCTGGAAGCCGGCACTCCGGCCTGCATCATCGCGTTGAAGTCGGGCGGAACGGGCGTGACCTTGAGCGGCGGCACCAGCATCTCCGCGCCCGCCTGCGCGGTGGCCTCGAACAACACCGTCACCGTGCCCTGCGGCGACACCATCACCACCAAGAGCGTCTCCTACGACTCGGCCGCCGCGCCCAGCGAACCCTGCAACGGCATCGTCGCGCCGACCGGCGGCACGCTCAGCATCGTCAAGTCGGCGACCACCGACCCGCTGGCCGGCAATAGCGGCGTCGCCACCGCGACAGCGCGGCTGACCACGGTCGCGGCAGAGGCGGCGCCGACTTTGCCGACAATACCGACCACGGGCCCGAATCTCGACTTCGGCTGGAGCCAGTCGGCGACCGAGACGACGATCGCGACGGTGTCGGGCTGCAGCGCCACCAATAACGGCGGAACCTACACGGTCACCTGCGCGGGCCAGTCATCCTATAACTTCGGCAACATCACCGTCGAAGGCGGCATCACTGTCTATTTCAACGTCGGCGGATCGGCCTCGGCCATCTACAATCTCAACGGCGGCGTTCTGAACACCGGCGGCGGATCTAACATCTATTTTGGTCCGGGAACGTTCAACATCGCCCATGGCGTCTACACCAGCGGCGGCTCGACGACGGACTTTGGGGTCGTCTCAATCAGCGGGTCCACGCTGACCTACGGGCCGGGGACCTATAATATCGGCGCCCTCACAAACAACACCTGCAACAACAGCTACTATTACAGCATCTGCAACACCTCGACGACGACGTTCGGTGGGACGAGCGCGTTCAACCTGACGTCCGGCATCAACAATACCGGCGGGTCGACCCTGATCATGGGCTCGGGGACGATGAACAGCTTCGACATCGGCGCGTCAGGCGACGGCAACGCCGTGCTGGCCGGCGGCGGCTCGAAGACCTTTTTCGGCGACGCCACCGGCGCCAGCGACATGTTCCAGCTCATCGGCAACTTCAACGTCTCCAGCGGCGGCGGAAGTTGCATGACCATCAGCGCGGCCGCCCAGCACGACATCTATGGCAACTTCGCCTCCGCCGGCGGCACCTTCCTCGGCTCCGGCGTCTACACGGTCACCGGCTATGTCGGCCTGGGCGCCAACGGCGGCGGCGACGTGACCTGTAATGGCGTCGACGTCGGCATCAGCGGAACCGGCGTGACCTTCGTCGACGGCGCCACTTCGACCCCGACCTCGGGCAGCTGCTCGGGCCAGGCCTTCTGCGTCGCCGCCGGCTATAGCAACATCAACCTCACCGCGCCGAGCAGCGGCACGACCGCCCAGCTGGTGGTGATTGGCCCGACTTCGACCAGCAACACCGCCGGCGCGACCTTCACGGAGGGAGCCAGCGGCACCAGCCTCTCAGGGGTCTTCTACTTCCCCAACGGGACCATAAGTCTCGGCGGCGGGGCCAGTGTCGGCAATGGCGCGGGCCAGTGCCTGGAGCTGATCGGATCCCAGGTTACGCTGACCGGCGGCACCACCGCGGCCTCAACGTGCATCAGCGGCGGCACGACCAGTGCGTCGGTCAGGATGGTGCAATGAGGCGCCTCGCGGCCAGACTGGCGCGGCGCGCGCGCCTGGGCGACAGCCAGGGGGTCGCGGCGGTCGAGTTCGCCCTGATTCTGCCGGTGTTCGGCGTGCTGCTGGCCGGGGTCGTCGATCTCGGCAACGTGCTCTACATGCGCTTTCGTCTGGATTCCGCGGTTGCGGCGGCGGCCGACTATGTCGAGGTCAACGCCTCCAGCGTCTCGTCGACCGGCGGCGCGACCCTGGCCAGCAATGCGGCGACCATCGCCCAGTCCAGCCAGGGCGCCGCGTGGGCCAACGCCTCGGTGGTCATCAACAACGGCCCGAGCTCGACCATCAACAGCGGCAATACCACGACAGGCGGGACCGCCTCCAACGCCGACAGCTGCTACTGCCCGACCTATGCGGCCGGCAACACGACCTGGGGCAGCGCGGTGTCCTGCGGTTCGGCCTGCCCCACCACCTCGACCACCGCCGGCAAGTTCGTGACCGTCACCGCCTCGCGCACCTACACGCCGGTCTTCTCCACCTACGGCATCGTCCAGAACGGCACGATCTCGTCCACCGCCACGGTCGAAACCCAGTGAGCCTGCGCCGCTCCATGGGCGGGCTGGGGGGCGACCGGAGCGGCGCCAGCGCGGTCGAGTTCGCCCTGGTCATCGGCCCTTTTCTGCTGGTGCTGTTCGGCGTGATCGAGTTCGGACGCGTCCTGTGGACGTTGAACGCCCTGCAGGAGACCGCCATCGCCGGCGCCCGCTGCATGGGCGTGCTGAACACCTCATGCACCGCCACCGGCGCCTATAATTCGACCAACAGCACGACCTATGTGCAGTCGGTCGCTAACGGCTGGGGCGTGACGCTAACGGCGGCGAACATCAGCCTGAACAATTCGGCGAGCTGCGCCGGGGTCGGCGACTTCTCGCAGGTGACCATCACCTACACCTTCCAGACCGTCGTCCCGATGATCCAGCCGCTGATCAGCGACCCGATGACCGTCAACGCCTGCTTCCCCAACCAGGTCTGAAGAACCTTTCAGCGCTTCAGCGGCTTGAGCGGCTTGAGCGGCGGTTCGAGGCCGTCGGGCAAGGGAACCTCGGCCACGTTCAGGGTCATGGAGACGATGTCGTAATAGCCGCTGACGGCGATCAGATCGACGACGCCCTGCTCGCCGAGGAGGTCGATCGCGGCCGCAAGGGTCGCGTCGGAGACGTTTCGATTCGTCCGCAGCTCGGTGCAGAAGTCGTAGACCACCGCCTCGTCCGCCTGCATGGACGATGGGCGACGCCCCTCGGCCAGCTCTGCCGCGACAGCCGGATCCAGGCCCGCCGCCATCGCCATGCGGTGATGGGCGTACCACTCGTACTGGGCGTCCCAGACGCGCGCCGTGATCAGGATGGCCAGCTCGTTCAGCCGCCCGGGCACGCTGCTGGAAAAGCGCAGGTATTCACCCACCTTCTGCAGCCGGTTCGCCAGGTCCGGGCTGCGCAGCCAGGTCTGGAACGGACCGCCGAGACCGCCCCGCGGCCCCGACGCGATGTCGTCGGCCACGTCGCGCTGGGCCGGCGTCATGGCCTCGCGATCGAGCGGTGGAAAACGGGGCGGGCGGTTTGTGCTCATGCCGTTCAGCTTTCCATCAAACCCATCGGCTGTCGATTGCGGCCAAGGCTTCGACATTTCGTCGCATGGCCATGCGAATGATTTGCAAAAGCGCGCGAGCCATTGCATATAGATATGCGACGCATTCGCAAACGGACCGGTCGATGTACATCTGCAACTGCAATGGCATTCGGGAGCGCGACGCCAGGGCGGCCATCGCCCGCGGGGCGCGGCGACCGGCCGAGGTCTTTCGTCATTGCCAGAGCAAACCGAAGTGCGCCAAATGCGTTTGCGACATGCAGCGCATGATCGGGTTGGCCGAGGTCGCCCTGCTCCACGCTGCCGAGTAGATCGCTAACGCGAAAGGCGGCGCCATGAAGGGCGATGCGGATGTTGTCCGACACCTCAATGCGGTGCTGACCAACGAACTGACGGCGGTCAACCAGTACTTCCTGCACGCGCGCATGTTCCAGCACTGGGGCTTCTATCGCCTCGGCAAGATCGTCTATGACGAGTCGATCGAGGAAATGGGCCACGCGGACATGCTGATCCAGCGCGTGCTGTTCCTCGACGGCCTGCCCAACCTGCAGGATTTGCACAAGCTCTCCATCGGCGAGACCGTGCGCGAGGCCTTGAGCCTCGACCTGGCGCTTGAGCAGAAGAGCCGCGCCACCCTGGTCGAGGGCGTCGCCCTGGCGGAGACCCGGCAGGACTATGTCAGCCGCGACCTGATGCAGCACATCCTGAAGGACACCGAGGACCACCTCGACTATCTCGAGACGCAAGTTGAGCTGATCGACCTGATCGGCGAGCCGAACTATCTGCAAAGCGCGGTCGGCGGCCTGGACGAGAACAAGTCGCAGGCCAGCGGCGACTGATCGCCCTTACAGATGCCGGTGGTGTTTGATCGCGTCCAGCTTTTGCTGGATCAGGGTCTTCGGCAGCTTGTCGAGCGTCAGATAGCCGACGCCGTCCTTGTCCAGCACCGTAAAGTGGTGATCGGCCAGCTTTAGGAAATTGGCCTTGAAGACCAGGCCGCGGAAGTCCGTGTCGGCCGCGGTCACCGGCTCGGGCGCGTTGAAAAAGCCGTAAGGCGAGGCGCCGACCCCTGTTACGTCGACAGTTTCCTTCTGCGGGGCTTCGCTCGGTTCGTGGTCGTCCATCGAGCTCGGCTGAGGGATGTCGGAATTCTGCGCCAGCCAGAGCCGCGCGGCGCCCGGCCGCGCCCAGGGCGGCTGCAACAGCCCGAGATTGACGCGATAGCCGAGAATCTCCGGCGCCACCCGATGCTCGTAGATCGAGATTTCATAGCCGTCGAGAACCCCGTCGCCGTTCAGGTCGAGGGCTTTGAAGAAGGCCTCTGTGTCGGCGATGAATTCGGCATGGTCGAGCTTGCCGTCGCCATTCTTGTCGGCCTGCTTGAACCAGTCGACCACCGGATAGGGCGCAGCCATCGGCGCGCGGAATGGCCTGCCGCACGGGCTGATGAAGACATTGGGCGGGGTGTCGTCATCGTCCTGGGCCACGGCTCTCGCGGCTCCGAAAAATCCGATGGCGCCGGCGGCGGCGCTAAACGTTCTGGCGAACTGGCGGCGTGTACTGGTCATGGGCAATCTCACTGAGTGGCCAAATTAGCGTCACCGTGTGGCGCGGCCAAGACCCGTCCCCTTGTTTCCTAGTCCAATCGCCAAGCGGCCCGCGCCCGTTCGATCGCCGCGAGCTTGGCGTTGAAGGCCGACCAGTCATCGGTTTCGGCGATCGGCGCCCAGATCGCCTCGATCTCGTCGTAGAGCAGCTCCTCGGGGTCCTCGCGTGCGAAATAGGGATCCGTGAGCCGCTCCGGCCGCTCGGTTTCGAAATTGCGCAGCGCCGCGCGGAAACCCAGGGCCTGTTCGCCCTCGTAGAGCCGCTTGCGCGGCCCATCGAGCGCGCGACGCTCCGACGCCGCCCCACCGAACCAGTCGAAAAAGAAGGGCTCCCAGCGCACCACTTCGCCGGCCTCGGCCAGGGTGCGGAAGGCGAGGTTGACCAGGACGATGTCGGCCTCCTCGCCGCGGCTGACCAGGCCGAGCCGGTTCAGCATGGCCGCACGCAGGGCGGCGCGATAGGCGCCGGAAAAGCCGTTCAGCGCTTCGACCAGCGGCTCGGTCTCCGAAACCAGGCTCAAGGCGCCGGCCAGCTGCTGCAGGTTCCACAGGACCGCCTCCGGCTGGCGGCCGAAGGCATAGAGGCCGTTCTGGTCGAAATAGGCGGCGACGAAGTTGGGATCGTTGCGCGGCAGGAAGCGATAGGGCCCGTAGTCGAAGCTCTCGCCGGTGATGTTCATATTGTCGGTGTTGAGCACGCCGTGGACGAAGCCTGCGGCCATCCAGCGCGCGGTCATGGTCGCCGCGGCCTTGGCCACCTCGGCCAGCAGGGCCGGCGCGCGGGCCGCGCCTTCTACGCCGGCGAGCGCCGGATAGTAGTTTTCGATCACATGATCGATCAGCCGCTCGATGTTCTGCGGCAGATTGAAATAGGCATGGCGCTGGAAGGTCCCGAAGCGGATGTGGCTGTGCGACAGCCGGGTCAGTACGCCCGAGCGCGTCGGGCTGGGCTCGTCGGGGCGCTGCAAATCCTCGCCGGTCTCGATCAGCGAAAAAGTCCGCGAGGTCGGAACGCCCAGCGCCTCCAGCATGGCGGTGGCCAGCACCTCGCGCACGCCGCCCTTCAGCGTCAGCCGCCCGTCCGCCGTGCGCGAATAGGGCGTCGGGCCCGAGCCTTTTGTGCCGAGGTCGAGCAGCCGGCCGGAGCCGGCCTCGCGAAGTTGGGCGAACAGGAAGCCGCGTCCATCGCCGAGGTCGGGGTTGTAAACCCGGAACTGGTGGCCGTGATAGCGCATGGCCAGCGGCTCGGCCTGGTTGTCCGGCAGGGACTCGAAACGGGCGAAGTGGGCGCGCCATTCGTCGTCGCTCAGCGTCTCGAGCCCGACGGTGGCGGCCGCGCGGTCGTTGCGGAAGCGAAGTTCGGCGCGCGGGAACTCGGCTGGCCGCACCGGATCGGCGAATTCAGGGCCGAGGGCGGCGAACCGCGGGTCGGGCTTATAGGCGGGCGATACCGGCATCGCTGGTGACATGGGCCGCCCGCGGCCGACCGGCAAGCGTTTGTCGCAAAGCGTCAACATGGTAACCGGCGAGGCCGATTCTTCGTCGGCGGAGACCAGACCTTGGCCCTGCGCCCGACGCTCGATTTCCTGAAGACGGAGGCCGCTGGTGGTGCGGCCCTGGTCGCGGCCGACGCCCTGGCCCTGCTGGCGGCCAACTCACCCTTCGCCTCGGACTATTTCAACCTGATCGGCCAGCCCTTCACCATCACGGTCGGCCAGTTCACCGAAACCCTGTCGGCCCGCGACTGGGTCGGCCAGGGCCTGATGTCGATCTTCTTCTTCGTCGTCGGGCTGGAGATCAAACAGGAGCTTTTGAAGGGCGAGTTCTCCAGCCCGCGCAAACTCGTCCTGCCGCTGGCCGGCGCCGCCGGCGGCATGATCCTGCCGGCGCTGATCTATCTGGCGCTTAATCTGGGCCATGCGGCCGGCGCGCCGCACGCCTGGCCGATCCCGACCGCGACCGACATCGCCTTCGCCCTGGCGGCCCTGGCCCTGGTCGGACGCGGCCTGCCCGAATCCCTGCGGCTTTTCCTGCTGACCCTGGCCATCGCCGACGACCTGGGCGCCATCGGCCTGATCGCCATCTTCTTCACCAGCCACATCCACGCCTGGGCGCTGGTCGGGGCGGCGGCGACCCTGATCGGACTGATCGGCCTGTCGGAATGGAAGGACGCGCCGTTCCTGTTCCGCGCCGCCGGCTTCGTGGTGCTGGCGGCCTTTACGCTGAAATCCGGCATGTCGACCTCGCTGGCTGGGGTCGCCGCCGCCTTCACCGTGCCCATCGGGCCCAGGCGGCCGGGCCAGGAAGGCGTGCTGAAGCACTTCATGCAGAGCCTGCACCCCTATGTCGCCTTCGCCGTGCTGCCGCTGTTCGCCTTCACCGCGGCCGGTTTTTCCTTTTCCGGCCTGAGCCTGGGCGACGTCCTGGCGCCCATGCCGCTGGGGATCGCGGCGGGCTTGTTCATCGGCAAGCAAGCCGGCGTGCTGATCGCCGTCTTCATCCTGGTCAGGACAGGCCTGGCGCGGCGTCCGACCGGCGCGAGCTGGCTCGAACTCTATGGCGTGGCGCTGCTCTGCGGCGTCGGCTTCACGCTCAGCCTGTTCATGGGTGCGCTGGCCTTCGATGGTCAGGGCGCCCTGGCCCGCAGCCAGATGACGATCGGCGTCGCGGTCGGCTCGATCGTCTCGGCGCTTGTCGGCATGGCCGTGCTGGCCGGCGCGGCGCGGCGGCGTGAGGCGCGTGAAAAAGCCCTCCCCGCCTGACGGGGAGGGCTCGTTCAACTCAGTCCAGGCGCTGAAGACCTATTCGGCCGCCTGCTTCGGCGAGTAGCCGAGCACCGCCTTGGTTTCCAGGTACTCGTGGAAGCCGTAGTCGCCCCACTCGCGCCCGTTGCCGGTCAT
>Ga0302314_10016599_pt1 | contig 12417 bp, 12 predicted proteins | sample III_Palsa_N2_3_FD_200533 | JGI IMG/M metagenome (GOLD analysis project Ga0302314, IMG submission 200533) | Peat permafrost microbial communities from Stordalen Mire near Abisko, Sweden - III_Palsa_N2_3 | ecosystem: Environmental > Terrestrial > Soil > Palsa > Peat permafrost | place: Sweden...
ACCCCCAATAGGGGTTGGTACAATAAACGGGGGTCTGGGGCCTCAGGCCCCAGCGGGGTCCAGGGGCAGAGCCCCTGGCCTTTTTCCTAATGCCCAGCTTCCGCTACACCGCCGTCTCCCCAACCGGCGACCTAATCCAAGGCCTCCTCGAAGCCCCCTCCGAGCAAGCCGTCATCGAGCAGCTGCGCCGCCAGGGCAGCCTGCCCATGCGCGCCGAGCCCGCCGACAAATCCGCCAACTTTCTCACCACCCTCCTCCGCTCGGAGTTCGGCGGCGGCCGCAAGCTCTCGGGCACCGAAGTCGCTAACATCACCCGCGAACTCGCCGTCATGCTCAATGCCGGGCAGGACCTTGACCGCGCGCTCCGCTTCCTGGTTGACACCGCACCAAACGCCCGCGTCCGCGGCATTCTCACCGAACTGCGCGACACCGTGCGCGACGGCAGCCCCTTCGCCGGTGCCCTGGCGCGCTTTCCCACCAGTTTCCCCCGCCTCTACGTGGGCCTGGTGCGTGCCGGTGAAGCCGGCGGCATGCTGTCCGCCACCCTGGCCCGCCTGGCGGATTTGCTGGAACGCCAGCGCGCACTGCGTGCCTCGGTCACCAATGCCCTAATCTACCCCGCCATTCTGGTCACGGTCGGCATCGGCGCCATTGTCATGCTGCTCACCCAGGTGCTGCCGCAATTCGTGCCCTTGTTCCAGCAAACCGGCGCCGCCCTGCCCGGCCCCACCAAATTCGTCATGGACCTCGGCGATTTCGTCTCCAACGACGGCCTCTACGTGCTGATCTTCCTGGTCATCGCCGTCTTCGCAGCCCGCCAGGCCCTGCGGCGGCCTCGCTTACGCATAGCCTGGGATCGTTTTTTCCTGCACGTGCCCGTTCTCGGCACGCTGGCACGCGAAATCCTGGCCGCCCGCCTATCCCGCACGCTCGGCACGCTGCTGCAGAACGGTGTGCCGCTGGTGGCCGCCCTGGGCATCGTGGTGGACGTGATCGACAACACGGCGGGCGAAGCTGCCCTGCGCAGCGCCACCGAAAGTGCGAAGGGCGGCGCCGGCCTTTCCCGCCCTCTGCAACAGGCCGGCATTTTCCCGGTGCGCATGGTCTATTTGTTACGCCTGGGTGAGGAAACCGCACAACTCGGCGCCATGGCCCTGCGCGCCGCCGAAATCCACGAAGACCAGGCCCGCATGGGCATCGAACGGCTCGTGGCCCTGCTGGTGCCCGTCCTGATCATAACGATCGGTGGCGCTGTCGCCGGCATCGTCAGCTCACTCATGCTCGCCATGCTCAGCCTAAACGACTTGGCCCAATAGCAGGCGCCGGTACAAACCCGTTATCTGCAGGCCCGTTATCTGCAGGCCCGTTATCTGCAGGCGTAGTCGGCATACTTGCCGGACCGCGACCAGTGCAGTACCGTCGCGCTAGGAGATAGCGCATACTCTTACGATACCATTGTGTGCGTTTCGATTGCTACCCGACAGCGCCGGCATCGTTTGTGCGGCACAGCTGGCCTGCGTGACGCCGCACCGTCATGGAGTGCACCAAATGAACCAGCTCTCCTACCTACTTATCACTGCCTCTCTGCTTCTCCCAGCCGCAGCGTTCGCCACCCCGGAAGCGAGCGCGCTCGACGGCACCTGGAAGCAGGACATGAAGACCGCCAAGTTCGCAGGCAAGCCTTACATTCTGTCGGTGCAGGATGGCATCTTTGAATGCAACTGCGTTCCGCCCCAGAAATTCGCGGCTGATGGAAAGCCGCACACCCTCGAGGGCAATCCCTACGAGGACACCGCGACGGCAACCGTCGTCAGCCCCACCGAACTCGATCTTGTTTACGCCAAGGCCGGCAAAACAGTTGACACCCAAGCCATCACCGTCAGCACGGACGGCATGACGGAAAGGTTCAAAGGCGCAGATTCGAGCGCCACCAACAGCGCCCCTGTCGACTACGATTATTTCGCAAAACGCACCGGTAACGCACCCGCCGGCGCCCATGCCATTTCCGGCACCTGGATTCCGATCAGCGGCAGCGCATCCGACAACGCCTTAACCGCCACCTACAAAACCGACGGTAGCACGCTCACCATGACGACGCCGACCGGCCAATCCTACACCGTTACGATCGACGGCCCGCCAGCCGCCTACGCGGGCGACCCCGGCGTTACCACGGTCGCGGTGAAGAAAATAAACGATCGCACCTACCAGGAAACCGATTACCGGGACGGCAAGGTGGCCGTCGTCACCGTCATGACCGTCGCCGCAGATGGCAAGACCGCGAAGTTCCAGTCCGATTTCAAGTTCGACGACCACCAAATGGAGATTACCGCCAACAAGCAGTAAACCGCCGGACGGGCGGCCCTACCTTCCCGCCGAAACCGCGAGCGCGGCCTACCCCCGAGTACGCGTACTCCGCGGCGACTGCCGGGGCGATCCGGTGCTCGCCGCGACGCCCGCGAATAGCAACGTCAACCCGGTCGGCACCAGCCAAACCGGCCGCACCAGCAGCGGCAGCAGACCCTGCGTGTAAACTCGCGTGCCAATCCAATGATGCGCCAGCCGGGGCAAGCGCCGCGGCAAATTCGGATCCAACTCCGCCAATCCTTGAATCAATGTCATGGTAGGTGGCGCCAGCACGATCAGGCTGAACGCCGCAACCAACATCGTAGCCGCCAAAACGGCGAAGGTGCGAGATATGAGCACTGTGTCGTTCATGATGAGGCGCCAGATGGCCTATGTCCATCCTTTCACGGCCCCCAACACCATAAACCACACACGATGCCCGCCAGCGCACACGCGGCGAGCGTGCGTGGCACGGATACCCGCCGGTGGAGCAACATCAACGCAGGCCAACACCGAAACTGCCGCCGCCACGGGCCGAACGCTGCCCGCCAATGGCATCACCAGTGCGTTCGACCGGGCATGTAAAATTACCGTGGTGGCAAACAGAACATGCCGCCCGCAGCACAGCGCCAAATTGGCGATCAGCAGCGTAAAAGCTCAACGCCCACAGGAACCGCCGATCCCCCAGACCAACCGCGCTGCTCCACGATCTCCCGATGCAGCAGGGCGATGTGGCCGGCAGGGCCGCCGAACGATAGCAGACCGATGCGCAACCCAACGCGTAACGCCGCGCCAAGATTGGGGAGGTCTGTTTCGGTCGTAGGCATCAAAGCGGTCGGAGGGGCGGGAAGGTCTAGTCAAGTGAGGTTGCGTGAGGGGAAGCCGCTCCCCAACCTGCCCTTGCTTGCCCGCGCACCAGGGTGCTACCGCCCGCACCTCCATGTCCCCCCTCATCTCCGTAGTCGTCCCCGTGAAAAACGAGGCGGCCAACATCGCGCCCCTGATTGCCGAAATCCGCGCCGCCCTCGCCGGCGTCGCGCATGAGATCGTTTACGTCGATGACGGCAGCGACGACGCCACCGCCGAGGCCCTGGCCGAGGCCGCCCGGGCCGCCCCCCTGGCCGCCCCCCTGGTGCGCCGCCGCCACGCCACCAGCTGCGGCCAAAGTGCCGCCGTCATCACCGGCGTGCGCGCGGCCCAAGGCGAATGGATCGCCACCCTCGACGGCGATGGCCAGAACGACCCCGCCGACATTCCCGCCTTGCTCGCCCGCGCCTTGGCCGAGCCCGGCTTGGTGCTCATCGCCGGCCACCGCACCCGGCGGCGGGACAGCTTCATCAAGCGCGTCACCTCCCGGTTCGCCAACAAACTGCGCGCCGCCCTGCTGGGCGATGCCACGCCAGACACCGGTTGCGGCCTGAAAATGTTCCGCCGCGCCGCCTTCCTGGACCTGCCTGCCTTCGACCACATGCACCGTTTTTTGCCCGCGCTGTTCATCCGCGCCGGCGGCCACGTGGTCTCGGTGCCCGTCAATCATCGCCCCCGCCTGCGCGGCGCCTCTAAATACGGCACGCTTGACCGCGCCTTGGTCGGCATATTCGACCTGATGGGTGTGTTCTGGCTGCAGCGACGATGGAAGCGCCCGGTGGCGGAAACGCCACCGGACTAAACTGCCGGGGTGACAATCGACTGCGCCCTGGCTAAAGCCCCGCCATCTCCGGCAGCAGGCGGCCCATGCCAGACACCAGCCTGACCACGACCGCGTCGGTTCGCCGCCTGCCAAACGCTTTCGACCTGGTGGCCATGCTGTGCCTGACGGCCGGGCTGATCGCGGTCGGCAACGCCGCACGGCATACCCTGTCCCCACTGGCCGCCTCGGAATCGGCGCGAATCCATCTGGAGCCGTCCTATCTGCCCGGCTACGCGCTGCGCACCACGCTGCGCATGTTCGCGGCCCTGGCCGTGTCGCTGCTGTTCACCTTCACCTACGCCACCTGGGCCGCGAAAAGCCGGCGAGCCAGGCTACTGCTGATCCCCATATTGGATATCCTGCAGAGCCTGCCGATCTACGGCTTCCTCACCTTTACGGTTACATTCTTCCTGGGGCTGTTTCCCGGCCAGGTGATCGGCGCCGAACTGGCCGTGGTATTCGTGATTTTCACCAGCCAGGCCTGGAACCTGGCTTTCAGCATGTTCCAATCCCTCACCACGGTGCCGCCGGACCTGGAGGAAGCCACCCGGGGCTTCCGCCTCAGCGCCTGGCAGCGCTTCTGGCGGCTGGACGTGCCGTTCGCCATGCCGGGCCTGATCTGGAACATGATGATGTCCATGAGCGGCGGCTGGTTCGCGCTTGTCGCCTCCGAATTCGTCACGGTAGGCACCACCACCTTCGCCCTGCCCGGCATCGGCAGCTACATCAAAACCGCACTGGACGCCCGCGACATCCGCGCCGTGATCTACGCCATCATCACGATGCTGCTGATCATTCTGGCCTACGACCAATTGCTATTCCGCCCACTGGTCGCCTGGAGCAGCAAGTTCCGCTTCGAAACCACACAGGAAGACCAAGGCGAAGACCCGTGGGTACTGGCCCTGTTGCGCCGCACCCGCCTGCTGCGCCTAACCGCGGACTGGCTAGGCACCGGCTTCTTCACCATCAGCGGACTGCGCCTATGGCAACCCCGCGCCCCCCGCGCGCGCGTGGAAAACGCCCCACCCTCGCGCATCACCGATGCGGTGTGGGTCGTGGTGCTGAGCCTGCTGGTATCCTGGGCGATCTACCGCATCGTCACCTTCTGCATCAGCAGCCATCTCGGCCTGAACGACGTGCGCATCGCGGTGCTGATGGGCTGCTACACGCTGGCCCGCGTGGTGGTGCTGATGCTGGTTGCCACCGCCATCTGGGTGCCGCTTGGCGTCATGATCGGCCTGCGCCCAGCCCTGGCCCGCAGCGTGGGTGCCGTGGCGCAGTTCCTGGCCGCCTTCCCCGTGAACATGCTATACCCGATCTTCGTGCTGGTGATCATCCGCTACCACCTCAATCCGAACATCTGGCTCACGCCGCTGATCATCCTCGGCGCGCAATGGTACATCCTGTTCAACGTGGTGGCCGGCGCCAGCGCCTTCCCCGGCGATTTGCGCGAAGTGGCCCGCAATTTCCGCGTCGGCGGCCTGATGTGGTGGCGGCGCGTGATCCTGCCCGGCGTCTTCCCCTATTTCGTTACCGGTGCGATCACGGCTTCCGGCGGTGCCTGGAATGCCTCCCTGCTGGCCGAAATCGCCAGTTGGGGGCACGATACTGTGCGTGCTCAGGGATTGGGCGCTTATATCCAAGACGCTACCACCGCAGGCGATTACGGCCGCGTATTGCTGGGCATGGTGGTGATGGCGGGCTTCGTGCTGACGTTTAATCGCATCGTATGGCGGCCCATGTACGCCTATTCCAGCCGGCGGCTTCGGCTTTAGGCAAGCAGTTCTTTTTTGAAAAAAGAACCAAAAAACTTTTGTCTGTTTGGACCTTGTTTTAGGCGGAGAGTTCCATGGATACGCTTCTTGAGGTCCAGCACATCAAACAGGCTTATCATAAGGACAGCGCTAGCGATTTTGTGGTGCTAGACGATGTCGAACTTACGCTGAAAACCGGCGAAATCGTGGGGCTGCTGGGCCGTTCCGGGTCTGGTAAATCTACTTTGCTACGCATCGTGGCCGGGCTTCTTAAACCCACTTCGGGCGATGTGATCTGGCGCGGACAAAAAATCCTTGGGCCGGCCGAGGGCGTGGCCATGGTGTTTCAAAGTTTTGCCCTATTTCCCTGGCTGACCGTGCAGGAAAACGTGGAGCTCGGCCTGGAAGCCCAGGGCGTGCACCGCGCCGAGCGTGAAAAACGCGCCGAGGAAGCCATCGATCTGATCGGCCTTAACGGATACGAGGACGCCTATCCGAAAGAAATGTCCGGCGGCATGCGCCAGCGCGTCGGCCTGGCCCGCGCCTTGGTGGTGCACCCGGACCTGCTCCTGATGGACGAACCCTTCTCGGCGCTGGACGTGCTGACGGCCGAAACGTTGCGCACCGATCTGATCGACCTCTGGATGGAAAACAAGCTGCCGGTGAAATCGGTGCTGATGGTGACGCATAACATCGAGGAAGCGGTGCTGATGTGCGACCGCATCCTGGTGTTCTCATCCAACCCGGGCCGGGTGGCACAGGAACTGCTGGTGCCATTCCCGCACCCCCGCAACCGGCACGATGCCCCGTTCCGCAAATTCGTGGACGACATCTATGCCCTGATGACCCGCCGCGCCACCAGCGTACCGGCCCCGACCCAACCTGGCGTGGAGGCTCCGGCCACCGTGCACGCCTTGCATCCGGTCGGCATCAACCTGCTGGCGGGCTTGCTCGAAACCCTGTCCATGGACCCCTATAACGGCCGCGCCGACTTGCCGCCGCTGGCGGCCGCCTTGCAGCTTGAAATCGACGAACTTCTCCCCCTCGGCGAAACGCTGCATTTGCTAGGTTTTGCCGAACTTGAAGAAGGCGACATTCGTGTCACCGAAGGTGGCCGCCAATTCGCCGAAGCGGACACCGACGCCCGCCACGCGCTATTCGCCGCGGCCCTGCGCAGCCGCGTGAAACTCGCCGGCACCATCCGCGGCGTGCTCGACGAACGCTGGAACCACCGCGCCAGTGCGGTGCGCTTCCGCGACGAGTTGGAGGACCACATGTCCCCGGACTACGCCGAAGACACGTTACGCGCTGTGATTGGCTGGGCGCGGTTTGCCGATTTGTTCAACTATGATGAAGAAGCGGATCAGTTCTTTCTGGAGCTGGAAGAGTAACCACAACGACATGGAAACAGATAATTGAATCCACCTCTCGCCATGGCGGCTCGGATATGGGATTCTAAAATGGCCCAACTGGATACGAAGAAACTTTCCCTGTCCCCGATGGCCTCTGGGCATCTTTGCCTAAATTTGACTGAAAACATTTCCTGGGACCAGTTCCCCAAGTATGCTGAAGAATTGGCTGCTAATATTAACGCATGCATTTCTAATAAATCCGAAGGTGCCGATATGCACATATGGACCCTCCAATTCCATAACTGCTTGATTAATACCAGGCGGCGTAGAGGTTGACCCTTAGCAAGCAAGACAGCGCTTCTTTTTGAAAAAAGAAGCAAAAACTTTTGCAAATTGGGGCGCGCGTTCGATCCAACGCACACCTCAATGAGCAAAAGTTTTTTGGTTCTTTTTCTCAAAAAAGAACTGCTTGCCTTTACCTTACGTGAGTCAGCCTTAACGCCGATTTGTATAAGTTAGTTTATGATGATTTTCCTGCAATGGTCTCTCTTGAGTCTGACAGCGACTTGGGAGATCAAATTTTGAAGGATATTGATAGCCAAGAGTTTTCGACTTCTCGAAGCAGAGACTAGTCCTCTCGACGAGGGTGACTACGCACGAGCTTTCTAAGTAAACCGCATTGGCGCAGCGTAATGCCAGGAAACACGGCCAAGCGGTTTGCTACGAGAAACGGACGCGGCGGGCGCGTCGCATAAGGCGTTTCCCTATTACGCCACTCGCTTACAGCAAAGTAACCGACACCACGCCAAGCCGCCCCGCCCGTGCCACCAACGCCGCATCAAACGTCGAAAACCCGCCAACCGTGGCCGCAACGCTCACATGCAGCGCATCCGCGAAATCCAGCCCGCCATCGCACAGCGTTAGTGCCTGCGCCAGCACGCCCGCGTTCTCGACATGGACCGTGGGCTGACCCGCCAATGTTCGAAATGCCGCAATAATGTCCGCCTGAGGAAAACGATAGGCGCTCCGCAGAACCCATGCCGTCTCCAGCACTACCGTCAGCCCCAGCCAGACATCGCCTCCGTCGATCAGGCCCCTGGCGCGCGCGGCCTGCGCCACATCGTCGCCCGTCAAATAACGGACGACGACGTTAGTATCGACCGCTTGCATGCCGGCGTAGCGCCTCGTCCACGATCGCCTGTTTCATTTCCTCGATCGTCACGGTGCGTTGGCCGGGCCGGTGAAGCATGCCGGCAGCGGCCCCAAGCTCTGTACGCGGGAACAATGGCGCGGCCTTGAGCAGCACCCCCTCGGGCGTGTCCACCACCTCAAGCACCTGCCCAGCCCGCCAGCCGCGTTTCTCACGCAACTCAGCCGGCAGCACAAGCTGGCCCTTGGTGGAAAGCCGGGTGGTCGGCAACGCGGTCATGGTTCATCTCAAGGTGTAAGCCACTAGTAAGATGACCATGGCCAACCACTTTTACAAGCCGGAAAACCGGACCTTCGCCATAGGCCGAAAGGTCCCCCGCCGCCCCTACCGCGTCGGCTTCGGCGGCGTAACGCTGTAATCGTAAAACCCGCGCCCCGTCTTCCGTCCCAGCCACCCGGCTTCCACATACTTCACGAGCAGCGGGCAAGGCCGGTACTTCGTGTCCGAAAGCCCATCCAGCAGCACTTGCATGATGGACAAGCACGTATCCAACCCAATGAAATCCGCCAGCTCCAGCGGCCCCATCGGGTGATTACAGCCCAATTTCATCGACGTATCGATCGCCGAAATCGTGCCCACGCCTTCATACAGCGTGTAAACCGCCTCGTTAATCATCGGCATCAAAATACGATTGGCCATGAAGCCCGGAAAATCTTCCGCCGTCGCCGTCACCTTGCCAAGCCGTTCCGCCAGCGCGACCACAATACCATAGGTTTCGTCATCCGTGGCGATGCCGCGAATAACCTCTACCAGCTTCATCACCGGCACCGGGTTGAAGAAATGCATACCAATGAACTTGCCAGGACGGTCCGTCGTGGCCCCCAGCCGGGTGACTGAGATCGACGATGTATTCGTCGCCAATATCGTGTCGGCCCGCAAATGCGGCAGCACCGCCTTGAAGATGGCGCGTTTGATATCTTCTTTTTCGGTGGCGGCTTCGATCACGATATCAACCGGCGCGAACGCCGCCAAATCGGCCACACCGCGAATCCGGCTCAGTGCCGCAGCGCGCGCTTCGGCGGTAATCGCCCCCTTGGTCAGTTGCCGGTCCAGGTTCTTCGCGACTGTGCCGATGGCTTTTTCAACCGCTTCCGCCTTGGCGTCGTACATCAGCACATCGATGCCCGCCAACGCGGTGACGTGCGCAATGCCGTTACCCATTTGGCCGGCGCCGACGATGCCTACGGTATTGATGGTCATTGATGGCCCCTCAAGAAAAAAGGCCAAGGGGCTCTGCCCCCTGGACCCCCGCTGGGGCCTGATGCCCCAGACCCCCATTAATTAGACACACCATAGATGGGGGTCTGGGGCCTCAGGCCCCAGCCGCCGGAGGCTCTTACGCTTTCTCCAACTCCGCCTTCAACTCCGGCAAAGCCGTAAACAAATCCTGCACCAGCCCATAATCCGCCACCTGGAAAATCGGCGCGTCCTCATCCTTATTGATAGCAACGATAACCTTGCTATCCTTCATACCCGCCAAATGCTGAATGGCACCGGAAATCCCCACCGCGATATACAGATCCGGTGCCACGATCTTGCCGGTCTGGCCCACCTGGTAGTCGTTCGGCACGAACCCCGCATCCACCGCGGCGCGGCTAGCACCCACGGCGGCACCCAATTTGTCGGCGATTGGCTCGATGAGATGGAAATTCTCGCCATTCTGCATGCCACGCCCGCCGGAAATCACCACGCGCGCCGCCGTTAACTCCGGCCGCTCGCTCTTGGAAAGTTCTGCCGAAATAAACCGCGAGCTATTCGACAATTCCGGCGAGGCCGCATCCTGGATCGCGGCACTGCCACCATCAACCGCAACCGGATCGAAGCTGGCCGCGCGTACGGTAATCACTTTCTTCGTGTCGCTGCTTTTCACCGTGGCCAGTGCATTACCGGCGTAAATCGGCCGCACGAATGTATCGGCGTCGATCACCTCCGCGATGTCGCTTATGGGTTGCACATCCAGCAAGGCGGCCAAACGCGGCATCACATTTTTGCCTGTCGCCGTGCTGGCCGAGAGCAAATGTGAGTAGCCGGGCGCCAGCGACACCAGCAGGCTAGCCAACGGCTCCGCCAGCGCATGCGCGTAGGCCGCGTTATCCGCCTTCAGCACCGTGGTGACGCCGGGCAGCTTGGCAGCCGCGGCAGCCGCGGCATCAATGCCTTGGCCGGCCACCAGTACATGCACGTCGCCACCGATTTTCGAGGCCGCCGCCACCGCACTGCGCGCCGGCTGCTTGATCAGGCCGTTTTCGTGATCCAGCAAAACAAGAACGGCCATCAGGAGATCACCTTCGCTTCGTTACGCAACTTGTCGACCAGCTCGGCCACCGAGCCCACTTTCTTGCCGGCCTGGCGCTTCGGAGGTTCCACCACCTTCAGCGTCTTCAGCCGCGGCGCCGGGTCTACACCCAGGTCGGCCGGTTTTACCGTCTCGATCGGCTTCTTGCGGGCCTTCATGATGTTCGGCAGCGACGCATAGCGCGGCTCGTTCAGCCGCAAATCGGCCGTTACGACCGCCGGCATCGTCAGCGCCACCGTTTCCAGCCCGCCATCCACTTCGCGCGTCACCGTGGCCGTGCCCTCGGCGATTTCCACGCGGCTGGCGAAGGTGCCCTGCGGCCACCCAAGCAATGCGGCCAGCATCTGGCCCGTGGCGTTCATGTCGTCGTCGATCGCCTGCTTGCCCAGGATGATCAACCCGGGCTGCTCCTTATCGGCTATGGCCTTCAGGATCTTTGCCACGGCCAGCGGCTCCGGCGAGACATCGGTCTCCACCAGAATGCCGCGATCCGCCCCCATGGCCAGCGCCGTGCGAATGGTTTCCTGGCAGGCCGCCACACCGATGGAGATTGCGATGATCTCGGTGGCGATGCCTTTCTCCTTCAGACGCACCGCTTCCTCGACGGCGATTTCGTCAAACGGATTCATGGCCATTTTCACGCCAGCCAGTTCCACACCGGTCTGGTCGGACTTGACCCGCACTTTGACGTTATAATCGACGACCCGTTTTACGGGCACGAGGAGCTTCATGGTGGATGCCATTTCTCGTCAGTGGTTCGGCGTCGGCACCCAGAGGCGAGGGCCGTGCTTGCCGGGCAGGAATAAGGTTTGGCGCTTGCGGGAGTCAAACGTCCAAGGAACCGCACCGCGGCCAGGCAAGGGGCCGGTAACCGATAGCCCCGCTAGCGGCCGATCCAGCGGCGCACATAATAATGCCCCCGCCGCAACGGGTAGGATGCCCGTGACAAGGCCAAGTAAACAACCGCATCCACGTAACGCAGCAGCATCGGCGCGTGGCGAATCGGCCGCACCGGCGGCAATGCGGCCCCCGTCAGCGCTGGAATCGCGGCACCCACAGGCGGCTCAAAGCTCGGCGTCAGTTTACGCGTGACTAGCCGCGCCCGGTCGGGCGCAAGCAAATGCTGGTGGGCCGTCATGTAGCCAAGGGCGACCAGGGCGGCGCGTGCCGCGTCCTCCGCCTCCGCCTTGCTGCCAACCCAAACCTGTTCCCGCGCCGGCTCCGGCGACAAATCCAGCCGAACGCCCCCGCCTTGCCCCAGCGCCGCCCCCAATGCCTGCCCCGCTTCATCACGATGGGCCACGTCGGACTGCAGCAAATCCGAATCGATGACCATGGCGCCGGTCGAGAGTGCGGTCAGCGCCGTGGCCGACCACAACGCCAGGAACCCGCGATAGCGGTCCGCCCAACTCAGCCGCTGAACATGGCGCCAGCACGTGGTCTGAATGATTCCCGGATCGTCACTCAAATGCGGCGGCAGGCACACATCCAAACGTTTCAGGGCATCTGCCAACAAGGGATGGGCGGCGTTGCGGGCCAGGATCAGGAACGGCGCCAGCACAAAGTAATGATTGGAGTCGCGCTCCATTTGCAATCTGGCGGACCGCCATTGCGCCACCGGATCACGCAAAATCACCGCATGCAGCGCATTGGGAAACTGGCGCTCCATCCAACCCACCCGCCCCATGGAGCGACAGAACTTGAGCACCGGCAGCCGGCCCTCCAGCCGTGCCGCGTCGATCAACCGCGCGAGATAGGCACTCAGTGCTGGG
>Ga0302314_10016601_pt1 | contig 12417 bp, 10 predicted proteins | sample III_Palsa_N2_3_FD_200533 | JGI IMG/M metagenome (GOLD analysis project Ga0302314, IMG submission 200533) | Peat permafrost microbial communities from Stordalen Mire near Abisko, Sweden - III_Palsa_N2_3 | ecosystem: Environmental > Terrestrial > Soil > Palsa > Peat permafrost | place: Sweden...
GCTGGTCAAGCTGCCTGGCGAAGCGATGCGCGGCGAGCCGGTGGAGCTGATCGCCCGCCATCAGACGCGCGCCGACCAGCTGCCCTACCAGCGCCTGCTGCACGATGCTATCCAGGGCGACCCTGCGCTGTTCACGCGCGACGACGCCGTGGAGGCGGCGTGGCGGGTGATCGACCCGGTGCTTGGCGATGCCGAACCGATCAACGAGTACCAGCCCGGCAGCTGGGGTCCGGCCGCGGCGATGCGCATGGCCGACGAGCACGGAGGGTGGCATGACCCCAGGCGCGAGGAACCCGCGCCGTGCTGACGACGGACCGGGCGGAGCAAGCAGGTGCAGTGGTGTTCCTGCTCGATGTCGACAACACCCTGCTCGACAACGACCGCTTCGCCGCCGACCTGGGGGCGCGCCTGGAGCAGGGCTTCGGCAGCGCCGGGTGCGACCGCTACTGGGCGCTGTTCGCCGGCTTGCGGGACAAACTCGGCTATGCCGACTATCTGGGGACGCTGCAGGCGTTCCGTAGCGGACTCGAGGATGATCCGGGCCTGTTGCAGATGTCGGAATTCCTGCTGGAGTACCCGTTCGCGCAGCGTCTTTACCCGGGCGCGCTGGACGCGATCTCCCGCCTGGGCAGGCTTGGCCTGACGGTCATACTGTCGGACGGCGACATGGTATTCCAGCCGCGCAAGATACAACGCTCCGGCATCTGGGCGGCGGTTTCCGGCCGGGTGCTGATCCAGGTGCACAAGCAGGATGCACTGGATGCGACGCAGCGGCGCTATCCCGCCGGGCACTACGTGGTGGTCGACGACAAGCCGCAGCTGTTGGCGGCGATGAAACAGGTTCTGGGCGCAAGGCTGACCACGGTCTTCGTAAGCCAAGGCCACTACGCCGCCGCAGCGGGCGGCGCCGTCATCGAGCCGGCGCCCGACTTTCGCATCGAGCACATCGGCGAGCTGATCGATTTCGATCCCGCGCATTTTCGCGCCGCGGCGCCAATCCCGAAACCATTTTTGCAGGAGCAGACATGAACACGACCCGGCAGTTGCACGATCTCGGCCAGAGCCTGTGGCTGGACAATATTACCCGCAAGATGCTCGACGACGGCAGCCTGCGCCAGATCATCGAGGAGTTTTCGGTCACCGGACTGACCTCGAACCCGACCATTTTCGACGAGGCCATCGGCAACAGCGACGCCTACGACGCCGGCATTCGCGAGAAAACCAAGGCCGGCAAATCCGGCGAAGCGCTGTTCATGGAACTGGCCCTGGAAGACCTGCGCCGCGCCGCCGGCCTGTTCCGGCCGATCTTCGACGCCACCGGCGGGCGCGACGGCTGGGTGTCGATGGAGATCTCGCCGCTGCTGGCGCGGGACACGGCCGGCAGCATCGCGGCGGCCCTGCAGGTCCGGCAGCAGGCCGACCGGCCGAACCTGTTCGTCAAGATCCCGGGCACGCCGGAGGGTATTCCGGCGATCGAGGAATCGATCTTCGCCGGCGTGCCGATCAACGTCACCCTGCTGTTTTCGAGCGGGCAATACCTGGCTGCCGCCGAAGCTTACCTGCGCGGCATCGAGCGCCGCCTGGCCGCCGGGCTCGACCCGCAGGTCGGCTCGGTGGCCTCGCTGTTTGTCAGCCGCTGGGACAAGGCAGTGAGCGACAAGGTACCCGCGGAGCTGCGCAACCGGCTCGGCATTGCCGTCGGCCAGCGGACCTATCGCGCCTACCGCGAGCTGCTCGCCGCGCCGCGCTGGCGCAAGCTTGCCGCCGCCGGGGCACGCCCGCAGCGCCTGCTCTGGGCCAGCACCGGAACCAAGGACCCGCAGGCGCCCGACACGCTCTACGTCGAAGCGCTTGCCGCACCCGATACCGTCAATACCATGCCGGAGAAAACGCTGCGCGCTTATGCCGGGCACGGTAAGCTCAATGGCGCGATGGACGTCGATGGCGGCGACTCCGCGGCGGTGCTGCAACACTTCGCCCAGGTCGGCATCGATGTCGACGCGCTGGCCTTGCAGTTGCAGCGTGAAGGCGCGGAATCTTTCGTCAAGTCCTGGAAAGAATTGCTCAAACGCATCGCCGACAGCAGTGCATCGCTCGCCAGCGAAGGCAAGGAGGCGGCATGAGCGCGCAGCAGCCGCAGCAGGCCCCCGCCGAAGCGGCGCCGGGGCTGCGCGGGCGCCCGCAATGGCAGATGCTGCAACAGCACCAGGGCCAGATCGGAGACCGCCATCTGCGCCAGTTTTTCGCAGAGGATGCATCACGCGGAGAACGTTTCACCGCCGAAGCCGCGGGCCTGTATCTGGACTATTCCAAGCAGCGCGTCACCGCCGAAACGCTGCGCCTGCTGCGGGATCTGGCCATGGCCTGCGACCTGCCGGGACGCATCGAGGCGATGTTCCGCGGCGACCGCATCAATGTCACCGAGCAGCGCGCGGCGCTGCATACCGCCCTGCGCGCGCCGGCGGGCGAGCACATCCTGGTCGATGGCCAAAACGTCGTGCCGGAGGTGCATGCGGTGCTCGACCGCATGGCGGCGTTCTGCGGACGCGTGCGCAGCGGCGCCTGGACCGGCCACGGCGGCAAACCCATCCGCAACATCGTCAACATCGGCATCGGCGGCTCCGACCTCGGCCCGGTGATGGCCTTCGAGGCGCTGCGCCACTACAGCCGGCGCGAGCTGGAGTTCCGCTTCGTCTCCAACGTCGACGCCACCGATTTCGTCGAAGCGGTGCGCGGGCTCGATCCCGCGGAAACCCTGTTCGTGATCTGCTCGAAGACTTTCACCACGCTGGAGACGCTGACCAACGCCCACGCCGCGCGCACCTGGTGCCTGAACGCGCTGGGCGATGAAAAAGCCGTGGCCAAGCACTTCGTCGCGGTGTCGACCAATGCCGCGGAAGTGGTGAAATTCGGCATCGACGCCGACAATATGTTCGGCTTCCGCGACTGGGTCGGCGGCCGCTATTCGATGGATTCGGCCATCGGGCTTTCGACCATGCTGGCGATCGGAGCGGACAACTTCCGCGCCATGCTCGACGGCTTCCGCGCCGTGGACCAGCATTTCCGCGGCACGCCGCTGGACCGCAACCTGCCGGCGCTGCTTGGCCTGCTGGCGATCTGGAACAGCAATTTTCTCGGCGCGCCGACTCTCGCCGTGCTGCCCTACGAGCAATACCTCAAGCGCTTCCCGGCCTACCTGCAGCAACTGGCGATGGAGAGCAACGGCAAGCATGTCACGCTCGACGGCGCGCGCGTGGATTATTCCACCGGACCGATCTACTGGGGCGAACCCGGCACCAATGGCCAGCATTCGTTCTATCAGCTGATCCATCAGGGCACGCACCTGATTCCCTGCGACTTCATCGGCTTCTGCGAGCCGCTCAATGCGCTCGGCGGGCAGCACGACCTGCTGATGGCGAACCTGTTCGCGCAAAGCGAAGCGCTGGCCTTCGGCAAGACCGCGGACGAAGTGCGGGCCGAGGGCACGCCCGCGGCGCTGGTGCCGCACCGCGGTTTCGAGGGCAACCGCCCGAGCAACACCATCGTCGCGCAAAAGCTCACGCCGCACAGCCTGGGCGCGCTGGTGGCGCTGTACGAGCACAGCGTATTCGTGCAGGGCGTGATCTGGAACATCGATTCGTTCGATCAGTGGGGCGTGGAGTTGGGCAAGGCCCTGGCCACGCGCACCGCCGCCGAAATCGCCAGCGACCAGGAACCGGAACTCGGCCACGACAGCTCCACCAACACGCTGATCCGGCGCTATCGCCGGCTGCGCCGGGCCGGCGCATGAGCGCCATCAGCCCGCTGGCCGGCAAGCCGGCGCCGCGGTCGCTGCTGGTCGATGTGCCCGGGCTGCTCGCCGCCTACGCGGATCTGCGCCCGGATCCCGCGGTGCCGGCGCAGCGCGTCGCCTTCGGCACCTCCGGGCATCGCGGCAGCTCGTTCGAGCGCAGCTTCAACGAATGGCATGTGCTGGCCATCACCCAGGCGATCTGCGAATACCGCAAGAGCAAGGGCATCGACGGCCCGCTGTATGTCGGCTTCGATACGCATGCGCTGTCGCAGCCGGCGTTCGACAGCGCGCTGGAGGTACTGGCCGCCAACGGCGTCGAGACCATGATCGCCAAAGGCGGTGAATTCACGCCGACACCGGCGGTGTCGCACGCGATCCTGGTCTATAACCTGGGCCGCCCCTCGGGTCTGGCCGACGGTATTGTGATCACGCCCTCGCACAATCCGCCGGACAACGGCGGCTTCAAGTACAACCCGCCCAATGGCGGGCCCGCCGGCACCGACATCACCGGCCGCATCCAGCATCGCGCCAATGCGCTGCTCGAGGGCGGTCTCAAAGGGGTGCGGCGCATGCCCTTGGCGCAGGCGCGGAGCGCTTCTAGCACGCACGAGCACGACTTCCTCAACGCCTACGTCGGCGATCTGGCCCAGGTGATCGACTTCGATGCGATCCGCGGTGCCGGCGTCCGCATGGGCGTCGATCCGCTGGGCGGCGCCGGAGTGCACTACTGGGCGCCGATCGCGGAGCGTTACAGGATCGATCTCACCGTGGTCAGCGAGGAAGTCGATCCCAGGTTTGGCTTCATGACGGTCGACTGGGACGGCAGGATCCGCATGGATCCGTCCTCGCCCTATGCGATGCAGCGCCTGATCGGCATGAAGGATCGCTATGACGTGGCCTTCGCCTGCGACACCGATCACGACCGCCACGGCATCGTCACGCGCAGCGCCGGCTTGCTGGTGCCGAATCACTACCTCCCGGTTCTGATCGACTATCTGTTCCGCAATCGGACGCAGTGGCGCAAATCCGCCGCGGTGGGCAAGACGCTGGTCAGCACCGCACTGATCGATCGGGTGGCGAAACGGCTTCAACGCAAGCTGTTCGAGGTGCCGGTCGGCTTCAAGTGGTTCGTCGACGGCCTGTTCGGCGGTGGTCTGGGTTTCGCCGGGGAGGAGAGCGCCGGAGCGTCCTTCCTGCGCCGCGACGGCAACGTCTGGACCACCGACAAGGACGGCATCGCGCCGGCCCTGCTCGCGGCTGAAATCACCGCGCACGGCGGCCGCGATCCCGGCGAACTGTATCGCGACCTGGTGAGCGAACTTGGCGAGCCGTTTGCCGATCGGGTCGAAGCGCCGGCCAGCGCCGACCAGAAAGCCCGACTGGCGAACCTGGCGCGCAAGCAGGTGCGCAGCACCGAACTGGGCGGTGAGAAGATCGAAGGCGTGTTGGTCCATGCGCCGGGCAATGACGCGCCGATCGACGGTATCAAGGTGATCGCCGCCAGCGGCTGGTTCGCCGCGCGCCCTTCCGGCACCGAGGACATCTACAAGATCTACGCGGAGAGCTTCCGCGGCAAGGATCATCTGCGCGGCATCCTGCGCGAGGCGCAAGGCATCGTCGACACCGCGCTTGCCGGCGCCAGATGACGGCGCACATCAGCCCTAATGGAGCACTCATGCCAAACCCACTGGACCCGCTGTACGTCAACACCATCCGCTTCCTCTCGGTGGATATGGTGCAGAAGGCCAACAGCGGGCATCCGGGCCTGCCGCTCGGCGCCGCGCCGATGGCCTATGTGCTGTGGACGCGCTGGCTGCGCTACAACCCGCACAATCCGGCATGGGTCAACCGCGACCGCTTCGTGCTTTCCGCCGGACATGGTTCGGCCCTGCTCTACAGCCTGCTGCACCTGAGCGGCTACGCGATCTCGCTGGACGATATCAGGCAGTTCCGCCAATGGGGCAGCAGGGCGCCGGGACATCCCGAGCGCGGACATACGCCCGGGGTGGAAACGACCACCGGACCGCTCGGACAGGGCATGGCCAATGCGGTCGGCATGGCCATCGCCGAGGCGCAGCTGGCGGCGCGCTACAACCGCCCCGATCACGCGGTCGTCGACCACCACACTTATGCCCTGGTCAGCGATGGCGACCTGATGGAAGGCGTGGCATCCGAAGCGGCGTCGCTGGCCGGCCATCTCGGACTGGGCAAGCTCTGTTGTCTGTACGACGACAACAGCGTCACCCTGGCCGGCGGCACCGACATCACGTTCTCCGAGAATCGCGCGCGCCGCTTCGAGGCCTATGGCTGGCATACAGTGGTGGTTACGGACGGCAACGACCTTGCGGCGATCGACGCCGCGCTGCACGCGGCACGTGCGGAAACGGCGCGGCCCTCGCTGATCCTGGTGCGCAGCCATATCGGCTACGGCTCGCCCGAGCAGGACAGCTTCAAGGCGCACGGCTCTCCGCTCGGCGTGGACAATGTGCGCAAGACCAAGTTGAAACTGGGCTGGCCGCTCGAACCGGATTTCCTGATACCGGAGCCGGCGCTGGCGCATTTCCGCGAGGCCGTAGCCCGCGGAGCGCATGACGAAGCGGCGTGGAACGAGCGCATCGAGGCGTATGCCAAGGCCTTTCCGGAACTGTGCGCGGAGCTTCAAGGCCGCCTGCGCGGCGAACTCCCGCCCGGCTGGGATGCGGACATCCCGGTGTTCAAGGCGGACGCCAAGGGCCTGGCCTCGCGCGACGCGTCCGGCAAGGTGATGAACGCCATCGCGCCCAGGCTGCAGGCCCTGAGCGGCGGCTCGGCCGACCTCGATCCGTCGACCAAAACCGCCCTGAAGGGGCTGGGCGACTTCAATCCGCCGCCGGCGCAGGGCGAAGACCAGCAAGGTTCCGACGGCGGCGGCTGGAGCCACGCCGGGCGCAACCTGCACTTCGGCGTGCGCGAACACGCCATGGGCGCCATCGTCAACGGCCTCGCCGCGCACGGTGGGTTCATTCCCTACGGCTCGACCTTTCTGATTTTTTCCGACTACATGCGCCCGGCGATCCGGCTGGCGGCGCTGATGGGTCTGCACGTGGTGCATGTCTTCACCCACGACAGCCTGGCGCTCGGCGAGGATGGCCCCACCCACCAGCCGGTGGAGCAGCTGGCCAGCCTGCGCGCGATTCCCGGGCTGATCGTGATCCGCCCCGCCGACGCCAATGAAACCGCAGTGGCCTGGCGCGTCGCCGTGGAAACGCGCGATCACCCGGTGCTGCTGGTGCTGAGCCGGCAGGACTTGCCCACCCTCGACCGCAGCCGCTACGCCGCGGCGGATGGCCTGCGTCGCGGCGCCTATGTGTTGAGCGATGCGGCGGACGGCAAGTCCGAACTGATCCTGCTGGCCAGCGGCTCCGAAGTCAGTCTGATCCTGGCCGCGGCGGAGCGCTTGCAGGCGCAGGGCATCGCCGTGCGCTGCGTGTCGATGCCAAGCTGGGAGTTGTTCGAAGCCCTGCCGCAGGCCGAACGCGACGCGGTGCTGCCGCCGGCGGTGGGCGCCCGGCTCGCGGTGGAGCTGGGCGTGGCACAAGGCTGGGATCGCTATATCGGCACACGCGGCGACATGCTCGGGGTGGAGCGCTTCGGCGCTTCGGCGCCGGCCGAGGTGTTGTTGCGCGAATACGGCTTCACCGTCGACCAGGTTTGCGCGCGGGCCAAAGCGCTGTTGCAGCCCGCCGCAGCCTCAATCCGGTGACCGCCGCCACGAAGACCGGATCATGACAGCCAGCGACACCGCGCTCATTCCTGCTTGATGGCGTGACCGCCGGACTGCTTGCGCATCGCCGATAGCAGCTTGTCGGAAAGCGATGCGGTATAGCGGGAGCGCAGGCGCCCGATCGGCGAGAGCGTAATCACCGGCGCCGGCACGTCGAGCGCCAGCGCCTCGTCCACCGTCCAGCGGCCCGCGCCGGAATCAACGACGCTCGTGATCGGAATCTTTGCCACTGAGGTATTCGTCCGCGAAGCGCCGCGCCGCGGAGGAGGCAACATGATTGGAATCCCAGTAGAGTCCGTATCCATCCTTCACCGCCGGGCAGATTTCCGCGCTGCAAAAGACATCGGCAAGTTCCACATACTCGACGTTGGCGTACTTTGCCGCCAGCGACTTCAGCAGTGCTCTGGCTGCCCCTGATTGGGCATCGAATTCGCGGCGGCTGAGGGCGCAGGCCGGCAAGTTGCCAGCCGCAATGCACTGCGGCACGGAATCGCGCAGATGCGGCGTCGGCCCGAGCAGGATGATCTTTTTTACGGTCGGAGCCACCCGTTCGACGGTTGCCTGAAACCTGGCTCCGAAATCGGCCTCAGCCAAATCCACGGGCCACTGCGCCGTGAGGATCAGGGTATCGATGCCGGCGATTCTGCCGGCCACAAGCTGATTGAATTCGCGGCAGCGTCTTGCTTCCAGCAAGCGCTTGCCGTTGTCGTAATCCAGCACCGGGGCGCAGGCATCGCGCGTGTAACTGGTCGCGGCCACGCCCTGGTGTTGCGCAAGCGCCCAGGCGAACGGCTGCCAGGCCAAGGCATGGGAGTCGCCCCAGATCGCCACTTTCACCGGCCGGTCATTGCTGGAATTGCAATCCGGCCTGGGAAAATCATCGAGAGGATCGAAACCGCGAAAATTGCATTGATTGCGGTTCTCCGGCATGTCGCGGGCCGTGCGCGATGCCAGATCGTCAGGCGGCGCCTTCCGGTATAGCGCATCGCCCAAAGTCATTGCGCCGCAGGCCAGTGCCACGGAGGCGAGCACTCCGGCGGCGACAACCCTGCGGTCGGATGTTGCCGGATCGGGCCGCCGCAGCGGCTGTTCCACCAGGCGAAAACTGAGCCAGGCCAGCATCACGGCCGTTGCGCAAAGCGCCAGGCGCAGCTCCAGCGAAACCGGTCCTGCGTGAGTCGCCCGTACGAGCGCGAGCAGGGGCCAGTGCCACAGATACAGGGAGTAGGAAATCAACCCGCAGAAAACCATCGGGCGCGAACGCAGCATCGCTCCGGTCCAGCCGAGCCGGGTGGATCCGTGGATGGCATACAGCAACAGCCCTGCGCCGGCGACGGCGGGCAAGGCGCCCAAACCGGGAAAGTGGGCGATGGGAAATGCGATCGCCATGAGAACAAGGCTCAAGCCAAGCGCCGCGGGCAGGCGGGAATCGCTCAGCCGCTCCCCGGGCTTCAGGGCGATCAGTCCACCCAGGGCCAATTCCCAGAAGCGCGCGGGCATCTGGTAGAACGCCGCGTTCGGCGATTTGAAAATCAGCACTTCCGCCAGGGCCAGCGAAGCCAGTGCACTCAGGGCGACGATGAGAAAGATCGACCTGCGCCGCCAGCGAATCAGAACCATGAAGCCGAGGGGCCACAACAGATAGAACTGCTCCTCGACGCCCAGCGACCACAAGTGAAGCAGGGGCATGCGCTCCGCGCTGGGGTCGAAGTACCCGCCCGTATGTGTCTGGAAAAACAGATTTCCAGCAAACAGCAGCGAGGCCGCGGCGGATTGCGTTACCTGGGCGATCTCCCCATAGGGCGAAAGCGCCGCGGCCGACACCAGCACCGTGCCGAGCACCACCACCGCCATCGCCGGGAAAACGCGGCGAAAGCGCCTGGCGTAGAAGCCGATCAGATCCAGACGCTTCGTCGTGCTCCATTCCCGATGCAGCAGGGAGGTGATGAGGTAGCCGGAGATGACGAAGAACAGATCCACGCCGACGAACCCGGCGCGCAGGCCGATGCCCGCGTGATAGAGCACGACCGACAGCACGGCGATGGCGCGCAGGCCGTCGATCTCGGAGCGATAGGCGATTCGTGTCACAAGGAATCCAGTATGCGCATAGTGTAATCGGCAACCGGGCTTGCGTTGGATGCCTCACGCCGCCTCCAGCAAGCTGCGCAAGACAACGCGATCCAGTTGCGGGTACGGCAGCGGTTCGGCTGGTTGCTGTGACGGCGGCTGAAGATTCAGCGCCCACCAGCCGACGTCGTGCCAGGCGCCGTGCTTGTAGCCGACTTTACGGTAAACGCCCACCGGCAAGAAGCCCAGCGCCTGGTGCAGGCCGACGCTGGCCGCATTGGGCAGGCTGATGCCGGCGTAGGCGTTGACGTAGCCCTGCCGGCATAGCACTTGGAACAAGGCTATATAGAGGCGCCGGCCGATGCCGCGGCGATGCGCGGCTGCGGCCAGATAGACCGCCACGTCGACGTCCCAGCGGTAGGCGGCGCGGCTGCGATGTTCGCCGGCGTAGGCGTAACCGAGTACCTGTCCACCCTGCTCCGCCAGCAGCCAGGGATGGCGCGAGACGACGGTGGCGATGCGGCGGCTCATTTCCCCGGCGGCCGGCGGCTCGGTCTCGAAGGAGATGATGGTGTCGCGCACATACGGCGCATAGATCGACGCGATTGCGGCGGCATCGCTTGCCGTCACTTCGCGAATCCGCACTGCTGCGTCCATATTTCACCTCGGAGCCAGGCGCGTGTGTCATTTTAATGATGCAAAACCCGGCCCATTTGAGTTCATGCGCGCACACCGCAGCCGCGGAATTTGCCGGAGCTGTTCTGCACCGCTGCCGCGAAAGCGTATAAATTGCCGCAATGATCGCGTCCTACAAGCATCATTTTTCGCGCTTTCTTGGTGCCGGCTCGTCTCTGCACGCAGCGGCGCACAGCCATCATCCCTGGCCGGATGTGAGTTTCGAGGCGCAGCAGCAGGCCTGGCTCGACGCGGCGCAGCTGATCGACGACAAGTGGGAACGGATTTTCGGCGAGGTGCTGCCGCAGGCCCAGGCGCACCTGGCGCGCCGGCTGAACCTGCCTTCGGCAAAAACGCTGTGCTTTGCCGGCAATACCCATGAGTTCCTGCTGCGCCTGCTGTCCTGCATCGAGCATCGGCCGCTGCGGGTGCTCAGCACCGATGGCGAATTCCACAGCTTCTCGCGCCAGATGCGCCGCCTGGAGCAGGCCGGCCTGGCGCAGGTGGAGCGCGTCGCCACCGAGCCGTTCGACAGCTTCGGCGAGCGCTTCGCCCAGGCCGCGGCGCGCGGCGGACACGAGTTGGTCTACTTCAGCCAGTGCTTCTTCAACAGCGGTTTCCTGGTGCGGGATCTGGCGGCCCTGGTGGCGGCGGTGCGCGAGGCGCAGACGCCGGTGGTGATCGACGGCTACCATGGCTTCATGGCGGCGCCCACCGATCTGGCGGCCATCGCCGGCCGCGCTTTCTATCTCGCCGGCGGCTACAAGTACGCCATGTCGGGCGAAGGCTGCGCCTTCCTGCACTGCCCTCCCGGCTACGCGCCGCGGCCGCTCAACACCGGCTGGTATGCCGGCTTCGGCGCCCTGGCCGGCGGCGGTGAGGACGTTCCCTACGCCGACGACGGCCAGCGCTTCATGGGCGCCACTTTCGATCCGACCGGACTCTATCGCCTCAACGCGGTGATGAACTGGCTGGACGCGCAGCAGCTGACGCCGGCGCTGATTCACGCGCACGTGCAGACCTTGCAGCGGCGTTTTCTCGAGGGCCTGGAAGCGATGCGCCTGGAGACTCTGGCTGTGCAGCGGCTGATTCCGGCGCGCGGACAGCCGCGCGGCAATTTTCTCTGCTTCCGTCACCCGCAGGCGCAGGATTGCCACGCCCGCCTGCGACAGCGCGGCGTGATCACCGACTATCGCGGGGATCGGCTGCGCATCGGCCTGGGCATCTACCACGACGCGGCGGATATCGACGAACTGCTGCGCCGCTGTTCGACGGCGCTTTCCTGAAGAGCAACGTTGTAGGTCGGCTCAAGGGCGCTTGCGCCCGGAGCCGACACGCCGCGCCGAGATCCCTGTCGGGTCCGCTACGCTTGACCCGATCTACATCGGAAACTTGTCTCTAAAACGGGAACCAGCTCTGCCGGTCGGTGTAGCTCAGGTAGCCGACATTGGCGCCGGCGCGCAGGCCCACGCCGGTGCGGATCGGCGCCAGGGTGATGTTGTCGGCGCGCTGGTAATTGAGACCGACGCCGGCGACGAAGTAGAGGCTGCCGTCGACGCCGGGGAAGCGCTGGAACAGGTCGCGGGTCCAGTGCAGGTTATAGACCAGGGTGAAGACCTTGGAGGCATTGCCGCCGAAATCCCAGCCAACCGAAGGGCCCTGCCAGTACACCTTCATCGAGCCGCCGCCCTTGTAATAAAGCGTGCCCTGGCCATAACGCAGGCCGAAGAAGAACGCGCCGGAGCCCTCGGAGCCGACGATATAGGCATTCGGCCTGCCGTTTTCGGAGAAGGTCTTCTCGAAGGCCTTGGCCAGGCCTTCGGTAGTGCCGCCGAAGAAATTCTTGGCGGCATCCAGGGTCTCGTCCTGGGTATAGGTCTGCGGGCCGACCTCGCCCGGTGCTACTGGTTGATTGGCGGGGGCACCCGGCGGCGGCGGGGGTGGTGGCGCCTCGCCTGGCTGCTCGCCGATCTGGGTGGTCGGCGGATTGCCACTGTTATCCTGCGCGCGGGCCTGCGGCAGTGTGCTCAGTGCAGCGGTAAAAACCGCAGCCACGGCGGCGGCGGCCAGCAGGGCTTTCCGGTATTTCTGATGCATTGCTTTTGTCTCCGGGGGTCGC
>Ga0302314_10016603_pt1 | contig 12416 bp, 11 predicted proteins | sample III_Palsa_N2_3_FD_200533 | JGI IMG/M metagenome (GOLD analysis project Ga0302314, IMG submission 200533) | Peat permafrost microbial communities from Stordalen Mire near Abisko, Sweden - III_Palsa_N2_3 | ecosystem: Environmental > Terrestrial > Soil > Palsa > Peat permafrost | place: Sweden...
CTGGATCGGCCTGAAGCCCGGCGACGTGCACTGGAACATCAGCTCGCCCGGCTGGGCCAAGCACGCGTGGAGCTGCTTCTTCGCGCCGTGGAACGCGGGCGCGACGATCTTCATCTACAACTACGCCCGCTTCAACGCCCCCGCCGCGCTCGAGGTGCTGGTGAAGAACAAGGTCACCTCGCTGTGCGCGCCGCCCACCGTGTGGCGCATGCTGATGCAGCAGGACCTGGCGCAGTACAAGACCTCGCTGCGCGAGCTGGTGGGCGCCGGCGAGCCGCTGAACCCCGAGGTGATCGACATCGTGCAGCGCGCCTGGGGCATCGCGATCCGCGACGGCTTCGGGCAGACCGAGACGACCGCGCAGGTCGGCAACCCGCCGGGCCAGAAGCTCAAGCCCGGCTCGATGGGCCGGCCGCTGCCCGGCTACGACGTCCGGCTGCTGGACATCGACGGCCAGCCGGCCGAGGAGGGCGAGATCTGCCTGTCGCTGTCGCCGCGCCCGCTCGCGCTGATGACCGGCTACCAGGACGACGACGAGAAGACCTCGGAGGCGATGCGCGACGGCCACTACCACACGGGCGACGTCGCCGCGCGCGACGCCGACGGCTACATCACCTACGTCGGCCGCGCCGACGACGTGTTCAAGGCGTCCGACTACCGCATCAGCCCGTTCGAGCTCGAGAGCGTGCTGATCGAGCACGAGGCCGTCGCCGAGGCCGCCGTGATCCCGTCGCCCGATCCGATCCGGCTTGCCGTGCCCAAGGCGATCCTGATCCTGCGCGCGGGCTTCTCGCCGAGTCCCGAGCTGGCGCAGTCCATCCTCGCGTTCGCGCGCTCGCGCCTGGCCTCGTACAAGCGCATCCGCATCGTCGAATTCGGCGACCTGCCCAAGACGCTGTCCGGCAAGATCCGCCGCGTGCAGCTGCGCCAGCGCGAGAACGCGCGCCAGCCGGGCGAGGCGTGGCCGATGGAGTTCCGCGAGCCCGAGAAGGGCGAGTGAGCGCACAGAACCTGTGAATGAATCCGACGCGACCGAGCGGGCCGTCAAAACGCGTCCGATCAAGGCGCAAAGCACAGACGTAGCTCGGGCTACGGCGAGCATTTGCAACGCAGAGCGGGCGTGTTTTGACGGGACGAGCGGGCGTGGCGGGTTCGTTCACAGGTTCTCAGCGCTGCCCGACCGCCGCGCCCTCGAACAGATCCTTGTATTCGCGCGGCTGCGAGCGCCAGTACTGCTTGGGCGCGCGCACCTTCGCGCCGAGCTTCGCCGCGGCGTGCCACGGCCAGCGCGGGTCGTAGAGCATCGCGCGGGCCAGCGCGACGGCGTCGGCCTCGCCGCTGGCGACGATGGTCTCGGCCTGCTCGGGGTCGGTGATCAGGCCGACGGCGATCGTCGGCAATCCCACCTCGGCCTTGATGCGCGCCGCGTGCGGCACCTGGTAGCCGGCGCCCAGCGCGATCTTCTGCTGCGGCGACACTCCGCCCGTGCTGACGTGGATCGCCGCGCTGCCGGCGTCCTCGAGCGCCCGGGCGAACGCGACGCTGCTGGCCAGATCCCAGCCGCCGTTGACCCAGTCGGTGGCCGACAGCCGCGCCCACACGGGCCGGCCGGCCGGGAACGCGGCGCGCACGGCGCGGAACACCTCCAGCGGGAAGCGCATGCGGTTCTCGAGGCTGCCGCCGTACTCGTCGGTGCGCCGGTTGGCCAGCGGCGACAGGAACTCGTGCAGCAGGTAGCCGTGCGCGGCGTGGATCTCGAGGCCGTCCAGGCCCAGCCGCGCCGCGCGCTGCGCCGCGGCGGCGAAGCCGTCGCGCACGCGCGCGAGGCCCGCGGCGTCCAAGGCCAGCGGCGACTCCTCGCCGGGCGAGTGCGGGATGGCCGACGGCGCGACGGCCTCCCAGCCGTCCGCATCGGCTGCCGGGATCTGCTGGCCGCCGTCCCACGGCGCGCGGCTCGACGCCTTGCGTCCGGCGTGCGCCAGCTGCATGGCGATCGGGACCGCCGAGTTCGCGCGCACCGCGGCCAGCGTGCGCGCGAGCGCGGCCTCGTTGGCGTCGGAGTACAGCCCGAGGTCGGTGGGCGTGATGCGGCCTTCCTCGGTGACGGCCGTCGCCTCGATGATCATCAGCCCGGCGCCGGACAGCGCCAGGTGCCCGAGGTGGATCGTGTGCCAGTCGGTGGCGTTGCCGTCCTCGGCCGAGTACTGGCACATCGGCGCGATCACGATGCGGTTCTCGAGCTCGAGCGGGCCGATCTTCAGGGGCTGGAACAGGGCGGGCATGGGCACTCCGGAAGTTGGATGCGGGTCGGGGTCAGGTCTTGCGGATGGGCAACACCCGACCCCGACGGGATGGCGTCATTGCAGCGCAAGCGGAGAGGCCGTGCAGGGCCGGGGCCAATGCCGTTCGTCGGGCGCGGCTGCAGTTCGTCGCGGCGCGGCGGCGGCCCGTCGTGCGGGCTTGGCGTCGCATCGGCCGTTGGCCTACGCTGCGCGCCATCCAAGGAGATTGCAGATGACCGCTCTCGCACTGCCCCGGCCGCGCCGCGTCCTCGTCGCGCTGGGCGTCGCGCTCGCCGCCGGCGCCAGCCAGGCCGGCGGGCTGGACATCCACGCCGACGCCGACGCCGCCGACGTGGGCGTGCCGGCCTATCCCGGCGCGATCAAGAAGACGGACCGCGGGGGCGACCCCTCGGGCTTCTCGTTCGGCGTGTGGGGCGAGTCCTTCGGCATCAAGATCGCGGTCGTCAGCTACCGCAGCGTCGACGGCGTCGACAAGGTGGCCGCGTTCTACCGCGACGCGCTGGGCAAGTACGGGCCGGTGCTCGATTGCACCGGCAACACGAAGAAGCCCGATTCGCCGAAGCACGACGGCAAGGCCGACAAGGACAAGCCGGTGAGCTGCGACAACGACACGATCGAGGCCGGCGGCCGCCTGTTCAAGGTCGGCACGAACCGCGCGCAGCGCATCTTCAAGGCGAGGCCGTGGCACGACGGCACCAGCTTCGAGCTGGTGCGCGTCGAGGAGCACGGCACCGACTAGGCCTTCGCGGCCTTCCCGAACTTCAAGCGGCCGTCCGCGATGCGCGAGTAGCGCAGCGTCAGCAGGTCCAGCAGATAGTTCTGGTACAGCCGCCACGGCGCCTTCGCGCCCTGCCTGGGCATCATGTCGACGGCGCGCTGCACGTAGCCGGACGAGAAGTCGAGGAATGGGCGCGTCTCGATGCCCGGCGCGGCGACGGGCGTGGCCGTGCCCAAGCCGTTCCTGTCCATGTACGCGAACAGGCGCGACGCGTAGTTCGCGGTGAGGTCGGCCTTCAGCGTCCACGACGCGTTGGTATAGCCGAAGGTGTAGATCAGGTTGGGCACGCCGCTGAACATCATGCCCTTGTAGCCGAGCGTCTTCGCGAAGTCGACCGGATGGCCGTCGATCGCGAACGCGACGTCGCCCAGCAGGTTCAGCGTGAGGCCGGTGGCCGAGACGACGACGTCGGCGGCCAGCTCGCGGCCCGACCGCAGGCGGATGCCGCCGGGCGTGAACGTGGCGATGTGGTCGGTGACGACCGCGGCCCGCCCGCGCTTGAGCGCCTCGAACAGATCGCCGTCCGGCACGAAGCACACGCGCTGGTCCCACGGGTCGTAGCGCGGCGTGAAGTGGGTGTCGACGTCGTGCGACCCGCCGAGTGCCTGGCGCACCATGCCGATCAGGCTCTTCTTCACCTGCGCCGGCCACTTGCGCGACAAGTTGAAGAACAGCATCGCCACGCCGATGTTCTTGGTGCGCGTGAGGCGGTAGGCCAGCATGCGCGGCAGGCGGCGCCGCAGCGCCTCGGCGATCGGGTCGCGCCCGGGCAGCGACAGCACGTAGGTGGGCGAGCGCTGCAGCATCGTCACGTGCGCGGCGGTCTTGGCCATCTCGGGCACCAGCGTGACCGCCGTCGCGCCGCTGCCGATGACGACGACGCGCTTGCCGGCGTAGTCGAGGTCGGCCGGCCAGAACTGCGGATGCACGAGTCGGCCCTGGAAGTCGGCCGCGCCGGGGAACTCGGGCGCGTGGCCTTCGCCGTAGCGGTAGTAGCCGCTGCACGCGAGCAGGAAATTGCAGCTGATGCGCGAGCGCCGCGCCGCGCCCGCGGCGTCCGGCGCGTGCTCGATTTCCAGCGTCCAGCGCGCGTCGGCCGACGACCAGTCCGCCCGCACCACCTTGTGGCCGAAGCGGATCTGGCGGTCGAGGCCGTGCTCCACGGCGGTCTCGACGATGTAGTCGCGGATCGCCGGCCCGTCGGCCAGCGACTTCGCGTCCGTCCACGGCTTGAACGCGTAGCCCAGCGTGAACATGTCGGAGTCGGAGCGCACGCCGGGATAGCGGAACAGGTCCCATGTGCCGCCGATCGCGCCGCGGCTCTCGAGGATCGCGAAGCGGCGGCCGGGGAAGTCGGACTGCAGGTGCACGGCCGCGCCGATGCCCGAGAGGCCGGCGCCGACGATGATGGCGTCGAGGTGCTCGATCGCGTCAGGCAGCGCGGTCTTGAGGAAGGCGCTCGCGCGCTCGATGGAGCGGCGCGCCTCGGGCACCTTCGCCAGCAACTGCCACGCGTGCGGCACGACGGGCCACACGCTGGTCTCGACAAGCACGCCGGCCGCGCGCGCCTTCTCGGCGAAGCGCAGGCCGTCGTCGCGCAGCGCCTCCTCGGCGGCGACGTGGAACAGCAGCGGCGGCAGGCCGCGCGGATCGCCGAACAGCGGCGAGGCCAGCGGATTCGTCGCATCGCCGCCGGCGCCGAGATAGGCGGTGCCGAGCTTGGCCAGCGACGGCCCGTGGAACATCGCGTCGCGCTCGCCGTTGCCTTCGATGGACGGGCTGCCGCCGCTGAGGTCGGTGGCGGGCGAGAACAGGGCGGCCGCTTCGGGCAGGCGCTCGCCCGCGTCGCGCAGCGTCAGCAGCAAGGCCAGCGCGAGGTTGCCGCCGGCGCTCTCGCCGGCGAGCATGAGGCGCTGGGACTGCGAGTCGGTGTCGTGCAACGCGCGCAGCGCGCGCCACGCGGCGACGACGTCGTCCAGCGGCGCCGGGAACGGATGCTCGGGCGCGAGTCGATAGTCCGGCGCGAAGACGCGGAAGCCCTGCGCCGCGAACGCCGCGGTGATCGGCCGATGCTTGCGCGGCGAGCAGCCGACGAAGCCGCCGCCGTGCACGTACATCAGCGTCGGGCGCGGCGCGGTCGCGATGTCCGCTGCACTTTCATGTTCGACCCATTCGCCCGGCACGCCGCCCAGCGCGCCGCGCGTGTACGTGCAGCCCTTGGGCGGCGGCAGCGCCTGGCCCATGACCTTGCGCACGCGCATCAGGTCCGTCATGTCGCCGAGCGCCGGGCGAACCCGCTTGCGGACGAGGTATCGGGCGACGCGCGCCTGCCAGCTGGCCATGGTCGTTGTCCTTTCAGGCCGTCTTGCGCTTGACGCGGCGCGCGATGTCGCGCGCGACGTGCTTCCAGTAAGTCACCGGGAACAGCCGCTGCACCAGCGCCGCGGCCTTGGCGTCCTGGCCCACCAGCACGCGCGGTTCGCGGCGCTCGATGGCGACGGCGATGATCTCGGCGGCCTTCTCCGGCGCCAGCGCCAGCAGGCTGCGCCAGTTGGCGCGCTCGCGCTGCACTTCGGTCGGGTCGAGGCCCCTGGCCAGGCGCGCGTTCTCGGAGATCGAGGTGCGCACGCCGCCCGGATGGACGATCGTCACGCCCACGGGCGAACCGGCCATCTCGAGCTCGTGGCGCAGCGATTCGGAGAAGCCGCGCACCGCGAACTTCGAGGCCGCGTAGGCCGCCTGTCCCGGCGGCGCGATGATGCCGAAGATGCTGGACACGTTGACCAGCTGCGCCGCGCTCTCGCGCGCGAGCACGGGCAGGAACGCGCGCGTCAGGCGCACGGTGGCGCCGAAGTTGATGTCCATCAGCCAGTCGAAATCCTCGGCGTCGACCTGCCCGAACAGGCCGCCGATCGCGACGCCCGCGTTGTTGACGAGCGCCGTGACGTGCCCGTGCGTTGCCAGCACCGCCGCGGGCAGCGCGGCGACGGCCGCGCGGTCGGCGACGTCCATCGCATGCGTGCTGACCGTGACGCCCGCGCCGCGCGCCTGCGTCGCCGTCGCGCCGAGTCCCGCGGCGTCGAGGTCGACCAGCGCGAGATGCATGCCGCGCCGCGCGAGGTCGACGGCCAGCGCCGCGCCGATGCCGCTCGCGGCGCCGGTGATCACGGCGACGCCGCCGCGCAGCGTCCAGGGTTTCATGCCGGCCATGCCGTCTCCGTTCGTTGTTCGGGGTGTGTCGCAAAAGTGACGACGCGTGTCGTCAGATATCGACGGAATCGTAGGCGGCGCGTCGTTTCGTGTCAAATAGGGGGATGCCCGCCTCCGCGAAGACCGTCCCCGCGCCCGCACGTCCGTACGGCGGCCTGGCGATGGAGGAGCGCGTCGCGGCGCGTCGCGCGCGGTTCATCGAAGCCGGCGTCGAGCTGTTCGGCACGCAGGGCTTTCGCGGCGCGACGGTGCGCGGCATCTGCGCCGCGGCCGGCCTCACCGACCGCTACTTCTACGAATCGTTCCCGTCGCTGGAGGCCTTGCTCGCCGCGGTCTACTGCTCGCTGAAGGACGGCTTCGCCAAGCGGTTGAAGGAGGAGTCGTTCGCGTCCGCGGGCTGGCGCGGCGACGCCGCGGCCGTCGAACGCCAGGTGACCGCGGCCTACGGGCTGTGGTTCGACACGGTGCGCGACGCGCGCGTCGCGCGCATCCTGCTGGTCGAGATACTCGGCGTCAGCCCGGAGATGGACGCGCTGTACGAGGAGTCCGCGCGCGCCATGGCCGCGTTGACGATCATGCCGCTGGCCGGCACGCTGCCCACGCTCAAGCTGTCGAAGGCGCGCCGCGAGCTGCTGGGCCGCGCGCTGGTCGGCGCCGCGCTGCAGGTGGCCAAGATGTGGATGACCGGCGGCTACAAGCTCGCGCGGCGCGATGTCGTGCGCACCTGCGTGCTGGTGGCCACGGGCACGCTGGCCGTCCTGCGCGCGGAAGCCGCGGCCGGCGCGTGACCCGGCTGGGCATGTCGAATGCTCGCGCGGTGCCCATGAGGATCGCCACCTACAACGTCAACGGCGTCAACGGCCGCCTGCCGCGCCTGCTCGAATGGCTGGACGAGACGCAGCCCGACGTCGCCTGCCTGCAAGAGATCAAGACCTCCGACGAGACCTTCCCGATCGACGCGATCCAGGCGGCCGGCTACGGCGCGATCTGGGCGGGGCAGAAGTCGTACAACGGCGTGGCGATCCTGGCGCGCGGTGCGACGCCGGCGGAACGCCTGCGCGAGCTGCCCGGCGGCATCGACGACGCGCACCGCCGCTACATCGAGGCCGAGGTCGACGGCGTGGTCGTCGCGTCGCTGTACCTGCCCAACGGCAACCCGCAGCCCGGCCCGAGGTTCGACTACAAGCTCGCCTGGTTCGAGCGCTTCAACCGGCACGCGAAGGCGTTGCTGAAGGAGAAGCGCCCGGTGGTGCTGGCCGGCGACTACAACGTCGTCCCCACGGACCTCGACATCTACGACACCCGATCCTGGCTCGAAGACGCGCTGCTGCAGCCCGAGAGTCGCTCTGCCTACGCGGCGCTGTTGAAGCAGGGCTGGACCGACGCGATCCGCGCGAAGCATCCCGACGAGCGCATCTACACGTTCTGGGACTACCTGCGCAACCGCTGGCCGCGCAACGCGGGCCTGCGCATCGACCACCTGCTGCTGTCGCCCGACCTGGCCGGGCATCTCGTCGACGCCGGCGTCGACCGCGGGCAGCGCGGCAAGGAAAAGGCCAGCGACCACGCGCCGGCCTGGGTGGTGCTGGGTTGACGCCGGACCTGTTCGCCGCCGACGCGCCCGAGCTCGAGGACGAGGTGCTGTCGCCCGGCGCCATCGTGCTGCGCGGCTTCGCGACGGCGCGCGACGCGGCGTTGAAGGACGACGTCGCGCGCGTCGCGGCCGGCGCGCCGTTCCGGCACCTGGTCACGCCGGGCGGCTTCCGCATGTCGGTGGCGATGACCAATTGCGGCGAACTGGGGTGGATATCGGACAGGCGCGGCTATCGCTACGACCCGGTCGATCCGGAGTCGGGCGTGCGCTGGCCCGCGCTGCCCGAATCGTTCCGCGCGCTCGCGCGCGACGCCGCTGCACGCGCCGGTTATGACAACTTCGTGCCGGATGCGTGTCTGGTCAATCGCTACGCGCCGGGCGCGCGGCTCTCGATGCACCAGGATCGCGACGAGAAGGACCTGCGCGCGCCGATCGTGTCGGTGTCATTGGGACTGCGCGCCACGTTCCTGTGGGGCGGCGACGAACGCGCCGACAAGTCCCGCAAGCTGGCGCTGCGTCACGGCGACGTGGTGGTGTGGGGCGGTGCGTCGCGGCTGCGTTTCCACGGCGTGCTGGCGCTCCAGGAGGGCGAGCATCCGTTCGCCGGCGGCCATCGCATCAACCTCACCTTCCGCAAGGTCAGGCCCTGATTGCTGCGCGAGCTGTAAGCGGATGATTCAGGAAGGCGCTTTGCCGCACATCGATGGGGCATGTCCCGACCTCGGCGGGACGCTGTCACATGACATTCAAGGCAAATTCGTGACACTGCCTCGTCCGCGTGCAATCCAGCAAAAACGACGGCATTTGGCGGGCTGCGCGATGGTGACAAACCGTTTTCCACAGGCTTGTCCCCAGACGCTGTGGAAAACAAGTCGGTGCACGGGCAATCGAGGGCTTGACAGCCGCGAAAGCGCTTTGGGCGCGCGATAGCCGAGGCCATCCTCACGTTCTGGCGGCGTGAAAAGGCCGGAGCAAGGCGCCGCCTCGGCGCCGTCACCCGCCCGCGCATAATTGTCCGCACCCGTTGCCGACAGGAGCTTGCGATGTCCGCTTCCCATTTCGTCTGGTATGAGCTGATGACCGCCGACCCGCCCGCCGCGATCGACTTCTACACGCAGGTGGTCGGCTGGCGCGCGCAGGATTCCGGCATGCCCGACATGGCCTACACGCTGATGCTGGCCGGCGACGCGCCGGTCGCCGGCGTGGCGCGCATGCCGCCCGGCTTGCAGGCGATCGGCGCGCCGCCGTGCTGGTCGGGCTACGTGGCGGTCGACGACGCCGATGCCGCGGCGGCGCGCGTGCTGGCGGCCGGCGGCAAGGTGCTGCGTCCGGCCGAGGACATCCCGGGCGTCGGCCGCTTCGCCGTCGTGGCCGATCCGCAGAACGCGTCGTTCGTGCTGTTCAAGCCGATCCCGCCCGCCGGCGGCCCCGTGCTGCCGGCCGCCGACGCGCCGGGCACGATCGCCTGGCGCGAACTGCGCGCGATGGACGGCCCGACCGTGTTCGACTTCTACGCGACGCTGTTCGGCTGGACCCGGGGCGAGGGCCTGGACATGGGCCCGCTCGGCATTTACCAGCTGTTCGAGATCGACGGCGTGCCGTGCGGCGCGATCATGACCCAGACGCCGGATACGCCGGATACGCCGGCGCCGGGCTGGCGCTTCTACTTCCGCGTCGCGTCCATCGATGCCGCCGCGCAGCGCGTCGCCAGGCTCGGCGGCGCCGTGACGATGGAGCCCGAGCAGGTGCCGGACGGCCAGTGGATGCTGACCGGGCGCGACCCGCAGGGCGCGCTGTTCGCGTTGCTCTCGAAGACGAAGTGAGACGATGACCAAGCCCCGCCTCCGGGTCGGCCTGATCGGCTACGGCTATGCCGGCAAGACCTTCCACGCGCCTTTGATCGCGGCGGTGCCCGACCTCGAGCTGGCCGCGGTCGCCAGCTCGGACGCGGCCAAGGTGCACGCCGACTGGCCCGGCGTCACCGTGCACGCGACGCCGGCCGAACTGGTCGTGCGCGACGACCTCGACCTCGTCGTCATCGCCACGCCCAACGACACGCATCACCCGCTCGCGCGCGCCGCGCTGCTGGCCGGCCGCAACGTCGTCATCGACAAGCCGTTCACCGTGGCGCTCGACGACGCGCGCGAGCTCGTCGTGCTCGCGCGCAAGCGGCGCAAGCTGCTGTCGGTGTTCCACAACCGCCGCTGGGACGGGGACTTCATGACGCTGCGCCGGCTGGTGCGCGACGGTGCGCTGGGCCGCGTCGTCGAGATGAGCTCGCGCCACGATCGCTACCGGCCCGAGGTGCGCCTCCGCTGGCGCGAGATGGCCGGCCCGGGCGCGGGCCTCTGGTTCGACCTCGGCCCGCACCTGGTCGACCAGGCGATGCAGCTGTTCGGCCGGCCGCGCGCGATCGCGCTGCAGCGCGACCTGACACGCGACGGCGCGCTCGCCGACGACTGGTTCCAAGCCAGCCTGCGCTACGACCGCCTGCACGTGCACCTGCATGCGGGCATGCTGGTGGCCGCCAGCGCGCCGCGCTTCGCGGTGCACGGCACGCAGGCCAGCTTCGTCAAGGAAGGGCTCGACGCGCAGGAGGACGCGCTGAAGGCCGGCGTGCGGCCCACGTGGCCGCCGCAGGCCGACTGGGGCATCGACCCCGGGCGCGCGTCGCGCGTGACGCGCGCGGGCGACGGCAGCGCCGTCGTCGAGCCGGTGGCGATGCAGGCCGGCGCGCACCAGGCCTACTTCGCGGCCGTCGCGGCGGCGATCCGCAACGAGGCGCCGAACCCGGTGCCGCCGGAAGAGGCGCTGGCGGTGATGGAGCTGATCGAGCTGGGCATCCGCAGCGCCGACGAACGCCGCGAGCTGGAATGGCGCATTTCGGACGCGCCAGCAGGATAGGCGCGGGCGCGGGATACTGCGCGCCATGCCCTCCATCCTGTCCGTCAAGAACGTCTCGAAGACCTACGCGTCCGGCTTCGCCGCCCTCAAGGCCATCGACCTCGAGATCCGCCAGGGCGAGATCCTCGCGCTGCTCGGCCCGAACGGTGCCGGCAAGACGACGCTGATCAGCATCGTCTGCGGCATCGTCACCGCCAGCTCGGGCAGCGTCACGGTCGACGGCCACGACATCGTCGCCGACTACCGCCTGTCGCGTTCCATCATCGGCCTCGTGCCGCAGGAACTCACCACCGACGCGTTCGAGACGGTGTGGGACACGGTGTCGTTCAGCCGCGGGCTGTTCGGCAAGGCGCCGGACCCGGCGCACATCGAGAAGACGCTGAAGGCGCTGTCGCTGTGGGACAAGAAGGACAACCGCATCCGCACGCTGTCGGGCGGCATGAAGCGGCGCGTGATGATCGCCAAGGCGCTGTCGCACGAGCCGCGGGTGCTGTTCCTCGACGAGCCGACCGCCGGCGTCGACGTGGAGCTGCGGCGCGACATGTGGCAGCTGGTGCGCGAGCTGCGCGCCACCGGCGTCACGATCATCCTGACGACGCACTACATCGAGGAAGCCGAGGAGATGGCCGACCGCATCGGCGTCATCGCCAAGGGCCGGTTGCTGCTGGTCGAGGACAAGACAGAGCTGATGCGCAAGCTCGGCAAGAAGCAGGTGACGCTGCTGCTGCAGGACGCGATCGCCGAGGTTCCCGCCGCGCTGCACGACTACGAACTGACGCTCTCGCCGGACGGCACCGAATTGACCTACACCTACGACACGCGCAGCGAGTCGCGCGGCATCGTCGACTTCATGAAGCGGGTCAACGACGCCGGCATCCCGTTCAAGGACCTGCGCACGAAGCAGAGTTCGCTCGAGGAGATCTTCGTGAGCCTGGTCGAAGGAGGCCAACAATGAGACCCGCCGTTTCGAAGTTCACGCGGGCCGTGCGCCGGGCCGCCCCAAGGAGGCCCGCGGTCCCCTCGGGGGACGGAGCGCCGTACTCGGCGCGGGAGGGGTTCCGATGACCAAGAACTGGCACGCGGTGCGCGCGATCTACAACTTCGAGATGGCGCGCACCTGGCGCACGCTGATGCAGAGCATCGTCTCGCCGGTCATCTCCACCTCGCTGTACTTCGTGGTGTTCGGCGCGGCCATCGGCTCGCGCATCCAGACGGTGGGCGGCATCCCCTACGGCGCGTTCATCGTGCCGGGACTGATCATGCTGTCGTTGCTGACGCAGAGCATCTCCAACGCGTCGTTCGGCATCTACTTCCCGAAGTTCACCGGCACGATCTACGAGCTGCTGTCGGCGCCGGTGTCGACCGTCGAGATCGTGCTCGCGTACGTGGGCGCGGCGGCCTCGAAGTCCATCCTCCTCGGGCTGATCATCCTGGCGACCGCGGCGCTGTTCGTGCCGCTGCACATCGACCATCCGTTCGTGATGCTGGTGTTCCTGGTGCTGACGGCGGTCACGTTCAGCCTGGTCGGCTTCATCATCGGCATCTGGGCCGACGGGTTCGAGAAGCTGCAGGTGATCCCGCTGCTGATCGTCACGCCGCTCACGTTCCTGGGCGGCAGCTTCTATTC
>Ga0302314_10016605_pt1 | contig 12416 bp, 10 predicted proteins | sample III_Palsa_N2_3_FD_200533 | JGI IMG/M metagenome (GOLD analysis project Ga0302314, IMG submission 200533) | Peat permafrost microbial communities from Stordalen Mire near Abisko, Sweden - III_Palsa_N2_3 | ecosystem: Environmental > Terrestrial > Soil > Palsa > Peat permafrost | place: Sweden...
ATGGCCGCGCCTGGCCGGGGCTGTCGTCGAACTCGGAGACCAGCGGTGCGAGCGCCCTGCGGCCGCGGGCCAGCCGCGCCTTCACGGTCCCGGCCGGCGCACCCGTCTCGTGCGCGATCTCCTCGACTGACAGCCCCGCCAGGTGATGCAGCACGATGGCGCGGCGCTGGGCCTCGGGGATCTTCCGCAGCGCGCTCACCAGCGCCACCAGGTCCGGGGACAGCCCCGGCAGTTCCTGCTGCCGGCCGGCCCGGTGGGCGGTCAGCCTGTTCCTGGCCTTATGCCAGGAATTCACGGTGATCCGGTAGGCGACCACGCGAAGCCACGCTTCCGGATCTTCGTAGGCGCGGATCCGCGGCCATCGCCGCCACGCCCGTATGTACGCCTCCTGCACCGCGTCCTCGGCCTCGCCCAGATCGCCGGTCATCGCGAATATCTGGCGGACAAGCCTGCGTGAGGTCGCGGCATAAAACAGGTCGAAGTCATCCGCTTTCGTCATGCCACCTCCGTACCTGTGCCTATGTGCCCGGCGGCCACCGCCGTCAAAGAGAGCACCGGTGAGCCGGTCCGCGCGTTGCACCGGGAACCGGAAAATATCCGGATCGCGGTGATCACCGCGCGGTTCAAGCAGTGGTCGGCGGATGGTGGGCGTCGCGCCAGGGGAACGGGGCTAGGTCTGGCTCGACCCAGCCGTTCTTGGCCTGGGCGGCGGCCAGCGTTGCCGGACGGTAGAAGCGGGTCAGCAGGCGCTTGTCGAGCAGGGCGGGGTGGCGGTCGGCGAAAGCGGTGAAGTCGGCTTCGCCGGATTCGATCGCGTGGTGCCCGACGAGTTCCACCCAGGCCCGGCTGACGGTCGCGTGGTATTTCTGGGGCGCGCCTGCGTACCGGGCGGTGCGCTGGATGCCGTCGCTGACCAGGCCGATCGCGGCGGGCAGGCCCGACTGTCGGACGGCCAGCCACGTCAGGTGGACATGCTCGCGGTGGCCGAACCGCCCGGCCGACGCCATCACCTCGGCCATCAGTTCCTCGAAGCTGGGCACGGGGACACCTCCGCTAGGGCTTTTAGGGCGGCGCGGAGGGCGGTGATGGCTTCGGCGGGGAGGGTGCCGAGGGCGCGCCGTTCCAGGTCGGTGATGGATTGCCGGATCGTGGCGGCGGTCAGGCGGCCGGAAGAGGTGAGCTCGATGAGCACCGCCCGGCGGTCTCCCGGGCGGGCGCCGCGGGTGATGTGACCGCGTCGTTCGAGGCGGTCGAGCACGCTGGTCAGCGTGGTGGGGCGGGCGCCGACGGCCGCGGCCAGCTCGGACACGGTTCGTCCGCGGCCGTCGGCCAGGTTGGCCAGCGCGTTGATCTCGGAGGCGGTCAGGTCCAGGTCGACCAGCTCCGCCGCCAGCACCTGCAACGTGGCGTGGGTGGCGCGCTGCAGCGCCAGCAGGGCCGACCAGCCGGATGGCACGATTTCGGAGTTCACGATTTCGGATTATACGATTTCGTATTATGTTGGACAAGCTAAGGAGGCTGGCCGTCCGCAGCGCGCGAACCCGTGTTCCCTCGCGCGCCGGGGCCGCCCCTCGCGCACCAAGGCACGCCATTCGTCACACTTGGCCGCGGGTGATCGCGAAGGATTTTGTTATCGCGAAGAGTTTTCGTGCGTATAGCACGAATTCTGGGCTTGGGTCGTCGCGCGGGCGGCGCGCTGGCGCAGGAGGCCGGCCACCGCGGTGCCCCAGACCAGGACGAGGACGCCGTAGAGGCCGAGGGGGGCGGCGGCGGCCGGGCCGAAGGCGGCGGCGGCGAGGCCGGCCGCGATCGCGAAGTCGCGCATCGACGTGGTGAGCAGCAGCGCGGTGGCGGTGGGGCGGGCGCTGCGCGCGCCCAGGGCGCGGCCCGCCAGGGCGGATCCGAGCAGGAAGACGAGCAGCGCGGCGGCGACGGCGAGGTAGGCGGCGGACAGGTGGACCTCGGCCGCGATCAGCGCGACGAGGGCGGCGACGGCGGCCAGGGCGATCCGGCCGGCGAACGCTTCCGCGCGGGGGGTCGCCAGGACGCGGGTGGCGGCGAGCCGGCCGGCCGACGCGCGGGCGGCCAGGCCGACCGCGAGCGGCAGCGCGACCACGAGGGCGAGGTTGGCGATGATGCCGCCCGGTGAGACGCCCGCGCGCCCGGCCTCCAGGGTCAGGATCGGGCCGGCCAGGGCGACCGCGGCGACGGTGGAGCCGATCAGCACCCCGGCCGCGACGGCGGCCTCGCCGCCGGCCATCGCGGTGGTCGCGACCGAGGCGATCTCGCACGGGGCCAGCCCCACCGCCATGACCCCGTCTCTGAGCGAGCCGGCCGCCACCAGCCGGGAGGCGGCCCAGGAGAGCGCGGGCAGCACGGTGATCCCGACCGCGAGCGCGGTCAGCAGCGAGCGCCAGGCGCGGGCGAGGCGGCGGAGCGCGGCCGGGTCGATCGTGATCGCGGTGGCGAAGACCAGGATCGCAAGCAGCACGTTGATGCCCTGGTGGCCGGCCAGCCAGGCCAGCGGCCGCTGCACGGACAGGCCGAGGACCGCCGCCGCCAGCACGGCCACGAGCTCGGGGTAGCTGGCGAAGATCGCTCGCGCGCGCGACGGCATTCCTGGCACGTGGTCGATCTTGCCAGTAGCCGGCTCGCGGCCTGTGACGGCAGGGCGTCTACCAGGTTAAGCGTCTAGCGACGGGCGCGGCTGACGCCGACCGCCACGCCCCCGGTGCCCAAGGGCAGCGGCTTCGCGTCCCTGGCCGGGGTGTCCTGCCTGACCGCGAGAAGCTGCGTCGCGGTCGGCGACTCGCAGGGCGGATCCGGCCCGGTGACGATGGAGACCTGGAACGGCGCGAAGTGGACGCTGCGGACGGCGAGGATCCCGGGCGCGGGGCCGGAGAACCCCGGCGCCGTCTCCTGCCTCTCCGTCACGTCCTGCGTCGTCGTCGGCGAGTCTTACTCCTCGGGCAGGGGTGCGCCCGCGATGCTCTTGGCCCGGTGGAACGGGAAGAGCTTGGCGGCGATGAAGGCGGCGGCGCCCGCGGGCGCGGGCGACATCATCCTCAACGACGTGTCGTGCGCCTCCGCCAGCCTCTGCGTCGCGGCCGGCTCCAGCACCAACACCGCGGGCACGCACCAGTTCGGGTTCGCCGAGCTGTGGAACGGCACGTCCTGGACCGCGCGCGCGGTGGCGATGCCGAAGGGGGATACCGACTCACTCCTGTACGGCGTCTCCTGCCGGGCCGGCGGTCGCTGCATCGCGGTGGGCAGCGCGGGCACGGCGACGGCGGCGAAGGCAATCGCGCTGTCCTCCAACGGAAAGACGCTGACGGCGCAGAACGTGCCGGGTCCGGGGAAGGGCAAGTCGTCCGACTTCGCCGCCGTGAGCTGCCCGAAGGCCGACGAGTGCGTGGCCATCGGCGACATCGGCCCGGCCGGAAAGGTGGTGACCGCCACCCTGCTGAGCGGGCGGTGGAACGGGTCGTCGTGGAGGCTGGCCGCCGCGCAGTGAGCGCACTGTAAGCGCGTGGGTGAAAGTGGTTGTTGCGTTACGGAAATAACGCTAGTACCCGCTGCGCATACGTGGCATTCTGTGCGCTTGTTCAGAGAAGCCTCAGAAGAGGAGACAAGTGCGCAGAATCGTCATTTCCGGGCTGGTCGCGCTGGCGGCCGTGTTCGGCGGCGCCGCCGTCCCGGCGATCGCCATGGCCCATTCGACAGCCGCGGTGCGGCCGGCCAGCGGGGTGCGGCCGACAAGCGCGGTGCGGGCGGTCAGCGCGGTCGTGATGCGGGCTCGGGCGGCGCGGGCGGCCATAGAGGCCGACGGGCCGAGCGGCGAACCGCTGATCTCGTGCGTGCTGACGACGGACTGCCTCGGGGTCGAGGGCAGTTCGAGCCTCAGCACCGGCGGTGGGCCGTCGATCCCGATCCGGGTCGCGCGGTTGACCGGGTCGTCGTGGAAGGGCGTCGGCGTGGCGCTGCCCAAGGGAACCAAATCCGCCGACCTGAACGGCGTGGCCTGCAAGGGGGCCAAATCCTGCCTGGTGGTCGGCGACTACTACACCTCGACCAGCCAGAGCGCGGCCAATCACGCGCTCGCCCTGTCGTATAACGGGACCTCGCTGAAGCCGACGCCGACGGTGCCGTTGCCCAAGGGCACGACCGACGCGGTGCTCACCGGGGTGTCCTGCGCGACGACCAGCTACTGCGTCGCGGTCGGCCAGGCCGCGGGTAACACGGCGGCGTTCGGCGACAGCGGCTCGCTCAATATCGTCGAGACGTGGAACGGCGCGAAGTGGACGCTGCACCTCGCCGCGTCGACCGCGGGCGCGGCCATGGTGCAGCTGATCAATGCCTCCTGCGCCACGTCCGCGTTCTGCGTCCTGACGGGGACGGTTTCCTCCTTCAGCGCCAGCTCCTTCACGGTGAAGCTCTACGCCGAGTCATGGAACGGCAAGAAGCTCACGGTGATGAAGTCGGCGACGGCGGGCGGCGCCGGGGACGTCTTCGAGCCCCTCAGCGCTTCCTGCGCCACCGCCTCGAACTGCGCCGTCACCGGGGTCGACGTGGGCAACGTCAGCAGCAACACGCCCACCCTGGCCGCGCTCACCGAGATCTGGAACGGCAAGACGTGGCAGCCGGCCAAGGTCGCGTGGCCGAAGGGCACCGAGCAGTCGCTCACCCTGGGCGTGTCCTGCTACGGCGCGCACACCTGCGAGGTGGTCGGCACGGACGGCGCGAGCACGGCGGAGACGGCTCCCTCGCGCGCGGCCGCGGTGTCGTTCAAGGGCACCGCGGGTACCCTCCAGGCCGTCCCGGCGCCGCCCAAGGGCTACTCGACCGTGTTCGCGGACGTGAGCTGCCTGCCCTCGGGAAGCTGCCGCGCCACCGGCGACACCGGCAAGACGACCGCGTCTACGGGCGCCCTCATGACCGGGGTGTGGAACGGCAAGGCCTGGAAGCTCGACCCCGGCTTCTAGCGCGCTACGTGGTCACCAGCGCGGCGAACAGTCGGGTCAGGTCGGCTTCCGGGTCGGTGGTGACGCCGGCGTGGACCGGGCCGGGCTGGACCATGGCCGATCGCTGGGCGGTGAGCCAGCGGAACCGCTCGCCGAGGGAGAACTCGGCCAGCGGGCCGCTGGCGCAGGCGTCGGCGCCGCGCTGGCCGAACCACTCGGGCGGCACCTCGGCCGTCACCGCTTCGACCGTGCGGGCCGTGATGAGCGGGGCCAGTTTCTGGTGGGCCTGCTCGATCCTGGTGGCCCGGTCGCGCAGGACGTGCTGGCGGGCGTCGTAGGGCTTGGCCGGGTCGGCCCGGGACCAGTCGTGGTGGAAGTAGAGCGCCGCCCCGTGGTCGATCAGCCAGATGTCGCCGTGCCAGACCAGCAGGTTCGGATTGCGCCAGCTGCGGTCCACGTTCTGGATGAGCGCGTCGAACCAGAGCAGCTCGCTGGCGAAGTCCTCGTCGGCGGTCCAGCCGAGGGGGTCGAACCCGGCCGAGCCGGGCAGGAAGTCCACCGCCAGGTTGAGCCCCACGCTGGCCCGGAGCAGGTCCTGGATCTCCGGGTCGGGCTCGCTGGGCGGGATCTTCTGGTCGAGCTCCGCCAGCGCCAGCTCGGGGGTGCGCAGGCCGAGGCGCCGGGCCAGCTCGCCGCCGATGATCTCCGCCACCAGGGCGAGCGGCCCCTGGCCCGCGCCGCGGAACTTGAGCACGTAGGTGCCCAGGTTGTCGGCCTCGACGATCGCGGGCAGGCTGCCGCCCTCGCGGAGCGGTGTGAGGTAGCTGGTCACCCGGACGCGTTCAAGCACGCGCGACAGCGTACCGCTCCTGGATAATAGTGACGTGAATGAGCCTGAGTACCCCGTGCGACTGGCGGGACGAGTGATCGCTTTCGACCCGGTGGGGCGAGTGCTGCTCTTCCGCTACGACGACCCGCCGCCGAAGGGAAGGCACTGGGCCACGCCGGGCGGCGGAGTCGAGGCGAACGAGGACTTCTACCAGGCCGCCTGCCGCGAGCTGGTCGAGGAGACCGGCTGGACCGACGTCCCGGTCGCGCCGACCGAGGTCCACCAGGGGGCCAACCTGCAGTGGTCCTCGTACACCCAGGGGCTGATCAGGCAGATCGACCACTACTTCATGGCCCGGGTGCCCGACGAGCTGCGCCCGCTCGGCGAGGTGGCCGCCATGCACGTGACCGACGGCATCCACGCGTCCCGCTGGTGGACCCTGGCCGAGCTCGACGAGACCGACGAGAACATCTACCCGGATATCCTGGCCGACCTGGTCAGGTCCGCCCTCGCCGAGCAGCCCTAGGCGTAGCTTGAGCGGGGAAAATAACACCTTCTTGCCCGCGAGCTCGTAGACGAACAGGCTCGCGTTGATGGTGCCGACGCCGGTCACCAGGCTGTAGCCCTTGCGGGCGCCGTAGCCGGTGATGGTGTAGCGCTTGGCCGGGCTGCCCCCGTAGAAGGAGACGGTGTTGTTGCCCGAGGTGACGTTGACCAGGCCAGGGGCGTGCTTGGCGGCCAGCTTGTAGAGGGTGGGGTTGAGCTGGCCGAGCCAGCGGCCCGCGACCTGGTCGGCCAGCGCCACGATGCCGGCGAACTCCGGGGTCGCCTCGCTGGTGCCGCACCCCTCCGACCAGCCCACCTTGCCCGGCTGGAAGCTGGTGTAGACGGCCACCGCGCCGTTGCAGGCCGCGCTCATCGCGATGTCGGGCACGCCGCGGCTGGCGCCGGTGACGGACTTGACCCCGTTCTGGTAGGAGGGGCGGGCGAAGAGCGCCGACCGGCCGCCGCCGGTAGCGTGCGGGATCGGTTCCTCGGTGTCGGACCAGTTCTTGTCCACCGCCACGTTGTAGGTGTCGTTCCAGGCGACTGAGGTATAGGAGCCGCCCGACGCGATCAGCCGGGTGCCGCCGACCCCGGTGACGAGCGGGTCGCTTGCCTGCCAGTTGACCTCGCGCCCGGTGTAGAAGCCGGGCCCGTTGGCGGCGGCGGTGGTCGCGCCGGCGTCGCCCGAGGCGGCCAGGATCGTCACGTGGTGGCTGGCGGCGTCGAGGATGCCGGCCCGCAGCGGCTGCAGCTGCGCCTCGCGCGAGAACTCGGCCTCGGTGCCGCTGAACGACTGGCTGATCACCGCGCCCAGGCGGTGGTTGACCACGTACTCCTCGGTCTCCATGACCTGGCGTTCGTTGCTGCCGGTGCCGGTGGCCGGCGTCTCGGCCAGCACGATGGACGCGCCCGGCGCGAGCGCGTGCGCGTACTCCACGTCCAGCGAGGTCTCCCACGCCCAGCCGGTCATGGTGGCGTTGTGCGGGTTGAACGCCGCGACCTTGCCGATCGGCTCAATGACCGAGAACTTGGGCGGCGCCGGATAGCCGAACTGCCGGTCGAACGCGGCCAGGTCGGACTTGATCGTGGGCGAGCCGAACGAGTCCTCGATCACGATCGTCACGCCCTTGCCGGTGATCCCCCGGGCGTACAGCGCGGGCAGCTGGTAGGCGGTCCGCACCTGGTCAGGCGTATAGCAGGCGATGGACTGGCTCTGCTCGCACTCGGCCGTGGTGGGCGGGGCCACGCGGGCGACGCCGGGCACCCTGATCGCGTCCGACCGGACCTCCGCCAGCCCGGCTGAGGCCGTCAGCCGGGCCGAGGCCGCGGGTCCCGATGCGACGTCGGACGACGAGGCGGCGGCGGTTACCGCCCCTACGGCGGTGGCGAGCACGGTGACACCCGCGGCTAGCGCGGCGATTCTGACCTTAGGCACGAACTGGACCATAGTCGGTCAGATACGCCCAGAGAGCGGTGATTCACCGCTGTCGAAATGCTCGATCACGGAACGCGAACGCCGGCCAGCTCGATTACGCGACAACCACCGGGTACCAGCCGTCGGGGCTGCCCGGACTGGCCTGGAAGTCGTAGCGGAGGGCGTCCGGGGCCAGGCCGACCAGGGTCACCGACGTGGTCCCCCAGACCCGGCCGTCCGGCAGGTCCCGTCGGGCGATGATGGCGCCCGGGTCGGCCCGATCACGGTCGTCGCCGCGGGCCAGGGTGAGCCACTCGCCCCAGGCCTCGGCGACCGGCAGCGCGGGGTCGGCCGACGGGCGGGACGCGGCGAACTCGGCCGCGAAGTTCAGCGCCTTCGGCTCGGCCGCGGGGTCATCGGGATGCGTGGGGTCGGGCGGGTAGGCGTGACCCGCGTTGGTGAGCAGGTGCGTGCCCGGGGCCAGGTCGCGCGTGCTCGCGCTGGTGCCGTCCCAGCTCAGCAGGGTGACCGCGTCGGAGACCGCGCAGACAAGGTAAAAGGGGTCGTAGGCGCGGAGCGCGGCCGGGTCGTCGGCCAGTTCCTTGAGCACGCCCGCGCCGTCGGCCGCGGCGCGCAGCGGCAGCTCGCCCCGGCTGCGGCGGCGGGCCGGGTCGGCCTCGGCCCCACGCCCGTTCAGCAGGCAGGCCGCTCGCGGGATGTCGGGGCGGACCGCGAGCCAGGTGCCGCCCGCCTGCTCGTCGATGCCGCCGACCAGCGGCGAGCCCGGCCAGTGGCGCGCGGGCGGCCGCCAGGGCCGGCCCACCAGCTCGTCGCGCACGCCGAGCAGCACGAGCGGCATCCGCTCCCCCGGCTCAAGGCTGAGAACAACTGTGCACACCCATCCATCATGACGTCTGCCCGACCCGGTCAGGCAACCCGGTGGCCGCAGGCGGGTTGGGTGAGTTGACCTAACGTGTCGGCTTGATCAGGGGTCAGCCACACCGAAATCGATCCAATGTTAGTAACTTTCATGTTACTAACATTGATGTTACTAACATGAATGTTACTATCTGACTATGCCATCGCTTCGCCACTTCGTAGGGCGTAACCGGGACGTCCAACGGCTCGCCAACCATCTCGACTACGTGGTCATGGACGGACGGGGGCGGCTGCTGAGCATGCGCGGGCGGCGGCAGGCGGGCAAGTCCCGGTTGGTGACCGAGTACGCAGACCGGACCAAGCTGCCTCAGTTCTTCTTCACCGGCGCCCGGCTCGCCGAGCCGCGTGACGAGCTGAACCGGTTCGCGGCCGAGGCGGCGAGGTCCACGCTCCCCGGCGGGGCAGTGTTCGACGGGGCATCACCGGACAGCTGGGCTGGAGCCCTGCGGCTGCTGGCCTCGGCGCTGCCCGACGGACCCGCGATCATCGTCCTCGACGAATTCCCGTGGCTATCCGAGACCAGTCCGGACCTTGAGGGCGCGCTCCAGGTCGCGTGGGATCGGCTTTTCGAGCCCCGCCAGGTGCTGTTTATCCTCGTCGGGTCGGACATCTCGATGATGGAGGCGCTGAGCAGCTACGAACGGCCGCTGTTCGGGCGGGTCAAGGAGATGGTAGTCAACCCGTTCGAACTCGGCGATGTGGCGCAGATGATCGCCGCCGACGATCCGGTCGTCGCCATCGACGCCCAGCTCGTGACCGGCGGATACCCACGGATCTGCGCGGAATGGCGGGGAGCGTCGGACGTCATGGCGTTCCTCAATCGGCAGCTGGCGGACGAGAACTCCGACCTCATCGACGTCGGGCGCAATGTGCTGGCGGCCGAGTTCCCGCCTGAGCTTCAGGCCAGCCGGGTGCTATCCGCGATCGGCGGCGGAGAGCGGACCTTCAAGGGGATCACCGCGCATGCGGGCCTCAGCCAGACGCCGTTGGCCCGGTCGCTTGAGACGCTGACGGGCGCCAAGCGCGTGGTGACCGCGGACCGACCCCTGTCGCTGCGCGCCGGAAACGATCCGCGTTACCGGGTCGCGGACTCCTACCTGCGCTTCTGGCTACGCTTCATCGGGCCGTCGCTACCGAACATCGCACGGGGGCGCCCCGACCTCGCACTGCGCCGGATCCGCGAGTCGTGGCCGGATTTTCGCGGCCGGGCGGTGGAACCCCTCATCCGAGCGTCCCTCGAGCGGATCACCCCCGATGACGAGCTGCTGAGCGAGACGGGCGTCATCGGCGGCTACTGGACCCGCAGCGGCACCGTTGAGGTCGACCTAGTCGGCGTGGACCGGTGGCCGGACGCCCGCCAGGTGACCATGGTGGGCTCGGTCAAGTGGCGTGAGCAGGCCCCCTTCAGCCGCCGCGACCTCGCCGCCCTGATGGGCCAGCGCTCGCAGGTCCCTGGCGGAGGCGACGCCGCCTTGGTCGCCGTCAGCAGGGTCGGATACGACATTGATGGCGGCCTTGATCGCTCCTACGGTCCGGCTGACCTCGTCGCCGCCTGGCGGTGAGCCCGGCTACCCCGCGCTAGCGCTGATTCTCATTGCGCGAGGCGGGCGGGCGGCTGCGGCGGGATCAATCCACCCGGCCTGCCAGGGCAAAATAGGAGTTATGACGCTGCCTGGGCTGGTGGAATCCGTGGGGGAAGGGAGTAAGCCGCGTCCGTTCCATACGCTGGTTTCGGTTTTGGGTGCGGGCAACGTCACGGTGCTGAGCGGAGCCGGGCTGTCGACAGAATCCGGCATTCCGGATTACCGGGGGCCGAGCGGGCAGGCTCGGCGGGGCGGGCAGCCGATGACCTACCAGGCGTTCACCGGGTCGGCGGCGGCGCGGCAGCGGTACTGGGCGCGGTCGCACCTGGGCTGGCGGCATATCACCGGGGCGACGCCGAATTCCGGCCATCGCGCGGTCGCGCGGCTGGAGCGGGCCGGGCTGGTGCGCGCGGTCATCACGCAGAACGTGGACGGGCTGCACCAGGCGGCGGGGGCTGCGGCCGTGACGGAGCTGCACGGGTCGCTGCACCGGGTCGTCTGCCTCGGGTGCTGGCAGCGGTCGGCGCGGGAGGAACTCGACGCGCGGCTGCTGGCCGCCAATCCCGGATGGGCGCGCGCTGCGGGCACCTCGGGCAGCTCGGCCGCCGGGTCGGGCGAGCCGGCGGTGAACCCGGACGGGGACGTGGCGCTTGAGGAGACCTCCGGGTTCGTCGTGGTGGACTGCGTTTCTTGTGGCGGGATGCTCAAGCCGGACGTGGTGTTCTTCGGGGAGAACGTGCCGCGGCCGCGCGTCTCCGCCTGCTTCGACCTCGTCTCCGCGTCCGCGGCGCTGGTGGTGCTCGGGTCGTCGCTGACGGTGCTGTCGGGGCTGCGGTACGTGCGGCACGCCGCGTCGCTCGGGATACCGGTGCTGATCGTGAACCAGGGGTCGACGCGCGGGGACGCGCTGGCGACGGTGACGCTCGACGCGCCGCTGGGGCCGACGCTGACGGCGGCGGCGCGCGAGCTCGGGCTGCCCGGGCTGACCGGGCTGACCGCGCGGCCGGCCGACGGATAAACGCGGCATTTACCGGAGATACTTCGCGTATGGATGAGCGGGAACTTGTGGGTCTGCTGTACCGGGCGGACTGGACGCGGCTGGCGCTGGCGGGGACCGTGCGCGGCGCCGAACGACTCCCGGAGACCACCTTCACGCACCACTCGTGGAACTGGGGCGCCGCGCCCCGATCCCATCCTTTCCCTTTCCCGCCGCCGGGCCAGCCGGACTGGATGACGGGGTTCGACGCCGAACCACGCGGGGCGGAGCGATCGCTCGTCCTCGCGCCGGGCCGGCGTTACCGGGTGACGAGCGCGGACGGATCGCGCGTGACCGGCTGCGACGGCGAGCGGGGGTGGCAGTGGTTCACGGACCTGCCGCCGGATACGGAGGTCACGTTCGACCGCCGTCCGGGCCCGCCGGTTCCCCAGTTGCTCGCTCCGGCCTGGCTGCTCCTCGGCTACCGGCTGACGGTCGGAGCGGAGACGACGGCGGCCGGGCGGCCCGGGACCGCGGTCACGGGGGTGGCGCGGACCGGTTCGCGGCGGGGCGTGGTCGGTTCGACGTTGCTGCCGTGGGGACTGGAGCGGCGTCCGGAGCGGGTCGCCGCGGTCATCGACGCCGAGTTCGGGATCGTGCTCCGGCGTGAACTGTGGCTGGGGGACGCGGACACAGACGCCGGCGCGGAGGCGGACGCGGACACGGACGCGGACGCGGACGTCATGGAGTTTCTGTCGGTTGAATTCGGCGGCTCGGCCGAGCCCTCGGTGTTCACGGCGCCGGAGGGGAGCTTCTTCGGCGAGGGGCCGCGCGGCGGGGGGCCATCGGAGCGCCGACCGGTGGACGAAGCCGGCCTGGCGGCCCTCAAGCTGGTCGGCGGGCTGGCGGCGGGCGGGCTCGGCGCGGCCGTCAAGTACACGCCGAGGCGGCAGGCCGATCCGTTCGCCGCCGCGACGGCGGAGGATCCGGACGACGTGATGCCGACTGACGCGCCGTTGCCCGGCTGGGCGGCGGACGGGACCGACGACGGGGACGGCCGCGGGCCGGTCGGCGACGACGTGCTTGACCTGGTGTACCGCGGCGGCCTTGACCTGGCTTTGTTCGCCGGGACGCTGCATGAATGGACCGACGCCGACGTGGTGGCGGG
>Ga0302314_10016606_pt1 | contig 12416 bp, 9 predicted proteins | sample III_Palsa_N2_3_FD_200533 | JGI IMG/M metagenome (GOLD analysis project Ga0302314, IMG submission 200533) | Peat permafrost microbial communities from Stordalen Mire near Abisko, Sweden - III_Palsa_N2_3 | ecosystem: Environmental > Terrestrial > Soil > Palsa > Peat permafrost | place: Sweden...
TCACACCCGAGTAGGCCTTTCCCACATTGAGCAGTTCGCCATCGTTCCCACGCACCGCAAAGGTATAGTCGCTCAGCAGACCAGCCCTCCGCCCATGGCCAAACTCGGCTCCGGTAATCACCACATCCAGCGTCGCCAGTTCGCGCTTCAACTTCACCCACGCCAAACCCCGCCGACCCGGCAGATACGCCGACCCGGCCGCTTTCAGCATCACCCCTTCATTCGCCTGCGCACGTGCGTCGACGTATGCCTGCTCAATCGCTTCAACACTCTCCACCAGCTTCGCCGGCGACAACATCAACCGCTGCAGCGGAGCCTCGGCAGTAACATCCTCGGCCTCATCGAACAACCCCGCCTGCGCCCTCGGCTCTGCCGGCGCATCCCATCCCGCCACGGTCGCCGGCCTCAACCGATCCACAACTGCTTCTAACCTGGCGCGCCTCTCTCTAAGTGGTAGCGGGAGCAGCAACTCTCCGCTCTCAAACAGCAGATCGAACGCCATAAACACGACCGGCACCTGCCGCCGCATCGCACCATTCACACGCTTGCGGCCAATCCGTTGACCCAGCACGGCGAACGGCAGCGCTTTCCCCTCAACAACGTTCCACCCCAGCAGCTCACCGTCGAGAATCAGCGGTTCACTCACGTCGCGAAAGGCCTCCGCAATCTCCGGAAAACTCTCGGTAATGTCTTCCCGATTCCGCGAATAGACGGCCACACGCCCGGGCTGCTCCAAATCGCCGCAATGCACCTGCGCCCGCATCCCGTCGTATTTGTCCTCTAGAAACGCATGCACCCCCGCATCGGTTTCTTTTGAGGTAAACCTCTCCACCGCCTCCTCCGGCGTCTCCACGGGGCTGGCGAGCATAAATCCCAGCGGATGAAACAGCCGCATCCGCGCCTCGCCCAGCGTCCCGCCAAATGCCCTCCCCACTGCCCGCGCCAGGTCCGCCTCCAGCATCACCGCATGGCGCACGGCCACAACATCTGCACCCGACGCCACACCGATCGCCTCCTCAATCAAGCTCTGCTTCACCCCGATCCGCATGTCTCCCAACATCAGCTTCAGCAGATACTTCGCCTCCAGAGCAACCACCCGCCGCAACAGCCCTTCGACCGCAGCAGCTCGCACAGCCGTCGTTCGCGCGAGTGCCATCACGCCAAACGCCTCAGCCACGTCCGCCAGAGTCAGACTTTCCGTCAACCCCGCCACCAACGTCCCCGGCCAGACCTCGGCTGCGGCAGCCCCCAAATCACCATGCCGCCGATACGCCGCCGTAAGCGCTGCATCCGAGCACCCAGAGACCGCCTTCACCGCACGCGTCAACAGCGCTCCACCGGCATTCAGCTTCCGTGGATCGGCCTCCGCAAACGGCTGCCCCGCCAGGTACAGGCAGAACCTCCCCGCATCTTCTACCGACCCTCGAGCCACACGCCCCACCGCGATCTCAATCAGCGCACGCTTCTTCAGCCTGCCCGCCTCGCCAGCGAGCTCCTCCGCCAGCCCCGCTAACTCCACAAAAAGCGCCATCGCCATCCCCCGTTGCCATCAGATGCAACCCATCGCCGCATAGACTTGAAGTGCGCAAGAGGAATCTGAAAGTCGCATGCACCAGAAACATCGCAACAGTATCCTGATCTGCGTGTTCACCACGTTGGAGACCCTACGATGAAAAAGCTCGCCCTCGTTCTGCTCCTCGTACCGGCATCCGTTGCCTTTGCCGCGAAGAAGCCCGACCCAGCCGACTACACCATCACGGTCCACGTCATCGGCTCTGCAAACCGCAGCGCAATACAACACCTTGAGGTCGTCATCGACGGCCAGACCATGGAACTATCCTCAACCGCTGGCTACGGCGGTCTGCTCGCGCTGGGGGACTACAAGGCCAGGTACATCAATATGGCGCCCAAGACACACGCGACCTACGACTATTGGAACCGATACGAGATCTACTTCCCCTCCGACGGTGCGGTCCGCGACTACGATGAGATCGCCATCGGCACACCGCCGCCCTCCAACGATGCTCCAGGCGTTGGCTCCGCCACAAGTCCCAGGCCGTGAAACCCCCAGCTCGCGGTAACATCTAATCAGCAGATGATCTCCGCCAGCGCAAATCCGGTGTCCTCTCCCCGCGCGACCCCCCGTCGCGACTTTGCCTAGCTGCGCCCAATCTTCCCCTCCGCTTTTCCTAATCCCTAATCCCTGTTCCCTAATCCCTGCGACTCCGCAGGAGGAGCGCCCAATGTTTGACCGCCTCGACCAACTCGAAGCCCGCTACGAAGAGCTCGGCCTGCAGCTCTCGGACTCCAAAATCGTCAACGATCAGGAAAACTACCGCAAGGTCGCCAAGCAGCACCGCGATATGGAGCCCACGGTCGAGAAGTTTCGCGACTACCGCAAGCTGCACAACGCCGTCGCCGACGCCAAAGCCATGCTCACCGAGTCCGACGCCGACATGCGCGAGATGGCCCAGGCCGAGCTAGCCGAGCTCGAGCCTAAGCTCGCCACGATCGAAGAAGAACTCAAAGTTCTGCTTCTCCCGAAAGACCCCAACGACGACAAGAACATCGTCCTCGAGCTCCGCGCCGGCACCGGTGGCGACGAAGCCTCGCTCTTCGTCTCCGAAGTCTTCCGTATGTATCTCCGCTTCGCCGAGCAGCACAAGTGGAAGGTAGAAATCCTCTCAGAAACCGAGTCCGACGTAGGCGGCCTCAAAGATATCACTGCCATCATGGAAGGCCAGGGCGTCTACGCCCAGATGAAATACGAGTCCGGCGTCCACCGCGTGCAGCGCGTGCCCGCCACCGAAACCCAGGGCCGCGTCCATACCTCCGCCATCACGGTCGCCGTGCTCCCCGAAGCCGAAGAAGTCGACATCAAGATCGAAAACAAAGATCTCCGCATCGACACTTTCTGCTCCTCTGGCCCCGGCGGCCAGTCCGTCAACACCACCTACTCGGCCATCCGCATCACGCATCTCCCCACTAACACGGTAGTGAGCTGCCAGGATGAAAAATCGCAGATCAAGAATCGCGAAAAGGCCATGCGCGTCCTGCGTTCCCGCCTCTACGAAGTCGAGGCCGAGCGCATCCATCAGCTACAGGCCAAGGAGCGCAAGCAGCAGGTAGGCTCCGGCGATCGCAGCGAAAAGATCCGCACCTACAACTTCCCGCAGAACCGTCTCACCGACCACCGCATCGGCCTCACCAACCATCAGCTGGCCATGGTCATGGAAGGCATGCTCCAACCCACCATCGATGCCCTCATCGCGCATGACACCGCCGAAAAACTCAAGGCAGAATCCACCGCTGCCTAGCGCACGCTCTGCATCAACACCGCGGTACGTCTCAAAGCCGAATCCACCGCTGCCTGACCTACGATCCCGGCAGATTTTCCTTGATCGTTTGTGCCAGGTCGTCGATCGACGTCTCCTGGCTAAGGTCCCGAACCTCGGGATTATTCGCCGCCTTGTTCAATCCCATCTCCGACGCGATCTGCCGGTCCATACCCAGCAGCGCCGTCAGCTCCTTCTCCGTGAGCAGCAAAATCTGCAGCATCATGTGATCGCGCTCGTCCGAGCGCCGTCCCAGCCGCGCCTGCCGCATCAGGATGAAACTCGACACCAGGATCGCCTCCATCGCGACCACCGTCTGCAACAACCCAAACGGCTTTGGATCGAAATGCCACGCACGCGGGGTCACGTTCATCACGATCCACACCGCGAACACGCACAGATGAACAGCAACAAACGGCAGGCTTCCCACAAAGCCGGCAATCCCGTCGATCACACGCTCTGCCTGGGTCCGTCGCTCCAGAAACTCCTGCTCGTGCCGCGCGATCAGCTCAATCTGTTCCTGTATGTGGCTCTGAGACATGGCACTCCTCGTTCAGATTCTTCAACATAGCCCATTGATCCTTAGCGTACCGGACCCCACCCGCGGATAAATACTACTTCCGGACAGCTGCAGTGTAAGATGCGTTACTCTTCTCTTTCTGGTGACTCCTGACCTCAAATCACGACTGTAGACCTTCGAATGCGATATCCTCGCCCAATGGTGTTCGTTACGACGTTACTAATGGCCTCACTGGCCGCGCCCGCCCAGCGCCCGCCGGATGCGAAGACGTTTACGTTGCAACAGGTTCTCAGCGCGCCCTATTCCACCTCGCTCACCGCCGCACCGCAAGGCGATCTCTTCGCCTGGGTAGAGGATGCAGAAGGCCGCCACAATCTCTGGGTCTCGGGACCCAATCAGGACCCCCGACAGCTCACCCACAACACCCAGGACGATGCGCAGGACATCACCCAGCTCGCTTGGGCTCCTGACGCCGCCGCCATCGCCTACACCTACGGCGCGGAATCCGGAGCCAACGGTAAACCCGCCAACCCGGCCCACCTCCAGCGCCCCACACCGATCCAAGTGCTCGTTCAGGCACTCACCCCCGGCGCCCAGCCCATCCTCATAGGCGACGGCCACGAGCCGCACTTCACACCGGACGGCCACCACCTCCTCTACGTCCACGACGGCCAGATCTGGAGCGCCGACCCAACCAATCCCTCCTCAGCGCACCAACTTGTCTTCGACCGCGGCTCGGCCAGCTCCCTCACCTTCTCGCCCGACGGCCATCTTCTCGCTTTCATCAGCCATCGCAGCGAAGCCAACCAGCCCTCCCACAGCTTCCTCGCCCTCTACGACCTCGATGCCCGCACCCTCCGCTTCCTCGATCCCTCCACTAGCGACGACTCCGCTCCCGTGTTCTCGCCCGGCGGCAACCAGATCGCCTGGCTCCGCTCACCCTTCGTCCAACCCCGCGAATTCTCCGCCGCCCGCACTTCGCCCAACCCCTGGTCGATCCAGTTGGCCGACCTCACCACCGGCGTCACCCGCACCCTCTTCGCGCCCCCGGCTAACAAGCCCGGAAGCGTCCTTCCCCATCTCGCCGACGGAGCCCCACGCCTCTTCTTCGCCACCAACACCGCCGTCCAGTTTTATAGCGAGGCCGACGGTTGGGTGCACCTCTACCAGATCCATACCGACGGCGATCCCTGCGTCGACTGGCTCACCCCCGGATCCTTCGAGGTCGAGGACGCCACGCTCAGCAGCGACCGCCGCTACCTGGTCTACAGCTCCAACCAGGCCTCGGCCAGCGACCCGCGCCTGACAGGCCCGCGCTGGCTCGATTCACCCTCCCTCGATCAAGATCGCCGCCACCTTTGGCGCATCGATCTCACTCGCCTCGATCCCCCTGTCGAAATCACCCACGGCGAAGGCATAGAAACTCACCCGCAAGTCGCCGCCAACGGTGCCATCGCCGCCCTCGTCTCAGACGCACACGTGCCCATCCATCCAGCCTTCATCGACGACAACGGCAGGATCACTCCCGTGCGTTCCAACGTCTCGGCCGCCGATTATCCCGAAACCCTCGTAACCCCTCGCCAGGTTCTCTTCCCCACAGTCGACGGCCTGCACCTGCACGGCCAGCTCTTCCTCCCTGGCGCTCCAGCCCCCGCACACACATCGCGCCCTGCGATCCTCTTTTTCCATGGCGGTCCCAATCGCCAGATGCTCCTCGGCTACCCGGCGATGGGCTACTACTCCAATGCCTACGCGATGAACCAGTACCTCACTTCCCAGGGCTTCATCGTGCTCTCGGTCAACTACCGCTGCGGCATTGGCTACGGTCTCGACTTCCGCGAGTGCAAACACACCGGCGCGGACGGCGGCACGGAATATAACGATGTCCTTGCCGCCGCAAAATATCTTCGCTCTTTCCCCGGCGTCGACCCTAAGCGCATCGGCGTCTGGGGCGGTAGCTACGGCGGCTATCTCACCGCCCTCGCCCTCGCGCGCAACTCCAACCTCTTCGCCGCAGGCGTCGACTTCCACGGCGTCCACGACTGGAACCTCGAAGACAACGCCTCCGACTGGAAGCAGGGTTCCTTCGCCCAGATGGACGCAATCGCCACCAAAGCGCGCTCCAGTTCGCCCATCGCCTCTATCGATCGCTGGCGTTCGCCCGTCCTTTTCATCCACGGCGACAACGACCCCGAAGTAGCCTACGCGCAAACCCCCGTCCTCGCCGCAGCCCTCCGCGCCCGTAACGTCCCTGTCGAGGAGCTCATCTTTCCCGACGAAGTGCACGCCTTCCTGCTCCACAAAGACTGGCTCGCCGCCTACCAGGCCACCGCCGCCTTCTTCGAGAAGGCCCTCAAACCCTAGGCCCTGCGAGCAGGAAACCTCAGCCAATCAAGCCAAACAGGGTAAAATCATACCTGCCAAGGAAGTGACGCCATTCCCCGAACGGGACTTTCGCTCCTTCCTACTCCAGAACTGAAAGAACCCCATGAGCACAGCTATCCAAGCACCCTCTCCAGCGCTCGAAGCCGCCGCCCAGAATGCCGGCCTCAACCTCACCGCCGCCGAGCCCGGCACCGACTCTACCGGCGCTCCCACCACCCGCGCGATCATCACCCTCGCCGGCAACGCCGCGCTCGCCTCCGACCCAGCCCGCCAGCAGCTCCTCGAACTCAGCCAGGCCTTCGATGCCGCCGATCCCAAGTTCGCCGCCGCCATCGCCGTCTATTTCCGCGAAGCCGCGCAGCGCCTGCGCAATCCGCGTCCCGACGTGTATCTCTCGCTGCACGGCCTTCCCCTCAGCTTCGGTAAATTCGCGTGGCCCTTCCACGGCTCTACCTCCGGCGCCGACACCTTCATCGTCCACGGCGAGGTTCGCCTCGAAGACGGTCGCGGCAGCCAGCTTCATGCGAAGGTCTCTGCCTCCATGACCCAAACCTTCGCCACGGTGATTGCCGCACTCGAGCAGCCCTTCGCCGAAGGCTTTATCTACAACGCCGTCCGCAAGACCCTCGACCAGGGCCAGCTCGAGCTCGTCCAGTCCGGCAATCGCCAGCCCGTCCCAGTCACCACCCGCTACTACTCCATGAAGCAGCAGGTGTTCATCTTCAACGACACCACCGAGCAGCAGCGCCGCGCCTACCTCGCCGCCAAAACTTTCTGGCTAAGCCATATCCTCGGCGCCGGCGAACCCATCTGGATCACCGACCCGCGAGACGCCCAGTACCTCAACACCACGGTGGCCGAACTCAAAACTACTGCTTCCGCTCTCGTCAAAGACGGCCTCGTTCTGCTCGACCCCACGGGCAACTGGTCGACGGCCACGGACACTCTCCGCAATCAGGAAGACACCTACCGTGCCCAGGTCGAAGAAGCCCTCGCCTTCATCAAGCCCACCTTCAACGAAGACATGCGCAAGGGCCACACCAACATGTAACACTCCACCATAGTGGGTGCCCCAGGTCTCGCATTTGAGGCCTGGGTTTCGCAAGAGGACCAGGGCACATCCGACGCGCTACACGTGGGACAGCTCGAGTTCCAACTTCACAAACGCCTCCCACACTGCCTCTTCCACCGCCACCCCCAACTCCATGTTCTCCTGGCGCGTTCGCAGCGCCCCCTCCCCGGGATACCGCACGGGCTTCGCGGCCTGGATCGGCGTCGCCGCGTGCAACGCGTCAATCGCTTTCTGCGCGATGCTTTGCCCCTGCGCAAACCGGCTCAACTCCTCGATCGTTTCCACCGACGCCGGCGCGATTGCAAGAAACACTTGCGATTGCCCAACCTCCTTCGCCGGATCCGTGGAGAAATCATGCGTTGCCATCCCACCCGTCAGCATCGCCGCGAGCACATCCAGCACAAACGACAAGCCCGAGCCCTTCCAATATCCAATCGGCAACGCCCGGTGCGTCTTTTCGATCACCCCGGGATCGTTCGTAAGCTTGCCGCGTTCATCGTAGCCGCCAGGCACCGGCAGCGTATCTCCCCGCTCGCGATACGACGCCAGCGTCCCATACGAAAACTGCGACATCGCCATGTCCAGCACAATCGGCGCCGACTCGCCCTCACCACCGCTTCCCGAAATCACCCGCCGCGGAATCGCCACCACCAGGGGATTATTTCCCAGCGCCACCGTGCTCGCACCCCACGGTGGCAGATTCGGCAGAGTATTCGTCCAGCACATCGCCGCAAACCCCGCATCCGCCGCCTGCCAGCCATACGTCCCCGCACGCATCCAGTGCGACGTATCCGCCAGCGCCACACAACCCAGCCCATGCTCCCTTGCAAGCTCCATGGCCCGCTGCATCGCAGAATACGCCGCCAGGTTTCCCGGTCCGCGCCGCCCCGTCCAGCGCTCAATCGCCCCGAATCCCGCCACCTTCTCCGGTCCCGCGCGTGGATCGATCAGTCCACTGCGAACCCACTGCGCAAATCGCGGCAGCCGCGCCACTCCATGCGTCCGCACGCCGTCACGATCCGTCTCAGCCGTAAGCCGCGCACCCAACGCCGCTCTCGCGGGCGCTACACCCAACGCCAGCAGTACGAGCTCAATTCGTGCCTGCAGCTCCGCGAACGCTATGCGTCTCATAGGTTCCCTTGCTCCCCATGTCGTCTGTGCCATCCAGTCTACACATCGGCGATACACTCTCAAGAGCACGCGCCGCGCTTAGTTCACAAACCTCTTCCACTTCAGCCATCAACCGGTTCGCCGAGGTCACCTGCCGTGAAGTCCCTTCACCTCCTGCCGCTCCTTGCTCTGCTCTCGATCGTCACTCTCCCCTCCCAAGCCCAGTCTCCCTCCCAGGCCGCGCACACCGTGCCCGCACTCCTCCTCTCCGACATCCACCTCGACCCCTTCCACGATCCCGCCAGATTCGACGCCCTGCTCGCCGCACCCGCAACCCGCTGGGCAGCCATTCTCTACGGTCCCGCGTCGTCAACCCAGGCAGCGGACTTCTCTCAGCTCCAGAAAACCTGTGGTGCCAAGGGCGTCGATACGCCCCCAGCGCTGCTCCAATCCAGCCTCCATGCCGCCAGAAAGCAACAGCCTCACCCTCTCCTGGTCACCCTCTCCGGCGACCTCCTCGCCCACCAGTTTGGCTGCCGGTTCCACACCCTCGCCCCGCACGGCACCAACGCCGAGTACTCCGCCTTCGCCTCCAAAACCGTCGCCTTCATCGCCCTCCAACTCCGCGAAACCTTTCCCCAGTCCCCCATCTACTTTGCCCTCGGCAATAACGACTCCGGCTGCGACGACTACCGCGAAGATCCCGACAGCGACTTTCTCCACGCCAACGCCGCCAACTTCTCCGCAGGCGTCCTCTCGCCCACCAACCGGGCCACCATCCTTCACGAGTTTCCCCAGCTAGGCGACTACACCGTCACCCTCCCCGCACCCATCCGCAATACTCGTCTCATCGTTCTCCAGGACATCTTCGAGTCCCGGCGATACACCACATGCAGCGGCACCGCCAGCAATGACGCCGCTGCTCAGCAGATCGCGTGGCTGCGTACCCAGCTCTCGGCCGCGCGCGCCGCCCATGTACACGTCTGGGTCATGGCTCACATCCCGCCTGGCATCGACGCCTACTCTACCTTCACCAACCACCGTGATGTCTGTGCTGGCCAGCCCCCCGTAATGTTTCTCGCCTCCGATGCCCTCGCCAGCACCCTCGCCGAGTTCCCCGACGTCATCCGCCTCGCCCTCTTCGGCCATACCCACATGGACGAGTTCCGCATCTACTCCACCCCCGCCGGCAACATTCCCGTCAAGCTCGTCCCCTCCATCACCCCAGTCAACGGAAACAACCCCGCCTTCACCCTCGCCGAGATAGAGCCCTCCACCGCAACCCTCAAGGACTACACCGTCTTCAGCGCCAACAATCAAACCGGCATCGACACCACCTGGAGCGAAGAATACCGCTTCTCCAACACCTACCATCTACCCGACCTCTCCGGCGCGTCGCTCGAAAAACTCACAACCTCCTTCGTCGATGACAAATCCGGCACCACCGACGCCAGCCACGCCTACCAGCAGTTCTTCTACGTTGGCGACACCGGCGCAGCGAAGACCATCAAAGCCGCCATGAACGCCGCCGCCATGCGAATGGTCTGGCCCGCCTACGCCTGCGCCATCACCCACCCTGACGCCGCGAGCTTCCGCAGCTGCGCCTGCCCCGCCTCAACGCCTCCCGCACCCTAGCGCTCATCATATTTCGGTAAACGCGCAAGCTATCCGCCGTATTTGACTTTCATCCTCGCGTGGCCGGACGATGAAAGTCCGAGTGACGACCACCACTACGTGGCCTCTAGAAACGTTCTCACCTGTTCTCCTTCCGCGAGGTATCGCAGCAAATGAGCAACACCCCTCAACCGATCACCGCCGGAGCGAAACTTCGCGCCGCCATCACGACCGAGCACCCTCTCCAGATTGTCGGCGCCATCAACGCCTACCACGCACGCATGGCCGAACGAGTCGGCTACCGCGCCATCTATCTCTCAGGCGGAGGCGTCGCGGCCGGCTCCCTCGGCATCCCAGACCTCGGCATTTCCACCATCGACGACGTCCTCACCGACGTTCGCCGCATCACCGACGTCTGCTCCCTTCCCCTCCTCGTCGACATCGACACCGGCTTCGGCGGAGCCTTCAACCTCGCCCGCTCCGTCCGCTCCCTCATCAAGGCCGGTGCCGCCGGCTGCCACATCGAAGACCAGGTGCAGGCCAAGCGCTGCGGCCATCGCCCCAACAAACAAATCGTCCCCACCGAAGAGATGACCGACCGCATCAAGGCCGCTGTCGACGCCCGCACCGACCCCGCCTTCGTCATCATGGCCCGCACCGACGCCCTCGCCTCCGAAGGCCTCAATGCAGCGCTCGACCGCGCAGCAGCCTGCGTAGAAGCCGGCGCCGACATGGTCTTCCCCGAAGCTGTCACCGAGCTCGACCAATACCGCGCCTTCGCCCAACGCACCAACGTTCCCATCCTCGCCAACATCACGGAGTTCGGCGCCACCCCCCTCTTCACCCTCGACGAGCTCCGCGGCGCCAACGTCTCGCTCGCCCTCTACCCGCTCTCCGCCTTCCGCGCCATGAACGCCGCCGCCCTCAACGTCTACCAGCACATCCGCACCGACGGCACCCAGCAACACGTAGTCAACACCATGCAAACCCGCGCCGAACTCTACGACTACCTCGACTACCATGCCTACGAGCAAAAGCTCGACCAACTCTTCGCCAAGGAAAAGACCTAACCCATACCCTGTCATCCTGAGCGGAATGAGACGCGCAGATGCGGCTCACGCAGTCAAAGGACCCCGATACCCTTTGCCTCACCAGAACCGATCAAACCCTTCTAACCAAGAGTCCCCACAAGGATGAACATGCCCACCGAAACCACCCCCTACACCTTCAAGCCAAAGAAATCCGTAGCCCTCTCCGGCGTTCCCGCCGGCAACACCGCCCTCTGCACCGTCGGCCGCAACGGCAACGACCTCCACTACCGCGGCTACGACATCCTCGAACTCGCCGCCAACTGCGAGTTTGAAGAAGTCGCCCACCTCCTCCTCTACGGACACCTCCCCACCACCCACGAGCTAGCTCACTACAAGCAACGCCTCGCCAGCCTCCGTGGCCTTCCGCAACCCGTCAAAGTCGCGCTCGAGCAAGTCCCCCGCACCGCGCATCCCATGGACGTCCTCCGCGTCGGCGTCTCCATGCTCGCCACCGTCGAGCCCGAACCCGAGCCCCACACCAACCACTCCGCCCTCTACATCGCCGACCGCCTCATGGCCTCGCTCGGCTCCATCCTCCTCTACTGGTACCACTTCTCGCACTCCGGCCATCGCATCGAAGTCGAGACCAACGACGACAGTATCGGCGGACACTTCCTTCACCTCCTCCACGGCAAGCCGGCCAGCCCCGAGTGGATCAAGGCCATGCACGTCTCGCTCATCCTCTACGCCGAGCACGAGTTCAACGCCTCCACCTTCACCGCCCGCGTCATCGCCGGCACCGGCTCCGACCTCCACTCCTGCATAGCGGGAGCCATCGGCGCTCTCAAAGGCCCCAAGCACGGCGGCGCCAACGAAGTCGCCCTCGAAATCCAGCAGCGCTACGCCTCGCCCGACCAAGCAGAGGCCGACATCCGCAAGCGCATCGAAAACAAGGAAGTCATCATCGGCTTCGGCCACCCCGTCTACACCATCAGCGACCCCCGCAACGCCGTCATAAAGAAAGTCGCGTACAGCCTCGCCGAACATGCCGGCGACCTAAGCCTCTACAACATCGCCGACCGCCTCGAAACCGTCATGCACGAAGCCAAAAAAATGTTCCCCAACCTAGACTGGTTCTCCGCCTCCGCCTATCACACCATGGGAATCCCCACGGCAATGTTCACGCCCATCTTCGCCATAGCCCGCACCAGCGGCTGGTCCGCCCACGTCATCGAGCAGCGCATCGACGGCAAAATCATCCGCCCCTCCGCCAACTACACCGGCCCCGAAGACGTCCCCTTCGTCCCCATCGATGGCCGCACATAGCCTTTGCCTCAACTTTTGATTTT
>Ga0302314_10016607_pt1 | contig 12416 bp, 14 predicted proteins | sample III_Palsa_N2_3_FD_200533 | JGI IMG/M metagenome (GOLD analysis project Ga0302314, IMG submission 200533) | Peat permafrost microbial communities from Stordalen Mire near Abisko, Sweden - III_Palsa_N2_3 | ecosystem: Environmental > Terrestrial > Soil > Palsa > Peat permafrost | place: Sweden...
CCGACAGCCGGGCTCGACCCGATCTCGGCCAATCAGTTCGACGAGCTGGTACGCGATCTGCAGAAGAGTTTGAGCCTCACCGTCTGCATGGTGACCCATGATCTCGACACGCTGCGCGCGACCACCGATCGCATTGCCGTGCTGGTCGACAGCAGGCTCAGGATCGGCACCATCGCCGAACTCAGCCGTGACCCGCATCCCTGGATCCACGAGTATTTCTCCGGTGTTCGCGGTCGTGCGGCGCTGGAACCGGTGGCGATCGCGGCCAGCCCGCCGATCGGGTGAACAATCTCGATAACCAAGCGACAGCCTCGTAGCGAGAGAGCCGGACGATGGAGACAAGAGCGAATTACGTAGCGGTCGGTGCCTTCGTGCTGATCATGCTGGCGGGCATGTTCGTCGCCATGATCTGGCTTTTGCGCATCCAGTTCCGCACCGAATACGCCTATTACGAGACGCATTTCGACGGGCCGGTGACCGGGCTCGGCAAGGGTGCCCCGGCCCGGCTGAACGGCATCGATGTCGGGCGCGTCGGCGATATCGAATTCGATCCGGACGACCCCAAGCTCGTCGTGGTTATCCTGCAGCTGCGCGCCGGCCTCACCATCCATTCCGATGCCGTGGCGTCGCTCGAGACGCAGGGCCTGACCGGCGTCGCTTACGTCGAGATCGCCGGCGGCACCAAGGGATCGCCGCCGCTGGCGGCGAAGGATGGCGAGCGCTATCCGATCATCGCCTCCAAGCCGTCCTCGTTCCAGGCGGTGATCAATGGTGCCCCGGAATTGGTGGCACGCCTGGTGGTGATCACCGATCGGCTGGCCTTGCTGCTCAATGACGACAATCGTCAGGCGATCGCCGATACGCTGAGCAATGTGCGCGATACCACCGCCGTGTTCAGCCATCGCGCCAAGGAATTGGACCAGACTCTGGCCGATCTTGCCCAGATCAGCCACAACCTGTCCGGGGCCGCCGGCTCGTTGAACGATACCTTGGGTAAGGTCGACCACGATGTCGACAAGGTCGATGGCATCCTCAATTCGGCCAATGACACGGCCAAGAAGCTCAACCACATGGCCGGCGATATCGACTCGATCATCGAGGCCGGCAAGCCGCAGCTGAAGGATCTCGCCACGACCGGTGCGGCCCAGCTGACCCAGCTGCTCAGCGAGGCGCGCACGCTGGTCGCCAATCTCAGCCGCGTTTCCGCCCAGTTGGAACGCGACCCGACCCGCTTCCTGTTCGGTGACCGTCGCCAAGGATTCAACCCGAAATGACTCTGTCCGGCTCTCCTGCCGCCTCGCGGCGACGCTTCCTCACCCTGACCGGCGCCACGCTGCTGGTCGCCGGCTGTACCGATGTCCTCGGTCAGAAACCGCCGCAGCTCTATATGCTGCCGTCCAAGCACACCTATGATACGAACCTGCCGGTCGTGCATTGGCAGCTGGTCGTGGCCGAGCCGGTGGCGCCGCAGAGCCTGGACACGGCGCGCATCGCGCTGTCGCACAGCCCGACCAAGCTCGATTATTTCGCCGATTCGGCCTGGACCGACCGGGCGCCGGTGATGATCCAGGGGCTGATCATCGAATCCTTCGAGAATACCGGCCGGATCGTCGCGGTCGGCCGCGATGCCAGCGACCTGCGTGCCGATTACCTGCTGCAGACCGAATTGCGCGATTTCGAGGCGCGCTACTACGACGGGACCGAGCAGCCGCCCAAGATCTATGTCCGGATCGAAGCCAAGCTGGTCAAGATGCCGGACCGCGAGATCATCGGAAACACCAATCTGGTCCAGGAGATCCCGGCGGCGCACAACGACATCGAGAGCATCATCGGCGGCTTCGACGACGCGCTCGGTAGCGCCATGAAACACCTCGTCGAATGGACGCTGCGCACGCCGAAGTGAGGGGATGACGCGGCGGTTACAATTTCCCGCTGGCCCGCCGCCTCCGGGCGCGGGATAATGGCCGGCTGCATCATCCCCTAGCTTGAGTTTCCGGATTGACGCCTTCGCCGAAACTGGCGCCGCAGAATATGAAGCCGCCCGGTTCGCGCCGCTTGCGAGCCGATCCGCGCCTGCGTGCAGCGCTCGATCTGGTCAAGATCGATGCCGAACTATGCCGGGACAGCGGCTCGCTGTTCACGGCCCTGGGCGGTGCCGCGGGCCCGTTCCAGCCAGGCGAGCATTACCCGCCGGGCGAGGTCTGGGATGCCGAGACCCATGCGCAATATTTCTATCATGCGCATCCCGACGGGGCACGGGAACCGGGCGAGCACGGCCATTTCCATCTGTTTCTCGGCGAGGGCGGCATGCCGGCCGGGCTGGCGCCGCTGGTGCTGCCCGAGATGGCGCTGGCGCCCCTGCCGCGCAAATCCGAGCGCGGCGATCCCGGCACCCATCGTTCGCTCCGGGATCGCGGCGTGTTTTCGCATCTGATCGGCATGAGCATCGATCCGCAAGGCAGGCCGGTGGCACTCTTCACGACCAATCGCTGGGTCACCGGCGAGACCTGGTATCGCTGCGAAGACGTGGTGCGCATGCTCGACCGCTTCGATTTCGCGGTCGCCACCGCGAGCCTGCTCGATCGCTGGCTGGCGGCGGTGCTGCGCGTGCTGAAGCCGACTATCGTCGAGCTGGTACTGGCGCGCGACGCCGCGATCATGGATTGGCGCCGTCGGCGCAGCCGCCAGCTTCATGTCTTCGACGACCGCCGTCTCGAAATCGTGTCGCAGCGGCGGATCAATTTTGGGGCAGAGCTCAGCACACTCCTTGCCGATATCATATGAGAGGCGGATGAATCGCCGATGGCGCAGGTTTAATCTTAATTTAAGGCCTCTCAACCACGCTGGTCCCGACCGGAAGCATGTATTGGGCGGCACCGGATTGCGTATTGAAGAATTGGGTGGCGTCGGCAATTGTAACCCGAGCGCGAGACATAGGGACGCAGGATGAGCGAAGGTCTGAGCCAGCGAGACGTTGCCGCCTTATTGAGTGACGTGAGTGCACCGGAAAGCGCGGCCGCGCGTCTCAGCCGTACGGTCGCTGGGTCCGTGCTCAGCCCGGCCGAACGCCAGGCGGCCGAGCAGGTGCTGCGCGGCATGCTGGATGGCGCTGCCATCAAGATCCGCCAGATCATCTCCGACACGCTGAAGGACAGCCCCCATCTGCCGCATGACGTGGCGATGGCCTTTGCCAATGACGTCGATTCCGTATCGATCCCGGTCCTGCAATTCTCCTCGGTCCTGTCCGACGAAGATCTGATTGCAGTGGTCCAATCCGGAGCACCCAGCAAGCAGGTCGCGGTCGCCGGCCGGGCGAAGGTCTCGAACGAGGTGGCCGGCGCGTTGCTCAGCACCAATAATGCTGCGGCCGCGGTGAAGCTGGTCGCCAATCCGGGTGCTGCGCTCGACGAGCGGCAATTGGAGACGGCGGCGACGAAATTCGGCTCCGACAAGCGCATGGCCGAGACGCTGCAGAAGCGCGCGGATCTGCCGATCAGCATCGCCGAGCGCCTGGTCGCCTTCACCGCCGAGACGCTGCGCTCCTATATCACCCGGCGCACCGACCTGCCGGAATCGGTGATCACGCAGATGGTTCTGCAGATGCGCGAGCAGGTGACGGTCGATCTGCGCTCGCCGCATTTCCCGGCCGAGGAAGCGACCAAGCTGGTCGAGCATCTGCATGCGGTGAAGCGGCTGACGCCGTCGCTGATCCTGCGCGCGGTCTGCGTCGGCGATCTCAGCTTCTTCGAAGCCTCGATGGCACAGCTCGCCAGCATCACCGTGCATAACGCCCGCCTGCTGATCCATGATGCCGGCCAGCTCGGCTTCAAGTCGCTCTATGACAAGACCAAGCTGCCGGCCGGGTTCTACCCGGCCTTCCGCGTCGCGGTCGAAGTCGCCAAGGAGACCGAGATGGATGGTCTCGCCTATGACCGCGAGCGCTATCGCCGGCAGATGATCGAACGGATCCTGACCCAGTTCGAGGCACTCGGTGCCGAGGATCTGGATTATCTGCTGATCCGCCTGGAAGATCCGACCCCGACGGCGGCATCACTGGCGCACGCGCAGTAGCGTCGGGGGGTGGAGTGACCCTCGCCCGCTTGGCGGGAGAGGGTGGTGAGCGTAAGCGAGCCGGGTGAGGGTGGGTGCTCGGGCCCTGCCACCGTTACGCCGCGCGCTCGGAGCGCCCACCCTCACCCTCCCGCTGACGCGGGCCCCTCCCTCTCCCGCCAAGCGGGCGAGGGGCCGGATGAACAATCTTTGTGGCGCCAGGATATGTGGCACCATCAAGGGAACTCTGCTGAGTACCCTCCACCCAACCATGGCGACTTTGTTCTGCCCTCGGCCATATCTCCGTCGAAGGATCCGCAAGGGATGGGGCGGATGCCGGGAAGCGTCCGACAGTTATCGATAACAATCCGGCCGATCGGGACGCATGGGCATTCCGCGACCGGTCGGATCGGTCGAAATTCCGCTTCCGGTGTTTTTGTTCGCGCCGCCGATTCTTCTTGAAATACCCGGGATCATTCGTTTATTGTGCGCGTAATAAAAATACAAGTCTGCTTGACGGACGTGCCCGAAATCGGGCTGCAGGGGGAAACGCCTACGCTCTCGGCGCTGGGTGACTGGAACCAAAGCGCGATGATGGCGGCCCTCGGGCCGCCATCATTCATTCTACCCCCGCGATCTCTCGAAACGTCGGATCCGTTCAGCCGCAGCAGGGCGCGCGGCGGGCCAGGCCGTCATGGGTGTCGAGCATCCGCTCGCGCCAGGCCCATACCGGATCACCCTCTTCCAGAATGTCGAAGCGACTGACCATGCGGCCCCATTGGAAACCGCCGAATACGACATAATCGGCATAGAGCGGCTCGGCGCCGCCGAGATAGGCCTGCTGCCCCAGGATTTGGCGCAGCGGGGCCAGCATTTGGCGCAGCGCCGGCAGCTTCGTGTCGCGATCGCTCGTCGTCGCTTCGAGCGTCATGCCGAAGCGTGCTTCCCGGGTTTCGCGGAAATAGCCCCGATCCCGCTCGTCCAGATGCCGCACAATGTCGCTGACATAGCAGCGCACGAGAGCGGGCAGCAGGACCAGATCGGTCCAGGTGACTATGAACCCTGTCAAAGCGCGCGCTTCCGGCCCGCCGAACAGGCTCGGCCGATCGGGATACTTCGCCTCAAGATAGTCGGCGATCCGGGTCGAATCGATGATGATGTTCTTGTCATCGACCAGAATCGGCACCTTGCCCTGGCCGGAAAAGACGATCGCCGGTTTGTCGGTGAAGCGCCAAGGGATGATTTCGGCCTCGACCCCCTTATGCGCCAATGCCAGGCGGCTGCGCCAGCAATAGGGGCTGAACCGATGCTCCGGGTCGCGACCGGCGAGGTCGTAGAGCTGCATGGTCGATCCTTCATCCTTCAAAAACGGGGAGTGTAGGCGAGATCGGTGCCGATCTGCCAACAAGCCGCAGCGCTTGTGTACAGGATTCAGGGGATTGGGGGCTTCCGTCCGGCGCTGATGCCGCCTAAGCTCGCCGAAGTCTCATCGGATTTGGGGAATGACATGCGGATCGGGCAGCTCGCGCTGGTTGCGTTCAGCGCCTCATGGCTCGGCGCTTGCGGCTTCCTGCCGCCGAGCCAGAATCAGGAATTCGCGGTCAGCGGCGCACCGCCGACGCAGACGGCCGGCGTGTTTCGCAACGCGGACGCCAATATCGACGACGGGCTGGCTCGGCAAATCTGCATCGACGGCTATGAAAAGCTGAGCGCGCAGACCCTGCCGGCCGATCCCGGCACGTTCGAGGTCTGGCACCTGCGTTGTGCACCGCACCAAGCTTGGTTCTGGCCCTTATCCTGACGACGCCGTGCGCGCCGGGCTCAGTCCCGAATCGAAAGCAGGACGGCCGAGCCCAGCAACACACCGAAAAACGGCAGGCCGATGGTGATTTGACCGAGAGCCGCGCCCACGACGCTGGCCGAGATAGTCAGCCAGCCGATGAGTTTCTGCATCATTGCACCTCGAGAGCGGAAGACGGCGAGTGCTCTCAGAACGGGCGGGCGCGAAACTTATTCCATAACCTGCAGGCAACATCGGGAAGGAGTGCTGCCGATGGCTGAGCCGGAATGGGCAGCGCTGCTGCGCGAGCTGGCGGCAATCGCGCAGACCGGGCTCGCCTATGCCCGCGACCCCTTCGACCTGGAGCGCTATGCGCGCCTGGGCGAACTCGCCGCGGCACTGATTGCGGTGCCGACCGAGACCGAACCGGCGGTGATCGCCGCCCTGCTGCAGGACGAGCCGGGCTATGCCACGCCCAAGATCGATGTTCGTGCCGGGCTGTTTCGCAACGGCCAGGTGCTGCTGGTGCGCGAGGTCAATGACGGGCTGTGGTCGCTGCCCGGCGGCTTCGCTGACGTCAACCTGTCGCCGGCCGAGGCGATCGAGGCCGAGATCGAACAGGAGACCGGCTTCACCGCGCGGGCGACCAAGCTGGTATCGCTGCTCGACCGGCGCCGCCACCACGCCGCCCACCCGCGGCTGCGCTATTGCTACAGGGCGTTCTTCCTGGCCGAGATTACTGGCGGTGCCGCGCGCCCCAGCCTGGAAACCACCGCGGTCGATTTCTTTCCGGAGGACGCGCTGCCGCCGCTTTCGACCGGCCGCGTGACGGCGCCGCTGATCGCCCGGCTCTATGCCCATTGGCGGGCGCCGGAACTGCCGACGGAGTTCGACTGAGCGCCACCGGCTGCTAGAGCAAGATGATTTCGGGTGGGTTCACCCGAAATCTGAATCTTGCTCTAATTCAATAGTTTAGAGCGCGATTCAGGCTTCGTTCCGAAGCCATCGCGCTCTAGCGCGCCGGCCGGCGGAAGTGTTAGCCTCACGCATCGGGCGCGGGTCTCGTATCGGCATTGCGGGGATGTCGATCCAGGGATGGTTACCGCCGTTCGAGAGTGGGGGCTGGGGGCGCATGGAAAAAGAGACATTCATCCTGCAGACGACGGTCACAGGACGATTGCCGACCAACGCTGTCTTCGTCGATGAAAAGGTCGCGCGCCAGGAGACCGAGCGGGCCGAGAAGAGCCGTCAGTTCGAGCACATCAAGCTGGTTCATCTGATCGGGACAGAGAAGAAGGTGCTGCTTGAACTCGGCAAGCCGAGCAGCGGCAAAGGTCAGGCGGGCAAAGGCAAGTCCGGCAAGCCTGAGCCGGAGCGCGCCAAGAAGAAGCAGGTCACCACGGCCCAGCTGATCAACCGCATCAGCCTGCTGGTCACCGTGGTGCTGATCGGCGGCGTGGTCTACTACGCCGCCCAGTATTTCTTGACGAAATAGCGGGCGCCGCGCGCCAAGCCGCGAGCGCTTCCGGCGTGTCGAGATCGATCAACACGCCGTCATCCGGGGCCTCGATCTCGGTCACATATTCCGGATAGGCGCCGATCACGTGCTTGGCACCGGTGTCACCGCTGACACTCTGAAGTTCGGGAAAGAAGCGCCGGCTCCACAGCACCGGATTGCCGCGCTTGCCGTTGCGGATGGGCAGGATGATCTCGCGGCCCTCGACCGGGCTGAAGCCGGCGATCAGCCGGTCGATGAGCTGCCGCCCGATCCCGGGCATGTCGGCAAGGCAGATCACGGCGCCATCGGCCGTCTCGGGCAGGGCGGCAAGGCCGCGCTTCAGCGAGGTCGACAGCCCCTGGGCATAATCCGGATTCTCCACGAGCACGACTGGCCGGCCAGCCAGGCGGGCGGCGATCTCGGTCGCCTGATGGCCGAGCACGACGATGACCGGGGCGGCCTGCGAGGCCAGGGCGGCATCGACCGCCCGCTCGACCAAGGTGGCGCCGTCGAGCTCGATCAGCAGCTTGTTGCGCCCCATGCGGCGCGACTGGCCGGCGGCAAGCACGATCGCGGCAATGCGCGGGCGTGACAGAGCCGACGCGCCGGTGCCGGCGCGTGGCAGCGGCCGGCTTGGAATCTCGGCCAGCAAGCCGCCGACGCCGAGCCCGGCCAGCTCGCACGGGCCGACCGGCAGATCGGCGATCAGCCGCTGCAGCACCCAATCGAAGCCGTTGAGCTTGGGTGAGCGGGCGCAGCCGGGCAGGCCCAGCACCGGCACTTCGCCGACCTCGCCGACCAGCATGAGATTGCCCGGATCGACCGGCATGCCGAAATAGGTGATCGTGCCACCGGCTGCGCCAATGGCGGCGGGAATGACGTCGCGCCGATCGACAATGGCCGAGGCGCCGGCGATCAGCACCAGCTCGGCGCCCTGGTCGATCTGTGCGCCGATGGCGTTGGCAATGGCCTCGGCGCGGTGGGCGACGCGCTGTTCGGCCAGCAGGGTCGAGCCGAGTGCCGTCAACCGGGCGCGCGTCACCTCGGCCGTCTTGTCGAGCACGCTCTGCTTCAGCCCGGACAGCTGGGTCTGGATCAGCCCGACCGGCCGGCCGCGAAACGGCGCGATGCGCAAATGTGTCGCCTGCTGCTCCCAGAGCGCCAGCGCCGCCTCGGGGGCGGCGAAGGGGATGATCTTGATGGTGGCGACCATCTGGCGCGGCGCCACCGGGGCATAGGCGGCCAGCGTGGCCACGGTCAGCGCTTCATCGACCCCGTTCAGCCGGTCGACGGCGCCGGGATCGAGCACCAGCAGCCCGTGCTGCTCGGCGAAGAGATTGACCCGGCCGGTGAAGGCAGCGCCGGCGACGATGCCCCTCCCGACTAGGCCAGCGGCGGCGCGTGCGGCGGCCCGGTCCTCGGGCACGTCCGTGGCTTCCAGCCGGGCGGCGACGATTTCGGCGATGCCGGCTTCGGCGAGCGTCGCCAGATCCGTTTCGGTCAGCACTCGGCCCTTGCGCAGGCTCGAGCCGGGCAGTTTGACGGCATGGGCGAGGATCGTGCCCAGCGCCTCGTCGGTGGCGATCGGCCCGAAGATCACGCTGCTTCGCCCGGCCGCACCGCCAGGCCGGCGCGATGCAGCACGGCCGTCACCTCGGCCAGGATCGAGAGCGCGATTTCCGCCGGAGTCAGCGCCCCGATGGCAAGGCCGACCGGACCGCGGATACGGGCGATCTCGCTCGCGCCGAAGCCGGCGGCGGCGAGCCGGTCGCTGCGCTTGGCGTGGGTCTTCCGCGAACCGAGTGCGCCGATATAGAAGGCGTCCGAGCGCAAGGCGGCGGCCAGCGCCGGATCGTCGATCTTGGGATCATGGGTGAGCGTGACGATGGCCGTGCGCTTGTCGGGTTTGAGGCCGGGCAGCACGTCGTCGGGCCAATCCGCGACGATCTCGACGCCGGGGAAACGTTCGGCCGAGGCGAAGGCGGCGCGCGGATCGATCACCGTGACCGCGTAGCCGGCCAGCGCCGCCATCGGCGCCAGCTTCTGGCCGATATGGACGGCGCCGACGAGGATAAGCCGCAGCGGCGGGTTCCAGACCTCGACGAAGACCGGCCCGATGGCGGTCTCGATCGTGCGGCTCGTGTCATCGGCAATGGCGCTGCGCACTTTGGCGAGATCCTCCGCCGCCAAGGCGAGATCACCCTGCGCGGTCTCGCCATCGATCAGCGCCTGGGTCCCGGCCGGAATGAGGGTGGCGAGCGCCATCGGATTGCCGGCACGGCGCGCGGCCAGGAGCTTTTCCAGCAGGGTAGGGGTCACGACAGCCGCTCGACGAAGATCTGCACCTTGCCGCCGCAGGCCAACCCCACATCCCAGGCCTGCTCGTCGGTGACGCCGAAATCGAGCAGCTTGGGCGGGCCGGTGCGGATCACCTCCTGGCCGGCCTCGATCACGGCGCCCTCGACGCAGCCGCCCGAGACCGAGCCGGTGAAATGGCCCTGGTCGTCGGCGGCGAGCTTCGAGCCGACCGGGCGGGGCGAGGAGCCCCAGGTCGTGACGACCGTGGCCAGCGCCACACCCGCGCCGGCGTGATGCCAGGCGAGCGCCTGTTCCAGCACGCTCTCGGTGTCGCTCATGCTTCCTTCCTCCATTGCGCCGCGGCTTCGAGCCGGCGGAAGGCCGGGCGCGTCAAGGCCCGGGTGAGATCTTCCAGGCTGTCGAGATTATGGACCGGGCGGAACTCGTCGACATGCGGCAGGATCGCCTTCATGCCCAGGGATTTGGGTTCGAACCCGTCCCAGCGCAACAGCGGATTGAGCCAGATCAGGCGCCGGCAGGATTTGTGCAGCCGCTCCATCACCGGCTCCAGCCCGGCGCCGGCGGCCCGGTCGAGCCCGTCGGAAATGAACAGCACGAGCGCGCCCTGGCCCAGCACGCGGCGCGACCACAGCCGGTTGAACTCGGCCAGGCACTCGCCGATGCGGGTGCCGCCCGACCAATCCTCGACCGCCTCAGTAACCCGGTCGAGCGCCACATCGATGTCCTTGTAGCGCAGGTAGCGGGTGACATTGGTCAGGCGCGTGCCGAACAGGAAGGTATGGACGCGGTCGCGGTCATTGGTGACAGCGTGCATGAAATGCAGGAAGACCCGGCTGTAGCGGCTCATCGAGCCGGAAATGTCGCACAGGATGACCAGCGGCGGCTGCAGCGTCTTGGGCCGGCGGCGCTTCAGCCAGATCGTGCCGGCGCCGTTGCGCAAGCCGGCGCGCAGCGTCGCCCGCATATCGACCCGGGGACCGCGCGGATCGGGCGTAAAGCGGCGCGTCCGCACATTCATCAGCGGCAGGCGCAGCTTGGCGATGGCGGTTTTGGCGGCGGCCAGCTCGGCATTGCTCATCTGCTCGAAATCGGTTTTCTGCAGGATCTCGCGGGCCGAAAATGTCAGCGCGGCATCGAGTTCGAGCTGCTCCTGCGGCGGCGGCGCCGAGCTGGCCGATTGGTTCATGGCCTCGGCCAGCCGGCGCAGCATCTCGATCGGCTCGGCGCCGGTATCGACCCGGGTCTGGGGCAGGATCATCGCCAGCGCCTTTTCCAGGATCTGCGGATTGCGCCAGAAGATATGGAAAGCCTGGTCGAAGATCTCGCGCTGGTCGCGCCGGTTGACGAAGACGGCGTGCAGCGCCCAGTAGAAATCGCGGCGATCGCCGAGCCCGATCGCCCGCACCGCCTCGACTGCGGTCAAGAGCGTGCCCGGCGCGACGGGCAGTCCGGCCGCGCGCAGCGTGCGGGCGAAATACATGAGATTGGCGACCAGCCGGCCGCCGCCCGGTGGCGTCTTCTCCAAATCGGCCAACTACTTGCCGAACAGGCGGGAGAGCAGCCCGCGCTTCGGCGGCACCGGGTGCACATAGCCCGGCGCCGGGTTGAGGATGGTGAGCGCCGGCAGGGGAAAAGGCTCGCCATTGGGCAGCCAGCCCTGGCCGAGGCGGTCGAAGACATAGCCGATCGCCGTCTGCGCCTGATAATGCGCGTCGCTCATCGCGGCCCGGGTCAGGTCGGTAGCCAAATAGGCGCGCACGAAGAACTGATGGACCGTTTCGCCGTGCTTCAGGCTCATCTTGTAGTCGATGCCGAGCCGCGACGAGCCGTCGGGCAGCTTGAAATGCGCGGTCATCGCGCCGTCGATCTTGGCCTGCCAGCCTTCAGAACTCATTTTCGTTCCTCACACGATATTCGCCTGAGCACCCAGTTCGGACTTGACCTGGGCCAGCAGGCGCTGCGCTTCGCTGCCCTGTAGCCGCTGGATATCGTCTTGGTATTTCAAGATGATTCCGAGCGTGTCGTTGATCGCCTCCGGGGTCAGCGCCAGCGTGTCCAGCTGCATCAGGGCATCGGCCCAGTCGATGGTCTCGGCGACGCCGGGCAGCTTGAACAGATCCATCTTGCGCAGCTGCTGGATGAAGCCGACGATCTCCCGGGACAGCGCCTCTTGCGTGCCCGGCGCCTTGACCCGCAGGATCTCCAGCTCGCGCGCCGCAGACGGGTAGTCGACCCAGTAATAGAAGCAGCGCCGCTTCAGCGCGTCATGGATCTCGCGGGTGCGGTTCGAGGTGATGATGACGATCGGCGGCTCGGCCGCCTTGATCGTGCCGATTTCCGGGATCGTCACCTGGAAATCCGAGAGCACCTCGAGCAGATAGGCCTCGAAGGGCTCGTCGGTGCGGTCGAGCTCGTCGATCAGCAGCACCGGCGGGCCTTCCGGCGCCGGGGCCAGCGCCTGCAGCAGCGGCCGCTTGATCAGGAAGCGCTCGTCGAACACGTCGCGGGCGATGGCTTCAGTGCCGCCGCCGGATTCGGCCAGGCGAATCTCGATCATCTGCCGGGCGTAATTCCATTCATAGACGGCGGAGGCGACATCGAGCCCCTCATAGCATTGCAGCCGGATCAGCTGCCGCCCGAGGCCGGATGCCAGCACCTTGGCGATCTCGGTCTTGCCGGTGCCGGCCTCGCCTTCGAGGAACAGCGGCCGGCGCAGCTTGAGGGCCAGATAGATCGCGGTGGCGAGACTGCGGTCGCCGATATAGCGCT
>Ga0302314_10016610_pt1 | contig 12415 bp, 11 predicted proteins | sample III_Palsa_N2_3_FD_200533 | JGI IMG/M metagenome (GOLD analysis project Ga0302314, IMG submission 200533) | Peat permafrost microbial communities from Stordalen Mire near Abisko, Sweden - III_Palsa_N2_3 | ecosystem: Environmental > Terrestrial > Soil > Palsa > Peat permafrost | place: Sweden...
GAGGTAGGGCAGCAGTCCGGATTTCTGGTAGTAGTCGGTGACGACGCGGGAGCCGGGGGCTAGCGAGGTCTTGACCCACGGCGGGACGGTGAGGCCTTTTTCTACTGCCTTCTTGGCGAGCAGGCCGGCGGCGATCATTACCGAGGGGTTCGAGGTATTAGTGCAGCTGGTGATGGCGGCGATGACTACGGAGCCGTGGTCGAGATACAGGTCGGGGTCGACGCCGAAGCGGCCCTTCACTGTGTTCCCGATGCTCTGGCTGGAGGCGTGGTCAAGGCCGCGATCCATGCCTTCGCTGGCGCCGGTAGCGAGAGCTGGGGCAAGTTCGCGGTCCAGTTCGCGGGCAAGTTCCCGGTCTAGAACAGCCGTTGCGGCGGACCAGCTTGAGGCGGTGCGCGTTCCCAGCGGTTTGGCCGATGGACCGAGCAGGTTGGGGAGCTGTTTGCGGAAGCTTGCGCCGGTTTCGGAGAGCAGAACGCGATCCTGTGGACGTTTTGGCCCGGCGACGCTCGGTTCCACGGTGCTGAGGTCGAGCGAAAGGGTCTGGGTGTATTCGGCTTCGGGAGATTCGGCGGTGTGGAATAGGCCCTGTGCCTTGTAATAGGCTTCGACGAGCGCGATTTGGGCTTCGCTGCGGCCGGTGAGGCGCAGGTAGCGGAGGGTCTCTTCATCGACGGGGAATATGCCGCAGGTTGCGCCGTATTCTGGGGCCATGTTGCTGATGGTGGCGCGGTCGGCGAGCGGCAGCTCTGCGATGCCGGGGCCGTAGAACTCTACGAATTTGCCGACGACGCCGAGCTTGCGCAGGGCTTCGGTGACGGTGAGGACGAGGTCGGTCGCGGTTGCGCCTTCGCGGAGCTTGCCGGTGAGCTTGTAGCCGACGACCTGCGGAATCAGCATGGAAACCGGCTGGCCGAGCATGGCTGCTTCGGCCTCAATGCCGCCGACGCCCCAGCCGAGGACGCCAAGGCCGTTGATCATGGTGGTGTGCGAATCGGTGCCGACCAGCGTATCTGGATACGCGACCTGCTCTCCGGCCACTTCGGCGGTGAAGACTACGCGGGCCAGATATTCGAGATTGACCTGGTGGCAGATGCCCATGCCGGGCGGAACTGCGGAGAAATTCCGAAACGCCGTCTGGCCCCACTTGAGAAAGGCGTAGCGCTCGCGGTTGCGCTGGAATTCGAGCAGCGAGTTGGCGTCATACGCGCTCGGGGAGCCGAACTCGTCCACCTGAACGGAGTGGTCGATGACCAGCTCTGCAGGTTGGAGTGGGTTGATCTTTTCCGGATCGCCGCCTAGGGTCTTCATGGCGTCGCGCATGGCGGCGAGATCGACGATCGCGGGGACGCCGGTGAAGTCCTGCATGAGGACGCGGGCCGGCATGTAGGCGATTTCGAGGCTGGGCTCGGCTGCGGCCTTCCATGTGGCCAGATGGCAGATTTCGGCGGCGGTGATGTTGACGCCGTCTTCGCGGCGAAGCAGGTTTTCAAGCAGGATTTTGAGGCTGAAGGGCAGGCGAGCGAGGTTGAAGCCTCGGGCTTGAAGCGCGGGCAGACTGTAGTAGGTGTAGCTGCGGTCGCCGGAGACTTCTAATTTGGTCCGGCTGGAGAAGGTATTCATTGCGACTATGCCTTTCTGGCTGTGCTGCTGATCGGGAGTTCGCGCGCGATCTGTGCTGCCTGGCTCCGGTTTGTCTTCACGGGGCGGCAGCGTGCGCCGGATAGATTTTCAGAAAGCCGGAGTTAACTGGACCGGTTTCGACCACGATCCGCCCGTCCGTAGCGGAAGCGTTTAGGCCGGCGCGGGGAATGAGCGCCATGCAGCGGAAGCGGGGTAGCGAATCGGGTGGCCGGGATGAAAAACGGCGAATTCATGGGACGGAATCATTCTAAGCCATTAGAGCAATGATGCGCCCGCGCCCTGGCGGCAAGAGCCGAGGCGCGGGCGACGCCTGGGGCGCTTATTTCTTGGCTGCAGCCGCGGGTGGTGGTGGTGGCTGCGATGCGAGGCCCACCATGCTCGGGTTAAACGCTCTGTTTTCGTAGGTATAGAGCAGCGTGTCGGAGACGTCGACTGCTTCGCCATCGATCTTGAACGGCTCAAACTTGTAGTTGCTCACGCAGTCTCCGGCCGCCATGGCGAGATGCTGCGGACCCATCGCCGGCCCGTTGGTCTTGACGCTGCCATCCTTCCTGATGACAACGGGAATCATTACCAGGCCATGCTCCTGGGCGTTGCGAGCGTCCATGGGATATTCGCACTCGGTGACTTTGACGGGAACCAGCGGCGGATCGCTGGCCTGATGCGCGTACGGCAGCGCAACTGTGTTGCCGGAAGGCGTGAGCTGGGCCTGGTCACCCGCTGGGAGCGGTTCAAGCAGCGTGACGTCGACCTCGGTGGCGAGACGGTTGTAGGGTTTGACTTCGACCTTGTTGGCCACGGAACGGCTGCCCAGCGGCTTGAAGTCTGAGTAGGCGGTGATGGTGGTCGAGGTGGTGGTGTAGCGCAGAGTGGAATCCTTGACGTCAAAACACAAGCGCGGAAACAACACATCGGGGTCGATGGCTCCAGCGGCCTGGCTGGGGTTGGCAGCTAAAACGCAGTCCAGGACCAGGCCCGCAAACGTGCCTTCCTGGAGGGACGTCTCAACCGTTGGCTTGTAATTGACGGCCTGGTAAACAGGATCGATGAGCGGCACCGCAACCTGCTGATCGAGGTGGGCGATGTCCAGCTTGCCGTCTTTGGCCTTCACGAGCTTGGCGTGGCCGGTGCTCCATTCGCCGGCAAAGAGCTTTTTTTCGGTGTAGACGCGATGCCAGGTGTAGGGACCTGTGTACCACTCTTCCAATACGCCCGACTCGGTGGCTTTGCCCTTGGCGGGATCGTAGAGCGTGTAATTGGCCTTGAGATGCCAGGCTGGAATGTCAGCGCCGGTCAGCCCTGAGGCTTTCACGCCTTTGTCGAGAACAGCATGGGCATCGCCGGATTGGGCGCGGGCAGCCGCACCAGCCGCGAGGACGCACGCAACGGCTAGGCCGGCAACAATCTGAGCAACAGTAAGGGAATTGCGGGAAGAACAGTGCATCATGAAGGGCTCCTCTTTTAGCCAGAGAAGTTTACAACAATTGAGCAGCTGCGGGAGCGGGTCTGCATCGGGAGAACAATCGATTTACCGCATGTTGTATTCGAAGCGGAAGCGCAGTTCCAGGTAGGGACCGTGGAACTCGCGGGGCAGCGGTGGGTAGTCGGCGCCGACGAGCGCTCCCCAGGCTGCGCGGTCGAGGGCAGTGTCGCCGGAGCTGCCGGTGAGCTGCATGGCATGGGCCTGAAGGCGGCCATTTGGGAGGATGGTGAAAATAATCTCGCACTGGCCGCGCTTGAGGATAGGCGGATTCACCTCTTCCGGGATGAGCGGATCCCAGGTGCGGTAGGTTTCGCGAATCACTTTTTGCAGATAGGGACCAAAATCGACGCCCTGCGTGTCCGAGAGCACTTGAAGGCCGCCGTCCGCGCCTGAGTGCTGCGAGAGCGATCCGCCGGTCATGCCGCCACTCTGGCCGTGCTCCGAGTCGCGCATGGCCTGGCGAAGCTGGTCAGCTGGGTTCTGCGAACCGAGAGAGAAATTAGGGCGAGCTGGAACAGGAGCCGGACGCGGAGCATCCAGGGGAATCTGCGGACTGGGCGTGGGGGTTGCCACGGACGGAGGCGCTACGGCCGCCTGCTGCTGAGGCTGCGGCGTCTGAACGGGCGGCGGAGGCGGAGCCGCCTGTTCCGGCTTCGGCTGCGGAGCAGGTGGCGCGGGCTTGGCCTTTTCAAGAGCCTTCAACGCGTCGAGGGTCTTCTTGTCGATCTGGGTCTCGTTGGGCTTGAGCTTGGGCGCAGCTTTATGGATGTGCTTGAGCGCGTCGGGAAGTTCGTCGAGGTAGGTCAGATCCTTGCGCTTTTTGATGGCGTCGAAGGGGTCAACGAGCTGGGGCTGATGAAAGACGTAGCGAGGAATCCAGGTCAGCCCTGAGAACAGCAGAATATGGGCAATAATGGAGATCCAGATGCCCTCGCGGATGCGCTGCCAGCGGCGCTCGTCCTCGTATTGCGAGATTTTTTCGAGGAGCTCGTGGGAGTCGTAGTCGACGTAGCGAGAGGTGGAATAGCCCAGTTTGGAGGCTCGCTCCGACGCTCTGGTGGATTCGGCGGAGGGTTCCGGGCCCATTTCTTCGACGGCGACGGGGGCCGAATCGGATGGACGCCTGTCGGGCTGGGGATTCTGCGGGTTTGTCGGCGTTTCGCTGGCTGGCATCAGGCAATCATCGTACTGAGAAAATAGGCGCTAGGAAACTGGCGCTAAACATGGACGGCGGACTGGGCCGGCGAATTGGGCCAGCGAGGCATCGTTCGTGCCCTGGCGCCTTTCGCTTGGAACTGCACTTATTCTCTCATTCTCCTGAAACCAAGGCCAGACCATAGTCCAGGGCCGTAGTCTCTCAAATGGGAGACGGCGGCTTAGAATAGGGGCTGCTCCCAGAACTCGCAGGGGTCTTGCAGGCGAAGCCAGCCGGTAGACGATCCCGGTGAGCTTCTTTTTCAGTTAGACGCATCCAACGAACCGGAAGTTACCCTACGATTTTAGAAGGCAAGGCGTGAAGCATTTCTTCACCAGTTGGATGGCCAAGTTGGCTGTCTTTTCTCATCTTTTGCTGGCCAAGCTCGGATTTTTGGGCATTGGCGTCATTGCGCTGATCGATTCCTCATCGCTGCCGGTGCCGATGGACCTGCTGATCGGCGGCGCGGTTTGGGAACATAAAGGCCAATTCTGGATCTACTGCCTCACCGGTGCGGTGGGGTCGGCGATTGGCGGGCTGGCGCCATACTGGTTGGGCCGCGCAGGCGGGGAGCTTTTTCTGCTCAAGCGGGTAAATCGCAAGCGCTTTGAGGCTATGCGGGCACGTTTCGAGCGGCAGGAGTTTCTCGCGGTGCTGGTGCCCAGCATGTTGCCTCCGCCAACGCCTTGGAAGGCGTTTGTTTTTGCCGCCGGGGTGTTTGAGATGCGTGTGCTGTCGTTCATGCTCGCGGTCTTCGTGGGCAGGACGGTGCGCTGGCTGGTGCTGTCGCTGCTGGTTCTGAAGTTGGGGCCTGGCGCGGTGACGCTAGTGGAGGAAGTGGTGCGCGGACACCTGGTCGCCTTCCTGAGCGGGCTGGTTCTGGTGTTTGCCGCTATCGGGGTGTGGGCGGTGGCCAAGCGGCGCAAGAACGGCGAGCCGGTAGTCTAAGGCGAATTCAGGTCAGCAGAATCTGAACCGTGCTGCCTTCGTGCAGTTCGTTTGCATCTTCGGGAATTACAACCAGGCAGTTGGAGCGGGCGAAAGCGGCCAGATCGCCTGATCCCTGCCAGTGAACGAGCCGGACTTCCGGCCCGCGAACTGTGTGAGCCTCTTGTTCAAGTTCTGTTTCAAGTCCTGTTTCCCGTCCCGTTCCGAGGGTGAATTCGCAACTTGCCGGTAAGAAGCGGGTAAGGCCGGGTTTGCCGCGCCATTCGCCAGCCAATCGTGCCTGGCCGAATCGAGGATTGGGGCTTGAGTCTTCTCCAAGCGCAGCCAGCAGCGGGGCGGCGAAGAGATGAAACGTGACCGCGCTTGAGATCGGGTTGCCGGGCAGCGCGAAGAACGGCAGCGCCGGTTGAGCTGCAATGCCTTGACCTCTTGGGCCGGCTGGACCAGCTGGCCGCGGCAGTTGGCCGAAGACCACAGGCTTGCCGGGCTGGATGGCCACTCCGCCGAAGAAGAAGCGGGCTCCCAGCCGCGCCAGCGCATCTTCCACCAGATCGAAGCGGCCAGCGGAGATGCCGCCGGTTACCAGCAGCAGGTCGCTATCGAAGGCTCCTGGAAGCGCAGCATCCAAATCAGCTTCCCGGTCGGCCACGGCGGGCAGGATCTGCGGAATTCCTCCGGCAGCCGCGACCAGGGCCGCGAGCATGGGAGCGTTAGAGTTGCGAATCTGGCTTGGGCCAGGGGTGGTGGAGATGGAGACCAGCTCGTCGCCGGTTGAAAGAATAGCCACTCTGGGCTGCGGGACGACGGCCAGTTCGCTGTAGCCGCATTGCGCGGCAAGAGCGATCTGGGCTGGCGTCATTCGCACGCCTGGGGGGACGAGCAGGTCGCCGGCGCGCGCTTCCGAGCCTGCGGGGACGAAATTTTCGCCAGGCTCAAGGGTTCGCGGAGCCGGGAGCCGGATGAAATTCGAATTATGGTCGGCGTGCTCGACCATGAAAACGGCGTCCGCTCCCTTCGGAACGGGCGCGCCGGTCATGATCTCCCAAACTTCGCCGGCGCCGACCTCTCCATGAGAAGCCTGGCCGGCCTGGATTCTACCGGCGAGGAAGAGAAACTGGTGCGAGTTGGCCTCAGCAGCGCGGCAGGCGAAGCCATCGCGGGTAGCTCGATCGAACGGCGGCTGATCGCGGTCGGCGCGGATCGGCGCTGCGAGTACACGGCCCGCCGAGGCAGCGAGAGGAACGATCTCAGGAGGCTTCGGCGGAATAGGCGATCGCGGACTCGATGCCGGGCTCGATTCTGAAACCGTAGATTCGTGCGGGATTTCGTTGCCCTCGGCGCGAGCTGCGATGAAGCGGTGGACCTGTTCAGCGGCCTCGAAATAACTCAGCAACGGTGACGCCATGATTCTGATTGTAGCGGGAGCGCGCTGCACGCAAACGGGGCTGCGTCTCCTGAGAAACGCAGCCCCGATGGTGTATGAACGGCAAGCGGTGGTTAATTCTTGGCCTTGAACTTGGAATTGACCTTGGTTTGAGTTTCGTCGAGGATCGCCTTGGACTCGGCGGCGTAGGGGCCGGTTGGCGCCAGTTCCAGATACTTCTTGTATGCTTCGGTGCAGCCGGGAGGCACGATATAAGCGCCGGTCTTGGCATCTACCGTGATTTTGCCGGCCAGGGATTGGCCCTTCAGGTAGTAGGGCAGCGGGTTCTTGGGGTCGGCTGCGATTGCCTTGTCCGCGGCGGCACTCTGCGCATCGGCGTTGCCGACGTTGAAGTACACGACGGCCTCGTTGGTCAGGTACGTCGCGGCCTTGCTTGGGTTGGTCTTGGCAGCCAAATCGTACTGCGCCGCCGCGTCATCGGCCTTGTTGCTGCGGGCATAGACCTCGCCCAGAGCCGCCTGCGCGCCGCCGATCAGCTCCGGATTGGGCTTCTTGGCAGCGGAGGCCAATTCGACCGTCTTCTTGAGGCTGGCGGTGGCGTCATCCCACTTCTTCAGGCCGACCTGGGCCAGACCGAGCTCATACCAGAGGAGTTCGCCTGTAGGCATCGCGGCGGTGTCCTTGAGCATGATGGTTTCGGCTTCCTCGTATTTCTTGTCATGGTTGTCGGTACGGGCCTCGTTAAGGTCCGCGTTCAGGTTTTTGATCACCGAATTGGTCTTCATGATGTCGGCGTTCTTCTTCTTGAACTCGTCGACCTGCTTGCGCTGATCCGGTGTCAACTTGTCGAGGTACTCTTTGCGGGACAGGTCATCGTCCTGCGCCAAGTCCTGTCCGGCAACGATCTTGATACCGTCGATCGAATCGACAATTTTGCCTGGGGCCGTGTCAGGCAAACGCAGAATCAGGGTGTAGGTGCCAGGCGCGATGCCATCGCCGGTGAAGTCTCCCGTGGCTGAAACAGGGAAGTTGTACTTCAGGGTTTTCCCCTCGTCTGTCGAGAGGCTGACTGTTCCAACTGATTTGGGAACGCCGGTGGGATCGGTGACTCGGCCGTGAATCTTGCCTGTGGGTTCCTGCGCACTCGCAATTGCGACCGGGAGCAGCACCGCTGCGGTGAGGGATAGTAAAAATCTGAGCTTCATTTTCTTCTCCTTGGAAGTCTAGGGACGGAATCGAGGACGGCTGCCCGGGTCTTGCAATGCGTGAGATCAGTTTGCCCCTGCATTTTCCGTTACATGAGAAACCGAAACATACGGGATCGGATCGGTTACTCCGGCTGCTGCAAATGCTCGCAGGCGCAGGACACAACTTTCACACGCGCCGCAGGCTTGCTGCTCTTCCCTGTAGCAGGACCACGTTAAATCCAAAGGCGCATTGGATTCAAGGCCAAGGCGAACAATATCGGCCTTGCTCTTCGTAATCAGCGGCGTCAGCACCCGAATTCCGCCTTCGCCGGCACCTGCCCGCGTACCGGTATCGATGAGTTGCTGGAAGGCTTCGTAGTACGCAGGCCGGCAGTCGGGATAGCCGGAACTGTCCTGCTCCACAGCCCCGATGTAGATGCGCGTCGCGCCCAGCACCTCAGCCCAGCTGACCGCTGCGGAGAGAAAATGGGCGTTGCGGAAGGGCACGTAGGTGACCGGAATGGCCTCACCGCCCGCGCCCGCGGGTGTATGGCCAAAATCCGGAGCGGCGTCGGGTACGTCGATGCTTGAGTCTGTGAGCGCGGAACCGCCGATGTGGCGGAACAGATCGATGCGCAGATTGAGAAAATCTTTCAGGCCAAGCGCTACCGCGGCGGTTCGCGCGGCGGTGAGTTCGCGTGCCTCGGTGCGCTGGCCATAGCTGAAGTGCAGCCCGTAGGCGTCACTGTCGCGAACGGCGATGGCGGCAGTGACACAGCTATCCATGCCGCCGGAAAGGCAGACGACCGAGCGGGGACGCGATGGGGCTCCGTTACTCACACATGTCTATGGTACCGCCTCTACAATGGAGCTATGCCCACGACGATTCGCAATGCGGTTCCAGCCGATGTGCCGCTGATTCTGGAGTTCATTCGCGCGCTCGCGGCCTTTGAGCGCGAGCCGGATGCGGTTACCGCGACCGAAGCCGATCTGCTGCGCGATGGCTTTGGCCCGGAGCCTTACTACCACTGCCTGATCGCGGAAGATGACGGCAAACCTGCTGGATTCGCGTTCTATTTCTTCAACTACTCCACTTGGACAGGTCGTCCAGGGCTGTATCTCGAAGATGTGTTTGTCAATCCCGAATTTCGCGGACGGGGCATCGGCAAGGCGCTGCTGGCGCGCGTGGCGGCGATTGCGATCGAAAAGGACTGTCCCCGGCTGCAATGGGAAGTTCTGGACTGGAACACGTCTGCCGTCGATTTCTACACCGCGTTGGGAGCCAGCTTTCTGGATGAATGGCGCAATGTGCGCATCACAGGCGATGCTCTGGCGCGGCTGGCGGCGCTGAATACGGCGGATGTGGAGGCGAAGGCTTGAGCAGTCCGACTCGCAGTCCAGTCCGCAAGATTCGAGTGATTGGCGGCGGCTTGGCCGGGCCTGAGGCTGCGCTGACGGCCGCCAGCCTGGGCTGCGAAGTCGAGCTCTACGAGATGCGTCGCGAAGTGGATGGAAAGCCGATTCTGACGCCGGCTCACCAGACCACCGAATTTGGCGAACTGGTCTGCTCCAACTCGCTCAAAAGCGAGTCGCCGAACACGGCTCCGTGGCTGCTGAAGCAGGAGATGCGCCGCGCAGGATCACGGCTGATCGCGCTCGCCGATGCGACGGCGGTTCCGGCAGGTCACGCGCTGGCGGTCGATCGCGTCGAATTTTCGCGGCTGATCGCCGAGGCCATCGCCGCCGAGCCTCGCATCACGGTGATTCGCGAGGAAGTGAAGACCCTCGATTTTGGCGACGACTCGCTGACCATCGTCGCCTCAGGTCCACTGACTTCGGACGCCTTGAGCAGCGACATTGCGCGGCTCACCGGCGCCGGGCATCTGGCTTTCTACGACTCAATCTCGCCCATCGTCGATGCCGAGACGATCGACATGGACCGCGTCTACTTCGCCGCACGCTGGGACAAAGGGACGGCGGATTACATCAACTGCCCTATGACCCGCGAGGAATACGAGACATTTCTCAAAGCATTGACGACGGCCGAGGCGGCTGAAGCCAAGGAATGGGAAAAAGCCGAGTACTTCGAAGGCTGTTTGCCCATCGAGATCCTCGCCCGGCGCGGGCCGGATACGCTGCGTTTCGGTCCGATGAAGCCGGTAGGTCTGCGCGATCCGCGCACCGGCAAGACGCCCTGGGCGGTGGTGCAACTGCGCAAGGAGAATCTGCGCGCCGACAGCTACAACCTGGTCGGCTTTCAAAATCACCTGAAATATGGCGAGCAGGCCAAAGTCCTGCGGCTGATTCCGGGGCTCGAAAACGCGAAATTCCTGCGCTACGGGCAAATCCATCGCAATACCTACATCTGCTCGCCAAAGTTGTTGGACGACCGACTCCGTTTGCGCGAAGATGCATCTATCTTCTTTGCCGGGCAAATCTCCGGCGTGGAGGGGTACACCGAATCGATCGCGTCTGGCCTGCTCGCGGGCTTGTATGCCGCGGCAGTAGCCCACCGCGAAGAGCCGGAAGCTGTGCCACGCCAGACCGCGCTGGGTTCGCTGGTGAACTACATCACGCAGGCTGATCCAAAGCATTTTCAGCCGGCGAATATTACCTTCGATCTACTGGTTCCACTCGATGAAGAGACACGGCGTAAAGTAAGGGACAAGAAGGAACGGCATAGGATGGTGTGCGAACGGGCTCTGGAGGCTTTTGACGGCTGGTGGGCAGATTCCCCGGCCGGAAGAAAGTTTTCCCGCGCCGGTGTCTAAGAAGCTAAGGAGGCGACTTGGCGATCGGGACGATGGATTCCGCGGAAGTGTTATCCAACCCCATCGTGGCCTTTGCCCTGAGAGCGGCCCTGGGCTCGTACATCGTCTACATGGCGCGCGGCTTCTATTCTGACCCATTCGGCTACTTCCGCAAGTGGATGCCGCGCATGCCGGAGTATCCTTGGATGCGCCAGGCGATTCGCGGATCGGCCTGCTTTTGCGTCTGGGGCGGCTGCTTCATCGTCGCTGCTGCTATAGCTACGCAGATTTTCGGGCTTCACGGCTGGCCGTTGGCCTTCGCGCTGGTCGGGCTGGCCGCCATCACGACTTACTTCCTGCTTCCAAAAGATGAAACTCCGATGCTTGAAGACGACACCATGCGGCGAATGAAATAACCGCCTCGATTTCGCGGGCTCCTTCGCCTTTCACGGTAACCGGCTGCGAGCGAATCGCACCTGTGTTACGCTTTTCGCCATAAGCGATGATTAACTATTCCGCAGTCGAAGCCATCAGCCCGGCCATCGAAAGGACGAAGCAGTTCCTCTTCCACCCGTTCCGCTGGGGCAGATTATTCAAGCTGACGCTGGTGGCATTGCTGACGGATGGGGGGCTGTCCAGTTGCAATTTCAACTGGCACCTTCCTTCCGGGAACTCGCCCAGCTCGACTTCTCCGCTGCTCAGGCCGATACCAATTCCGCATTTGCATGGGCCGGCGTTGCTGTTGCTGGTGGGCTTCATCGCCGTAGTTGTGTTCATCATAGTTCCAGTGACCATTCTCATCAGCTATCTTCTGATTCGCCTGCGCTTCAGCTTTTTCGATTGCGTACTGCAGCGGCAAGACCAGATTGCTCCCGCGTGGGGTCGCTACCATCGCCAGACAATGCGCTTCCTGGGGCTGAGCGTGTGCATCGGTCTGGCGTTCTGGATCATTCTGATTCCGATTGGGTATGAAATTTATCAACACTTCAAGCCGTTGTTTCAATCCATCAGTTCCGGTATTCGACCGACCTTTTTTGAACTCATTCCACTGATCGCGGTGATCGGCGCGGTATTCCTGGTGCTGGCGCTGTTGGCCGTTCTGGTGGATACGGCTCTCGGTCATTTCGTACTTCCACGCATGGCGCTCGAAGATGCATCCATCGAAGACGCAGTCAGCGATGTTTGGAGCGATATTCTGGCTGAGCCCTGGCAGTTTTTGCTCTTCATGATTCTGCGATTCCTCGTGACTTTTGTGGCCAGCATAATCGCCATGGTCGCATTGGCTGTTTCGCTTGTCATTGTGATTGCGCTTGGCGCTATTGTGGTGCTGCTCCTCAAGATCGCATCCACTACTATGGCTGTCCTTTTCGGCGTGCCCGCGGCGGTCCTGGTGCTGGGTTTATTTTTCTTTGCATTCATCTGCGTGAGCGGAGCCATCGGCACCTTCCGGCGCAACTACTCCCTGCTCTTTTACGGCAGCCGATATCAACTGCTCGGCGACATCATTCAACCGCCGCCTCAGCTTCCGCCATGGGAGCCTGGATTCACTTCCGACCCGGTTAAGGGTGTCTAATCGTGGCCCCGCTTCGCCGCAGCGTGATCGTCTCGATCCTCTTCACGCTCTTCGGCGGCCCGGGCTTCATTCTGGTCTATCTACCCTATTGGATTACGCGCTTTCGCGTTCCCGTCGGACAGCCGCTGTGGCAAACTCTGGCTGCCGGCGTGCTGATCTTTGCCGGATTAATCCCGCTTCTGGAATCCATCCAACGCTTTATCCGTAAAGGTCGCGGGACGCTGATGCCTGGCGTGCCCACGGAACACCTG
>Ga0302314_10016612_pt1 | contig 12413 bp, 14 predicted proteins | sample III_Palsa_N2_3_FD_200533 | JGI IMG/M metagenome (GOLD analysis project Ga0302314, IMG submission 200533) | Peat permafrost microbial communities from Stordalen Mire near Abisko, Sweden - III_Palsa_N2_3 | ecosystem: Environmental > Terrestrial > Soil > Palsa > Peat permafrost | place: Sweden...
CATTGCCCTGCACGATGGGGAGCTGGTCTATGACGGCCCTCCGGACCAAGCGGTGGTCGCCGGCCATCTGCCGCCACGGGACGACCCTCTGCTCGGTGCCGAGGTCGGAGAACCCGGACCGGCTCCGGGCGCGCGCTAGACTGCCCGTACGGGTCGGGCAGCGAAGCTCGGCCGAAGCAGTGCCCCGCGTTTCCGCAGTTGTTGCCTACCGGCGTCCTCCGCGTCTCGCAGTGCACATATCCGGAGGGCAAATCATGGCTACAGGAACCGTGAAGTGGTTCAACGACGACAAGGGCTTCGGGTTCATTACACCCGATGATCCGGGCAAGGATCTGTTCGTTCACCACAACGCGATCCAGGGCAGCGGCTTCAAGTCGCTGGCCGAAGGCGCGAAGGTGAGCTTCGATGCCGAGCAGGGCCCCAAGGGCCCCGCGGCGGCGAACGTGCAGACGATCTGAGCCACCTCGTCAGGGACCAGGGTGGCCCGCGCGCGGGCCACCCGTCGTGTCCCGCGATTCACCAGATCGGCGCGCGCGCAACGGGCGCGCACGCAATTCCCCGACACGATTGGACAAGCATGGCGTCAAGCGGCAAGAAGAAAACAACCATGGCAAAGCTCACGCGTGAGAGCAAGCTTCGCGAGCGCCGGCAGGAGAAGAAGGCAAGGAAGTTCGCGCGCAAGCTGGCGGCGGCGCAGGACCCCGGCGCGACCGGCGAGGCCCTCGACGGCGACACGCTCGACGACGACACGCTAGACCGCGACACGCTTGACGGCGACACGGCGGCCACGGGGTCGCCCGACACCGACACGCCCCACGAGCCGCTGATGTCATCCGCGGTCGAGGAAGTCTCTTAGCCGCGACTGGCCGGAAGCAACGGCGACAACGGCCGGTGTGCCATCCCGCGTGTCTGCGCCAGCCGTTCGAACATGATCGCGGTGTCGGCGATCGGCACGCCGGTGAGATAGTCAGCGCGGCCCTCGAAGTCCGCCACGATCGCGTCGATCGCGGCGCCATACCGGGCGGCGTCGTGGTCGGCGAGTCCCTCGATCGCATCCGCGGCGCGGATGAACGGCCCCGATCCGCTCCGCATCCCGGAGCTCGCGGCCAGAGCGGTCACGTCGTCATCCTCGACGAGAGCGGCGATCGCCAGCGCGTAGCTCGCGGGCGGAGTCTCGACCGGAAGCAGGAGCTGGGTGCGCACGTATTCCGCCGCCGAGCTCGCGTCGCCGGCGATCACCGCTGCCTTCAGCATCCCGATCAGCCGGCCGTAGGCTGTGCGGGACGCGAGCTCCCACGACTCGCGGTACAGCCGTGAGGACTCGCGCAGCGCATCGACTCCGGCCGTCTCATCACCGGCCAGCAGCGCCCGGTGCCCACGTCCCTCGACCGCTATTGCCTCGAGCAAGCGGTCGAGATGAGGGCCGTCGGGAAGTGGCACCTCAGCGCGTCGGCTCCGACGCGACGGTTCGCAACATCACCACGCAGGCGGGGTTGACCCCGATCTTCTCGCCGTGCCGTTCGGTCAGCCAGGCGATCTGCATGATCGAGCCACGCGACGCGGCGATGATCGCCGCTTCGACCTGCTCAACCGATCCGGTGATCTCGTAGCGCTCCCCGGACACCATCGTTATCTCGGTGATGTCCAAGCGATCACCACCCTGCTCGCGCGCTCCGTCGTTTCACCCCGGGTGAGGGTACCGTCTCCGGTCCCCGCGAAGCCCGCCGCCCGCCCGTGCGGCGGCAGGTCAGGCCCGGACCGGGGCAACAGCCGCCTCCGGATTGACCGCGATCCGGCCCGCGAACAGCCGATCGGTGACCGCCCAGCCGGCATAGCCGAGCGACCCAACGGTGCCGGTCACGGTCAGCATCACCCCGGCGGCAGCGGTCGCCGCCACCCCATGGGAGCCGAGGATGAGGACGGCCGCCGCGGCTCCGAGGCTCGGTCCGATCGGGAGCTGACCGAGGGTGAACATGGCGATCAGCAGTGCCATCGCGTCGAACACGGAGACGTGGACGCCGATCGCCCGCAGGACGATCCAGTTGCGCGCGATCTGGGCGCAGACGGCCACCAGCACGAGCACGACCATGCGACCGCGACCGCTGTGCATGGCCGCGAGGCCGGCCCACAGCCCGAACCGATGGCGCTGTGAGAACCGCCGCAGCGCGATCACGGCGCTACCAGTCACGAACACGGCGATCAGGGGAATCCACCACGGCAGGCCGAGGGGCGAGATCAAGGTGAAGGAGAAGATCGCGACGAGGGCGATTTCGACGCTGATGATCGGGACCTCCGCGGCGAGCAGCGCGGGCACGCGGGGAGCGGCGCCGGGAGCCGCGCGGCGAAGCGAAGCGATCCGCGCCGCGACGCCGAGCGACCCGTTGAGCACGCTCGCGAGATAGCCGACTCCCGCGGCGCGGAACAGCAGCCTTCTGCCGACCGTACCGCCGGCCGCCTGGACGCACACGTGCCAGGCCTCGGTGCGAGCCAGCAGGGCCACGACCTGAAGCAGCGCGGCGATCGCGAGCAGCCAGATCGGGGCGGCGTGCAGCGCCGCGGTGAACTGCCCGCGGCGTCCGGCCAGCTCGGCGCCGAGCGCGCCGGTTACCACCAGGAACCCGAGCACGCTGAGCGCGGCCCGGCGACGCAAGGATGGCAATCGCGAGCTGTGCCGATTAACGCGCAGCAGGACTCTTGGGGATGGTTGGAGAGCCCTGCATAGGCTTGCGAGCTTAGCCCTTGTAGCAAGTCCTTGTGCTGGGCCGGGACGCAAGCTCCTCCTGCGGCTCGCACAGCGACGTCGATGGGGCTATCGTGTACCGCGTGGAAGAAACCGCGATACGCGAGCTGTTGACGCGGCTCGCGCGTCCTCACCCATCGGGCGGCAAGGTCATCGAACGCGCCGCGATCCTCGCGGAGGGCGCTGACTTCCCAGAGGTTATGGAGTGGATCCTCGCTCACTCCGGGGAGGCCGACTCCGCGGCCGCCGCACCCCCATCCCGCGGGCTCCATGGCTCCCGAACGACCGAGCCGCTGCGGACCGAACAGCGCAGAGCGCTCCGCTATGTGCTCCCAGCCGACGCGCTGTCCTGACGCGGACTGCCCGCTGGGATTGACGCGCCGACCCGAATTCGGCCAGGATGCGTGAATGGCGTTCGCGGACGTAAGTGGGCTCGCGAGCGAGCTCGGGACCGAGCCGCCCCATGGGCTCGTCGAGGTGCTCACGGCGGAGGAGCTGCGCACGCTCGCCGAGAGCCTGGCACTGGCGAAGCAGCGCCAGTCGAGAGCGCTCGACGCGGCGATTCAGGAGGCGCTCCGTCACGTGCCCTTCGTCCTGCGGGGCACCGCCGAGCTGTTCCTGACGTGAGCGTCGCGCTCGACACCCGTGCCGAGATCCTCAAGCTCGCTCGGGTGCTCGGCACCCCGCCGGAAGAGCTCGCATACCTGGAGCGCGCGGCGCCGCAGGACCTGCGCGTCCTGCGCGAGCAGGCGATCGATGCGCTGTTCGAGCGTGACCATGACCGCCTGCGCAAGCTGGCCCTGGCGAGCCGGGTCCTTCCCTCGGCGATCGGTGCGAAGATCGCCCGCTGGGCCCTGGGGCCCCTGCTCAGCGCCCGCGTCACCGGCCTCCTCGATCCTGGGAAGGCCGTCGATCTCGCCAAGCGCCTGCCGGCCACGTTTCTCGCCGACATCGCCATCGAACTCGATCCCCGGCGCGCCCGCGAGGTGATCGAGCGGATGCCCGCCGCGCAGGTGGCCGACATCGCCAGCGAGCTCGCGCAGCGCGACGAGCAAGTGACGATGGGGCGCTTCGTCGGCTATCTCGACGATGAGGCGATCGGCGCGGCGATCGAGCAACTCGACGATGGAAGCCTGCTCCGGGTCGCGTTCGTGTTGGAGGACAAGGACCGGCTCGACCACATCCTCGGCATGATTCCCGAGCCGCGCATGGCGGGCATCCTGAACACCGCCGATCGGGATCGACTGTGGCCGGAGGCGCTCGACCTGCTCGATCACATGAGCGATGAGCGCAAAGGCGCGCTGGCCGAGATCGCGGCCGGGGAGGGCCTGCTCGAAAGCCTCGCCGAGACGGCGTACGCCGAGAGTCTCTGGGATGTGGTGCTGCCGGTCATTCCGCTGATGAGCGAAGCCAGCAGGGTCATTCTCGCGCAGCTGCCGATCGTGGAGAACACCGCCGCGCTCGCGTCGATCCTCGAAGCCGCGGGCGAGTACGACCTGTGGGCGGCACTGCTGCCGCTGGTCGAGCATATTTCCGCGGGCCCTCGCGATCAGGTGGCAGCGCTCGGCGCGACGCTCCCCCAGCCCGTGCTCGAGCACATCGTCGACCTCGTCAACAGCGGCGATCTCTGGTCCATGTTCGTGCCCCTCGCCGCCGATCACATGGACGCCGTCGGCCGGGAGCGCGTCGCTCAGATCATCGCCGGCGTCAACGCCGCCGTGATCAACGGAATGGCCGATGCTGTCGACCGCGACCGGCTGTGGCCAGAGCTTCTGAGAATCGCCGAGAAGATGCACGACGACCAGCTCGAGCGGATCGCCGACCGCCTTCTACGCGCCGGTCTCGAGAACCGGCTGCCGTCCCTGATCGCCGCCGCGGAGGAGACCGGGCTGTGGGCGCAGGGACTGCGCATCCTCAGCGGGCTGTCACCCGCGCTGCAGCAGCGGCTGGTTCCTGTCGCCTCGACACTCAGCTCGCACGATCGCGACCTGGTGGGGGAGAAGGCGCGAGAGCTCGGTCTGATCGACGCGCTCGGCCCGCTCAGCTCGGTGCTCGCGGGTAGATCGTGACCGTGAGAATCGTCCGGTAGAGCGCCGGGTCAGTCGGACCCGGCGTGTACGTGAGGAGGGGATTCGTGCCCAGCGGGATCGCCGCGCTGCCCGTCGAGGGCAGCGGCTTCGCCGTCCGGTAGCCCGAGAACACCATCGTCAGGCTGCCGTTCCCGTTCTGCACCACGGTCGGGTCGTAGACGCGGCCCTCGTAGTAGCCGGAGACGGCCAGCGGGCTGTCGATCCCGTTCGCCAGGTTGGCCTCCTGCTCCGCGGATGCCAAGAACGTGGGATCGTTCTTCAGTAGCGGCACCGGGGGGGTCCAGTTGAGGCCGTTGGTGGAGGTCGAGTAGAACACCTGCTCGAAGGAGTCGCTGTCGCCGTCCTGGCAGTCGGCGCCGGACATGAACATCGTCTGCTCGCCGCGGCTACCGCCGCGCGTGGGGACGATCGTCCCGCGCGAACCGACGAACCGCAGCTGGTCGGTTCCGGCCGTGCTCCCCACCGGCGTGCCGTCACCGGAGTTGCCCTGGTATGTGGGGCTCGAGATGCCGTTGACGATCCCGAGGTCGTGGAAGTTGATCCCGTCGGTCGTGTAGGCGGCGCGGATCACCGTGTAGTCCTGGTTGTTCTTGAACAGGGACGCGGGTTTGGTGCTCCCCTCGCCCGTTTCCTGAAGCACGCTGCCGGACGCGTTGCACGCGCCCGGCGCTCCGACCGTGTAACCGCCCTGGGCCGTGACGCTCGTGGTGCCGGCCGGGAGGTCGGGCGCGGTGCAGCCGAGCAGCTCGGGCGTGCCGCCTGGACCTGCGTCCGCTGATTGACCGGTACAGCTCACCGAGACGATGCCCGACTGCGGCGCCGCGGACGGGGTGGCCGCGTCGTAGCCGAGCTGGATACCCGACACCTCGTTGGTCGCGCTGGGTGCCACGCCGCCGGTCAGGCTGGCCTCCTCCTGTGCACCGCTGCCTGTGTAGCCGAGCGAGGTCACCGGCAGGTCCACCGGAGTCGAGCCGAGGATGAAGACGGTGCTCTTGCCCGCGTTCACCGTTGCGGGCGAGTAGTAATTGACGATCTTCTCGCCATAGACGATCACCTTCGAGTTGGCCGGCGCGCCGGGGACGTCGCGGGCCGGGAAGGTCCCGATGATCCCGTCCGGAGCCTGTAGGCCGGGGCCGGACTGGCTGCCCTCGGTAGCGGGATCGGTCACGCCGGCGGTGTCGGGTACCTCGGGGAACGCGGCGATGTTGTCGCCCTGAGTGACGGTCACCGTCTGGGTTCCCGTCGCTCCGTAAGCGTTGACCGTGAGGCAGCCGGTCAGCTCAGCGCCGGCATTGCCGTTGATCACCGTCCCGCTGTCGTCGCCACCGGCGCAGTGGATGGTGATGTTCGGGGTCTTGTCGCTGACCGCCGTGTTCGAGCCGATGTCGACGACCTCGCCGCCGGGGGCGCCCGTCAGGTTGCTGAACGGGGCGATGCTGGATACGCCGATGGTGACCCCTCCCGAGGGGTTGGTCTGGTAGTTGGGCACGGCGATCGTCTGGCCCGGTTCGCCGGTGCCGATCTCGGCCGTCGCCGGGCCCGCGGGCTGAACCTCGTCGTCGTACCCAAGCGTGCCCTGAATCGGGTTCGGCGGGTTGGGTCCGGCATCGACCGGCTCGGTCGCCGGCAGCGACGCGATCGGGTCACCGAGGCGGTCCTTGCGCGTCGGCGCGAAGTCGAGCTTGTGGACGAGCAAGCCCTGGCCCAGGGTGTCGCCGCTGACCCGGTTGAGCGTGTAGAGGTAGTAGGTCCCGTGGATCTTGAGGACGAACGCATGGCCCTCGCCGTTGTCGTTCTGGATCAGGTCACCGCACACGTTGGCGTTCAGCTCGAGCTTCTGATCGACGAAGTGCCAGGACTTGCCGTTGTCGAACGAATCGGCGACCACCAGCGACTCATCCGTGTCCTTGGGGCGGTAGTCGAAGAACCCGGTCAGCACGCGGGGATCGTTGGGGTTGCGCATCACGAAGGGGAAGTAGTACGGCGACATCGGCAGCAATGCCCCGGCAGGTTCGCGCGAGATGGCGCCCGTCTCGGGGTTGGGGCCGCCGCTCGTGCAGTAGCCGGAGAGCGGACCAGGCGTGCCGGCGAAGCCGGTGTCATAGGGCGCGGGGTTGTCGGTCGCTCCCGCGACGTCCGTGCCCGAGCCCGGGTACACGGAGAGGTTGGGGTAGCTCGTCATCGTCGCCGCGTCGGAGAACAGGGGGCTCCCGCCGAAGGAGAACGTGGGCAGCGATTGGTCGTAGGGAGGACCGACGGTCGGGTCGCCCTGCGACAGCGTCCACGGAGCCGGGTTCGCCGCGGTGCCGGTCACGGTATCGAGGACGGGGGTCCCGGCGACGTACGCGGGGGCGGTGCTCGCGAGCGCGCCCGCCGTGCCGAACGAGGTCGGGACCGCCAGGGCGGCGGCGACTGCGGCGAGGGCGAGGAATCGGTACATGGGGTGCGTGCCTCCGGGGTTGGCGGACTCGAGGTGGCGGGCGCGGGGCGGTGGCGGACTCCGTACCGGGCGCTGCCTGACCCGCGGCGCGCACAATCTAGGAGCGTCCGTGCTCGCGGATGTGATCAGGCTGTGATCCGGGGTGCCGCGAGCGTGAACCGCGCGACGATCCCTATCGTATGTAGTGCAATGAGCGTCTTCTCGACTTTGCGCATGTACCTGCGCCGCACCCCCAAGCTGGCCCAACCGACGGACATCTACGCCCATCGCGTCAAGCTCCTCGACGGCGGCGAGCTCGACCTCGAGAGCCTGCGCGGACGGCCGACGCTGATCGTCAACACCGCCAGCAAGTGCGGCTTCACCCCGCAGTACGGCGGTTTGCAGGCTTTGCACGAGCGCTACGGCGATCGCGGCCTCCAGATCCTCGGCTCGCCCTCCGCCGACTTCGCCGGGCAGGAGTTCGACGACGCCGAGGAGATCGGCGCGTTCTGCCAGAAGAACTACGGCGTCGACTTCCCCCTCACCGAGCGGATGTCGGTACGGGCGGACCCTGATCCCTTGTGGCGCGATCTCGCCGGCCAGCCGGGGTCGAAGCCGCCGGTGTGGAACTTCACCAAGTACCTGATCGGTCCCGACGGGCATCTGATCGCCCGCTGGTCGACCAAGGTCGCCCCGGACGATCCGCAGATCATCGCGGCGCTCGAGGCCGCGCTTCCCAGCTCGTAGCGAGTTCGCCAGGGGTGGCCGGGCAGCGCTCGCCGGGCGTGGGCGAGTAGCGCTCGCCAGGGGTGGACGGGAGGCGCTCGCCGGGCGTGGGCGATACTGCCCCGTCGTGGGAGTCAGAGGAGCCGCAGCAGATCGTTTGGATCGACTCCGCGCCGCCGTTACGAAGGCGGGCGGGTGGATCGAGTCGTTTCGGGGATGGCTGGGGGTGGTCGGGCTCGGTCTGCGGCACCTACCCCGAACGGTGTTCCTGAGGGTGTTCACGCGTCTGGTCACCGCCCCCGCGCGACGGTCGCTGAAGGACCGTGGCTGGTTGGTCCTGTGGGACCGCGTGGCGGCCAACGGGAGAGTCCGGATCTCGTTCGGGCTGGCCGAGGACACCTACCTCTCGACCGCGCACTTCGACCTCGCGGGCGCTCAGAGCCACGCCGTGCTCAGGGGGCTGCACGAGTTGATGGTGCAGGAGGCGATGCGGCGAACGCTCGCCGCCGGCTCGATCTTCTACGACGTCGGCGCGAACATCGGCTTCATCTCGCTCGTGGGCGCGCGGCTGGTCGGACCGACTGGGCGGGTCATCAGCATCGAGCCCGAGCCTGACAATGTCGCGGCGATCAGGGCGCACGCCGCCCTCAACGAGATCGACACCATCACCGTGATCGCGGCGGCCGCCGCCGCCGAGACCGGGCCCGCCGACGTCATCGGCGTGCGTGACACGCTGTGGACGCGGCTCGCCGAGGTGGGCGAGCATCCGCTGGAGCGCGAGCGTCTCACGGTTCCGGGCGTGCGCCTCGACGATCTCGTCTACGAGCAGGGGCTCGACCCGCCGGACGTGGTCAAGATCGATGTCGAGGGGGGCGAGCTTCAGGTGCTCGCGGGGATGACCCGCCTGCTACGCGAGCGGCGCCCGGTGATCATCGCCGAGATGCACGGCAAGAACGTCGCGTTCTGCGAGCTGATGCGAGCAGCCGGCTACACGATCGTCAACCTCGACGGGCCGGAGCCGCCCGAGCGCGCGGGAGACAATGCCCATCTGCTGGCCCAGCCCCTGGAGCCGGCGGGTTAGCGGCTCCGATAGGCGCGTGCTCCGCGGGCGACGGTCTGACCTCTGGCCGACCTTCCGGTCGGCCGCTAGCCCAGCTCGACCAGCCGCTCGGTCAGCCGACCATGCCGGCGGCCAGTGTCCGGGGTGCGGGCGGCGCGGGCGAGGACGTCCCGGGTGCCGACGATCACGGTCGCGAGCTTCGCGCGGGTGATCGCGGTGTAGAGCATCTCGCGGCGCAGGAAGAAGGCGCCCGCCGCCTGGTGGGCGACGATGATCGCGACCGGGAGCTCGATCCCCTGTCCGCGGTGAACCGAGCACGCGTAGGCGAGCTTCAGCCGCTCGGCGTCCTCCGGCGGCAGCCGGAAGATAGCCTCCTCGGCGGCGAGCACGAGCGCGGCCTCCTCGTCGTCCTGCGCATCCGCGGCGGTCACCTCGTCGATCAGCCTCAGCAGTGTCCCGTTCATCAGGCCGAGGTCGTGGAGGTTGCGTCCGGTGAGCATCAGCTTGTCGCCGAGCCTTAGGCGACCGCCGCGGACCGGGGCGCCGTCCGGGTTCAGCGCGTCGCGCAGCGCCTCGTTGAGGCGATCGATCCCAAGCTCCCCCCGGTACACCGGCGCGAACACCTGGATGTCCCTGATCGGATCGATCCCGTAGTGCGCGGGTAGCCGCGAGGCGACGAGGTCGACGATCTCCGCGCGTGCCGCGGCCGGGTCGGCGCGCTCGACCAGGAACAGGTCGCGGCGCATGTCTCCGCTCGGGGCGAAGTCGGGAGCCTCGCCACGTTTGATCGCGTGCGCCCCCTGAACGATCATGCTCCCCGCGGCCTGGCGGAAGATGTGCGTGAGTCGCGCCGTTGGGACGAGCCCTGAGGCCACCAGCTCGGCGAACGGCTTACCTGCGCCCACGGGTGCCAGCTGGTCGGCGTCGCCCACCAGCACAACGTTCGTGTCTCGCCCCACGGCCCGGAGCAAGGTAAGCAGCAGCTCGAGGTTCGCCATCGAGGTCTCGTCCACGATCAGCAGATCGCAGCGGACCGGGTCGTCCTCATCGTGCGTCGGTCCCTCACCGGGAATCCATCCGAGCGCGGAGTGCACGGTGGAGGCGCGCATCCCCGTCGCCTCGGTCATCCGCACCGCCGCCCGTCCGGTCGGAGCGACGAGCAGGACTCGCGCGTTCCGGCCGACGGCGAGCGCGCCGATCGTGCGGATGCTCGCGGTCTTACCGGTACCCGGACCGCCGGTGATGAGCGACAGGCGCTCGGTGAACGCGGCCCGGACGCCGGCCCATTGCTCGTCTGACAATGCTGAATCCGCGGAAGCGGATTCAGTTGGGAGTTCGGTCGCGGGTTCCGGCTCTTGTGATGATTTTAGCCCCGAACTCCCGGCGGAACCGGGTGGTTGCGTTGTCGCCGGGGGCTCGCGCAGCCGGCGCGACGGGGGGCTGTCGAGCAGGGCGCGGATGAGCTCGGCCAGCTCCGCCTCGAGCCGCGCCGTCTCGGCTCGGTAGATCCACTCGCCGGCGCGCTCGAGATCGCCGCGGGCCACCAGCTCGTCGACGAACTCCGCGCTCGGGGCCTCCGTCCCCAGCAGCTCGCCGCATGTGGCGAGCAGCGTCCGCAGCGGCATGCAGGTGCTGCCGCTGCGCTCGGCCTCCGCGAGCACGTGGAGGATTCCCGCCCGCGTTCGCTCGGCGCTCTCACGGGGGATGCCCGCTCCCTGGGCGATCCGATCGGCGACGTGGAAGCCCACGCCGAACACGCTCGTCAGCTCGTACGGCCGTTCGCGCACAACCCGGTGGGCGGCGTCGCCGAACTCGCGCTGGATACCGGTGACCAGGTAGGCGAGTCCGTGGGGGGCGAGTAACAGGTGCAGGCGCCTGGTCACGCGCAGAGCGTCCCACGACGCGGCCGCTTCGCGTGCCCGGCGTCCGGAGAGGCCGGCGCGCGCGAAGGCGCCCGCGGGATCGCGATCGATCGCCTCGAGCACGCCGGATTCACCGTAGCGGCCAAGCAGCCCGGCGGCGCGCTTGGGGCCGACGTGGCGAACCCGGACGAGATACGCGAGCAGGGCCTCCGCGTCGGACGGTGGCAGCGGGTCCGCCTGGGTGACCTTGACCTGGCGACCGAAGCGGGAATCGTCCTGCCAGGTTCCGACCACGTGGGCGCGCTCGCGCTCCTCCAGGTGATGCAACGGTCCGACAAGGACGATCGGATCCCCGGCATCGTCGGTGACCTCGACGACCGCCCAACCCGTGGCGTCATTGGCGTAGCGCGTGCGCCGGACCGTTACCTGCGCGTCGAAGTCCATCCACGCACGACGTTACCGCCCGGGTCTGCCGGCAGCCACCGTGTTGTGCACCGCGCGGTCCAGTCCCTCGTTGGCGATGAGCTGGTGCGAGGTGCGGATCAGGGGCCGGAGCGCGGCGAGCCCGAGCTTCGCGAACCGATCGCCGGCGGACACCCTGGTCTCGCTGACCAGTGCGCTCACCCCGGCGCCGACCGGCTCCACCCAGTTGGCGAATAGGACCCGCACCGTCCCCCGGGCCGACCAGCGGCGGAAGTCCTCCGGCTCGGCCAGGATGGGGTAATCGCGCCGCAGCGTCCAGATCCTGCCGACGATGCCCGCCAGGAGCGCGGTCTCGTCCTCACAGAGGACGTTGAACGGCGCGGCACGGAACATCTCGTCGTAGGCGAAGTCGGCCGGCAGGCCCGGGATGCGCAGGCGCACGAGCCTTCCGAGCCGCCGCGTCTCGGACATGCGGACGGCTCGTGCACCCGCCCACAGGACCGCCGGCTCAGCCTCCGCCTCGCGGCGGTGGGTGATCCGTATGGTCGGGCGATCAAGCCAGTAATCGAGGTCAGGTCTCACGGCGAGGAGTTGCGAAGATGTGGTCGCATGAGACGTTTCAACGTACTGACGGACGATCTCGATCACCAGTGTGACCGCGAGGGTTACCACTGGCGCGGCGCGCGCGGGGTGGGCGAACGGCTCGGAGGCGAGCGGATCGGCGCCAGCGTGTACGAGCTCGAGGCAGGCGAGCTGACGTTTCCGTACCACTTCCACCACGGAGTCGAGGAGTGGCTTTACGTGATCGCCGGGGAGCCGACCGTGCGAACGCCGGCCGGCCAGCGCACGCTCGAGCCGGGCGACCTGGTCTCCTTCCCGTCCGGAGAGGCAGGGGCACACAGCGTGCGCGGACCGGGGCGCGTGATGGTCGTCTCGGCCAACCAGGCGCCGTCGATCTCCGCCTATCCCGACTCCGGCAAGCTCGGCACGCGCCCCGGCGACGACCGAGACCGGCTGAACTTCCGGCGCGCGGATGCGGTCGACTACTGGGAGGGGGAATGACCGACCGGCCAACGGTGAACGCGTTCACAGT
>Ga0302314_10016617_pt1 | contig 12411 bp, 8 predicted proteins | sample III_Palsa_N2_3_FD_200533 | JGI IMG/M metagenome (GOLD analysis project Ga0302314, IMG submission 200533) | Peat permafrost microbial communities from Stordalen Mire near Abisko, Sweden - III_Palsa_N2_3 | ecosystem: Environmental > Terrestrial > Soil > Palsa > Peat permafrost | place: Sweden...
GCCGGGACTGCGGTGTTGGTGATGGATGACGAGACTTACAACCGGGCGAAACTCAAACTGGTGATGGACGCGTGCCTCAAGGCCGGCCTCACCAAGATTATCCTGCACCAAAGCACCGTTGTGATCGGCATCGACACGTACGGCGTGGTCTCGATCAACCGATGGCATGTGACCGATGCGAACGTGGAGCCGATGCTGGTTCAGGCCCACAATGCGAACGCGGAAATCTCGGTCCTGATCGACGCCGCCGCCGGCCAGTCAAGCCGGCGGGCGTTTGTCATGGATAGCTGCCGCAAGGCGGGGCTGACGAAATTCATCGTCCCGGGTCAATGAATGGCTACGCTCTCCGCGTGCCGGCCACCCGGCGAGCGCGGTGCGCGCTCCGCCGTTACTTGCCGGCGGCCGCCTTCACGAACAGGTCGTCCGCCTTCTGGGGCAGGGCGGTGTAGGTGAAGTCGTCGACCTCGAAGGCGCGGGCCTGCATGAGCGCGTTGACGGGCGCCTTGGGGTCGGAACTCGTGACCGCAGCCACGACCGGGCCGGCCGGGGTCACGTCATACTCGGGCTCAATCGGCTTGGTGTCCGGCTTGCCGTCCGCGGTCTTGGGGATCGGGGCAGCGTCCGCAACCGGAGGCTTCAGCTTCTTCACCTCGGGCTTGCGGCCCAGGGCCACGGTGATCGTCTGGCCGCCGAAGGTTGTGAGGGTGTAGGTGAGGTCGTGCTTCGCCGCCTCGGCGACCAGTGGATCGGCCTTCGCGACCGTGTCGGAGAACCGCAGCCCGGTCAGGGAATTGACGAGGGTGGTCACCTTGTCGGAGTCGAGCTTCTCGCCCGCCGGCGCGGTCGCCGTCCAGGGCTGCCCGGCCTTGGGCCGCGAGGCGGTGACCGGTCCCGTCGGCAGCGGGATCTCGACCTTCGCGATCTCATCGGCCTTGGCGATCGGCAGGGCCGCGTCCGCCCAGCCCTTGGCATCGGTGTCCAGCCAGACATGCAGGCCGGAGAAGTAGGCCTTGGGCTCGTCGCCGAAGCGGATGAAGCGCCCGTTGCCGGAGTCCGGGGCCTTGCCCATCGTCACCTGCCAGAGCGCCTTGCCGGCCGCGTCCTTCAGCTCGATCGAGGAGTCCTTGAACTCCAGGTGGCTCAGGCGCTCCGGGCTGGACGTGACGAAGCGGTCCACCTTGGACTCGTTCAGGTCCTGGACCAGCTGGGAGACCTTGGAGAAGTCCGCCGGCAGCTGGTAGTAGCTCACCACCCGCCAGGTGCCGTCCGCGCCCTTGGCGAGCTCGACCTTCTTGCCTTGGTCGGCGACCACGAGCCCGGCCGCCTGGTTCACGACGTCGGCGGGAAGCACCGCCTGGCCGACCCGCGGATCGGTGGGGGCCGCCATCTCCGGGCGGCTCTTCCAGAAGACGAGGAGCGAGAAGGCGGCGAGGAAGGCGACGGCAATGACCAGCGTGCGGAGTTTCATCGCGGGACGAAGGGCTTAGGCGTGGGTCCGCCGGGCGCGCCAGTACCAGAGGCCGAAGGCGCAGATGAAGACCGGGACGGCGAGCAGGTTCAGGAGCAGGAGGCGGGTCTCCAGCGCGTCAATGCCCTCGCGGAGCGAACGCCGGATCTGGCGCCGCTCCCCCCGCAGGGCCGACGCCTGCTTCTGGAAGTCCTCGATGGCGCGGGTCGCCTCGGGGGAGGCGAGGAGCTTGCCGTCGCCCTTCTTCCCCTGGAGCTCGGAGAGCTTGCCCTGGACCTCGGTCAGCCGGCCCTCGAGCACGGTCAGCTTCTCCTTGTACTTCTCGGTCGCGTTGGCCTCCATCTGCTTCACGACGGTGAAGGGTCGCACGGAGTCGCCCTTGCCGCGGATCGAGATCAGGTCCCGGGAGCCGGACAGGAAGTCGAGGGAGTTGGCCGCGAAGGAGAGGTTGTCGTTGTAGGGCTCGGCGGCGGCCTGCCCCATGAAGTTGAACTTCCGGACGCTGTAGTCGTCAAAGAGCCAGTCGGTGTCGGCCACGATGATGAGGAGCGACGAGGTCTTGGACTCCTTGAGCTGCGGCGCGGTCGCCGGCGCCTTCTTGTCCGCGGGCGCCGGCGGGGTCGCGGGGGCGTCCGTGGGCGCGCCATTCGGGAAGGCCGTCTTGAACTTGCCGGAGACGATCGCCGCGATCGTGCGGACGCCGGTCGGCTTCACCTGGGCCGCGATCTCCTCGGGCTGCGACATCTGCAGCATCGCCGCCGGGACGTCGCCGGCGCGGTTGGAGGTCTGGATGAGGGGGGTGAAGGTGAGGTCGGTGCCGGGCCTCAGCGCCACGCTGCCGGACTCGACGAAAAGCGCCGTCTGCAGCTGGGCGGTCGGGAGCGCTTTGGCATTGAAGCTGTCCTGCGGCAGGCTGATCCAGATGGGGTAGCGCAGGCGCGACTGGTCGGGGAGCTCCACCTCCTCGGCGTTGGCCAGGTCGCCGACCACCTTCTGGGGGTCATAGGCGATGCCCCACGGTCCGAGGAGCAGGGGCAGGTCGCTGGCGACATTGGGCTGCGGGCCGCCGAACATCGCCGACTGGCCGGCCTGGCGCTTGAAGTAGAGCGAGGACGGGTCGACCGCGATGAAGAGCGGCTTGCCCGCGAGCAGGAACTGGTCGATCGCGTACTGCAGCTTGGGCGAGAGGTTCTCGGGATGGACGATCGCGAGCACGTCCAGGTTGGCGGGCAACTCCGTGGCCCCGGGCTCGATCGGCACGATCGAGTAGGTCTCGCCCCATTCCTGGGCGACGAACTGCCCCTCGGTGCCGGGCTGGCCCATCATGGGCATCCCGGGCGAGCCCTGGAGGGGGAGGCTCGAGATGAGCCCCAGCCTCTTCTTGTCCACCACCCCGACGCCGTAGATGAGCTCCGAGACGTCGTACTCCAGGAACTGCTCGCGCTGGGGGGTGAGCGCCGGGATGGTCTTCTGCTGGTCGGCCTGGGTGGCGACGAGGCCGAAGTAGAACTGGCTCCCGTTCGGGATCGTCTGGGCCTCGATCCCGGCGGCGGTGGCCTTCTCCTCCTCCGGGGTGTCCGGCTCGGGGTTGATGACGTTGAGCGTGATCTTCCCGTTGGACGCCCGGGCGTACTGGCGGAGCATCTCCCGCACCCGCTCGGCGTAGTTCTTGTACTCGATGAACTGGCCCGCGGTGTCGCGCGAGAAGTAGAGGTCGAGCGTCGTCGGCTCGGTGATCTTGCCCAGCAGCGCCTTGGTCCCGGGCGAGAGGGTGTAGATCTTCTCGGCCGTGGCATCGAAGCGCGCGGGCAGCGAGGAGGCGAGGTAGTTGGCGAGCACGAGGCCCACCAGGAGGAGGAGGGCGGCGACGATCTTCTTTCCGGCGGTCATGGCAGGTCCGGGTCAGCGCTCGAGCGCGACCACGTTCAGGAAAAGGGTGAAGCCCATGAGGGAGAGGAAGAACACGACGTCCTTCGCGTCCACGATGCCGCGCACCATGGGGTTGAAGTGGGTCATGAAGCTGAAGTTCGAGATCGCCGCGGCGGCGCCCACGGGCAGGAAGCCCTCGAGGAAGCTGGTGAAGCCGCTGTAGCCGAGGAAGACGAGGACGGCGCAGACGAGCAGGCTGACGACAAAGCTGATGACCTGGTTCTTGGTCAGGGCGGAGGTCAGGGTGCAGACCCCGAGGTAGCCGCCGGCCATCAGGATGGCCCCGAGGTAGGTGGTGGCGACGACGCCCCAGTCGGGATGGCCCAGGTAGCCGATCGTCATCGCCATGGGGAAGGAGAGGATGACCGCCAGGCTGAGGAAGGCCCAGCCGGCCAGGAACTTGCCGATCACGGCCTCGAGCGTCGTCACCGGCAGGGTGAAGAGGAGCTCGGCCGTGCCGGAGCGCTTCTCCTCCGACCAGAGCCGCATGCCGACCGCGGGCACGAGGACCAGGTAGAGCCACGGGAAGAACCCGAAATAGGTGTCCAGGCTCGCGACCCCCGCCTGGAAGAAGCCGCCGAAGCGCGAGAAGGTGAGGGCGACCGAGAACAGCAGGAACGCGATCAGGAAGACGTAGGCGACCGGGGTCCGGAAATAACCGGCGAACTCCCGCTTGAAGATGGGTTTGACCTGTTTCATGTGTCGCTCCGGGTCAGGAGCTGGAAGATCTCGTCCATCCGCTTGCCCGGATGGCGGGCGAGGAACGCGGCCGGGGTCTCGTCGGCCACCAGCTTGCCCTGCGAGATCACGATGATGCGGGTGCAGATGGCCTCGACCTCCTCCAGGATGTGGGTCGAGAGGATGACGGCCTTCTCGACCGCCATGCTCTTGATCAGGAGCCGGACCTCGTTCTTCTGGTTGGGGTCCAGGCCGTCGGTCGGCTCGTCCAGGATGAGGACGGCCGGGTCGTGGAGCAGCGCCTGGGCGAAGCCCACGCGCTGCTTGTAGCCCTTGGAGAGGGTCTCGATCGACTGGTGCCGGACCGAGGCCAGGTGGGTGAGCGTGACCGCCCGGTCGACCTGCGCCCGGCGGACTTTCGGGTCGCCGAAGCCCCGGACTTCGGCGATGAACCCCAGGAACTCGCCAACCGTCATCTCGGGGTAGGCCGGGGCGTTCTCGGGCAGGTAGCCCAGCTTCCGCTTCACGGCCACCGGGTCGGTCCTGACGTCGATCCCGTCCACCAGCGCCGTGCCGGAATCGGGCCGGAGATAGCCCGTTATCATCTTCATGGTCGTCGACTTGCCCGCCCCGTTGGGTCCGAGGAAGCCGAGGATTTCACCGCGTTTCACGTGGAAGCTAACGCCATCCACCGCGCGCTTGGAGCCGTAGGTTTTAACGAGACTTCTGACGTCGATCATGGAGCGGGGTTGAATGGGAACCCGGGAGGCCGGGAACCCTGAGAAAGGACATATAGCCCTTGGTTCCCCCGGCCTTTCAAGACGAAATTTTCTTGGCCGGCCTAAACCTGCTTGGTTTTCCAGCCTCCCCGCTTGAAGAGCACCCCGCCCGAGAGGGCCAGGCCGGCGAAGGACACCGGCACCGCGATGTAGACCCCGAGGGGCCCGAGCCCGAGGCCCCGCGACAGGGTCCAGGCGAGCGGCACCTGCATCAGCCACTGGAAGTAGAAGTTGAGCCGGGTGGGGGTCCAGGTGTCGCCCGCGCCGTTGAAGGCCGCCTGGTAGCACATCCCGCAGGCGAACAGCGGAAAGCCGAGGCTCACGATCCGGAGCGCCGTGACCCCGTTCGAATACACCACGGGGTCGGCGGTGAAGATCCGGATGATCCCGGGCGCCCCGACGAGGAAGATGAGCCCGATGCTCCCGAGGAAGACCAGGTTCGAGCGCACCGCGATCCGGACCGACTCCTCCGCGCGGGCCGGCTCCCGGGCGCCCAGGTTCTGCCCCACCAGGGTGGCGGCGGCGTTCGACAGGCCCCACGCTGGCATGAGGGCCGAGACCACGATCCGGGCCGAGATGGTGTAGCCGGCCAGGGTCGAGCTCCCGAACAGGGCCAGGATCTTGAAGAGCCCCAGCCAGCTGGTCATGCTGATCATGAACTGGGCCATGCCGTTGCCGGCGAGGCGGAGCAGGCTCCGCATGACCGCCAGGTCCGGTCGCAGGTTGCGCAGGCGGACCGTGATCCGGCTCCGGCCCCCGGCCAGGTGCCAGAGCTGGTAGACGATGCCGGTCCCGCGGCCGAGGTTGGTGGCGACGGCGGCGCCGGCGATCCCCAAGCGCGGGAACGGCCCGAGCCCGAAGATGAAGCAGGGGGCGAGGGCGATGTTGAGCCCGTTGGCCAGCCAGAGCGTCCGCATCGAGAAGACCGGGTCGCCGGCCCCCCGAAAGATCGAGTTGATGAGGAAGATGAGGAAGACCGTGATGTTTCCCCCCAGCATGATGCGGGTGAAGATCCCGCACTGCGCGATCACCGCCGGCTCGGCGCCCAAGGCCGCCAGGAGCCCGGAGGAACAGCTGCCCATGCCGAGGCCGATCAGCGCCGCGATCACGGTGCCGAGGACGATCGTCTGGCCGGCCGCCTCCGAGGCGGCGGTCGGGTCCCTTTCGCCGATCCGGCGGGCGACCACGGCAGCGGAGGCGATCGACAGGCCGATGGCGATCGCGTAGATGAGCGTCATCAGGGACTCGGTCAGGCCGACGGCGGCGACCGCCTCCTTGCCGAGGTGCGAGACCCAGAAGACGTCCGCGATCGCAAAGAGCGACTCCATCAGCATCTCCATCACCATCGGCACCGCGAGCAGGATCACGGCGCGCTGCAGCGGCGCCGTGGTGTAGTCATGGTGCGCGCCCTTGAACGCCTGCAGGATGCTCCGCCCCACCGACGGGACCGGGGCGGCAGGCGCGGGGATGGGCGTGGATTCGGCCGGGTGCAAGCGGCGCCTACAATCCCGATGCGCCGGGTGAGTTCAAGGCGGATGCGCCCGCCGCGCGGCCCAGCCTAGAGGGCCGGCGCGGGCTCCACGACGGTCAGGCCGTCGCGCTCCCGCTCGGTCTTCAGGCGGAGCTGCCCGCAGGCCGCGTTGATGTCGTGGCCCTTCTCGCGGCGGAGCGTCACGGAGACGCCCGCCCGGTCCAGGACGTCGGCGAAGGCCAGCTGGCGGGTCACCTCCGGCCGCTTCCACGGGAGCCCCTCGACCGTGTTGTACGGGATCAGGTTCACGTGGGCGTGGAGGTCGAGGGCGATGTCGCGGAGCCGGCGGGCCTGGTCCAGCGAGTCGTTCACGTCCGCGATCAGGATGAACTCGAGGGTCACCATCCGGCCGTGCCGTTCCGTGAAGGTCTTCACCGCCGGCAGCAGCTTGGCGAGCGGGTAGGCCCGGTTGACCGGCATGATCTGGGTCCGGACCTCGTCGGTCGCGCCGTGGAGCGAGATGGCGAGCCGGAAGCCCAGCGGCTCGTCGGCCAGGCGGATGATCTTCGGGACGAGGCCGCTGGTCGACACCGTGATCCGCCGCGCCCCGAAGCCCAGGCCCCAGTCGGCGTTCACGATCGTGAGCGCCCGGATGAGGGCGTCGTAGTTGGCCAGCGGCTCGCCCATGCCCATGACCACGATGTTGTCGAAGGAGGCCAGCTCGCTCCGGGCCCGCGGGGTCCGCTCGTCCTCGGCATAGCAGACCTGGAGGAGCTGCGCCACGATCTCGCCGGCCGAGAGGTCGCGTTTCAGGCCCGCAAGCCCGCTGGCGCAGAAGACGCAGCCCATGGCGCATCCGACCTGGGTCGAGATGCAGATGGTCTTGCGCGAGTGGTCGATCCCGACGCCGTCCTGCGGCACCCGGATGATGACGGTCTCGATCAGCGCGCGGTCCTCGAGCTCGAGGAGCAGCTTGTCGGTCACGTCGGCCGAGTGCCGGTTGAGGACGAGGGTCGCCGGCATGAACGCGTAGCTCGCGCCGAGCCAGGCGCGGAGCGCCTTCGGCAGGTTGGTCATGTCGTCCCAGCCGCGCGCCCGCTTCTTGTAGACCCAGTCGAGCACCTGGCGGGCGCGGAAGGGCTTCTCGCCGCGGGCGGCGAGCGCGGCGGCGAGGCTCTCCAGGGTCTCCCCGGTCAGCGGCGGCTTGGCGGGGCTAAACTTCATCCGCCGGGCGGAGCGCGCGGTTCAGCGCGCTCACGATCGCCTTGATCGACGCCAGCTCGATGTTGGTGTCGATGCCCGCGCCGTAGAAGGCGGCGCCCTTTTCCAGCTTGATCTGGATGTAGGAGACCGCCTTGGCCTCGGCGCCGGCGCCGAGCGAGTGCTCGGCGTAGGAGACGACGTCAAAGCGGGGCAGGGGAAGGGCGCCGAGCGCGCGCACGAAGGCGTCGATCGGACCGTTGCCGGACCCGGCGAGGGCGTGGGCCTGGCCGTCGAAGCGGACGCGGGCCTCGCACTGCACGGTCGAGTCGCGCTCGGTGGTCTTGAAGTGATCGAGCGCCATCGGCGCCGTCCGCTCCAGGTATTCCTTCTGGAACGCCGCCCGGATGTCCTCGGACGAGAGCTCGGTGCCGCGGGCGTCGGCCAGGTTGTTCACGATCCGGCCGATCTCCTTGTGCATGAGCTTCGGCAGCTGGAACCCGAATTCCTGGTCGAGCACATAGGCGACGCCGCCCTTGCCGGACTGGGAGTTGATCCGGATGATCGCGCGGTAGCTGCGGCCGATGTCGGCCGGGTCAATCGGGATATAGAGGACGTCCCAGGGCCGTCCGGGCTTCTGGTGCGGCATGGACTTCTTGATCGCGTCCTGGTGCGAGCCGCTGAAGGCGGTGAAGACCAGCTCGCCCGCATAGGGGTGGCGCGGCGGGACCTCCAGGCGCGTGCAGCGCTCGTAGACGTCGCGGATGGCGTTCAGGTCGCCGAAGTCGAGCCCGCTCCGGATGCCGTGGGTGTAGAGGTTCAGCGCCACCGTGACGATGTCGAGGTTGCCGGTCCGCTCGCCGTTGCCGAAGAGCGTGCCCTCGACCCGGTCGGCCCCGGCGAGGAGCGCGAGCTCGGTCGCGGCCACCCCGGTGCCGCGGTCGTTGTGGGTGTGGAGCGAGACGATCGTGGCGGCCCGGCGGGAGAGGTGCGTGCACATCCACTCGATCTGGTCGGCGTGGATGTTGGGCGTCGCATACTCCACCGTGGCGGGCAGGTTCAGGATGATCTTGTCGTCGGGGGTCGGGCCCCAGGCGTCGGAAACCGCCTCGCAGATCGCGAGCGCGAACTCGAGTTCGGTGCTGGTGAAGCTCTCCGGGGAGTACTCCAGGCGCAGGCGGGTGCCGGCCGCCACCAGCGGCCGGCTGTCGCGCTTCAGCTGCTGGACCGCCCGGACCGGGATCTGGATGATCTCCTCCTGGGAAAGCCCGAAGACGTATTCCCGCTGCTTGGGGGAGGTGGAGTTGTAGAGGTGGAAGATGACGTTCTTCGCGCCCCGCACCGCCTCGAGCGAGCGGGTGATCAGGTCCTCGCGACACTGGCAGAGGATCTGGATCGCGACGTCGGCCGGGATCCGGCCCTCCTCGATCAGGCGCCGGGTGAAATCGAACTCGATCTGGGAGGCGGAGGGGAAGCCGACCTCGATTTCCTTGAAGCCGACGCGGACCAGCAGGTCGAAGAACTCGAGCTTTTCCTCGACGCTCATCGGCTGGGCGAGGGCCTGGTTGCCGTCGCGCAGGTCGACGCTGCACCAGATGGGGGCATGGGCGAGGGTCCGGCCCGGCCATTGCCGGTTCGGCAGGTTGACGGGGGGAAAGGGGACATACTTCGAGACAGGATCGGGCTGCATGGAACTGAAGGGGGTTGAGATTGGCTGACTTCTGACGGGAACACAATGCCGACCCCCGTGGGGGCCGCGGTTATCCGAACTTCCAGGCTGACGCACGACCCGCCGCTAGGCGGCGTCCTCTAAAGGTCGTGCGCGACAGTAAGTCGAAGGGCCTGGGTGGCGAATGCCATCTCGGCCGGGACCCTAAGGCGCCACCCGGTGGGGAGTCAAGGTCGACCCGGGACCGGGAACGTCGAATTCGTGGTCCGGCCCCTCGGGGGCGAGTGCCGTTCCATCCCCCACGGGCCTCGGCGGGGTTAGTCCGCACCGGCCGACCTTTGGCACGTGAGGTGCTTCCCGCAGGACGGAATTTCAACCAAAGAGTCCAAAATGACCATGCCTGCCGCTTCTCGCTCCCTACGCGTCGCGATCGGGTCGGCCGCCCTCCTGTTTGCATGCGCCGACCTTTGTGCCCAGAGCTCGACGGCAACGCCGACGCCCACGCCCACGCCCACGCCGACCGTGGTGCCCGTGACCACGGCTCCCGCGCCGGCCGCCCCCACGGACGGGACCGTGACGGAGCTGGAGAAATACACCGTCAGCGACGTTCCGATCACCGAGCAGATCCTGCCGACGGTCCGCCCGGTCGACAGCGTCCTGGGCGATGCCCAGGACGTGCTCGATATCCCGCGGTCCGTCTCGACGATCAACAAGGCGTGGATGGAGGACCGCCAGATCAAGAACGCGATGGACTTCGGCCAGTTCTCCCCCGGCGTCTATTCGCCCTCGCGCTACGGCGTCCCCACCACGCCGCTGATCCGCGGGGACAACGCCCAGATGTACTACGACGGCCAGCAGAGCCTCTACACGGGCAGCAGCATTTTCCCCAGCTTCAACGGCGTTGACGGCATGGACATCGTCAAGGGGCCGGGGTCCGCGGTCTTCGGCCCGCAAAGCCAGGCGCCGGGCGGATATGTCAACTATGACATGAAGGAGCCCCAGTTCGACGGGCCCCACACTGACATTTCGGCGACCCTCGGCTACTGGGCGAGCGGGCACTCCTATTCAAATCCGGAGTTCACGATCGACATGAGCACGCCCCTGACCAACAAGCTCGCGGTCCGGGTGAGCTACCTGAGCCGGTACGGCGAGGGTTATTACCGGGACGATCCGAACGCGACCCAGGACATCTATCTCGCGCTCGTCTACCGCTTCAGCTCGCGCCTGACGCTGAAGTGGTGGTCGCAGTTCTATGAGAGCCGCTTCAACGACGTCAGCGGGGCCAACCGCGTGACCCAGCAGTTCATCTGGCATGACACGTACATCGGGGGCCAAGTGTCCGCTCCCCCCGATGCCTACGCCGGGAACGTGGTTGACGGGTCCTATGGCCTGCTGATCCCCAGCACGGCCTATACCGTGAAGCTCCCCACCTATGACACGGGAATGCTCGCTCCGGGCGACATCTGCCGCACCGGTCGATTCCAGTCGCAGTTTACGGCCACCCTGCAGCTGACCAGCGACCAAAAGATCGTGGACAAGGCGTATTTCGAGGATGCCGACGACCGGGAATTCAACTCGTTCGGCTACGACGAATACATGCCGGTGCAGCAGTCGGTACAGAACCGGCTCGAGTACCACGGCCAGTTCGAAACCGGTGCCTTCACGAACCAGATTATCGCCGGTTTCGATTTCCGGTACAGCCGCCTGGTCGCCTATCAGGACTACTCGATCGAACCATACTTTTACTACGACATCTACAAGTCGGACAACCTCACGTTCCCGGGCTACGCGGCGGAGGGCAATACGTTTGGCGGCAATTACGGCATCCCGGGGGTCCCCGGCTACAGCACCGCGGTCTCCGGGGTGGCGGCGCTGCAGGACTCCTTCATCTACGATTCCGCCCCCTTCGTTCAGGATACGATGGGATTCGGAAAGTACTTCGCCGCGGTGGTCGGTCTGCGCGACGACATCGTCTCGGCGACGGACTTTAGCCCGGGCATGACCCAGGTCTTCAATTCCTACACCGGCCAGATCTACAGCCCGGCGCTGCCCGTGGCCCAAGGTACGTTCTTCGATACCTCGGGCTCCGGCACCGATCCCTCCTATTTCGGCAGCCTGATCTTCAAGCCTTCTGACACGGCGTCCTTTTACTTCACCTACAACCGGGTCGACGCCATCCTTGGGTCGGGCAATTTCGGGGGCGTCAACGTCTACTACTCCGGCCAGGCCTCCCCGAATGATCCGAGCTTCCACCAGGAACTCGAGACCGCCCTCAAGACGAAGAGCCTCCTCTATGAGTTCGGGTACAAGGAGAGTTTCCTCGCCAACACCCTTTACCTCTCCGGGGCCATCTACCAGCAGTCCAAGACCTCGCCGCAGTTGAGCGGGCCCGCTTACCTGGTCAAGGCCCAGGGCCTTGAGCTCGAGGCCGTCTACCAGCCGACGAAGGCCCTGAGCCTCAATGCGAATTTCACCTACCAAAACGTCACCGACATAGGCTCGAGCTTCTTCCAGCAGACCTACAGCTACCTCGATGGCTATCCCGTCGGGTTTATCGTCGACGGGCAGTCGGGCACCGGCAATGGCAGCCCCAACTTCAGCGCTGTTCCGCAGAACAATTATTCCTACTCGTATGCGCCGCCGGGGGGCCGGATGAGGGCGCCCGGCGAGCCCGAGGTCCTCGCCAACGCCTTCGTGCAATACCAGCTGAAGTCGGGCTTCGGCATCGGCATCGGCCCCCAGTACAAGGGATGGATGTACGCCGATGACGACGACAACCTCCATGTCCCGAGCCAGATCCTCTTGGACGGCTACCTCTTTTACCGCCAGCACACCTGGGACGTGCAGATCAACGTTCAGAACATCACCAACGCGCGGATCCTGGATCCGGTCGACGTCACCTTCGCGGGCAACGACGCGATTTACGTCCGGCAGCCGATCAACGCCTCGATCACGTTCCGGTACCACCTGTAGCCCCTCCCGGTGACACGCTGCGGAAGCGGCGGGGCCGCCGGCCTCCGGCACCGCCGGCTGCATGCCGGGATCGGCTCGCAAGTGGCAAACAACCTGCTCACCCCGAGATGAAAATGGCGCTGTGAGCGACCGGTTGCTGGCACGCGTCCTGTTTCCAATGAGGCGACCCACTTCACCCTTCCGCCGGCCTGGACGCGTCCCGCCGACGAATACTGCCCGGGATGGTATCCTCCTTCGGAAGGCC
>Ga0302314_10016618_pt1 | contig 12411 bp, 7 predicted proteins | sample III_Palsa_N2_3_FD_200533 | JGI IMG/M metagenome (GOLD analysis project Ga0302314, IMG submission 200533) | Peat permafrost microbial communities from Stordalen Mire near Abisko, Sweden - III_Palsa_N2_3 | ecosystem: Environmental > Terrestrial > Soil > Palsa > Peat permafrost | place: Sweden...
CCGCGCGCAAATGCGCCCCAGCACAAGCTGCCCCTTTTTTGCAGCCGCAGGTCGCCAAAATATCCAAGATCATGCGTCGCCATCGCTGATTGCTCCCGAATCAACTCCGGCAGCTACAGAATCACACGCGATTCCCAGCCTGCAAACGCTTTCTCAAGCCCAAAAATGTGTGCGCACGCTAGCCCGCGAGGGGGAAGGCTAACAAGTATTCGCGCTCTTTTTTTGACCTTCCCCCCTCTCGCGGGGGAAGGTGGACGCCTCGCAACTTTTGCGAGGCGGACGGATGGGGGGCCGCGCAAAGCCAATCCAAATCCCGCTCTAATCCGGCCATTGCGCGAGCCAGTCGGCGACGGCTTGCGGGGTCATCGCGCGCATATCCTCAAGCGCCTCGATGTGATCGCGGTCGACAAGCGTCCCGTCGGGATCGACGACAAGAATGCAGGGCACGGCCTCGGGCCGCTCTTTGATTCCGAATCGAGCGGGAATTTGCAGGTTCCGGTTGATCCGGCCCACATCGACGTCCACCACGACATAATGCTGCTCGACGAAAGGCTTCAGGTCCCGCAGCGCCATGACGCCTGCCAGGATCCGGCAATCGGCGCACCAATTGGCGCCCAGATTGATCAGCACGAGCTTGTGCTCCGCTCGGGCTCGCGCAAACGCGGCATCCACCGCCGCATCGGCGTCGCTGCTTTCGTCGAACGGACGATCGGGGACCCAGAGCTGATCGATGGAGGAGATGCTCGTGATGCGCGGCGGGGTCGCGGCCAAGGCAGGCATCGCGGCCAGGGTCGCCAGCGCTGTCGCGAGGATAAGGGATTTTCCGGGAATCATGTTCGATACGTCCGGTCTCACGCCGCTTTCAGGCCGCGGCCTTCCAGCAATGCGTCGATCCGCGGCTCGCGGCCGCGAAACAGCCGGTAGGCTTCCGCGAAATCGCGGGTCCCACCGACAGAGTATACGAATTCATAGAGCCTTTGTGCGGTGGTCGGGTCGAACGCGTCGCCCGTGTCCTTGAAGGCCTTGAAGCCGTCGGCGTCCAGCACTTCGGACCACAAATAGCCGTAATAGCCGGCCGAATAGCCGTCGCCGGCGAAGACGTGCTGGAAATGAGCGCTGCGGTGCCGCATCGCGATTTCGTCCGGCATGCCGATGCGCTCCAGCGACGCGCGCTCGAAATCCCGCGCGTCGATGTCGTCGGCCCTGTCCAGCGCGTGAAAATCGAGATCGACGAAGGCGGACGCCAGGAATTCGACGGTGTGGAATCCCTGGTTGAAATTGCGCGCCGCGACGAGCTTCTCCAGCAACGCCTTGGGCATCGGTTTGCCGGTTTCGGCATGGACGGCAAAGCGCTCGAGGATCGCGGGCTCTTCCAGCCAATGCTCGAAAATCTGCGACGGCAGCTCGACGAAATCGCGCGCGACATTGGTGCCGGAGAGACGGGGGAAACGGACATTCGACAACAGGCCGTGCAGCGCGTGACCGAATTCGTGAAACAGGGTGCGCGCTTCGTCGAAGCTCAACAGCGCGGGCTCTCCGGCCGCAGCCTTGGGGAAATTGCACACATTGACGATCAGGGGCGTGATATCGCCGTCGAGCCGCTCCTGGTCGCGGAACGAACTCATCCAGGCGCCGCCGCGTTTGGAGGGCCGCGCGAAATAATCGCCGTAGAAAAGGCCGACATGCGCGCCGTTGCGGGTGACCTCCCACACGCGCATATCGGGATGATAGACGGGCACGTCGCGGCGCTCCGCGAAATCGAGACCGAACAATCGGTGCGCGGTGTAAAACGCCGCTTCGATCATCTTCGGCAATTGCAGATAGGGCTTGATCTCGGCTTCGTCGAGATCGTAGCGGGCCTTGCGCAGCTTTTCGGCATAGAAACGCCAGTCCCAGGCCGCCAGCTTGAAATTGCCGCCTTCTTCGGCGACGAGCGCCTGCAGCGCGTCGCGCTCTTCCGCCGCACGCTTACGCGCCGGCACCCACACGTCATCCAAGAGTTTGCGGGCGGTTTCCGGCGTCTTCGCCATCGTATCGGCGAGCCGGAAATGGGCGAAGGTCGGATAGCCGAGCAATTTCGCGCGACGCACGCGCAGCTTCACGGTCTCTGCTATCAATGCGTTGTTGTCATGCACATTGCCGTTGTCGCCGCGCGCCGTCCACGCCTTGAACACTTTTTCGCGCAGATCGCGCCGCTCGGCGAATTGCAGGAACGGTTCCGCGCTGGAGCGCGACGTCGTGATCGCGAAGCCTTCGAGCCCGCGCTCGGCTGCCGTTTCGCGCGCGGCGGCGATTGCCGAATGAGGCAAGCCGGCGAGGTCGCTTTCTGAGAGTCGCAACACGAATTCCTGTTCGTCGGCGAGCACGTTCTGGCCGAACCGGACGCCGAGGCCTGCCAGTTCTTCGGTCAGCGCCGAAAGCTCGGCCTTATCGTCCCGGCCGAGATTTGCGCCGGCCCGCACGAAATCGAGCTGGATGCGCTCGAGCACGCGCAACTCCTCGGCGTCGAGGTCGAGCGTGGCGCGGCGCGCAAACAACTCGTCGATGCGCTTGAACAATGCGGCGTCGAGATAGATTTCGTTCCAGTGCCGCGCGAGAACCGGCGCCAACTCGCGCTCGATCGCCTGAAGTTCGTCATTGGTATCGGCGCTCGCGAGATTCGAGAACACGCTCTCGACCCGCATCAGAAGTTTTCCGCTGCGCTCCAGTGCGGCGATGGTGTTGTCGAACGAGACCGGCGCAGCACTGTTCGCGAGGCTCGCGATTTCGCGCCGGTGCTCCGCGATCGCGCGTTCATAGGCCTCGCGAAAATGTTTCGGTGTGAGGCGATCGAAAGGCGGCGCGCCGAAAGGCGTCGACCAGTCTTCCAGCAAAGGATTGACGGACATATTGTTCTTTCTTGCGGGGCCAGCCCCTTGAGATAGGTGCTCCTGCCCGAATTCCCGCGCCATCGATGGCATCGCCGCCGGGGCAGGTCAAATCCGGCACCGGATTTACCCCACATTTCCCGGATGACATTGGAGTCGCAAGAGCGCATATGGGGAATGCCTGTTTAACGTTCCGCGAAGTAATCGAGCGGGGGCCCATTTCCATCGCGACCCTCCGGCGCAAGAAGACATTTGTTCCCGGCGTCGTTCACATAGGAGAGCCCATGAAAACCCGGATGATGATGCTTGCAGCGATCGCCGCGGCAGCCTTGAGCATGGGCACGAGCGGCGCATTCGCCGCCGACAAGCCAGGTTGCAAGCCGCCGGGCTGGGCAGCGCAACGTCTGCCCGGGTTCAACATCGACTCCTGCGAAGACCGGCTCTGGGCTACCGTCGACATCAATTTGGCGCCGGGTCCGAAGACGGTTTTCGGTCACCGCAACATCGTGAGCTTCACGCTCGCCGATCAGACGAAGGTTTCGCCGGCGGCGCGCACCCGCGACTACTACATCCAGCTTGCGCAGAAACAAGGCGCGAAGCTCGTTTCCAACCCCAAGAATATCGACTACGCCGCGCTCGAAGCGAAAACGCCCAAGAGCGACACGTGGTTCTTCCTGGAGCACTCCGGGCCGGACGAGACGACGAACGCCTACACACTTACCACGTTGCAGGTGCAGCCCATGCCGATCGAAGGCCAGGGCCAGGCGATGAAAGCGGCCCTCGACCCGCTCGCGCCATGCGGAAATCCGCCCTGGTATGTGAAGGCCCTATCGCATTTCAAAGTCGACAGCTGCGACAACCGCATCTGGGACTCCATTGACGTCAACACCGCGAAAAACACGCAGACGGTGGAAGGCGTACGCACGACCGTGAACTACACGCTCGATGCGGACGTGAATGGAATCCCTTCGGTTCTGTTCCAGAAGGATTTCCTCGCGATCTTCAAGGCGATGGGCGCAACAATTCTCTCCGATCCCACGCGGCCGGATCAGGTGGCTGCGACGCAGAAAACGCCTGCGGGTACGTTCTGGTACTACGCCCAGCATTCCGGTCCAGACGACACGACGCAAAGCTATTCGTTGACGACCGTGCAGGCGATACCCGACCCGCAATTCGTCCAGCTGCAGCCGATGAAGGCGGCACTCGACACGCAGGCGACGGCCTGCACGGATCCGCCTTGGGTGGTGAAACAATTCCCGCAATATAAGGTCGGCTCTTGCGACAATCTCGTGCGGGATTCCGTCACCGTGAACGTCAACGGGCAACCCAAGACACTGGAAGGACCGCGCACGGCCGTCACCTATAATCTGACCGACGACAAAAAGGCCGAGACCGCGCTGGGCGCGCAGCGCAATTACGTTCAGGCGTTCAAGACGCTGGGAGCGACTGTCGTCTCCGATCCCACGAATTCCAGCGAAGTGGTGGCGGTGCAGAAATCGCCCCTGGGCGAATTCTGGTACATTTACGATCACGGCAGCGGCAATTCATCCTACACCGGCAGCTACACGCTGACGACCGTGCAGATCACTGCGTTCGACCAGGAAGTGACGGTGCAGCCGATGACGGCAGCGCTCCCAATTCCCGCGAAATGCGCAAATCCGCCCTGGCTCGTGAAACAGTTCCCGCAATACAAGGTGGATTCCTGCGACGCGCGGCAATGGGATGTGGTGACCGTCGATCTGCCCGGCGGCCACCAGGACCTTGAAGGCATACGCACGTCCGTCACCTTCTCGCTGACCGATCCCAAGAAGGACCAGACCGCCGCGACTGTGCAGAAGAATTACGTAGAAGCGTTCAAGACGATCGGGATTCCGCCGGCATCCGATCCAACGAAAACGGACCTCGCCGTGTTTGCCGAGAAAACGCCGGCGGGCAGCTTCTGGATCAAATACGAACACGGCAGCGGCAACAGCGAATCGACTGGTACCTACATGCTGACGACGGTGCAGATCACGCCGTTCCCGCAGGTGGTGGAGGCGCAGGCGATGCCGAACGGGCTCGATCCGCAATCCAAGCCGCCCTGCAGGAATCCGACATGGCTGGTGAAGCAGTTCTCCTATTTCGCGCTCTCGCAATGCAGCTATCGCGATTTCGATTCGATCGATATCGATCTACCCACCGGCAAGAAGACATTGGCGGGACGCATTCTGGTGACGGACTACACATTGTCGGATCAGAACCAGGGCGCGACGGCGCTGTACGTCTACCGCAACTATCTCTCCGCGATCCAGGGTATCGGCGCTACGCTCGTTTCCGAACCGAACGACAAGGATCGCGCGGTGTTCACCCAGAAAACGCCGCAAGGCGAATTCTGGTACATCTATTCCCATTCGAGCGGCAACGACGAATCGACGGGCAGCTATGAGCTGACGACGGTGCAGGTGGGAGGGCCGCCGCCCAAGACGTGCACGCTGGAAATCTACGGCGTGAATTTCGATTTCAACAAGGCGACCTTGCGCCCGGAATCCGACATCGTGTTGCAGCAGGTTCTGGCGCTGTTCAATGCCGATCCGGCCTATGCGGCGGAAGTGGGCGGCCACACGGACAATGTCGGGACCGAGAGCTACAACATGAAGCTGTCAGGCGCGCGCGCAGAATCCGTGAGGACATGGCTCGTAGCCCATGGCGTGGCGGCCACGCGGCTCGGCACCCACGGCTACGGGGACACCAAACCACTCGTGCCGAACACGACGGATGCGAACAGGTTCAAAAACCGTCGGGTGGAGCTGAAGCGCAACAATTGCAAATGACCGTGTAAACCGATCAGGCGTCCGGCGGGTGCGTCGCGCCGTTCGGTGTGCGACACGGCCGACACCGCGCTTTTATGCGAAGCGCTTCAACCCCGATGGATTCTTTCGTCCAAAGCGAGCCTCACCGCAGAAGTCCATGCCTGGTCATCAGGCTGCATTCCAGTTCAACAGCCTGGCGCTGTGGCATTGAAGCCGAAATTCCCTTACAGACTCGGGCAGATTCTTGTCGGAATAGTGCGGTTTTCGGATTTGCTGCATGATCGGCTCGGAGCGCGCTCTGCCGATTGCCTGGGGGAAAATCATGAAGCGTGTGATTCTCGTCATTGTCGCCGTCATCGTGGTGCTTCTTGCCGTCGTGATCGGGCGCACTGCCATGCTGGCGCAGCCGCCTTCCGCGGCCCAGTCGACGCCTCCGGTTGCGGTCAACGCGATGGGAGTGGCGCAGCATCTGGCGCAGGCGGTGCGGTTCCAGACGATATCCTATGGCGGCGGACTGCATGAGGCCGAGAAGGACGCGGCTCTGGACGCCATGCGCGCATGGCTCGCGAAGACCTATCCGAATTTTCATAGGGTCGCGACGCGCGAGGTGATCGGCAAGAGTCTTCTGTTCGCCTGGAAAGGCGAGAACCCGAATCTGCCGCCGGTGCTGCTGATGGCGCATATGGACGTGGTGCCGGTCGTTCCGGGAACCGAGAAAGATTGGTCGCATCCGCCGTTCGCCGGCGACGTATCCGGCGGCTATGTGTGGGGCCGCGGCGCGATCGACGACAAGGGCTGTCTGATCATGATCATGGAAGCGGCCGAGCGGCTGGCTTCCATGGGGTTTACGCCTGCGCGCACGATCATGATCGCGGCGGGGCAGGATGAGGAAGTCGGCGGCTCGCAGGGCAACGCGGTGGTGGCGGCCCTCCTCGCGAAACGCGGTGTTCATTTCGCCTGGGTGTTGGACGAAGGCGGCCAAATTCTCGACGAACCATTTCCGGGGGTGCTGCGGCCGATGGCGGCCGTCGCCATCGCGGAGAAAGGCTATCTGAGCCTCGAGCTCGTTGCTCACGGCGAAGGCGGACATTCCTCGCGGCCCACGCACGATATGGCGGTGGTGCGACTGGCGCAGGCCGTTCTCAGCGTGGTCGATCATCCTTTCGCATCGGGCCTGGACGATATCCAGCGCGAGAAATACGAAGCGATCGCGCCGTTCGTTCCGTTTCCCCAGCGCATGCTGCTCGCCAATCTGTGGCTCACCGCGCCGATCGTCGCGCGCACGATGGAAACGCAGCCCGAGCAGGCCGCGCGGCTGCACACGACGATCGCGCCGACCATTCTCACGGCAGGCATCAAGGACAATGTGATCCCGCCGGACGCGCGCGCGACGATCAATTTCCGGCTGCATCCGCGCGACACGATCGACGGCGTGATCGAACATGTGCGCAAGGCGGTCGACGATCCGAAGGTCGACGTCGTCGCTTTGAACGAAACCCAGTCGGAGGCTTCGAAAGTCGCCGACATCCACGGCCGGGCCTACACATTTCTGGCCCAGGAGATTCAGCGCTCGTTCAACGGCATCCCCGTGACGCCCGATATCACCACCGGCGCCACGGATTCGCGTCACTACATGCCCATTGCCGACGACGTGCTGCGGCTCGATCCGTTTCACTTCGCGCCGGACGACCTGCACATGATTCATGGCACGAATGAGCGCCTGGCCATCCGCGACATCGCGCCGGCGGTGGCGTTCTACATCCGGCTGATGAAGGATTGGAAGTAACGCGGTCGGCCGCAAATAGTGACTCGTTCTTCCCTTCTGTGTCATGGCCCGCAAAAGCGGGCCACCTAGGTGACGCATCTCCGATCTGGAAGAGAGTGCACCCGTGTGAGTCTCACTTGCACCATGAACAAGCGCCAACTGGGTAGCCCGCTTTCGCGGGCTATGACAACGAGGGGCGAGGGGTAGAGCCGTTGATATCACGCTCAGCGGATTTCGAAGGTGATCGAGACTCCGGCGGTGATGCTTTCCTGGCCGGCGGCGACGGGCGTCACTGTGGCGATCGAATTCATGGCCGCCATCGCCCGCCCATACATCGGCCGCGGCGCCGAGTAATCGCTCTCGCCGATCGAGTCGATGGGGCCCAGCGTTACGCCGGCTGCTTTCGCGTAAGTGTCAGCTCGCTGCAATGCATCCTTCACCGCATACGTGCGCGCCTCGGACAGCAGCGGCTTCGGATCGCGAATGGTGAAACCGATGTCGCCCATCGAATTGGCGCCGGAGGAGACGAGCGCGTCGATCGCGGAGCCCAGTTTGCCGAGATCGTCGACAATGACCGTCACATTGTTCGAAACCTGATAGCCGATAATCTTTTGCGTCGCGTTGCCGTGCTGGTCGGTCTGGTATTGCGCCGACACCGAGAAATCCGAGGTCTGGATCGATTTGTCGGGAATGCCGATCCGCTTGAGCGCATCGAACACGGCGTTCATGGCGCGGCTGTTCGCGGCGAGCGCGTCCTGGGCTTGGCGGGCCTGGGTGACGACTCCCGCCGAAAGCTGCGCCTCGTCCGGCACGGCCTTGATCTCGCCTTGGCCCGAGACCGTCATGGTGCGCGGCGTCGGGTCGGCCATGAGCGCTCCCGGCGCGATGAGAACGGCGAACAGGCAGGCGCCGATGGCCGGCGCCGCGGCGCGCGAGATACTGAGATGCATGGACGGGCTCTCCCCTTGCTGAGGCTGCGAGGCTGGGCTCGCGCTGCGGCGAAACTGGGGCGGAGCTGCGGCTTAACTCCGGCCCGCGAGCCCAAACTTGCGACAATGAGGGATTCTTGCGGCCCGGATTTCCTGATAGGAAGGCCGGCCCCGAACGGGCCCGTAGCTCAGTTGGTTAGAGCTGGCCGCTCATAACGGTCTGGTCGCAGGTTCGAGTCCTGCCGGGCCCACCAATGTTTTCAAGGGGATGCGAGTCTTCGTCATCCGAACGAACAATCACTGACGCGAACCGATCGTCATCGGCAGAACAGCTCTACGCGTGAACACGCCCCGATTTCCGCGCGCTCACGCGGCGAGCGTGAAGCCGGAGGCGCTGAGGGGCAGCTTGCGCACGCGCTTGCCGGTGGCCGCGAAGATCGCGTTGGTGACTGCCGCAAAGAGCGGCGGCGTTCCGGGCTCGCCGATGCCGCCGGGCAATTCGCGGCTGGGCACGATATGGACTTCGACCTCCGGCGCCTGCGCCATGCGCACCATGTCGTAGGTGTCGAAGTTCGTCTGTGCGGTTCGCCCCTTCTCGATCGTGATCTCTCCGAACGCCGCGGCCGACAGCGCGAAGACGATCGCACCTTCGATCTGCGCCGCCACGCTGTCCGGATTGATCGCCGTGCCGCAATCGACGACGGCGACAACGCGATCGACCTTCACCTTGCCGTCCGGCGTCACCGTGACTTCGGCGACCTGGCCGACATGGCTGCGGAACGACGTGTGGATCGAGACGCCGCGGCCGCGGCCTTGGCCTTGAAGCGGCGTCGTCCAGCCGGATTTCTCCTTGAGCATGTCCGCCAGCGCCGACAGGCGCGCATCCTGCGCCAGCAGCGCGCGGCGGTAATCCATCGGATCGGCTTTCGCCGCGACGGCGAGTTCGTCGATGAAGCTTTCGATGTAGAAGCCGGTGTTGGAATGGCCGACGCTGCGCCAGAAGCCGAGCGGCACCGTCGTCTCGATATTGCGCGTGGCGACGTGCACGTTCGGGATCGCGTAGGGAATTTCCGCTGCACCTTCGAAACTCGCCGGATCGGACTTGCCGCCCATCTCGAACGGAATGGATCTGCGCGAGAAGGACAGCGCCGCCGATTGCGTCGCATTCTTGAATTCGAAGGCTGTCGGCTTGCCGTCGCCGCCCAGAACCGCGCGCATGCGTGCGAGCGCCGCGGGACGGTAGGAATCGTGCTGTATGTCCTCTTCGCGCGACCATACCAGCTTCACCGGCACGCCGGGCATCGCCATCGCGAGCTTCGCCGCCTGGCGATAAACGTCTCCGTCCGCCCGCCGGCCGAAGCCTCCCCCCATCAGCGTCGTGTGGATCCGGATGTCCTTCGCGTGCTTGTCGACCGCCTCAATCGCCCAGCGCACAACGGTCGGCGACTGGTTCGGCGCCCAGACTTCGAAGCCGCCGTCCTTGTAGACGGCCGTTGCGTTCATCGGCTCCATGCAGGCATGCGCGAGAAACGGCGTTTCGTAGGTCGCTTCGATCACCTTGCCGGCCTTGAGCGCGGTAGCCGCGTCGCCGTCGTTGCGCGAGACATATTCGTCGCCGTGGTCGAGCGCGTTGCGATAGTCGGCGGCGATCGTGTCCGATGAAAGCGTCTCGTGGCCTTTGGTGTCCCATTCGATCGCGAGCGCATCCGCGCCTTTCTTCGCATGATAATAGGTTTCGCCGATTACGCCGACGCCGTCGCCAAGATTGACGACCTTCTTCACGCCCTTGATTGCGAGCGTCGCCCTGTCGTCGACGGACTTCACCGCACCCTGGAAGACAGGGCACTGCACAACGGTGGCGACCACGAATCCTTCGGGGATGGAGTCGATACCGAAATGCGCCGCGCCGCGCGTTTTGTCGGGAATGTCCACGCGCGCCTGCGGCGTTCCGATGAGCTTGAATTCGTCGTGCGTCTTCAGTTTCGGGTCGGAAGGCGGCGCGCGCTTCGCGGCATCGGCGGCCAGTTCGCCATAGGCGGCGCTCTTGCCGGACGAATGAGTGACGCGGCCCTTCTCGGCATGGCATTCGGACGGCGCAACATTCCACTTCGCCGCCGCCGCTTCGACGAGCATGGTGCGCGCGCAGGCTCCCGCCACGCGCATATGCGTATAGCCGTCCACGATGGACGAGCTGCCGCCCGTCAGGATGAACGGCACCATTCCCATTACGCACTTCATCGTCCAGTCGATGGGCCCGGAGGCGTCTTCCGGCCGCTTGTTCAGCGCGGCGACGAAATTCGTGTAGGCGGAAGCCAGTTCCTCGGGATGCTCGACGGTCACCGTCCTGGGATCGAGCTCGATCTCGAGCTCCTCCGCGATCAGCATCGCGATGCCGGTGTAAATGCCCTGTCCCATCTCCGCGCGCGGCACGGCGATGCGCACACTGTTGTCCGGCCTGATTTCGATCCAGGCATTGAGCTTCGTCGCACCGCCATGGCCTTCGCCCGGCGAAAGGCCTTCCGTGTCGACGGTGGCGAGGTAACCCACTCCGACAGCCAAGCCTGCGCCGACGACCGCGCCGGTCGCGAGAAATATGCGCCGCGTGATGCTCATGGCTTGGCCTCCCACTGAGCAGCCGCAGGCGCCGGTTGTTCGTCGCCGGCAAATCGGGATTTTTTCACGACGATCGGTCGAGCATCGGCTGTCTGTCCGGCCGCGCGGTGAATGGCCTTGCGGATCCTGACATAGGTGCCGCAGCGGCAGATATTGGTGATCGCCGCATCGATGTCGGCGTCGCTGGGATTGGGATTCCGCGAGAGAAGCGCCGTCGCCGCCATGATCATTCCCGACTGGCAATAGCCGCATTGGGGGACCTGCTCGGCGATCCACGCCGCCTGCACGGCCGTGGGGTTCGCTGCCGGCGCAAGCCCTTCGATGGTGGTGATGGATTTGCCTTCGACCGAAGCGATCGGGGTGATGCAGCTGCGCGTGGCGGCGCCGTCGATGATCACCGTGCACGCACCGCAGAGGCCCGCGCCGCAGCCGAACTTCGTGCCCGTGAGCTTCAGACGATCCCGGATCGCCCAAAGCAGCGGCATCTCGCCGTCGTCCCCGGTCTCGAAGTCGCTGCCGTTGACCTTGAATTTTGTCATTGAATTCCCCCGCGCGTGCCGATCCCGGTCATCCTCCCCGGTCTCCCGGAAAATCGTAACCGGAAGTGACGCGGGACGATACGCCGGCGAACGGGCTGCGACTCGATTCGTGCCGGGACGGCCGGGAGATTCGGATGGGTCAGCCCACCAGAATGGCTTTGCCCGAGCGGATTTTTGCGCAAATTTTTTCGCATTCCGGAATCTCCAACGCTTTCAAACGCTTGATCCCCCATAACAGGGTGTTCGAGTCCTGTTATGGGTCCTGTTATCGAGCCTGTTATGGGGTCTGTTATCGGCTCTGTTATCGACGGTATCGACCCTGTTTTCGGCCCTGTTATGATCCTTGGCGTATCCCCTGCAGCCGGCCCTGCAGAGACGCTCACGGGAATTTTCTGCTGCACCGCACACGAGCCAAGCTTTCCGAAAAGTCCAGGGTTTGTCTGGATGTCCACAAATCCCGTCGGGTATTCTCCCCTGTTAAACAGGCGAATAACAGGGGAAGCGCTTCGCTGCAGCGCACACGAAGAAAATTTTCCAAGTGATTCAACGCGCGCGGTGAGACAACCGAAGCGCCACTCGGCTTTCTTGCCAAAGTAACAGGCGAATAACAGGAGCGCGCGCCGTGCCCGAATGCGTTGGGTTTCGCAAATGCAGAAATCGACTCCGCGCGCGCAACTCGTGCGAGCGCAGCGTCCGCCGAGCGCGCGCCGGATTGTCCCTTGTGCCGGCGGGTGTCGAAGCCTTCCATCTGCGCTTTCGTTGCCGCGAAAACGGCAAAGGTGGCGCTGAAAATCGCCTCGCACAAGCCAACGAAGTCGACTTGCGAAAATAAAGTTGGAACGAAAATCGAAACTTCGTCGGGAATTTTCGGCGAATATTCTTGCGGGTCAGGAGCTTACGGGACTGGGG
>Ga0302314_10016622_pt1 | contig 12410 bp, 12 predicted proteins | sample III_Palsa_N2_3_FD_200533 | JGI IMG/M metagenome (GOLD analysis project Ga0302314, IMG submission 200533) | Peat permafrost microbial communities from Stordalen Mire near Abisko, Sweden - III_Palsa_N2_3 | ecosystem: Environmental > Terrestrial > Soil > Palsa > Peat permafrost | place: Sweden...
GGCCGTGGCCGAACTAGCCCGCCAGGTCAGCATCGACCGGGTGGAGTGCCTGTGGGAGCCCTACATGGTGCTGGCCGCGCGACTACGGGAGCAGCTCGGCCTGCCGGGCCTGACCGTGGCGCAGACCTTGCCGTTCCGCGACAAGGAGCGGATGAAGCAGCTGCTCGACGCGGCGGGCCTGCGGACGCCGTGGCACGTCGCCGCCGAGACGGTCGCTGAGGTCTGGGCCGCGGCGGAACGCACCGGCTACCCCCTCATCGTCAAGCCGATCGACGGAGCGGGTTCCGCGGACACCTACCGCGCCGATTCGGCCGCCGAACTCGACGCGATCCTGCCCGGCCTCCGGCACCTGCCGCGGGTCAGCGTGGAGGAATTCATCGACGGCGAGGAGTTCACCTACGACACGATCTGCGCGGACGGGCGGGTGCTGGTCGAGAACATCTGCCAGTACCATCCCCGCCCGCTGCTGACCAAGATGCACGAGTGGATCAGCCCGATCACCCTGGCGCTGCGCGACCTGGACGCCCCCGGGCTGCAAGGCGGCCGGGACCTCGGCGCCGCGGTGCTGCGGGTGCTCGGGTTCCGCGACGGGTTCACCCACATGGAGTGGTACCGCAAGGCCGACGGTGAGGTGGTGTTCGGTGAGATCGGCGCCCGCCCGCCGGGCGCCCGCACCGTCGACGTGATGAACTACGCCACCGACTCCGACCTGTTCTTCGCCTGGGCGCAGGCGGTCACCCAGGGCCGGATCGCCCAGCCCGTCGAGCGCCGGTTCAACGCCGCGAGCATCTTCAAGCGGGCCCGCGGGGCCGGCCGGATCACCCACTACGAAGGCCTGGATGAGCTGCTGGCCAGCTACGGCGAGCAGGTGGCCGCGCTCGAGCTGCTCCCGGTCGGCGCGCCGCGGCGGGACTGGCGGGCCACCACCATCGCCGACGGCATGGTCATCGTCCGGCACCCCGACCTGCCCCAGGCCCTGGCGATCGCCCAGCGCTTCGCCGCCGACCTGCACCTGTACGCGAGTTGAGCCCAGCCCGGCCCCGCCGGTAGCTTCAAGCTCATGCTCCCCGACCAAACCCCGCCCGGCCACCCCGGGACCGGCCCGCTCACCGCCGCCGTCCGGCACGTCCTGCCCTCTGTCCGCGCCGACCTCGAGCAGCTGGTCCGGATCCCGTCGGTGTCCGCCGACCCGGCCGCCGCGCCGTATCTAGAGGCCAGCGCGGACGCGGTCGCGGTCCTGCTGCGCCAGGCCGGCCTGCCCCAGGTCGACGTGCTGGCCGCGGGCGGCAGCCAGCCCGCCGTGCTGGCCCGCCGGCCCGCCCCGCCGGGCGCGCCCACCGTCCTGCTGTACGCGCACCACGACGTGCAGCCGGCCGGCCCCCGGGCGGACTGGGACAGCGACCCGTTCACCCCGGCCGTCCGGGACGGGCGCCTGTACGGCCGCGGCGCCGCCGACGACAAGGCGGGCATCGCGGTGCACCTGGCCGCGCTGCGCGCGCACGGCGACGACCTCCCGGTCGGGGTGACGGTGCTCATCGAGGGCGAGGAGGAGACCGGCTCGCCCGCGCTGGAACCGTTCCTGGACGCCTACGCGGACCGGCTCAAGGCCGACGTGGTGGTCTTCGCCGACGCGGTGAACTGGACCGCGGACGTGCCGTCGCTGACCACCACGCTGCGCGGCGGCAGCAGCGTCGTGGTGGAGGTACGGACCCTGGAGCACGGCGTGCACAGCGGCCTGTACGGCGGCCCGGTCCCGGACGCGCTGACCGCGCTGTGCCGCCTGCTGGCCACCCTGCACGACGAGCGCGGCGACGTGGCGGTGCCCGGCCTGATCCGCGGGAGCGCGCCCGGGACGGGTGCCGGGCCCGGAACCGGGTCTGGGGCCGGGACCCGGACCCACGCGGCCGCGCCCGACCTGGCCGAAGCGCAGTTCCGCGCCGAGGCCGGGATGCTCGACGGGGTGGCGCTGACCGGCACCGGCCGCCTCACCGAGCGGCTGTGGGCCGGTCCCGCGATCGCGGTCACCGGCATCGACGCGCCGTCGGTGCAGGCGGCGTCCAACACGCTCATCCCGGCCGCCCGGGCCAAGGTGAGCCTGCGGATCGCTCCCGGCGACGACGCCGAACGGGCCCGCGACGCGCTGTCCGCGCACCTGCGCGCCCACGCGCCGTGGGGCGCGCGGGTGAGCATCGAGCCCGGCGCCACCGCGGCTCCCTACGCCGCCCGGCCCGGCGGCCGCGCGTACGCGGCCGCGCACGCGGCCCTGGCCCAGGCGTGGGGGACCCCGGCCGTGGACATGGGCGTGGGCGGCTCCATCCCGTTCGTCACCGCCTACGCCGGCCGCTTTCCCGACGGCGAGATCCTGGTGACCGGGGTGGAAGACCCGGACACCCGCGCCCACGCCGCCAACGAGAGCCTGCACCTGGCCACCTTCGAGCGCGCCTGCCTGGCCGAGGCCCTGCTGCTGAGCAACCTGGCCGACCGCTGATCCCCAGGCCCGTTCAGAAATATTTGCCGAACGGGCCGTGGCCCCAGCCCTAGGCCAGGCCATCCGCCAGCTGGACGATGAGCCGGAAATGGACGAGCCGGAAATCGACGATGAGCCAGAAAACATCGACGGTGGCCCACGCCTGGGCGACCTCGCTGTCCTCGACGCGGTGAATCCGTCGCGCGGTCAGGCTCGGTCGGCGGCGTGGGCCGCCTCGGACCCGGCGGACCCGGCGTCCGTCCAGGGTCGCGGCCCAGCTGGCTCTTCCCACCCGCCCTTTCGTCCGCCCGCCCTAACCGCTCCACTCGTCCACCGGTCCCACTCGTCCCATCCGCCCTATCTACCCCATTTGCCCCGCTCGTCCTACCCGCACCCCCCGCCCACTATCCCTACCGCACCACCCACCCCGGTACCCTCTTCTCCAACCCGAGCCCCAGGTCGGATTGTCATGGTAGTGGCAACCTGCACATTCTTTTGCGTAGGGTGCCACAACCACACAATTCCGCATGAGCTAATGCGGACCGATTAACCTTCCCTGCACGAACAAGCGTGACAATTCCTTACTGTTCGCCGACCACATTCGGCCGTCTGCGGGCATTCCCCTGCAGCAAGCTCCATCCAGGCGCACTGCCTTTATTCTTGGGCAACGACATCTCCGATCGCGCTCGTCAGCGCGCCTGTGTCCTGACCCGGGCGGCCGAGAGGCCCGCTATTCTCCCGCCATCACCGGGAGACGGCGGGCCCTCGCCGTTGGGCACCGCTATTCCTGGCCAGTGGGGGCGAGCACCGGCTCGGGCTCGGGCTGAGAGGTTCCGGACGCCGCGGCGTTGGCGTCAGCGGCCAGAGCAGGATCCGGGGACGAGCCTGGCGCACCGTTCCGGCTCGGCTGGACCAGCGCTCCGGAGGCTTCGAACGCCTCGATCTGGGCGGCGCTGAACCCGAGTTCGGAAAGTATCTCGGCGTTGTGCTCGCCCTGACGGGCCGCCAGCTGACCCTCGTCGGCGGCCGGCTGGTCGGCGAAGTGCCACGGGCGGCCCGGGATCTTCGTCTGGCCGCCGGACCGGTCGGACACGGTCCGTACCGCGTGCCAGTCGCGGGCCCACTGGCTGCCTGCGAAGTCCTTGATGCTGCGGACCCGTCCGGTCGCGATCTTGGCCTCGTCCAGCTGGGCGTCGAGTGACTCCATGTCGCCAAAGGTCCAGATCCACTCCTGCACGATGCGGTGCAGTGCCTCCAGGTTGCCGAGGCGCAGCTCAGGGGTCAGGAATCGCGGGTCCCGGCCGAGATCCGGCCGGCGCATAGCGGCCAGGTAGAAGGGGAAGGACATGCTGCCGACCAGACTCATGGGACTCGCGAAGCGTTCACCGCCAGGTCCGACGAAGAACGGGCCGTCGGTCGCACCCAGGATCGGCCGCTCGGCCCCGAGTTCGGCATCAGAAAGGTCGGCGTGCACGCGCTCGTTGATGGAGAGCATCACGGCCGCCATGGCCACGTCGATGTACTGGCCCCGGCCGGTGCGCTCACGCTCGGTGAGGCAGGCCAGGATGGCGATGGCAGCGTGCAGGCCTGAGTACACGTCGGCGTGGGAGAGGGAATCGCTGCGCAGCCTGTCGGTCCGCTCGAAATGATCGGCCGTCGTCGCGGTGATTCCCGTCTCAGCCTGGATCGTCGGCGCGTAAGCCATCCGCGAGCGAAACGGACCGTGCTGGCCGTAGCCGCTGATCGAGGCGTAGACGACACCGGCGTTGCGGGTCGAAACCGACTCGTAGTCCAGCCCGAACGCGGCGAGGGCACCGGGCCTGAAGTTCTCCACGATCACGTCGGCGGTGTCGCAGAGACGAAGAGCGACATCGCGGGCGCCCGGCACGTTGAGGTCGATGCTCAGGTTGCGCTTACCTGCGTTCTGCTGAGAGTAGTACCCCGAGATCTCGCCGTGGCCGGGGAACGCCTTCCGGGACAGGTCGCCACCAGGAGGCTCGAGCTTGATGACTTCGGCACCGAGGTCGAGCAGCGTCTTGGCGCAGTGGGGACCGGCGAGCACGCGGGAGAAATCAACGACGCGGATCCCTTCGAGCGGAAGCGGCACGCCGCTCACCTCCCCTGGAACTCGGCCATGCCGATGCCGTGCTCGCGATACGACCTGACGGCGGTACGGAAGTCTGCGGAACCGATGATGGGCCGCTGGATCTCCGCCATGGCCTGATCGGCGGCCGCGATCCCCTCGTTGACCGCGACCGAGACCAGGCGTTTGGTGGCCGCGTGCGCGATCGATGGTCCGTGGGCGAGCTCCTGGGCGAGAACCATCGTGGCCCGCTCGAGCTGCTCATCGGCGACGACCCAGTTGATGATGTTCCAGCGTTCCAGGGTGGCGGCCGGGTAGCGGCGGCCGAGCAACGCCATTTCCTTGGCCCTGGCCGCGCCGGCCCGCTGCGTGAGCCGTTGCACCGCGCCCATCAGGGGGTGCAGGCCCACCGTGACCTCGACCGAGCCGATCTTGGCCGACTCAGTCGCGATGATGAGGTCGCAGGCCAGCGCGAGCTCGAAGCCGCCGCCGACGCAGACTCCTCCGATGCTGGCAATTATCGGGGCCGGGTGTTCGTCGAAGGCCCTCAGCGTCTCGGTAAAGCCCCAGTCCAGGACGTCGGCCTGGTCGGCATCGGCGATCATCGCGTCGAGGTCGGCGCCGGCTGAGAAGTGCCGCAGGGAGCTGCGCAGGACGACGGCTCGCGCGCCTTCCCGCTGGGCCCATTCGAGTCCCTTGACGAGCTCGCGGTTCAGGGCGCGATCCATCAGGTTGTAGGGGGCCAGTCCCATGGACAGGACGGCGACGGCTCCGTCCATGACCGCGGTCAGCGGCGGGCTGTCGGCGGCCGCCGGGACTGGCAGTTCTGAAGTGTTCGACACGGCGAATTTCCAATGCTCGATGGTTTCGCGGCGGGTGTGCTGCTAGCGGGGCGGCAGCCGGAGGAGGGCGGCCGTCTCGTCCACTGAGGCGGCCGGGCGGTCCAGGGCGGCCGCGAGAGCCACGGCCCGCTGGACCAGCGGCAGGTTGCCCGGGCTCTGCTCGCCTTTGCGGAGATACAGGGTGTCCTCGAGTCCGGCGCGCGCGTTACCGCCCAGGGCGAGGCCGATAGCGGTCAGCTCCAGGTTGGCCCGGCCGATGGCGATCACCTGCCAGACACTGTCCGCCGGGAGGCGGCGCACCATGGTGATCAGATTGTCCGCGGTGGCCGCCATCCCGCCCTTGACCCCGAGCACGATCGAGAACGCCAGGGGCCAGTCGCCGAGGTGCCCGGCGTCAAGCAGCCGCAGGCAGGCATCGAGATGGCCGGTGTCGTAGATCTCGAGCTCCGGCTTGACCCCGAGTTCGGCCATCCGCCGCGCCAGCCGCACCACATCGGCCGGCGGATTGCGGAATTCACCCGAACCAAAGGTCATCGTGCAGGGATTGAGGGTCGCCATGCGGGGCCGCAGCTCGACGAGCGCCTCGCGTTCGGTGAACGGTACGGAAAGCCCGACGCCGGTAGACATCTGGATGAGGATGGGGCACCGCTCCGCGATCAGGTCCATGGTCCGCCGCGCGGTCGTCAGGTCCGCCGTGGGCCGGTCGCTGGTGTCACGCAGATGGATGTGGGCCACGGCGGCCCCGGCGAGATAGGCCTGATGGACGGCCTCGGCGATCTCGTCGGGCTGCGTCGGCAGCGCCGGGTTATCCGCCTTGGACGCGATGGGTCCGGTGGGCGCCACCGTGATCACGGCACTCATGAGACGGGCACCGGGCCGGCATTCTCGAGGTCGGCGTCGGAGATGTCCCCGAACGTCCGGGCCGTCTCGCCGGTCGCTGGGTTGATGGTCCGGTAGGTCATTTCTCTCACTCGCCACGTGTGCCAGGGGCGAGGGCCAGGTTGACGGGGAGCTTTTCCGCCTGGGAGTAGGGGGTCGCCTTGTTCTCCTGGATCCAGCGCTTCTCGGCCACGGACTCGAACGGCGGCGGGATCTCGCCCTGCAGCGACCACAGGTCGGCCGGCGGTTCGGTGATGGTGAACTCCCAGTCGTAGCCGCGGTCCCTGACCCAGGGCGCGATGACCTGGTCGAGGTTCCTGACCCACCATTCCCGGATGACCGGACCGGGCAGGGTCCGTGCCATCTGGTCGATCTGGAGCCGGACGAACCCGTCGTGGGACTCGCCGCCCACGTAGAACGAGTCGGCCGCGACCTCTTCGAAGATGACGACGACATAGAACCGGGCGATCGGGACGGCCTCGTAGACCCGCGTGATCGCCTCGGCGAATTCCTTCTTGTCCTCGGGCGTGTAGGCGCCGACCGGGTGATGGATCTTCCAGAGTGGCATTTTCAGTTCCTCGCATGTCCGTGTCGCGGGCGTTGAGATGGTGACGCTCTTGAGTGATCCGGATCACATTGGCGCACTCCCAATAGATCACGGATCGAGTATCAATTCAAGACTTAGTTGTAAAAAACTATCCACTCGTCGCGGAACCCGGGTGCTCGGCGAGGGAAAAGGGCATGCATGCACCGCGGCCACGAGGCAGGGTGCCGGGGCGGCGGACACCCGATGCCGGTGACCGTCGGCCGGAGCAGGCCGCGGTTCAGCTGGCGCGGCTGCTGTGCCGGGCCGGGCGTGTCCGCTTCGCGGTAGCCCGCCGGCCGGGGTTCACCCCGGCAGACTGAACTGGAGCCGGTGCTAGCCGGTCGCGGATATCGAGCTCAGGGCGGACATCGTCGGGGTATCCAGGACCGACGCAGAACTGGATGTCGGCGTGTTCGACGGGCTCGCCGCACTCGACGCAGATGACCTGGCTGGCGATCTTGTGCCCGGGGTCGCGGTGGTGCAAGGTGACGGGCGCGCCGCCTCCGTCGTCGAGCCACTTGTCTCCCCAGGCGAGCATGCTCGCCAGGACCGGGAAGAAGTCGCGGCCCATCTCGGTCAGCAGGTACTCGTAGCGTGGGGGATTGTCCTGGTAGAACCGCTTGGTCATGACCCCCGCGTCGACGAGCTTGCCGAGCCGGTCGGACAGCGTGTTGCGGGCGACGTTCAGGGATCGCTGAAACTCGTCGAAGCGCGTCAGTCCCTGCAGTGCGTCGCGAACGATGAGCAGGGTCCAGGAATCACCGAAGACATCGACGGCACGAGCCAGGGAACACGGCCACTCGGCGAACTCGCGCTTCATAGGTCTAGTTTAGCAACTGAGTTGCGAGGTGCAAACTAGAGCGCAGCGGCCCGCGCCTTAGCCGAGCGTGACCACGCCGAGCGTTTGCGCCTTATGCCCGGTGCGCCCGGTGAGGTATGCGTAAGATCGCAGGCTATGGGCGTATCTGTCTCGCGTCCGGTCGTAATCCTGGCCGACGATGACGATGCGATCACATCCAATCTGGCGCCATTCCTCGATCGGGCCGGATTTACCGTGCACGTGGCCGCGGACGGCGACGCGGCGCTGGAGCTGGTGGAGCGACTCGACCCGGACGGCTGCGTGCTGGATGTGCTGATGCCGGGGCCGGACGGCCGGGAGGTGCTGCGCCGCCTGCGCCGTGCAGGTCGCTGGCTGCCCGTGGTCCTGCTCACCCAGGTCGGCGAGTCGGCCGAGCGGGCTATCGCGCTGGATGAGGGCGCGGACGACTACCTGAACAAGCCATTCGACCCGTACGAGCTGCTGGCCCGGCTGCGCGCCGTGCTCCGCCGGGCCAGACCCGGGCGCCGCCCGCTGTCCGCCTCGCCCTCGCTGCGGTCCGGCGACCTGCGGCTGGACCGTATCTCTCGCCGGGCCTGGCTCAAGGACACCGAGCTGGTGCTCACGCCGAAGGCGATGCTGCTGCTGGATTACCTGCTCACCCACCCCGATGAGTTGCTGACCAGAGACAGGCTGCTCCAGGTCCTGTGGGGGTTCGACTTCCCGGTCGGGACGCGGGCGGTGGACAACCGGATCGCCGAGCTGCGCCGCGCGCTGAGCGACGACCCGGTGCGGCCGGAGTGGATCGCCACCGTGCCCGGCCAGGGCTACCGGTTCGTCGCGCGGGTGGACGACGCGCGATGATGCGCCTGGCGCCGGGCGTCCTGCCGCGGGTCCTCGCTCCCCTCCTGACCGGAGCGGCGGCCGGGGCCGCCCTGCAGGCCGCGGACCCCCGGGCCCGGCTGTACACCACGGCCTCGCCCGGCCTGGTCGCGGGGACGGTGGGGCTGCTCGCGGCCGCCGTCGTGGCGGCCGTCTTCCTGGTCCGTCGCCGAGGCGACGAGGCCAGGGCGGCCGCCACGGAAGCGACGGTGCGGCAGCTAACCGACGCGGCCGCCCGGGACCGGCTCCGGTTCCTGATGCGGCTGGACCATGAGCTCAAGAACCCGCTCACCGCCATCCGGGCCGGGCTGGTGAACATCGAGCAGACCGGTGGCACGATCCCGGACGGCGCCGCCCTGGCCACCGTGTCGGTCCAGACGGACCGGATCACCCGCCTGGTCAGCGACCTGCGCAAGCTGGCCGAGCTGGAAACCAGGGCGATCGAGGCGGCACCGGTCGACCTGACCGGCCTGTTGCACGAGGTGGCCGAGGCCGCCGCGGAGATCCCGGGGGTACGGCAGCGGGGCTTCCGGATGAGCGTGCCCCAGGCGCCGTGGCCGCTGCCGCTCATCGAGGGCGACCGGGACCTGCTGTTCATCGCGGTGCAGAACCTCGTGGCCAACGCGGTCAAGTTTTCCTCCCCCGGCGACACCGTCGAGGTTCGGGCCAGCGAGGACGACCACGCCCTGCTGCTCGAGGTGGCCGACACCGGGGCGGGCATTCCGGTGGACGAGATCGGGCAGGTCTGGCAGGAGCTGGCCCGAGGCCGCGCCGCGCGGAGCCTGCCGGGGACCGGTATCGGGCTCGCCCTGGTGCGGGTCATTGTCACCCGGCACGGCGGCCAGGTGGCCATCCGCAGCCGGGAAGGCCAGGGCACGCTGGTCAGCATCCGGCTCCCGGTACCCGATCGCGCTGGGCCCGATCGCGCTGGGCCCGATCGCGCTGGGCCCGATCGCGCTGGGCCCGATCGCGCCAGCTCCGGGATCGATGTCGCAAGGCTGCGACACCGGCGGGATACGCCTGGCATGGCGGCAATCTAGGTTAGCCACTGGGCCACCGGAGTGGCCATGTGAACTTCCACCAAAGGAGAGAAATGAATCCATACCGTTGCGCCGCGATGGCCCTCACCACCTGCGCGGCCGCCTTGTCCCTGGCCGCGTGCTCCGCGGGTGTCACCACCGCCGGGGCGCCCGCGACCCCGAGCCGGGGTACGTCCGTCGCGAGCCCGGACGCGACCACCTCCGGCCGGCCCTCCACGAGCCCTACCGCGTCGGAGCCGGCCGCCTCGGGCACGATGATCCAGGTCAGCGGCAACGTCGGCCGCTTCCCTGTCCCGGCAGGCGCGAAGGTGGCCGAGAATATCAGCAGTAGCCAGGAGATCGTCGTCATCTTCGGCTCGGTCTCCCCGGCCAAGGTGTCGGCGTTCTACGCGCAGGCGCTGCCGAAGGCCGGCTACACGATCTCCGGTAACTCGCTCATTACCGAGTCCGGCAACGTCGTGGCAGCGATCCAGTTCACGGGGCACGGGTTCAAGGGCAACATCGACGCACTGACCAAGGTCACCGGCTCCGGCGTGGGGATCGCCGGGCTGAGCGACAAGAACGTGACCACGGTGTCGTTCCTGCCCAGTTAGCGGGCGGGGCCGCGGCCGCGACTGGGCCGACGGGGGCCGGCCCAGCCGTCAGCCGAACACCGCGCGGCGGTGATGAGCCCGCGGCGGACCGCTGCGGCCAACACCTGCTAAAACGGCCCGCTAGCTGGTTAGCCCTGCCACCGAAAACCCCTTTACAAACGAAAGCGCAAGGCCCTACGGTCAACTCGTGCTCACGACTCCCGGACGCAGCCGCCTGTCGGCAGCGATCTCCGGGTTCCGGCGGCTGGCCCTTGACCGCAGGAACAAGCTGTCCTGGTAGATGGAGACCGTGGACGCTGTCGTCGTGGAGGACCTGCGGAAGAGCTACGGCGCTACCCGCGCCGTGGCGGGGGTGAGCTTTACCGTCAGGTACGGGGAGATCTTCTCCCTGCTCGGGCCGAACGGCGCTGGCAAGACGACGGTGCTGGAGATCCTCGAGGGCTACCGGCAGGCGGACCAGGGCAAGGTCGTGGTCGCCGGCTTCGATCCGGGCGACAGGCGCACCGGGCGGCAGCTGCGCGAGCAGATCGGCCTGGTGCTCCAGGAGCTCGCGGTGGAGCCGTACCTGACCGTGCGCGAGTCGATCTCCCGTAACGCGGGCTACTACCCCAATCCGCGCGATGTCGGCGAGGTGATCGAGCTCGTCGGCCTCACCGGCAAGGAGAGGAGCAAGGTCAAGTCGCTGTCCGGCGGGCAGAAGCGGCGCCTGGACCTCGCCCTCGGCATCATCGGGAACCCCAGGGTCCTTTTCCTCGACGAGCCGACGACCGGCTTCGACCCGAGCGCGCGGCGCAGCGCCTGGGAGGTCATCAGGGGGCTTTCCGGCCTAGGCACCACGATCCTGCTCACCACCCACTACATGGACGAGGCGCAGGAGCTCGCCGACCGGGTCGCCGTCATCTCCCGCGGCAAGATCATCGAAGCGGGGACGCCCGCCACGCTCGGCGGTCGTGACCTGGCCCGTGCGCGGATCAGCTTCGCCCTCCCCGGCGGGTATTCCGCGGCGGACCTTCCGGTCCAGGCCGCTACCGGCGAGAACGGCCGGCTGGTGGTCGAGGCCGACGAGCCGACCGAGCTGCTGCACCGGCTGACCGGATGGGCTCTGGACCACGGCACCACGCTGCCCGGGCTCACCGTGGACCGGCCGAGTCTGGAGGACATCTACCTAAGCCTGACGGCGGCCGGGCAGGACGCCGCCGCGCCTGAGGACGCACCAGCGCCCCGGCGCAGGATGGGAAGGCGCGGATGAGCAGCCAGGCAGCGGCCGCCGGGGCACCGGCGCACCGCAACACCGCGGCCCTGGTCTGGCACCAGGTCCGCTACGAGCAGCTGAGCTTCTGGCGCAATCCGCAGAGCGCCTTCTTCACCTTCGCCTTCCCGCTGGTCTTCTTCGCCATTCTGGCCGGCGTGTTCGGGAACGCGACGCTGGCCAGAATCGGCGGCAAACCTGTCACCGGGCTGCAGTACTACACCTCCACGATCGTGGCGGTGTCGGTGATGGGCGCCTGCTATTCGCAGCTTGCCGTCACGCTGTCACTGCGCCGCCAGGAGGGCATACTCAAGCGGCTGCGTGGCACTCCGCTGCCCGCCTGGGTCATGTTCGCCGGGCTGGTGGCGCACTGCATCATGCTCAGCCTCATCGACGCGGCGCTGATCGTGGGGATGGGCCTGCTGTACGGGGTGCCGATGCCAAGCCACTGGGTCGCCATCATCGTCACGCTGGTCATCGGCGCGGCCGCGTTCTGCGCGCTGGGAGTCGCGGTCGCCAGCCTCATCAGCAACGCAGAGGCCGCGCCTGCGGTGGTGCAGTTCGTCTTCTTCCCGCTTGTGTTCATCTCCGGCACCTATTTCCAGATCACCTCCCGGTTCCTCAATGACCTGGCGGGCGTCTTCCCCGTCCGGCCGTTCAACCAGGCACTGCTGAACCCGTTCGCCCTGGACCGCGGATTCGCGGGCCGCCAGCTACTGGTCCTCGCGATCTGGGGAGTGGCGGGCGGCTTTGTCGCGATCAGGCGATTCCGCTGGGACCCCAGACCCGAGTGACGCCAGGCGCCCGGCCAGGCCGTGCCGCCACGCCGCGTCCGGACTCGCCCCGGAATGCCCACCTTCGCCTCCCTGCACCGCTAGTATCTGCCCGACCAAAGTAGTTTCTGGCTGGTTTGCGTTCGAGGAGTTTGGGCGTGCGCAGTGTGAAGCTCGGTCCGATCACCGTGGGCAAGGT
>Ga0302314_10016623_pt1 | contig 12408 bp, 10 predicted proteins | sample III_Palsa_N2_3_FD_200533 | JGI IMG/M metagenome (GOLD analysis project Ga0302314, IMG submission 200533) | Peat permafrost microbial communities from Stordalen Mire near Abisko, Sweden - III_Palsa_N2_3 | ecosystem: Environmental > Terrestrial > Soil > Palsa > Peat permafrost | place: Sweden...
GAGGACCCGTACCTGGCCGGGCAGCTGTCGGCGGCTGACATCCGCGGGGTGCAGTCGGCCGGCACGATGGCCCAGGTCAAGCACTACGCGGTCTACAACCAGGAGACCAACCGCAACAGCCCGAGTGACAACGCGGTCGTCAGCACCGAGGCGGAGCAGGAGATCTACCTGCCCGCGTTCCAGGCGGCGGTGCAGCAGGGCGCGGCCTCGTCGGTGATGTGCTCCTACAGCTACATCAACGGCACCGCCGCCTGCCAGAACCCGTACACGCTGAGCACGGTGCTGCGCCAGCAGTTCGGCTTCACCGGCTTCGTGACCTCCGACTGGGGCGCGACCCACTCGACCGCCGCGTCCGCCAACGCCGGCCTGGACATGGACATGCCCGGCAACGACGGGTACTACGGCTCGGCGCTGCAGAGCGCCGTCACCTCCGGGCAAGTGAGCCAGGCCACGATCAACTCGGCCGTCTCCGACATCCTGACCGAGATGTTCGGCTTCGGAATGTTCGACAAGGTACCGACCGGCTCACCGTCAGCGGTGGCGACGAACTCGACCGACCAGGCCGACGCGACCCAGCTGGCCGAGGAGGGGACGGTGCTGCTGAAGAACTCCGGCAACGTCCTGCCGCTCACCTCGTCTGACAGCTCCATCGCGGTGATCGGGGCGGACGCCTCAAGCAGCCCCCAGACCGCCGGCGGCGGCAGCGCCGGCGTGAACTCAAGCGGCACCGTCAGCCCGCTGCAGGGCATCCAGGCGGCCGCGCCAAGCGGCACGACGGTCACCTACAACGACGGCTCGTCCGACACCTCGGCCGCGTCGGCGGCCGCGGCGGCCAGCGTCGCGGTCGTCTTCGCCAACCTCGGCGAGTCCGAGGGCTCGGACCTGACCAGCATCGACCTCGGGACCACGCAGGACAACCTGATCACCTCGGTCGCCGCGGCCAACCCGAACACGATCGTGGTCCTCAACACCGGCTCCGCCGTCACCATGCCCTGGCTCTCCTCGGTGAAGGGCGTGCTCGAGGCCTGGTACCCCGGCCAGGAGGACGGCACCGCGATCGCCAACGTCCTGTTCGGCAGCTACGACCCGTCCGGCCACCTGACCGTCACCTTCCCCACCTCGCTGTCGCAGGTTCCCGCCAGCACCGCCGCCCAGTGGCCCGGCACCAACGGCACCGTGCAGTACTCCGAGGGCATCGACGTCGGCTACCGCTGGTATGACAGCCAGGGCCAGACGCCGCTGTTCCCGTTCGGGTACGGGCTGTCGTACACGTCCTTCTCGTTCAGCAACCTGCACGTCGGCGCGCTGACCGCGGGCGGCGCCGCCACCGTGACCGCCACCGTGACCAACACCGGCTCCCGGTCCGGCGCCGACGTCGCCCAGCTCTACGTCACCGACCCGTCCGCCTCCGGCCAGCCGCCGCTCCAGCTGGAGGGCTTCCAGCGGGTGAACCTGGCCGCCGGGGCATCGACCACCGTCACCTTCAACCTGACCCAGCAGAACCTGCAGTACTGGAACAGCAGCTCCAACGCCTGGGCCACCAGTACCGGCAACTACACCGTCTCGGTGGGCGACTCCAGCGCCAGCCTGCCGCTGACCGGCACCCTGGCCGTCGCCTCCAGCCAGCTCGGCGCCCCGGTCACCCTGGCCAACCCCGGCCCGCAGGCCAGCCTGACCGGCACCGTCGCCTCGTCGGTCACCCTGAGCGGAACGGACGCCACCAGCGGCCAGACGCTAACCTACTCGGCGACCGGCCTGCCGGCCGGCCTGTCGATCTCGTCGGCCGGCGTCATCTCCGGCACCCCGACCGCCGTCGGCACCAGCACCGTGGCCGTCACCGCGAAGGACGGCAACGGCGCCTACGCCACCCAGAGCTTCGTGTGGACCGTCTCGCCCGGCACCAACGCCCACATCGTCACCGTCACCACTCCGGCCAACCAGACGTCCACCGTCGGCACCGCCGCCAGCCTGCAGATCGGCGCGACCGACTCCGCCTCCGGGCAGACGCTGACCTACGCCGCGACCGGGCTCCCGGCCGGCCTGTCCATCAACTCCTCGACCGGGTTGATCAGCGGCACCCCGACCACGGGAGGCACGTCGACGGTCACGGTGACCGTGACCGACACCACCGGCGCCAGCGGGTCGACGTCGTTCACCTGGACCGTCGGCTCCAGCAGCGGTTCCGGCGGGGTGGACATCTCGGCCGGCGGGCCGGCCGCGGCGCCGTTCGTCGCCGACGAGGACTACACCGGCGGCAGCGCCGCGTCCGTCACCAACGCGATCAGCACCACCGGCGTCACCAACCCCGCCCCGCAGTCGGTCTACCAGCACAACCGCTACGGCAACTTCACGTACACGATCCCCGGCCTGACCCCCGGCGCGAGCTATAACGTCCGCCTCGACTTCGCCGAGGAATACTGGACCGCCGCCGGGGATCGCACCTTCAACGTCCTCATCAACAACAACCAGGTGCTGACCAACTTCGACATCTTCGCCACCGCCGGCGGCGAGTTCAAGGCGGTCGACGAACCGTTCACCGCCACCGCCAACAGCAACGGCACCATCTCCGTCCAGTTCGTCACCGTCAAGGACAACGCCCAGGTCAACGGCATCGAGATCTCCCCAGTCGGCGGCGGCACGACCACCAACACCGTCACCGTCACCAACCCCGGCAGCCAGGCCGCCACCGTCGGCACGGCCGCCAGCCTCCAGGTCGCCGCCAGCGACTCGGCGTCCGGCCAGACCCTGACCTACAGCGCCAGCGGCCTGCCGGCCGGCCTGTCCATCAACTCCTCGACCGGCCTGATCAGCGGCGCCCCGACCACCGCGGGCACGTCGTCGGTCACGGTCACCGCGACCGACACCACCGGCGCGAAGGGCACCGCCACCTTCACCTGGACGGTGAGCACCGGCACCGGCACCGGCGGGATCGACATCTCGGCCGGCGGCCCGGCCGCCGCCCCGTTCGTCGCCGACGAGGACTACACCGGCGGCACCACCGCCGCCGTCACCAACGCCATCAGCACCACTGGCATCACGAATCCGGCGCCGCAGTCGGTCTACCAGCACAACCGCTACGGCAACTTCACCTACACGATCCCCGGCCTGACCGCCGGGGCGAGCTACACGGTGCGGCTGGACTTCGCCGAGGAGTACTGGACCGCCGCCGGGGACCGCACCTTCAACGTCCTCATCAACGGCAACCAGGTGCTTTCCAACTTCGACATCTTCGCCACCGCCGGCGGGGAGTACAAGGCGGTCGCCGAGTCGTTCACCGCCACCGCGAGCAGCGCCGGCGCCATCACCATCCAGTTCGTCACCGTCAAGGACAACGCCCAGGTCAACGGCATCGAGGTGACACCGGCCTAAGCAAGCCCGGCCACAAAAAGGCGCCGCCCTGAGTGGCTCGCGCTCATAGTGGATCGTTGTGTACATCCCGCTGTACACAACGATCCACTATCTTCGCCCGCGACCCTGCTGACCGACGGCAGCGCGTGGTCCGGCTGCCGGCGTAGACCCCTGACGAGTGTCCGCGGGACGGATCGATGCGGCATCGATGGGGTAAGCCCTGCTTGGAGGCCCATCAACGGGATGCCGATTCGCGGCCCCGTGGCCCGGGCGGCTGTCCTGCGCCCTGCTGAGGCCGGTGCATCACCGGTCTGCAGCGTGTAGCAACTCGCCGACCCCGAGTCCCGGAGGCATCGAGTCCGTCGTGAATGAGCTGGTCGCCGTGCTGGCGGCGAACCGGCTCTGGCTGATCGGGATCGCCGTCGACATTGCCGGCTCGGTGATGCAGGCTTTCGCCCTGCACTTCGGAGAGCTGGCCCTGGTCCAGCCGATCCTCGTCCTCGACCTGCTGCCCGCGGACGTTCCTGCCACTGAGCACCGCCTTCGCCTGCGGCGTGATCTTCGGGATCACGGCGTTCCTGCTCAAGGAGCTAACGCAGACCATCGGCCTGGGATTCAACCCGCCCTCGCAACATCGGCCCTGCCCCCGCCTTCGGCCCCCAAACCCAGCACCCGACGCCTCCACCTAGCCGCACCATCCAGACCTTCTGTACCACCCACACCACCTGCACCATCCACATCACCTGCACCACCCCAAGTCCGGCCTAACCCGCCGCGCCGCCCTGACTCCACGAGCGCGCATCCGCCCCCGATGCCGCGTCTCCAGTTTCGCCCAGCACCTTGCGCCCTGACGCGAGGACGTTTATGTTGCGATATATCGATTCGATACATCTTCTCGATGTATCGAAGTGATGCATCGCTGCGACATGACTGGAGATTTCATGGAGACACCGAAGCACCAGATCGCGCCCGCCGTCGGCAGGCTGGGCGTCCTGACGGTAGGGCTCGGCGCGGTGGCGTCGACCGTTATCGCCGGCGTCGAGCTGATCCGGCGCGGCCTCGCTGAGCCCGTCGGTTCGCTCACCCAGATGGGCACCATCCGCCTCGGCCAGCGGACTGAGGACCGGGTACCGCTGATTCGCGACTTCGTGCCTCTGGCCGACGTTGACCAACTGGTCTTCGGCGCCTGGGATCCGATCGCGGACACGGCCTACGAAGCCGCGCTGAAATGCGGCGTGCTCGACCGATACGCCCACATCGAGCCGATCGCGGTCGAGCTGAAGGAGATCGAGCCGATGCCCGCCGTCTTCGACCAGAGCTACGTTCGGCGGCTCGACGGCCCCAACGTCAAGCCCCAGGCCAGCAAGCGAGACCTGGCGGAGGCGCTCCGCAAGGACATCCGCGATTTCAAGGCGAGGCACTCCTGCGACCGGATGGTCGTGATCTGGTGCGCATCCACGGAGATCTTTCTCGAGCCCGGCCCGGCCCACCAGAGCCTGGCCGCGCTCGAAGCCGCGATGGACGCGAACGACGAGAGCGTCCCGCCCTCGATGCTCTATGCGTACGCAGCGCTCAAGGAAGGCGCGCCCTTCATCAACGGGGCGCCTAACCTCACCGTCGACGTGCCGGCGATGGTGGAACTCGCCCACACCGCCGGGGTGCCCGTCGCCGGCAAGGACTTCAAGTCAGGGCAGACCCTGCTCAAGACCGTGCTTGCGCCGATGCTGAAGGCCCGCATGCTAGGCCTGCAGGGCTGGTACTCGACCAACATCCTTGGTAACCGCGACGGCGAGGTGCTTGACGACCCCGACAGCTTCCGCACCAAGGAGGAGAGCAAGCTCGGCGTGCTCGAGCACATCCTCCAGCCCAGCCTCTATCCCCAGCTCTACGGCGACATCCACCACAAGGTGCGCATCAACTACTACCCGCCCCGCGGTGACAACAAGGAGGGCTGGGACAACATCGACATCTTCGGCTGGCTTGGTTATCCGATGCAGATCAAGGTCGACTTCCTCTGCCGTGATTCGATCCTGGCGGCGCCGATGGCGCTCGACCTGGTGCTGTTCACGGACTTGGCCCAGCGAGCGGGGCTCAGGGGCGTGCAAGAGTGGCTGTCGTTCTACTTCAAGAGCCCGCAGCACGCTCCCAGCGTCTATCCCGAGCACGACCTTTTCATCCAGCAGACCAAGCTGAAGAACACCCTTCGCTGGCTGATGGGCGAGGAGCTGATCACCCACCTGGGGATGGAGTACTACCAGGACTAATCGTCGGCGGTGGCGCTCGCGTCGTCCGGGGCCGCCTCCACCGCGGCGCGTTCGCCGGCCGCCCGCCCGTCGCCGTGACCTGACCCGTTGCCAGGCCCGTGCCCGTTGGACTGCAGCGGGACGGTCTCGGCGAAGGCGCGGTTGGCGATCGCCCGGGCGCGCCCGGTGAGGCCGGACATCTGCGGCGCCGGCACGCCGTTGGCGTCGGCTCCAGCCCCAGGCCCGGACCCGGGCGCCGGCAGAGGCTCCACGGATGGCTTGTCCGCCAGCGGAACCCGCTCCTCCTCGGTCAGCGGCCGGTGCTCCTCGACGAACTCGCCGTTCGGCAGCTGACGGATGATGCCGGTCTCGACCCCGTGGGTCACCAGCCCGGCGTCCCGACGCTGCAGCCCGATGCAGATCCGCCGGGTGACGATGAAGGCAAGAACCGGCCCCACGACGACCATCACCCGCGCGATCCAGGTCAGCGTGTACAGGGGGATCTTGAACTGGTCGGCGATGATGTCGTTGGCGCTCTCAGCCCACAGCACCCCATAGAAGACCACCGCCGCCATCCCGGTCGCGCTCCTGATCGGGGCGTTGCGCGGCCGGTCGTTGACGTTGTGGATCGACTTGTCGCCGGTCGCCCACTGCTCGAAGAACGGCCACAGCGCCGCCCCGCCCAAGATCAGCCCCAGCGGCAGCAGCGCCGGGAGGAGCACCGAGAGCGACAGCGTGTGCCCGAGGAAGTCGATCTCCCAGGGCGGCATGATCCGCAGCGCGCCGTCCAGCAGGCCCAGGTAGAAGTCGGGCTGGGTCCCCGACGAGATCGCCAGCGGCGTGTAAGGACCGTACTCCCAGACCGGGTTGATCTGCGCGAACGTCGCCAGCAGGACCAGCGCCCCGAAGATGAAGAAGAACCACGCCTGCCCCTTGAGCAGGAAGTACGGGAAGAACGGCTGCCCGACCACGTTCTTCTCGGTGTTCCCGAAGGCCGGCATCTGCGTGTGCTTCTGGTGGAACATGATGAACAGGTGCGCCGTGATGAGGGCCAGGATGATGCCCGGAACCAGGAACACGTGCAGCAGGTACATCCGGGGGATGATCGAGTTGCCCGGGAACGCGCCGCCGAACAGGAAGTACGACGCGTACGTCCCCACGATCGGGATCCCCTGCAGGATCCCCTCCAGGACTCGCAGCCCGGCGCCCGACAGCTGATCGTCTGGCAGCGAGTAGCCGAACAGCCCCTCGATCAGTCCCAGCGTGAACAGCACGATGCCGATCAGCCAGTTCACCTCGCGGGGCTTGCGGTAGGCGCCGGTGAAGAACACCCGCAGCATGTGGGCCATGATCGCGACCATGAACAGGTCGGCCGCCCAGTGGTGAATCTGCCTGATCAGCAGCCCGCCGCGGACGTCGAACGAGATGTTCAGCGTCGACTGGTACGCCTGCGACATCGTGATGCCGTCGAGCTTGGCGTACGAGCCGTGGTAGACCACGTCGCTCATCGACGGCACGAAGAACAGCGCCAGGTAGGTGCCGGTCAGCAGCAGGATCACGAACGACCAGAGCGCGATCTCGCCCAGCATGAACGACCAGTGGTCGGGAAAAACCTTGTGCATCAGGACCCGGACGCCCTTGGCGCCGTGGAACCTGTCGTCGAGCCAGCCGCCGGTGCCGCGCAGGGCCCGAGGGACGTCAACGTCCTGGCTCACTGCCGACCCCCCTTCCTAGGCTCCCCTCTGATGCCCGGCCGTCATATACCTAAACAGAGTATCTAGATAAATCTATGCATGATGCAGAAAGTGAGCTGCATTCATGCAACCAAAGGTTGCGCTAAACCGCTACGCGAGCTACGCTGACATGCAACCAATGGTTGCACTAGGTGGTAGCCATCATGAAGACGGAGACAACGACAATGCGCAAGCTCATCACCGCGATGAAGATCTCGCTCGACGGCAAGTTCGAGGGCCCGCAGGGGTACGCGGACTGGGTGTCGGCCTGGTCGGATGACTACGGCCTGACGCCCGAGATCGACGCGTGCGTGCTCGGCGGCCGGATGTACCCCGGCTACGAGCAGTACTGGACGCCGATCCAGAACCACCCGGACCAGGTCCACCCCCTCAGCGGCGCCGTGCCGACTCCGGCCGAGGTTGAATGGGCCGACTTCGCCACCAGGACTCCGCACTACGTGGTCTCAAGCACCCTGACCTCGGCCGCGTGGCCGCAGACTCGGTTCCTGCGCAGCCTGGACGAGCTCGGCAAGCTCAAGCGGGAGCAAGGCAAAGACATCTACCTGATGGGCGGCGGCGCGATCACCGCCGCCGCAATCGACGCCGGCCTCGTCGACGAAGCGCGGCTGATCGTCTACCCCGTGATCGCGGGCGGAGAGAATGCCCTCTTCAAGTCATCGGCGATCCGCCGCGGCCTCGAGCTGCGCAAGGTCGAGCAACTCCCGGACGGCCGCCTGAGCCTGGTCTACGGGATCGGCAGTGACTGACCTCGACCGCAGGACCGTCGAGGAGTTCCGCGCCAACGGCGGCCAGGCCGGCGGGGTGCTTGCGGGCACCCCACTGGTCCTCATCCACCACATCGGCGCCAGATCGGGGATCGAGCACGTCACGCCGCTGGCCTACTCGGCCCTGGACGGCGACTCCATCGCGATCGCCGCCTCCAACGGCGGATCGCCGAAGCACCCGGCCTGGTACCACAACCTCAGGGCCAACCCGGCGATCACCGTCGAGCTCGGCACCCACAGATTCGAGGCGACAGCCGAGGAGCAGACCGGCCCCGCCCGCGCCGACCTCTGGGCCAAGCTCGTCGCCCAATTCCCCGATCTGGCCAAGTTCGCAGCCAGCACCGACCGCCCAATCCCGCTTTTTCTCCTCCGCCGCTAACACCGATTACGGTTGACGGTGCTCCTGCTAAAAGCCCCCGGACACAATGCCGTCCACAAGGAGAAGCGCCACGCTGATAGCCACGGCCGTACCGAGTACCCGCATCAGAAGCGACCACCCACTGACGGTGGAACGGGAGACTATCCACGCGATTACCATGCCGATGGGTAGAGCCACGGGTCGCAGTGCGAATACCCAGCCCTCGGCTGAGTGTCCTGCGCTGAAGACTGCCGATGCTTGGCTCCAGGCCCACCCGGTGGCCAGAGAGGCGGCGAATCCGGCGACTGTAGTAAGGATGACGGCGGTGACGACGGGCAACCGTGGCCAAGCGGCGGCTGGCGCCGAATCAGCAGGTCCCACAGCTCCAGGCTCCGATCTGTTCCGGTGCCAGCTCGGTAATGCCAACGCCGCGATCGGTCAGCCAGACCGCGACGCCCAGTTCCATGGCATTCATAATCGAACCCGAGCCTGCCAATCAGCAGCCTGACCACGGTCGAAACACGCGCTCGTTGCCTTGCCGGCCGGGGCGGCGGAGTATTGACGCATGGAATCCCCGAAGGGCAGCCCGGAGTGGCTTGAGGTCTTTACCGCCGCCGAGCGTCCCGATCTGTGGGAGCGCGCAGGCCAGGAGGAGGTTCTCGATCGCGTGTGGCCCGAGTACAACCACCACGGGAACGACTCGCCGGCTACCTTTCGCGCGCTGGTGCCGCGTTACGCCGATTTCCAGATGCTGTTCACCGACCGGCGCGCCGACCGGATCGTCGCGCGCGGACGCGCGATCCCGTTCCGGTGGGACGGCACCCTCGCCGACCTGCCGGCCGGGATCGACGCCCTCGGGCCCCGCGCCCTGAGCGAAGAAGGCGGCCCGCCCACCGCCCTATCGGCGCTGGCGGCCGAGGTCGACGACACGCTCCAGGGATCCGGCCTGAGCAGGCTGGTGATCTTGGCGATGGCGGCGCTCGCGCGGGCCCGCGGGCTGCGGAGCCTCGTCGCGCCGGTGCGGCCGAACTGGAAGGACCGTTATCCCCTCATCCCGATCGACCGGTACGCGGCGTGGACGCGTCCCGACGGCCTTCCGTTCGATCCGTGGATGCGGGTCCACGCCCGGCTGGGCGCCCGGATCCTGCGCCCGGCGCCGCGGTCGCTGCACATCGCCGCCCCGGTCGAGGACTGGCAGGCCTGGGTCGGAATGGCGTTCCCGGACGACGGGCAGTACGTTTTCCCGCACGGACTCGCTCCCCTCACCGTGTCCGGTGGCGAGGGGGACTACTGGGAACCCAACGTCTGGATGCTCCACGACGCGATGCAGCTGGCGTGAGCGCTAGTCAAGCAGCGCGCTGAGCTTCTTCGGCGCGAGGATCCGATAGCTCTCGGTCACGAGCTCGCGGATCTCCTCCCAGTCGGTGTCCCGGATGAGCGCGACCGCGATGCGATCAGGACCGAATCGGGTGGGGAAGAACGGGCGGCCAATGGCCAGCAACGCCCGGCGCTCCTCCGGGTTCGCGCGCAACACGAGCAGCGGAACCGCCTTCCCAGGCGCGTACTCCCGCGCCACCAGTACGCAGAACGGCCGCCGCCGGATGTCGAACACCCACGCCGTCGACCTGGCGCTGCTCCGCGTTTCGTCGACCCGCACCGTCACCTCCGGCAGCGCCAGGCACAGCCCCCGGACCCGCTCGACGATCTCGTCCGGGACCTCTGCCTTGAAGCTCGCGTCGTTCGCCATTGGACAAGCATCCCCTTGACGTATGAGCAAATTCTTCCCGAAGCTCCACCTGCGCGAAGCGCCGGCCGTGAGGCACCATGGTCTTCCGTTGGTGGGAACTCAATACGGAGGCGCGTCCGTTGCCCAAGTCGATCGCGGTGTTCGGCGCCGGCCCGGGCCTCGGCCACGCCGTCGCCCGCCGCTACGCGCAAGACGGCTACGACGTCGTCCTCGTCGCCCGCCGCCAGGAACCTCTGGAGCTGCTCGCCCAAGAGCTACAACAGCGAAGCCATCTACCCCCACCGGAAGTTACCTCCGTGCCGCGACCGCGCGGATAATCCCGGCCTCAACGCCGTGCCACCGGGCGGTACGGAACCCGGCCGCCGTCAGCAGCCGGTCGGCGCGCCGCCGGGTGCGGGCCTTGCCGCGGCGGCCGCCGACGAGGGTGGGCAGCAGCAAGCTCGAGAACAGGTCGGTGAGCACCAGCCAGCCGCCGGGCGCCAGGACCCGGGCGCACTCCCCGAGGCCGGCCCGCTGGTCCGCCCAGTGGTCGAAGGAGGTCGTGCTCACCACCAGATCGAAGGTCCCGTCCGGGAACGGCAGTTCCTCCGCCGTCCCCTCCAGCCACTGCCGACGGTCGCCGGCCGCCGCGGCCCGCGCGGCGGCGATCATCGCCGGCGCCGGATCCACCCCGGTCAGCTCGGCGGCGTCCGGACAGCGGTCAGCGAGCTGGCGCAGCAGGTACCCGGTCCCGCACCCGACATCGAGAATGCGCTGTGGCGCCGGCACCGCGCTCAAGGCAAGATCCGCGGTGCGGTCGGCTATCTGCCGGTGCAGCCGCCCAAGCCAGCCGTCTTCGTAGCCCTCCGCGCGCGCGTCGAACGCGGCGACGTCACGGTCGTCACGCGCCATTGCCCGCCCGCTCGGCCGCGCCGCGCCCGACACAGAACTCGTTCCCCTCCGGATCGGCGAACACCACCCACCCGGTCCCGTCCGCTCGCCGCCGATCATCCACCACCACCGCGCCGAGACGGGCGGCCCGCTCGACCTGCTCGTCCCGCCTGGTCGAGGTCGGCCAGAGATCGAAATGGATGCGGTTCTTCGCCGTCTTCCCCTCCGGGACCCGCAGGAACAACAGCCCGGGCTGCCCGGGAACCGGCACGACAAGCACCGAGTCGTCCTGCGGCATGTCCCCGGGCCGAATCTCGCGCTCAAGCAGCGCCGCCCAGAACCCGGCCAGCGCATGGGGATCCCGCGCGTCGAAGGTGATCTCGTGGATCTCCAGGGCTCCGCCCACACTGTCTGTCATAACGTCCAGCGAACCACGACTGGCTCTTCAGCCACGCGAATCCACACGTTTTCGTGCCCGGCCCGCATGATCGGCGCGTTCGTGGGCAGTTCGTGCCGGAAGTTCTAGGGAGTGAGCGCATGACGGAGCGCGACAGGAGGATATCCATGGCGGGTGAGCTGTCTGTGACGGTTCGCCGCGAACGCGGTGTCGTGATCGCGGAGGTCACCGGAGATATCGACATATCCACGGTCAGCGGTCTGCGGGAGCGCCTGCTCGGGCTGGCAGACAGCGGGGAGCCGCTGATCCTCGATCTGAACGGCGTTAGCTTCATCGACTCGACCGGGCTCGGTGTCTTGGTAGCGACCGCCCGCCGCGCCGACACGCACGGCGGGAGCTTGCATGCCGTCTGCTCCCGGCCGCCGACCCGCAAGCTGCTCTGGCTGACCGGGGTGGACCGCCGAATCCCGCTCACCGACACCGTCGACGAGACCCTGAAGCTGCTGACGGCCTCCCGCGACACCCCCAGCTAGATAATCGCGATCGTGTTCTATTAGGGCGCAGGTTCTTCGCCGCAGAGGTCATTGTGTTCCCTTATGGGCGCTATGCGACCCGAACGGCACACAATGACCCTCATGTCCATTCGGCCTGTTGTGCGTGGTACCGGTGATGAGCTTGTCGCTGACGCCCCGCCGGTTGCGGTGCAGCCAGGTGCGCAGCGATGACCTGCCCTCGAACCGTTCGAGGCCGCGCCAGGCCGCCAGCAGGGTCTCCTGCAGCATGTCCTCGGCGTCGGCGACCGAGCCGAGGACCTGGTAGCAGTGCAGCAGCAACTCGGCCCGGTAGGGTACATGCAGCAGGTGCTCGGGTACTCGGCCCTGAAGACCGGGGTCGCCTGGCTGGCGACGTCGGGCACCGCGCTCGCGC
>Ga0302314_10016624_pt1 | contig 12408 bp, 8 predicted proteins | sample III_Palsa_N2_3_FD_200533 | JGI IMG/M metagenome (GOLD analysis project Ga0302314, IMG submission 200533) | Peat permafrost microbial communities from Stordalen Mire near Abisko, Sweden - III_Palsa_N2_3 | ecosystem: Environmental > Terrestrial > Soil > Palsa > Peat permafrost | place: Sweden...
TGTAGGGAAGCAATCGCGAGACGCACAACGTGAAGCCCGGCGCGAGTCCGGCGACGGGGGTGCGCACACCCGCGGCATCGACGGCGTACGGCGCTGGAACGACATCGGAGGGCAGTCCGTAGGTGTCGGTGATCCGTTCCTGGACCGCGGTGGAGATGGCGAGATAGGAGCCCGCTCCGAGTGCGGCACGCGTGTCCCAGCGACGCAGCGACGGCGCCAACGCACCGATCACGGCCCGACGGACGAGGCTTGCGCCGGACCCCAGGTAGGTCTCCGTCTGGTAGAGCCAGCGGGCCGGCGTGTAGCAATAGGTGATCCTGGCGCCCGAGGTGCCGAAGCCGTGAGCCCAGCCGGAAGTGCTGGTGATCACGACCTCGGCATCCACGCGGAGGCGCGACGCTGCCAGCGCCAGGAGCGGCAGCGCCGCGCGATGGTGACGTCGGAAGAATCCGACGCGGTTCAGGGGCGAGACCCGGATGTCCAGGTCTGCGAACTCGGGGAAGGTCGAGTCGGGCTCATAGAGCAGGGTGTAGATCGGTGCGGTCGGGAATGCGCGCGCCATGGCAAGGACGACCTTCTCCGCCCCACCCCGCTGGGTGAGGTAGTCGTGTGCGATCGCGATGCGCTCCATGGCCGGTCACTTGCTCGCTTCGGCGTACTCGTACGCGTAGTAGTAGCCGTAGGCGTCCGGGCCCTTCGGCGCCACCATATTGAGAACGACACCGAAGACGCTGGCGTCGATGTTCGACAGGTTCTCGAGAGCCTTGGTGAGCTGCGGGATGCGCGTCTTGCGTGCCGAGCACACCACCAGCGCGCCGGAGGTCAGCCGGCTGAGCACCGCGGCATCCGTCACCGGAAGCAGCGGCGGCGCGTCGAAGATGACCTCGTCGTACTCCTCGGTGAGCCGGGCGATCAGCTCCTCCATGGTCTTCGATCCGACGAGCTCGCTGGGGTTCGGCGGGATGCTGCCAGAGGGCACGACGAACAGGTTTCCGCTGCGCCCCCACGGCTGCACCACCTCGTCGAAGTCCGCCCGGCCGATGAGCACATCCGACAGCCCGACCGCACCCTCGATGCCAAGGTATTTCGCCACCTGCGGTCGACGGAGGTCGGCATCGATCAGAACGACCCGCCGATCCGCATCCGCGAGCGCGATCGCGAGGTTCAGGGATGTCGTGGTCTTGCCCTCGCCCGGGATGGACGAGGTGACGACGAACGAGCGGCGGCTCGACTCGAAGTCGAGGAACGCGAGGTTCGTGCGAATCGAGCGGAACGATTCGGCGCGCGGACTCTTCGGCTCAGCCTGCACCGTGAGCGGAGACTTCCGAGCCGCGGAATCGAACGACACGGCGCCGAGAATGGGCGAGTCGCTCAGTGCGCGAACCTCGCGTTCGCCGCGGATGCGCGTGTCGAGCGCCTGCCGCGCAAATGCGAGACCGAGCCCGATGATGAGACCGGCTACGGCCCCGACCAGCAGGTAGATCGGCAGGTTCGGCGAGGTCGGCGATGTCGGCCTGGTGGCGGCCCGGACCACGGTGAGGTTGACCAGCGACGTCGTCTTGCCCGCGCCGCCCGTGCCCGTGCGGGTTTCGAGCTTGCCGATGACGATGTTGCGAAGGCTCGACGAGATCGCGTTCGCGATCTTCGCCGCGGCGGTCGGCGAAGCGTTCTTGACACTGATGGTGAGAAGCACGGTGTTGTCGACCGCCTCAGCCGACACGGAGTTCGCCAGCAGCGCCGGTGTGGTCTTCAGCCCCAGCTCGGAGATGACGGGCTTCAGCACGACCGAGCTGCTTGCGACATCCACATACGACTGGATGCGCTGCTGCGTGTACGTGCTGCCCTCGAACGCCTCGGTGGCGTCTACGGACGGCTGAGTCGACACGAAGATGTCGGTCGATGCGGTGTACTGCGGCGTCGTGAAAAGCGCGAGGGTCGCTGCGAGCCCGAGCCCGAGCGCGGTCAGCAGCACGATGGCGATCCATCGCCTCCTGATCACTGCAACAAAATCAACGAAGTCCATGGCTGATGCCTCTCCTGGCGAGCGGGTGGTGCGGGATGATGGGTCTCATTTGTTCACCGCCGTGCACGACAGCGGGGCCGTCGTGACATGGGTCGGCACAACCTGCGGCGTGACCGCCGTACTGAGTTCGGGCGCCGCCGGCGTGGTGCCGCGGAAGACGACCGCGTACTTGGCGGACTGCCCGGGCGCCAGCAGCACATCGAACGACAGCACCGGACGGGTTCCCGCGTTGCCCGATGCCGCGGAGATTGTCTTCCCCGCGGTCTTCACCGAGATCGCATCCGATTTGTTCGGGCCGTAGACCACCACGCGGGTTTTCACATCGCCGCTAGCGACCCCGAACAAGCCGCCGCCCGTGACATAGCCGGGCAGCGCGGTTGCGGCGTTTGCCGGAGCGGTGCTTCGCAGCGTCACGGTCTCGCTGTAGACGCCCGCGCCTCCTGCGTAGCAGACGCGGGAGGCCTGGGCCACGCTGGTGCGCAGGTAGTAGTCCATCTTCGCGCCCGTCGCATCGTTGAAGTAGACGCCGAGACGGTCGTGCGTCTTCGTGTCCGCTGCCAGCGTCCCCTGCAGCTGCGTGCCTGCCAGCACTGATTCCTCGGAGGCACGATCGCTCCACACCAGCAGCCGGTGTTGCTCGGCGGCTTCGGTGAACGCATCCAGCAGCGGCGCCGCGGCAAAGTGACCGGAGGTCAGCGCTCCGAACACCGTCGTCGACACCTCACGGAAATAGGCATCCTGGGCATCCGGACTCGAATACGTCTTGTAGGCCGTCGAGAGGACCTTCTTCACGATGTTGCCGGACGTGATCGTCTCACCGTCGGCGAGCTTCAGCGGGCCGGTCGCGCGCAGGATGTAGCTGAGACCGACGGGATCGAACGACACGACTCCATCCAGCTGCTGGCCGTACTTCTGCAGCCAGAAGGCGGACGCGATCTTCGCCGTGGTCGGAAAGTCGGGCGTGAGCGTGATGTCCTGCATGTAGGTGCCGAGCCGAGCCGAGTAGAGACTGCTGGTCGCGGTCGACAGCGGGATCACCGAGGACGCTGCCTGTGGGAAGTCGGTTGCGGCCGGCTGGGTAGACATCGCCGTCGTCCCGTTCGTTGCTGTCACGAGAGCCAGGGCACCGGGGATGCCGCCGCTGGCGCGCAGCTCGGCGTTGTTCTGGAACATCAGCAGGTAGTTGCGCGGGCCATCCTGCCCGACCATGCCGGGCAGGATGATCGAGGCCCGGCGCACCGCATCCATGCTCGACGCCGTGCTCGCGAGAACAGTGCGGAACTGCTTCACCCCCGCATCCACCGGTGGAAGCGTAAAGGTGGTGTCGATCTGGTTGGCGCGCTGCGATGCCGCCTGGATGACCATGTTCGCGGCGTTGATGTCGGGCCGTGCGGCCACCAATTCGTTGATGTCGATGTGGCCGTCGGACGGCAGCAGCCCCGCGACGCTGAACTGGGAGCCGAGTGAAGTGAACGGCGCCCGTGCCTGGGTTGCCAACGAGCTCATGGTGTCGGCGATGCCGCCGAGCGCGCGAAGGTTCTGGCCGATGAAGGGCACGAACTGGTAGGCGTGCCACACCGGGTCGGAGGTGAGAGAAACCGCCGTCGAGGCATGCTCGCCGATGGTGTCGATGACGAGCCCGGCCGCGCGGGCGTTGCCCATCTGGAGGTCGGCGGAAACCTGGTGCGAGAGCGGGATGGTGTCGGCGAGCGCCGAGCGCGCGGCGACTCCGCGCAGAACGACCCAGACCATCCCGACGGCGAAAAGCACGACGAGCGTCACGAGCGCGCGGATGATCCACTTGCGTGCGGCTTTTCGCCGCGAATGCGATTTGCGCTTCTGGGTTCGCACCCGGGTTCTGGTGTGGTTAGAGATCCCTGGCTTGTCCTGAAGCTGCGTAGTCGCCTGACTCGACCACGTGTGCACGGTGTGTTCCTCTCCTAGGTATCTCGCAAGACGTTCACGAAGGCGGCGGCGATGGCCGTGGTGGCATCGCCGATGACGGAAGCGACCTGCGCATAGACGCGGGCGCTGCGTCCGTACGGGTCGGTGACATCGAGGTCGGTCGAGCGCGCGGGTGGCGACACGTAGCCGCGGGAGGCCGCGATGACTGAGACGAGTGCACCGAGCGTGGCCGCGTACTCGTCGTCGGCGTGGGCGACCAGGCAATCCAGCATGTTCGGGGCGGCGAGCAGGCGGGCAAATTCGACGAGCGTGAAGGCGCGGCGGGCAGCGAACGGGTCCAGCGTTGCGACGGCCTTCCGGTGCTCAGACGAGAGGGCGAGGATGAGGCCGGCGGCGCGAACATCGTCTGCGGTGAGCCGGTGCGCGAGGTGTGAGCGGCCGCCCGAGCCCAAGCGCTCGGACTGGGCGAGTGCCTCCGGCGTCATCGGTGATCCCTCGCGAGCCGAGGTGCCGGCGCTGGTGATGGCCACCTGGTCCATCAGCGCGTCCGCGCGAGCGGCGCCGAACCCGTCGGCGAGCGAGCGACGAAGAGTGGAGGTGAGCAACTGCTCGGCAAGGGGTGAGCGGCAGATGTTGCCCGTGCACACCAGGAGGATGCTGAATTCGGCCGCGACAAAATGACCGGAAGTGGTTGCTTCCGGTTTGTCGTCGGGCCTGACCCCAGACGTTTGGTTCCCCCAAACCATGTGCTCACATTAGGCCCATCGCAGCGCGGCGCTGATACCCCAGTCGTGGGGCCGCGACGTTACCGAAACATAACGCCGCCCGCCGTACCGTTTTTGAGTACAGTGACTCAACACTTCCCATGGAGGCATCATGCGCATTGCGCTCGTACGGGCAGTCGCAGTCTTCGCGGCTGTCGTCAGCGTCACCGGGCTCCTCGCCGGATGCGCCCCGGCGGTCCCGTCGGCGAAATCAACCCCTGCCCACGCCAGCCCATCCGCTCACCCGACCGCTGCGCCTACGTCCAACAGCACGGCGGCGCTTCCCACGAACGTCCTCCTGCGCATCACTGCCACGGTCACGGCGCCGGGCGGTGCGGCAGCCGACCTCGTGCAGACCGTGTACCTGCCGACGGCACCGACCCCCGCACAGGTCAGCCAGTTGAACACCGACTGCACGCAAAAGGGTGAGGCCGGCCCGAGCGAACTTTGGTCGAACAACTTTTCCAGCGCGCTGATGCTCACCAGCATCACGACGGCGACACTCCAGCCCGGGTCGCCAGCCTGGGACAACAGTCAGGACCCGGTGACCGCCGGTTTCATCGGGCTCGGCGATTTCACAGGCGCCTACAGCACATGGGAGGCGTACTGCGCACCTGGATTCCTGACGGTCCCGGGGACTCAGCTCGCACTTGGCCCCATTCAAGCCGCTGATCCATCTGGGCAGCCGGACGGCTGGGCAGGAGCGAGCGCCGATTTTGGCTTTTTTAGCGGCGGGAATGATCCGTCGGATGGCGAACTCAGCGGTGACGCGGTTGTGTCGCATTGCGTGATCCAGCTCAGTGCCACCGCTGCCGCGAGCAGCGTCGCCGCGAAGTGGGCGGCGGATGCGCCGGGATACGCCGTCCCTGACGGCTGCGAGTTCCGGGGGCCTCAGTCGTAGGGTTGCGCTGCTTCGCCTCTCGGAAAGGATCTGACACCGCGAAGGCATTTGGCTCCGCTAGAGGATTTGACTCCCCTACTGAGCCGCCGAAATATTCCGGCTTCGGGCGCTGACGCAAAAACCATTGGGTGCGCAATATTTCGGACTGCTCAGCGGGGGCCCACGAGCAGCTTCGCGTCCGAATCTCCGCAACGAAAAAGAAGAGCCCCAAAGCAAGAAGAAGGGCCCCACCAATTTCTTGGTGGGGCCCTTCTTTTTCGTTGCGGGGACAGGATTTGAACCTGCGACCTCTGGGTTATGAGCCCAGCGAGCTACCGAACTGCTCCACCCCGCGCTACAAGTACGAGGTTATCACAGCGCGGCAGCCGCCATCCGCGATCGACGGCGAAGCCGGCTCTACTGGCCGCCTCCCGCAGCGATCGCGTTCTGGATGTCCTGCTGCAGTTTCGCATCCGCCTGCGCTGCCGCTACCAGGTTGTTGGACGCATACGCCGCAGTTCGGGCCGCGAGATCGGTTTGCATGGCGGAGAGTGCAGCCTTCAGAGCCGCGCTTTCGGTGCCTGATCCCGCACTGCCCGTCGGGCTGGGTGTGGGAGTCGCCGACGAGTTGTTGTTGCTGTCTCCCGCCGTCGCACCCGAGTTGCCGCTGAACAACTTGTCGAGAGCGGCATCCAGAGTCGGTTCGAACTCCACCTTGTTTCCGAAAGCGACAAGCACCTCGCGCAACAGCGGATAACTCGTCTCTCCCGTTGACGCGACGTAAACCGGCTGCACGTAGAGCAATCCGCCACCGACCGGCAAGGTCAACAGGTTCCCGAGGTCGACCGTGGTCGAGCCTCGTTGCAGCAGCGCCAGTTCATTCGCCACCGTCGGATTCGATTTGAACTGGTTCTCCACAGCACCCGGGCCAGGGATGTTCACCTGTTTAGGCAGGGTGAGGATCGTCAACTTTCCATAGTTCGGTCCAGGGTCCGAATTGGCGGCGAGATAGCCGGTGAGGATGCTCTTGGTATTCGTCGTCGAACTCTTCGGTATGAAGGTCGAGTACAGCGTGAACGCGGGCTTCGTGTCTCCGGGCACCTTCATCGTCAGGTAGTACGGCGGCTGAAGCGCAGCCTCGGCGGCGGTGGACGTCGGGTCGTTCGGCGTCACCCACTGGTCGTCGCCCGAATAGAACGAGGCGGCATCCGTCACGTGGTACGAACCGAGGATCGCGCGCTGGGCCTTGAACAGGTCCTGCGGGTAGCGCACGTGCGCAAGCAGCTGCGTGCTCATGTCGGACTCGGGTTTCACCGTCGATGGGAAGATCTTCTCCCACGTCTTCAGCAGCGGGTCCTTGGCATCCCAGGCATACAGCGTCACCTTGCCGCTGTAGGCGTCGACCGTGGCCTTCACCGAGTTACGGATGTAGTTCATGTTGTCGAGCGAGTACGCCGGCGCCTTGACGTTCGAGTCCGCAACCACCTGGCTCAGCTGCTCGACAGTCGAGTACGGGTACTGGTCGGTGGTCGTGTAGCCGTCGACGATCCACACCACGCGACCGTTCACGATCGCGGGATAGGCGTCCTTGTCGAGCGTGAGATACGGCGCAACGGATGACACGCGGTCGCGGGGATCGCGGTTGTAGAGGATCTGCGAGTCCTTGTTCACCGCGTTCGACAGCACGATGTCCTCGGACTGGAACTTGATCGCGTAGATCAGTTTCGTGAACAGGTTGTTGAGCTTCGGGCCGCCGCTTCCGGTGAACGTCGTCAGCTTGTTCTGCGCGCTGTCGTTACCGGCCGGGTAGTCGAGTTCCAGCGGTGACGCTCCCTTCGGAGCACCCACGATCGAGTACTCCGGAGAGTTCTCGCCGAAGTAGATTCGCGGCTGGTATTTGCCCAGCTTGCCCGTGCTCGGGATGCCCGATTCCAGGAAGTCCGGTGCGCCGTCGCTCGCGCGCTCGTTGCCGTAGGCGGCGACGACCCCGTAGCCGTGCGTGTAGACGATGGTGTCGTTGTACCAGCTCTGCGCGTCACCGAGACCGCTCTGGCTCAGCTCGCGGGCCGCGATCACGGTGTCCTGGCTCTTGCCGTCGATCGTGTAGCGATCGACATCCAGGTGGTCCTCGAACTCATAGAACTGCTTGAACTGCTGAAGCTGCCCGAACGACTTGGAGACCAGGTCGGGGTCGAGGATTCGGATGTTCGCGGTCGTCTCGGAGTCCGCGCGCAGTGCGAGGGCTGGCGTCTTGGTTGTCGCCGAATAGACCTTCGAGACGACGTTGGAGACGCCATACGCCGACCGGGTCGCGTCGATGTTGCGTTGGATATAGGTGGATTCCAGCGTCTTCGCGCTCGGCTCTGCGGTGAACCGCTGCACGATCGCCGGGTAGATGCCGCCGATGATGATGGCGCTCACGAGCAGCAGCGCCAAGCCGATGACCGGCAGGCGCCAGCGCCCGACGACCGCGGTGATGAAGAAAAGGATGGCGACGATCGCGGCAACCACGGCGAGGATCTCGCGTGCGGGAATCGTCGCGTTGACCTCGGTGTAGCCGGCTCCCGTCGGCAGGAATCCGGCGCTCGGGCTGGTGAGAGTCGCGTACTGGTCGAGCCAGACGCTGATCGCCTGCACCGCGATGTAGACGCCGACCGTGGTCGCGAGTTGGATGCGCGCGGTGCGGGAGATGCGCAGCTCGCGGCCGTTGAGACGAATAGCGCCGTAAAGGTAGCTCGTCGCGAGGCCGGCAAGGAAGGCGATGATGATGACGGCCGAAGCGAACGCCACGATGCCACGCCAGAACGGCAGGTCGAAGACATAAAACGACACATCGAGATGGAACTGCGGATCCTTCGTGCCGAACGACGTGCGGTTCAGGTATTCGAGAACGGTCTGCCAGCGTGACGACGCCGAGGCGCCACCGAAGATTCCGAGGATGATCGGGATGCCGTAGATCGCGAGACGACGCAGCGGCTCGACGACCTGCTGGTAGCGATCGAGCTGGGAGTTCAGCTTCGCGTAGACCGGACGCCAGCGGAATGCGATCTCGATGCTGGCGAAAACCGGCAGCGCCATCGCGAAGAAACCGATCCAGAACAGCGTGAACTGCGAGATCCACTGTGTGGTCAGGACCTTGAGGTAGCCGATCTGCTGGAACCACAGCCAGTCGGAGTACAGCGACGCGAAGACGAAGAACAGGATGATCAGGACAGCGAGCACTACCGCCGTGATCGTCAGTGTCACGCGAGTTCTCGACGCCGGCCGTCCCTGGCTCTGCGGTGGACGGTTGGGGGTTGCAGTCACTGACGAGCTCCCGGCTCTACTAGGTGTGCGTTCATCTTAATCACACGATTTGCTGGCTGATCGGCTCATGACCCGCGTCACTTGGTGGTCGAGCAGGTCTGGAGCTTGTCCAGTCCCTTGCCGCTGGCGATTGCCTTGAGGTCGGCTACGGACTGCCTGAGACTCGACGTTGCAAAGACAGTGAGGCCGGCGGGAATATGCCCGCGCACCCCGTCGTCACCGCCGCAGTTGCTCGCGGGTGCCAGGAAGTAGGTCGCGCCGGCGCGCTGCGCACCGTACATCTTCTGGCGGATGCCGCCGATTGCGCCGACCGTGCCATACGCCGTGATCGTCCCGGTGCCGGCGACATGCTTGCCACCGTTCAGCTCGCCGGGCGTGAGCTTGTCGATGAGTCCGAGTGCGAACATCATCCCGGCGCTCGGACCGCCGACATCCTGTAGCTGCACCGAGACGGGGAACGGGAACGTGTATTTCTCCGCGAGGTAGACGCCGACGACTGGTCCGGCGCTGCTCGCCTTCGGGGTCAGTTGTGCGGTGTGCGCGACTCCGCCTCGAGTGAAGTCGATGGTCAGCGGCTTCGAGGTGCCGTTCGCGACCACGATCGAATGCAACTGGTCGGCGTCGACGAAGGTCTTGCCGTTGACCCGGGTGAGCACGTCGTTGTCCTTGAAGATTCCGGCGGCCCCGGTGCCCTTGATGGTGCCGACGACCGAGATCTTGCTCTTGAAAGAGATGCCCTGCTCGAACAGCGCTGCAGCGGTCGCCTGCTGCTGGGAGTCCGTCATCTCCTCCGTGCTCTCCTTGTTCGACTGCTGGACGGTCTGCTGGGGCGCATAGACCTCGTCGATGGGAACGACCGCCTGGCTCGGGTCGAACCATGCCGCGACGACCTGCGCCCAGTTGGGAGTATTGCCGGGCTGCCCGGAGAGGTTGACGGTGAGCATGTCGAGTGCACCGCTCGTCGGGTAGGTCTTGCGGCCGCTGATGGACAACACGGGAACCGTCTTGTGATCGACGACCGTCGTGCCGATGGTGTTGAAGACCGGACCCGGCTGCTCGATCACATACGACGTCGGCAGGTTGGCTAGCACCACCCCCGCGACGATCGCAGCGATGACGAGGATCCAGCCGATCCGGCGACCCCATCTCCTGGGGTTTCGGTCTGGCTCGTCAGCGGTAAAAATCGCCACCCTGGTTCCTTCGTTCGCATCGTGCTGGCAACCCACAGCATCGCACTGTTCGCCACGGGCGCACCGCCAAACGTCCCTGTGAAGCCGACTTTCGAGGGTGCTCCGGTTGCGCGGGGGCTAGCGTAGTTTGCATGCCTGATGATTCGCGGGAAGAGCCAGAAGATGAGTTTCGTGACCTGCTGAGGGAGTTCCTCGCGGGCAACACGAGCATCGATCCGGCGAAGCTCGCGAGCGCTGCGGGGCTTCCGAATGATCCGGAAGCGGTCGAGCGTCTCATCCAGCAGCTGCAGAGCGCGCTGTCGTCGAGCACCGAGGGCGTCAACTGGGGACTGGCCCTCAGCCAGGCGACCACCATCGCCGGCCACAGCACCGTTGTCTCGCTCCCCGCCGAACGCTCACAGCTCGAGCAGGCCCTCCACGTCGCCTCCCTCTGGCTCGACGAGGCCACCTTCGTCACCGCTCTGAGCTCCGAGCCGCGACTGATGAGTCGCACCGAGTGGGCCACGGCAACCATGCCGGTGTGGACCCAGCTCGCCGAGCCAGTTGCCACGTCGATCTCCAACTCACTTGCCGGCGTGCTGCGCGACCAGGCACCCGAAGAGATGAGCGGGATGATGGATTCCGCCAGCCAGATGATGCGCAACGTCGGTGGCACTCTCTTCGCGATGCAACTCGGCCAGGTTGTGGGGCAACTCTCCACCGAGGTCGTGTCCGGAGGCGACATCGGGATCCCGCTGCTCGACGATGGTGCCGCGCTGCTTCCGCAGAACGTTCTCGCCTTCGGGGCGGACCTCGACATCCCGACCGACCAGATCCAGCTATACCTGGCCGTGCGGGAGCTTGCCCATGCCCGGCTGTTCCGCCATGCCAAGTGGCTTCGCCTGCAGTTGATGTCGTCGATCACCGAGTTCGCCCGCGGCATCCACATCGACACCGACCGGCTGCAGGAACTCGCGGAAGACTTCGATCCGGCGAATCCCGAAGAATTGCGCGCAGCGATGACCAGCGGCGCGCTCATCCCGCCGAAGAACGACGACCAGCTTGTAGCGCTGGCTCGCCTCGAGACCATGCTCGCGCTGATCGAGGGATGGGTCGACGTGGTGACGGCGGACGCCACCACCCGGCTGCCCAAGAGCGACGCCATCGCCGAGACGGTGAAGCGTCGCCGCGCGTCAGGCGGACCCGCCGAGTCGGCGTTTGCGACTCTGGTCGGCCTCGAACTGCGACCGCGCCGGCTTCGTGAGGCCGCGGCCATGTGGCGAGCGGTCACGGATGCTGTTGGACCGGAGAAGCGAGACCAGCTGTGGTCGCAGCCGGACCTGATTCCGACCAGCGATGACATCGACTTCCCGGGCGCGCTCATCGCGCGCATCACCGGCGAGGACGCATCGCCCGACGACATCGATCAGGCCATCGAGGACCTGCTGAACGACGAGGGCGATCGTCCCGTCGAATAGCTGAGCCGCGCGCGCTGGTCGAGTTGCGAGACCTGCCTGCGATTATCCGTTTGAAGCCCGCTGGTCGAGTAGAGAGGCCGCCCGCGGCCGAACGTATCGAGACCCCGGGTGATCACACGACAGGTCTCGATACGCGGGCTCGTTCCTCGCTCGCTACTCGACCACCGGGTGTCGTGCCGCTGGTCGAGTAGCGACGAAGGAGCGTATCGAGACCTCCGCGCCCCTACGCGACCACCAGGTGTCGTGCCGTTGGTCGAGTAGCGACGAAGGAGCGTATCGAGACCTCCGCGCCATTACGCGAGCGGCTTGCGTTTCGGCTTCTTACTCAGTGCGCGCAGGTCGTCGAACCGTCCCTCGATCAGCGCGAGCCGCTTCGCGTGGCTCCAGTTTTGGATCTGTTTCTCCAGCGCGAAGGCATCATCAACGCGGTCGAACTCCTCGGAGAAGACGAGTTTCACTGGCCGGCGTATGCGCGTGTGGGTCGCTCCCTGTCCGCTCTGGTGTTGCCATAGCCTCGCGAACAGGTTCACCGTGCTGCCGACATAGAAAGTGTCATCGCTGCATTCGAGGATGTAGACCCAGGGCATCACGGGATCATGCCGCGCGGGAGCATTTCGGCGCCAAGTTTCTCCACAGCCGGGCCGTTCCGGTGGTCGAGTAGCGACGAAGGAGCGTATCGAGACCTCGACGCCAACAGTCGACAGGTCTCGATACGCCGGCTCCTTCGTCGCGCGGCTACTCGACCACCGGGCCCTCGATGGTCGAGTAGCGAGGCCGCCCGCGGCCGAACGTATCGAGACCTCGGTCTCGATACGCGGGCTCGTTCCTCGCTCGCTACTCGACCACCGGTTTCTTATCCGATGGTCGAGTAGCGAGGCCGCCC
>Ga0302314_10016626_pt1 | contig 12408 bp, 8 predicted proteins | sample III_Palsa_N2_3_FD_200533 | JGI IMG/M metagenome (GOLD analysis project Ga0302314, IMG submission 200533) | Peat permafrost microbial communities from Stordalen Mire near Abisko, Sweden - III_Palsa_N2_3 | ecosystem: Environmental > Terrestrial > Soil > Palsa > Peat permafrost | place: Sweden...
AAAGCTCTCGCACTCCACCACATCCCGCAGCCAGATCGTCTCGCGCTCATGGTTCGGAACCTGAATTCCAACCGTGCTCTTACCCGGCATCCGCTCAATCAAAATCGACTCAGCCGCCATCGCCAGACAAAGATCATCCGCCAGCCCGGTAATCCGAGCCACCTTCACGCCAGCCTCCGGCTTGAACTCAAACGTCGTTACCACCGGCCCAGGATTGATCTGCGTCACCTGCCCATCGACGCCGAACTCAGCCGACTTCTCCACCAACACTCGTGCCTCTTCACGTAGCGCGTCCTCGCGCACTACGGCATGCTCTTCACTCCTATAAAGCAGCGAAGAAGGCGGCAACTTATAACCCCGCACACTCTTCGGAACAATCGTTACTGGTTTAATATCCGCATCCGCACGCTTGCCAAACGAGATTCCTTCAGGCAGCGCTCCCAGCGGAGCCTTCGCAGCCGGAGCAGGCCGTGCCGCGAACGAAGCCACTGGCTCCTCCACCTTCTTCGGTGCGCGCATCGGAGTAGGTGCTTTCATCGAAATAGGTTCGCGCCACTCCTCTGCACCACGAGGGTCTCTAAAGTTCGACTCATCATCCAGCGCGTGCACGGGAGCAGCAGCCTTTGCCAGCACCTCTGCAAACGGCGCAGCCGCAGCAGCCGCAGTCCCGAACGCCGTAACCGGCGGAGCATCCACCATCGTCCTCGGCATAGCCTCAAAGATCGAAGGATGATGGCCCGTTGCGGCAACCTCAGGCGCGACCGAGATCGGCTGTACCTTCTTCTTCCTGCTCAACCATCCAAACAACCCACCCAGCAAGGTCGTCGGCTCCGGCTCGGGCTGCAATCTCCTTCGCTCTGTCTCTTCCGCAAGCTCACGAGCTCGCCGTGCCTTCGCATCCGCTTGCTCCCGCCTGCTCCCATACGACTCTTCAAGATCAACCTCAGCACCAACCCGCCGACTCCGCCGCTGCGACCACCACTCCCAAAACCGCTGCGCAAACCCAAACCGAATCGTCGCCCACTCCCGCGCGGTGTTGAAGGTAAACGTGGTCGTCAAATACAGCGACACCGCTACCATCAGCGTCAGCACGATCGCCGCGCCCGGCAGGTTCAGATAATGCACCAGCATGTCAGCCAGCAACCGCCCAGTTGTTCCCTCAATCGGCAGCGAGCCACGCCACAACATCTCTCCAGGCAACAACGCAATCGCCGCTGGCCCAAACACCACCCACATCCCCAGCCCAATCGTCTTTGCCAGCGGAGACCCAGCCGGCCTCGACCGCATCCAGCAGATCCCCAGCCGCACCAAAACCAGTGGCAGAAAGAATGCCGCCACGCCGATTAACTGCAGCATCGCATCGGCAAGGTAAGCCCCAACCATCCCCGTCCAGTTATGCGCTGGCCGCCCTTTCACATACTGCCCCACCGTATTGAACGACGGATCAGTCGGCGTATAACTCACCAGCGCCAACAGCAGCAGTCCCGCACTCACCAGTACGACCATCCCGAGAATCTCATTCAGGCGGCGGTTGCGCGTCGGGGTCGAAACAAGTCTCAAAGGTTTCATTGGGGAGCCTTCATGTGAGGGGGACGCGCGGGCTCATTCGACTCGTCGTGCACTTAGCACGACGCCGATCCAAACCGAGCCCGCAAATCACCAGAGCACCTTCGATTATCCCAGACCCTCCCCGGCGCCCAGCACAAATGTAGGAAAACCTCGTTTCGGGGTATCCACATACAAACCCACAGCCCATCCCCGCATCTATCTCTCCATATCCACCGCCGAGCCAAATTTTACTCGGCGGTCCTTAGAACCGGTTGGCAGGGGCGCGGGGTTTTCGCGATTTCTCTTGCTTGCCGTCGGCGGAGGAGAATCGCGCACAGCCGACGGACCCTGCCCCAACCGCACCACATTTCACCCAAGGATTGAGGTTTCAAGTCATGCCAACAGACTCAGGGAAGCAGCACGAAATGCAACTCGCTCTCAACTCCCTCATCAGTACCCTCCTCGACAGCCAGAAAGGCTTCGCAGACATCGGCGAGCATCTCAAAGACGACACCCTCAAGCGCTATTTCCTCGCCGAATCCCTCAAGCGCGCCAGCTTCCGCGGCGACTTGGAGGAGCTTCTTCACCAGAACGGCGTTCACGACATCAAGGAATCCGGCACTACTGTCGGCACCCTCCACCGCGTGTGGGGCGACTTGAAAGCAAAGTTAGGCGGCGGCGACCACACCCTCCTCGAAACCGCAGAGCAAGGCGAAGATGAAGCCAAAAAAGCTTACGCAGATGTTCTCAATCAGGATCTCCCTCTGCCCGTTCGTCAACTCATCGCAGAGCAGCAGGCTCACATCCTCACCTCGCACGACTACGTGAAGAGTCACCGCGACGCTTTTGTATCCAAATAACCAGGGCGTACCAATTCGACGACGGGCAGCAGGCAATCCTGCTGCCCGATTTTTTGTTAGGCTGAAACCGCATCGAAGACGAAAGGGAATCGCATGATCGGCCGCCCCCTGCTTGCCATTCTCTTCATCACTTCCGGCTGTCTTCACTTCTTCTACCCGGGCATCTATCTCAAAATCATGCCGCCCTACCTGCCCGCGCACACGTCTCTCGTCCACATCAGCGGCGCTGCGGAGATATTGGGCGGCCTCGGACTGCTCATCCCTGCAACGCGCCATGCCGCAGCCTGGGGTTTAGTGGCGCTGCTCATAGCGATCTTGCCTGCCAACATTTACATGGCGACATCCCACCTTCGCATCCCAGGAATCATGGGCCAAAGCTGGGCGCAGTGGCTCCGCATCCCCCTTCAAATCCCCCTCATCTACTGGGCGTGGCTCTACACCCGCGCGCGATAAATAAAAAAGCTTCGTGCGGCATTCAAGCCGTACACGAAGCTTTTTATCTCGTTCTGTTCAAGGTGCAACAATCGCGAATCAATACCCCGCGTGATAAAGCCCAAACACCACCCCAGAAGCCACCAGGCAATAGATCCCGAAGAGATACCATCGACCTTCCTCAAGCCAGCTGCTCAACCATCTCAACGCAAGCAGCCCCGCAAGGAACGCGAACACAGCCCCAAGCAGGCCCATCACCATGCTTCCGTGCAGATCAATCGGCACACCGGCGGCCGCTGCTGCATGCGATGCCTTCACCAATCGCATCACCTCACGCCCCACAGCCGGAGGCGTCAGCACTACGGCCAGCGCAAAGCTGAACCGCTCCGCCCGTTCCTTACTCGCCCCAGTCAACATACCGGTAGAGATCGTCGCTCCCGACCGCGAAAATCCACGAAACGGCAGGCACAGCCCCTGTATCGCACCAATCCATCCAGCCTGCCGCATCGTCACGCTATCGCCGTAGACCTGCTCATGAGCACCCATCCGCCGCTTCTCCATCAGGCCAGCGAGCAAAATTAACAACCCTGCTGCCGCCAGCGCCGGAGCAATCAAATCCAGCCGTCCAAACAACAACTCAATCTCACCCTTCGAAGCCCCTTTGAACGCTGTCTTTTCAATCGCCTTGATGATGACCTCACCAATGACAGCAGTCAGCAGCGAAGCCCAGATCAACCGGATCAAAAACCGTTTGAAGGCATCGACACTCGAAAAATAAGTCTTCTTCCACTGTTTCCAGAAATAAACAATCACGGCAAACATCGTGCCCGTATGCAGCATCACCAGCAGCAGCGTCATCTGCGGCGTCGTTGGATCCAGCCCCAACAGCTTTTCGGCAACCACAACGTGAGCGGAGCTCGAGACAGGCAATAACTCAGCCAGACCCTGCACAATGGCAAGGATAATCACATGAAGAATCGACATACTTCCATCCTAAAGGGTCTGCATGTGTAAACGGTAAATCCATTTATCCCTGCCAACGGGAGGACCACCCGAAGGCGTACACAAGTCACGAAGTGACTGCCCCACGCGTAGTGGGCCTGTCTAGCAGCTGTCTGCGTGGACGCGCAGGACAAAATCAATCCCGGTCACTCCCATAGATCGCGATCCCCTGAGACACCCTGAACGCGATGCTCGTCCCACGCGCTGCAAACTCCGACTTGGGATATCGCGACTTCAGATCCATGGCCAGCTCCTGCGCCCTCTTCGCCGCCTCGTCCGCCCGTTTTTTATCCTCCTGCACCATATACATCGTCACCACCACCCCCTGCCGATAAACCGCGTTATAAAGCGCCTCCGCGGCCTTTGGCCCATCCGCATACTGCTGCGCGTACTTCACATACAGCCCCGTCTCCATCTCAGGACACTTCGGCAGCCCCTGCCAGTCCCCACAAAGCTTGTTATCCAGCAGATCGAACGCAGCCCTCGCCGCAAACTCGCTCCCCGGATACGTCTTCATCACCTTCTTCAACTCGCCCTCAAAGAGCTGCGGCCGCAGATAAGCCTCCTGCTCCTTCGCACTCGGCAGCGTGCTGAGGTCCACCTTATCCAGTTGCCAGCGAATATCCGCCGCTCGCCACGCTGCCTCAGCCGCCAGCGGCGAGTCCGGAAAATACTCCGCCACCCGCTTATAGAGCAGGTGAGCCTCTCCGGCAGCGCCCTTAGGCGCGTGAGGCCGTTCCGCCTCATCTTCAAAGTTCGCAGCCGACCCAAACAGGATCAAATCGCCGCCTGCCGTCCCCGGCCCTAGAATCCCCTTATCCCGAATCCACCCCGAAGCCGGCGTCACATTCGCATCTTCGCCAAACTCAGGCTTATTCCGGTCATCTTCATTCGCGTCATCGTTGATGTCGGTGTTCGCAAACACCTTCACCCAAGGCCCGCTTCGCTCCACAATCTGTATCTCATGCCCTGGCGTCACCAGCGAGATCTTCTGCGCATCTGCATCCGACGCAACATACACATTTGCATCATGCAGCACCGTCGCAATGGCCGTTCTGTCGTAGTCCTTTCCCTTCTTCTGCCCCATCGCAGCGACGCTCGCCACCAGCAGCACCGCCTCAACGCCAAACGCCGCATATCGCATAGGAAAAATCCGCATAGATCTCATTGAGACGTCACCACAATCTTCCGCAAAGCCAAACACGATCCAGTCTAAACGTCGATTCCTCTGACCAGCGAACCAATAGCAACCACAACGCCTCTACCTCGTGCCACTATCTTCGTTTGCATCAAATCCATAGACTAGAGAGAGACGTTTTCATCAGAAAAAGAGCACCTGTTCAAAGCCACTTTATGACACTGCAAACAGAAGAATATTCGGGCCTCAAGCGAAGGTTAATCCTCCGCGACTCCCTGACCTTCCTCAGCCTGCTGCTTGTCACCGTCGTCTTGTTCCTCATCACGTTCTTCCTCTTCCGGTCCTTCGTCACCCACCGCCAGGAGCTGGCCCTGCGCTGGTCTGCCCGAGGCCAATCCGCGATCAACTCCGGCCATCCCGAACAGGCTATCGTCGCCCTCCGCACCGCCCTCTCTTACGCCCCCGGCCAACGCTCCTACGAGCTCCTGCTCGCCCAGGCCCTCGGCGAAGCGGGCCATACCGAAGAGTCCTATAACTACTTCCTCGGTCTGTGGGAGACTCAACCCGGCGACGGTCTCATCAACCTCAGCCTCGCCCGGCTTGCCGCAAAGAAAAACGACGTGCAAGCCGCCATCAACTACTATCGCGCCTCCATCTACGGCACCTGGGAGGGAGACGGAATCGTCCGCCGCCGCGACGTCCGCCTCGAGCTCTCGCAGTTCCTCATCGCCCATCACGACCTCAGCAGCGCGCGCACTGAGCTCCTCGTAGCCGGAGGCAACGCGCCAGACGATGTTCCCCTCGCCTTGACACTCGCAAATCTTCTCGAACAGGCCAATGCGCCTCACGATGCCCTGACCTACTATCAAAAGGTTCTCGCGCTGGAGCCAAAAAACGGGACTGCTCTCGAATCAGCCGCTCGTCTCGAATACGCTTCAGGCCACTTCGACGAAGCCCACCGCCTGATGCAGGAGGCCATGCACGAGCGCGAGGCATCTTCCTCCAACCAGGAGACCATCACCTCCAGCGACAAGGACATCCTCGACAACTCCGCACGGATCCTCGACCTAGCGCCTCTGAAAAAACTCCCAAATAACGAACGAGTCTCTCGCATTCTTGACGCGCGCACCTTGGCAAAGAAGCGCTTCGACGCTTGCAGCGCCCAGGTCTCTACCGCGAGTGGCCTCTCTAACCCGTTGCAGAATCTCGCCACAAAGTGGACGAGCAAAGACGCCACCAGCAACCGCGGCGCTCTCCTCAACGATCCCACCCAGCAGGACGCAACCATGCAGCTCGTCTTCGACACTGAAACCCAAACCAGCAAGCTCTGCGGAGCACCCACAGGCGACGACGCGCTCCTCTTGCAGCTTGCTAAGTTTCCCCACGCGATGGAGCCCTAAGCGAAATGAATACCCACACCGCCATCGCGGAGACTGAACCCGTCGCAGCAAAATCCGCCCGCGAAGAGATGATCGCTCGTATCGCTCCCGGCCGCGAAGAACGTGTCTTTCTCGTTCTCTCTATCTTCATCGGTGTCGTCTCTGGCCTCCTCGTCGTCTCCTTCCGCATGGCCATCGAGTGGCTCAGCGTTCTCCTTCTTGGTTCCTCCCCAAACCCGCATCAGCCGCGCCTGCTCTACATCCCCGCCGCCGCCGGATTAGTCATCGCCGTGCTCACCCGCTACGTCTTCCCCAACGTCCGCGGCAGCGGAATCAACCAGACCAAGGCCGCCCTCTACATCAGCAACGGCTACATCTCCTTCCGCACCGTCATCGGCAAATTCCTCCTCTCCGCGCTCGCCATCGGCAGCGGCCACTCCCTCGGCCCCGAAGACCCATCCCTCCAGATCGGTGCCGGTGTCGCATCCCTCATCAGCCGCCGCTTCGGCATGTCGAAGGAGAAGCTCCGCATCTTCGCCCCCATCGGAGCGGCCGCTGGCCTTGCCGCTGCCTTCAACGCTCCCATCTCCGCCATCCTCTTCGTCATCGAAGAGGTCATCGGACAATGGAGCGCCGCTGTCCTGGGCTCCATCGTCCTCTCTGCCGTAGCCAGCGTCGTTGTCGCCCGCTCCTTCTGGGGTGCTCAGCCGATGTTCCGCATCCCCGTCATCGACCTTCGCGACTCCCGCGAACTCCTCGCCTACGCCGCCCTCGGAATCGTCGGCGGCTTCGCCTCTCTCCTCTTTGCCAGCTGTCTCAGCTACCTCCGCCCCAAGCTCCGCACCCAGCCACAGTGGTCGCAGCTCCTCCAACCCGCAGCAGCAGGCCTTCTCGTAGGAGCCATCGGCTTCTTCGGCCTCACGCAGGTCATGGGTGCAGGCTACGAAGCCATCGACCAGGCCATGCACGCCCAGTTCGCCTGGAAGATGCTCCTCCTCCTGGCCCTGTTCAAGATCGTTGCCACTACGCTCTCGTTCTCTAGTGGAACCCCCGGCGGCATGTTCGCTCCAACTCTCTTCATCGGAGCCATGCTGGGCGGCGCCGTAGGCACCTTCGAAAAGATCTACTTCCCCCACCTCACCGGCTCCATCGGCTCCTACGCATTGGTCGGCATGGGAGTCCTCTTCGCCGCATTTCTTCGCGCCCCGCTCACCTCTGTCTTCATGGTGCTCGAGGTCAGCGGGAACTACTCCATCGTTCTCCCCGTCATCCTGGCCAACACCATCGCCTACCTCATCTCCCGCGTCCTCCAGCCCATCCCTATCCTCGAACAGTTCACCCACCAGGACGGCCTCGACCTTCCCTCCATGGAAGAGCTTCGCGAAGAGAGCAACCTTCACCTCGAAGACGCCATGCAGCCTGTCACTGTCCCCATACTTCAGGGCAGCGAAACCATCGCCGACACCCTGCGCTCCTTAGCACAGTACGAAGACCCGAAATCCATCCCACTCTTTCTCATTCACTGCCCCGACGGCCTTTGGTACTCCGCAAAAAGAGAAGAGTTGGAAGCCCTTTCGCGCGACCAACCTGCTACCCAAACCGATGATCTGGGCGTTCCAACACCGGCAGCCGCGACACTCGCCGAACATCTTGGCCCGGAACGCACCCCCGTGATCTTCCCGGACCTGCCACTCTCAAGCGCACTCCCCCACTTCCAGCGTTGGCCGGTACTCCCCGTAACCAATCGAGCCATGCGCGGCTCCCTCGAAGGCACGGTAACCCTCCAGGATGTACTAAACCGCTACCAGAAACATTAAGTTCAATGCCGAGCAACGCAAGGCCCGACACATTCGACCAGCCGAGAAAAGGTAAACAAGTCACGAAGTGACCGCTCTCCGCGCAGGAGGCCAGTCCGGCAGGACTAAGCCTTCACCGCCAGCTCCCCTTCAAGCTTCTCCCGCAGCGACGGCTCCAGGTTCCCCCCACTCAAAATCACCGCCACCTTCTTCACCTTCGGCAGCTCCTCCGCATGGAACAGCGCCGCCGCCAGCGTCACCGCCCCACTAGGCTCCGGCACCAGCTTCGTCGCGCTCAACATCACCCGCATCCCGGCCAGTATCTCGTCTTCCGACACCGTAACAATCCCATCCACAAACCGGATCACATGCGCGAAGTTCAGCACCCCGAGACTCTGCGTCCGCAGCCCATCCCCAATCGTCCGCGTCGTATCCGCAGCCGGCCACTCCACCAGCGTCTTCGAGTAAAAGCTCTCCTTCGCATCCGCGGCAAGCTCCGGCTCCGCTCCCCAAACCTGCACACCTGCACTCGCAAACCCTGCCTGCGCCGCTAGCTTCACCGACGTAGCCGTCCCACTCAGCAATCCACCACCGCTCACCGGCGAGATCACCAGCTCCACCCCCGGCAGCTGCTCCACAATCTCCAACCCGCACGTAGCCTGCCCGGCAATAATCTGTGGCGCATCATAGGGCGGAATCATCGCATATCCAAACTCAGCCACCAGCTCCTCTGCCTTCATCCGTCTCTCCGACGAAGCCGGCCCCACCTCCACGATCTCTGCGCCCAGCGCCCGTGTCGCCGCCTTCTTCACCTCAGGAGCATTCCCCGGCATCACAATCACTGCCTTCGCCCCCAGCGCCCGCGCCGCATACGCTACCCCCTGTGCATGGTTCCCACTCGAATACGTAATCACTCCACGCCGCAGCGCCTCAGGCGACAGTTGCGCCACCATGTTGTAAGCCCCACGCAACTTGAAGCTCCCAATCGGCTGTTCGCTCTCTGCCTTGATATAAAGATCAAACTCCGGCTCCGCAAACCGCCCCATCCGCAACCGGGCCCGTTCCACGCGATGCAGCGGCGTCCTCACCGCAACCCCTGCAATCCGAGCCTTCGCCGCCCGAATCTCCGCCAATGTCACAAACTCACTCATCCGAACCTGCTCCTTAGCGTGCCTGCCGCAATGACAATAGTATCCGTCTGCCGTGCAGCAAATACAGCGGGAGCATCAACCGAGCCGCTCGAAACACTTCAAAGAAACTCACTAAAACACCCGCCCCAACCCAAAGAACCACTTCCGGTGGTCGCTATCCCCAATGCTTCCCCCACCATAGAAAGGTCCAATAATCGTCTTCACCACCACCGCGCCTGCAATATCGTTCGGCAGATTCGGCGTCCCAGCGTTCCCATTCCATACCTTCCCAATCTCATAAAACCCTGCCGCATAGATCGAATCTCCAATCACCGGATTCAACTTTGTCAGCCGATAGAGATACCCTGCCTGCCCCAGAAAATAATCACTCCCCAGCAACTCCCCGCGATCGTAAGCACTCAACCGCAGCGCCCCGCCCAGCGAAAATCCCGCTAGTCCAAGGCCAGTCGCTCCAAAGCTGGTGCCACCTTCCATCGTGCCAAAGATAATGCCCTTCTGCCCTGCCGGAAGAAAATGTGCCACCCGCGTATCCCACTGCGAGTACCCACCTTCGCCGAATGGCCTCTGCGTCGAGTACGTATACTTCGTCAGCAGCTCGGATCCCTTCGTAGGAACCTGCACATTGTCTTGTCCCAGGTACTGAAACCGCACATTGCTCACAAAAGGTGTGAGGTGAAAGAGCTGTTCAATCGGCTGCCCCACGCGCAGCGTCTCGCCGTACCACTGGTAGTCCTCACCAACTCTCAACTCAGCCTTCGAGCTGAACCGATAGCCAAGGTCGAAGCCGAGCCCATTCCGCTCCTCCGTATACTCCGAGAGCTCCTGGCTCCCCGAGTAAAACGAATTAATCGTATGCGCGTAGTACAAGCGTGGCGCAACAAAGTATCGCTTGCCCGCAACCAGTGGCTGATACAACTCCCCTGCGACGCCCGCCACCTGGCCTACCGAAGCATCTACCCGCACCTCAGAGCCCGGCCCCGTTAGTCCAAAGAAAGTCGCACGCCCACCCAGCCCAAGCTGAATATCGTTTGAATCGTTCGACGAAAGCGTCAGCCCAACATTCAAAAAGGGCGGCCCATAATCTTTGATCCGCGGCCGCACCAAAAGTCCTACCTCATTCTTCTGGTCGATCAGGTTGTAGCTGATGCTCGAGTAAGTCCCCGTACCCTGCAAGTCTGCAATCGTATTTTCGATCTTTGCCGGGTCCACCGGCTTGCCGACATACTTCGTAAACTCATTCGCAATCTCAGTCCGCTGCGCGCCCTTGATTCCATACACATTCACAAACTGCGGTATTGGAATTCGTGTCCGTATCCGCGCATCCCGCTGCGCCACATACGCCTGCCAGTCGGCATCGTTCAAGGCGTACTTCTTCAACTCAGCGGCATGCTCCTCTGCAACCTTCACGCCCTGCGGAATAATCTCCGCGCTCTTTTCAAACTCGCTCGCGCTGAACTTACTCACATCCGCCTTCAACAAAATATTTGCGTCCTTCATGCTCTTCAGTTCGTTCGCTGCAACCATGATCGAAACGTTTCTTCCCGCTACACCCACCAGCGAGTCCAAACTTGCTTTATCCACCGGCCCCGTATCCAGAAACACCGCAATCACGATATCCGCGCCCATCGACCGCGCCACATCCACCGGCAGATTGTTCACCGCGCCGCCATCCGAGTAGATCTGGTCTCCATGCGCCACCGGCGCAAACACCCCAGGAATCGACATCGTCGACCGCATCGCCTGAGCCAGCGATCCGTCCTTGAAGATGTGTTCTTTGCCCGTCGTAATATCCGTCGCCACACAGCGAAAAGGAATCGGCAGATCGTCGAAGCTCTTCAAATCGTAGTAAGGAAGCATCTCCCGATCCAGTAGCAACCCCACCGCCGAGCCCGAGTTCAGCCCATTCGGCAGACTCAACCCATGTTTCAATCCAAACTCAAGCCGATTCGGAAACGCCAGCTTGTCTTCTTTCCTCCTATAGCTCAACGCCGGAAAAGGAACCTGCCCGCTCAACACTGCGGGCCAATTAATCCCCCCAACGAACGTCTCAATATCCTGCGGACTATTTCCCGAAGCATACAAACCACCGATCAGCCCACCCATACTGGTTCCGGCCACATCGTCGATCGGGATGTGATGATCCTCCATCCACTCGATCACCCCAACGTGCGCAAACCCCAGCGCTCCACCACCCTCCAGCACCAGCCCAATCCTCGGCCGCGTCGGTGGCACAACCTCCGGCTTCTGAGCTCTGCTCGCTCCTGCAGACAACAACACAACGATCGATATCGTCGCGAAAAATCGTCGGCAAAAAATAATCTCGAACATTAACCCACCTTGCTCGCACAACCGCATCGACGCTCCTCGAGACACTCTCTCGCCCGCTCCAATTGCGGTTCCGCGCTGATCCTACTACCCCCACGCGTTCATCTCGACGCCTAACTCAAAAGGGTAATCACCCCACTAACCCGTAAAAGCATCTCTAAATCTCATCGAAAGAGCGACCAATCTGAAAACATTTGAGTCCCCATCACGCAAAACAAAAAAGCGCCCCGCAAGGGAGCGCTTTTTCATCATCACGTAAAGTATCAGATCTCCAGAATCACCGGCATAATCAAAGGCCGACGACTCGTACTCTTCTGGATATACCGCTTCAGATCGTTCCGGATCTTCTCTTTGATCACGCCATAATCGGCCTTCTCTTCCGCCGAAGATCCCTCAAGCGTCCGCTGCACCACCTGCCGTGCCTCACTGATCAAACCCTCTTCCGTCGCGATCGCCATGCCTCGAATCACAATCTCAGGAGGATTTTCTAGCAGGCCCGTCTGCTTATTGATCGCAATGATCGGCAGCACAATCCCGTCTTCGCTCAGATGCTTCCGGTCGCGAATAACAATATCCTCAACCACATCCGTCGAACTCCCGCCTGAATCGATGCACACGCGCCCAACCGTAACCTTCCCGGTCTTCGTCGCCGAGCCCTTATCAAGCTCCAGAACCTCGCCGTCCTCCATCAGAATCGTCTTCTCCACCACGCCCATCGACGCAGCCAGCTCCGCATGACGCTTCAGATGGCGATAGTCTCCATGCACCGGAATAAAG
>Ga0302314_10016630_pt1 | contig 12407 bp, 11 predicted proteins | sample III_Palsa_N2_3_FD_200533 | JGI IMG/M metagenome (GOLD analysis project Ga0302314, IMG submission 200533) | Peat permafrost microbial communities from Stordalen Mire near Abisko, Sweden - III_Palsa_N2_3 | ecosystem: Environmental > Terrestrial > Soil > Palsa > Peat permafrost | place: Sweden...
GCCAGGACGAGCGCAGCCAGCTGGCCAACAAGGAGAAGGCGCTGCGCTGGCTGCGCGCCCGGCTCTTCGACGCCGAGAAGACCCGCCTGGCCAACGAGCGCGCCGCCTCGCGCAAGGAGCAGGTCGGCTCAGGCGACCGTTCGGACCGCATCCGGACCTACAATTTCCCGCAGAACCGCATCACCGACCACCGCATCAACTGGACCGGCTACAGCCTGGACCGCTTCATCTCGGGGGACTGCGACGCCCTCTGGCAGGCCATGGTCGATAATGAGAAGATCAAGTTCCTGGCCTCGTGGGACGGTACCTTCTGAGCTCCCCGCTCGGTGTTTGAAGCCGGCCGAGCCGGTCCCACACTAGCACCATGGAGGACGACGTTCAGCTGGTCTTGGCGATGCCGCGGCGCGAACTCTTCCGCATCCAGGGCTTCGTCCCCCCAAACGACCTGCAGGTCCTCGAATCCCTGGCCGAAGAGTCGTATTACGCCGCACCGCGACTGATCGCCGTCGACTTCGACGCCAAGGAGGTGCGCCTCGGCCTGGTGCTGCTCCAGGGCCAGCAGGTCCTGGTCAGCGACCATGGCGTCCTTTTGCATGCGACCTCGGTGCCGCCCGAGGCCGGGCGGATGGGCACGGGCCTGGGCGCGCTCAAGCAGTTCGCGCTCGCGGCCGGGCGGCAGCTCATGGGCATCAGCGATGGCCGCATCGAGCTGGCCGGTTTCTGCAATGAGGATGCGCTGCAGGAGTGCCGCGGGATCTTCATCCTGGTCTACAAGTTCCGGGTTCCGGACAAGACCCTGGCCCCGGACGGCATGAGCTGGATCCCGCTGGTGCGCCTGCCTGCGGTGCCGCTTGATCCGGTCAGCGCATTGATCAGCGACGTGCTGAAGTCATAGCGGCCCTGCCGCCCTGCGGGTCTGCTGGTCGCGAGCGTTCAGGGCCCTGCGCGCGTCACGGCGTCATCGCTCCCGACGCCAGTACCGCGATGGTCGGTTGCGGTCGGCCCCGGACTTCCAAAATGCCCCGATGCGCTATCGCGATGCCTCGCATGTGGATGTCAGTGGATTCTATGCGCGGTTGCCGCGCACCGGGAAGATCTACCGGCTGCTCGGCTACGCCGGCATCATCGCCATGCTCGTCGCCATCGGCCAGCGCTCGGACAGCCTGGTCACTGCCCTGATCGTGCTCCTGCTCCTAGTCTGGCTGGCGGCCTGGTACCAGATCGTCGGCACCCTGTGGCGCAGCGCCCTGGTCGCGGGCATCCTGACCGGCGCCCTCTTTCTGAGTTGCGAGCGCCTATGCGCGCATGGCCTGCTCTGCCAGCCGTACAGCGCCGCCTCGGGAATCGCGAAATGACCTTTGCGCGATGGGGCATCCCCACCCTGCTGTGCGCGACCGTCGTCCTCGGCTGGGCGGTGATCCTGCTGCCGGTCGGCCTGATCCAGGACCTCGGTGCGGCCGTCGCCGCCTTCCTGTGGCTGTTCACCCTGGCCTTCTTCCGCAATCCCAAGCGCACCCCGCAGGGGAGCGATGACTGCCTGTGCGCGCCCGCCGACGGCGTGGTCGCCGACATCACCGAGGTCGACGAACCGGACTTCCTCGGCGCCAAGGCGGTCCGCATCGGCATCTTCCTCTCGGTATTCGACGTGCACGTCAACCGCTCGCCCTGCGCCGGCGCCATCGCCTATGCGAAGTACACCCCCGGCAAGTTCCTCGACGCGCGGCATCCCGACGTCTCCCATGCCAACGAGTGCAATGCCATCGGCATCGACTGCTCGGCCGTCCCGGCGCAGGGGGTGCGCGTCTTGGTTCGTCAATTGTCAGGACTCATCGCGCGGCGCATCATCTGCACGCACGGGGTCGGCGAGCGGCTCGAGCGCGGGGAACTCTACGGCATGATCAAATTCGGCAGCCGGACCGAGGTGTGGATCCCCAAGGAGACCCCGCACACGCTGCGCGTGCGCGTCGGTGACCGGGTGCGCTGCGGCGAGACCACGCTCATCCAGCTCGGTGGGCCCCAGGCATGAGCGACCAGCAGGCCCCGGCACCGCAGACCGGGCCGTTCACGGTGCGCGGCCGCATCAAGCGCCTGAAGACCGTCCCGGTGCTGCCGACCCTGCTGACCGCGGGCAACCTGGCCAGCGGCATCACGGCGATCATGTGCGCGGCGCATGCCACCGGTGCCGAGCATTCGGAATGGCTGCGTGCCGGCGCGATCATGGTCTTCGTGGCGATGGTCTGCGACATGCTCGACGGCAAGGTCGCGCGCATGACCCGCACCGACGGCGCCTTCGGGGCCGAGCTCGACAGCCTCTCGGACGTGGTCAGCTTCGGTGTGGCACCCGCGATGCTGGTGCACCGCCTGATCCTCGGCGAGCCGGGTGTCTTCGACTACGGCCAGCGCCTATTGTGGTTCTTCACGGTCTTCTTCCCGGTCATGGCCTCGATCCGCCTGGCGCGCTACAACGTCGAGCATACCAGCGCGCCCACGCCGTACTTCCGCGGCCTGCCCTCACCCGGCGCCGCGGCCCTGGTCTGCGCCTGGATCATCTCCTATCACCATTTCCAGGGTTGGCTCATCGAGCACCATCTGGTCAATCCGGCGCCGTACGACGGCCTGAAGAATCTCGACCCCTTCGGCTGGAGCCTGCTGGGCATCTCGACCCTCTCGGCGCTGCTCATGGTCTCGACGGTGCGGTACCCGCACATCGGCAACACGCTGCTCGGTCGCATCAGCTTCCGCAAGATGATCCTGGGGCTCCTGGTCCTCGGCCTCGTCTCCTTCTATCCCGCCGCGATGCTCTTCCTGGTCACCACCGGCTACGTCCTGTGGGGCTTCATCAACGGCTGCATCGATGCGGTGCGCGCCTGGCACCGTGGCCGGGATCCGCTGCTTGATGACGACGAGGAGGAGGCCGATGACGCGGGTCTTGGCATCGACAAGCCCGAAGGCACCGGTCCGGCCCACGGGCGGTAGACGGCGAAGGTCGCTGGCTCCCGAGGTGCGCGCCAGCACCCGGCTCCTAGGCTACGGCCATGCTGGAGCTGCCCTTTCTCCTGCCCGGACCTGCCCATCCGCATCCGCCCCTGGCGGCTGAGGATCTGGCCGACCGCCTCGGGGTCACCACCGAGGAGGTGCTCAGCTGGCTGCAGGAGGGGCTGGCCTCGCAGGACGGCCAGATTGATCCCTTCGAGGCCGCGAACTGGCTGTGCTGGGGACGCCTCGACCGCTGCCCGCTGCTGGCCCGGCGCTGGCAGACCTACCTGCGCTGGTTCACGCCGCACGTCAACGCGGTCGACAAGCGCCAGACCTACCGCGTCCACCAGGTGCACCGCCTGTTCCTGCCGCAGCCGGTCACTGATCTGCAATGGTACGTGCCGCGCATCGCCGTGACCAGCAGTCAGACCCAGGCCAAGCAGGTCGCGCCTCTGCAGCCGATCACGCCCAGCGACGAGCCGCCGCAGGACATCACCGAGGCGGGCGCCTTCTGGCGGCTGACCTGGCCGAAGGCCTCGATCGAGGCTCCGGCGGTGTCGGCGCAGTGGCAGGTCCGCGTCGAGCCGCAACCACCTGAGGTCTTTCCGGAACATGCCGAGCTGGTCGAGATGGTGAGCGCGCTGGTTGCGGATTTCCGCTACCTGTATCGTCACCACCGCCCGGGAGAGGATCCGCGCGAGCGGCCGCAGGTCGGCGCGGACGGCATGGCCGGCAGCTGCCTGGACTGCGCCCTCGAGCTGGGGCGGCGGCTGACCGAGAGCGGTCGCGACTGGCGGCTGTGCGCCGGCGTGGTTGCGCATTCGGCGATCGCCAATCCGCACTTCTGGCTCAAGGTCGACACCACCAGCGGCTGGGTGCCGGTCGATCCCAGCCTGCCGGCCATCGCCCGCATGCTCGGCGCCGATTGGGAGGCCTTTGTCGATGCCTACGTCGGCGGCTGCGATGCGCGGCGCATCACTGTCACCGAAAGCGATCTGCACATCCCGTCCGTCCCCGGTGGGGCGAGCCTGGGCTCGCGCCTGGGCGAGGTCATCGCCACCAGCAATGGGGTGCGCCTGAACGCCTGGGCCTGCCTGGACTGGGTCTGCGGCGAGTGCCTATGGACGTTCCACTAGCACCTGACGCGAGCGGGTCGCTAGTGCTGCGCCTATGATCACCAGGACCAGGGCCACGGCCGTGGGCGCGGTGAGAGCGCGATGCAGCGTGACCATGAGCAGCAGGCTCGACAGGACGGGCGTCAGATAGGCAAGGACCGCGATGGTCGGCGGATCACCGCATTTCAGCGCCGCGTCCCAGCAATAGAACGCGATCCCCAAAGGACCGATGCCAGCCAGGCCCAGCAGTGCCCAATCCATGGCGGAGATGCCCCGCAGCTGGATCGCGACATGTCCATGCAGCGCGGCAGCGCTCAGCAGCGCCAGCAGCCCCGAGGCCAGGCAGAAGCCCCCGACCGCCGCAGTCGGGAAGGGGGGCAGCCGCCTCGTCAGCAGCGAATAGGTCGCCCAGATGACGGCCGCGGCCAGGGCCGAGCCATAGCCGCGGGCGTCGCTGGAGCGGATCGACCAGGATGCGCCTGCGAGCAGCACCACGGTCCCCGCCACACCCAGGCTGGCGCCCAGCACCTGGCCGCTGCGCAGACGTCCTCCCACGATCACGGGCGCCAGCAGCACCATGGCCAAGGGCCAGAGGTAGTTGAGGACGTTCACTTCCAGGGCTGGTGCAGAGGTGAAGGCCGTGAAGTAGAGGATGTGGTAGCCGAAGATACCGGTGCAGCCGATCAGAAAGGTCCGCCATGGCACCAGCCACGATCGGATGCGGCCGAGACTCAGCAGCCCGCCGATGCACAGCCCGATGCCGGTGGTCACCAGCGGATCCTGGCCATGGAGGTGGGCGGCGATGCTCGCCAACGTGCTCCACAGCACGATCGCGCACAACGCCAGGATATAGGTGCGTGCTCGCATCAGCGTTCAGCGCGACGTGGGATGACAAGACGGCACGGCCCGACCTGACCAGCGCCGCGGCAGCGGTCAGACAAGCGTCAGCGTTCCGCTCAGCCGCTCATCGCGTGACGAGCTGCCGATGGCGATGGTGAACGCCCCAGGCTCGACCACCCACTGCGCGCGCACCGTGTCATAGAAGGCGAAGGCCCGTTCATCGAGTTCGAAGCGGACCTCCCGGCGCTCGCCTGGCGCGAGGGCGACCTTGCAAAAGCGCTTGAGCTCGCGCACCGGACGCACCACCGAGCTTTCCTGGTCGGTGACATAGAGCTGCACGACCTCCGCCCCGGCGATGGGCCCGGAATTCCGCAGCGTCAGACGGACAATTACCGGCGTGCCGCGCGCCGCGCGCTTTGGCAGACGCAGTCCACTATAGGTGAAGCTGGTATAGGAAAGGCCATGCCCGAAGCAGACGAGTGGATCCACGCCACGCGTATCGTAATGCCGGTAGCCGACCAGGATGCCTTCGCCATACCGCGCCTGGCGACGTCCAGGATAATGCGCGAAGGCGGGGGTGTCCTCCAGCCGTCGGGGAAAGGTCATCGGCATCTTGCCGGACGGGTTGTTCAGTCCCATCAGCGTCCGGGCGATGGCGTGTCCACCCTCCATGCCCGGATACCAGGCCAGGAGCACGGCCGGCGTCTCGGCCAGCCACGGCATCAGGATGGGCGAGCCGCACTGCACGACCACCGCCGTGCGTGGGTTGGCCCTGACCACGGCCGCGACCAGCTCGTCTTGGCGTCCGGGCAGGCGCAGGTGGGTGCGATCGCATTCCTCTCCCTCAAAGCGTTCGGGTACACCGATGAAGATCACCGCCGCGTCGCAGCGCGCGGCTGCGGCCACGGCAGCGTGGATGTCCTGGTCATTGGTGGTCACTGACGGGGAGAGTCCGGCCTGGAACTTGACCAGCGTGCCGTCATCGGTCCCGAGGATGCGTGCGAAGCGGATCCGGCAGCGGTAGCGTGTACCTTTGGTCAGCGGCAGTTCGCAGAAGCCCTTCTGGAAGAGCGCCGAGAGCACCAGGGGGTCGGGCATGGCGATGGCCAGCCGTGGGGTGCCATCGATGGTCAGCTCGGCTGAGCCGAGCACGTCGAGCTGGATGCGATGCACGCCGCTGTCTTCAGGGACGTACCAGAAGTCGAAGTGCGCCGACCAGCAGCGCCAGTCGGTGACACCTGGATGCGGAACCTGCATCCAGGTCCAGCGGCTGATGTCGGCATCGATGGCCTGGCCCGCGACCGGACCGGTGCAGTCCGGGGAGTTGTAATAGGACACGGTGGCGCCGTGGCCCTTGCCCGAGCGGGGGATGAGGCTGCGGGTGGGCACCACCGGCATGTCGACATGGTCATCGCAGCCACGCGCGATGTCGAGGCGGATGCGTTTGCCGCACAATGCGCGCAGGCCATCGAGCGGGGTCACACGGTAGGGCGGATCCACCCACGAGCTGCCGCCGCCGACCGCGAGGTGCGAGGACTGTGGACCGATCACCGCAAGCGAGCGCATCGACCGGTAGTCGAAGGGCAGGACCTGCGCATCGTTCTTGACCAGCACCACCGCCTCTTCACAGAGCGCACGCGCCAGCTTCTGGTGCGCCGGGGTGCTGACCGCGCCGCGGCGCTTCGTCCGGGCGCCGGGCAGGCGACCGCAGCGCTGGGCGAGGCGCAGCATGCGCGTCACGGCGGCATCGATGTGCGCCACCTCGAGCTGCCAGAACACCGCCGCCTCGTACAGCAGCCGACCGAAGAACTTGGGCGGCCCCGGCATCTCGAGATCGAGCCCGGCGATGATCGGCTCACTGGTGGCGTGCACTGCGTTCCAGTCCGACATCACCACGCCGTCAAAGCGCCACTCGCCCTTGAGGATGGTGGTCAGCAGGTGGTGGTTCTGGCTGCCGTAGACGCCGTTGATGCGGTTGTAGGAGCACATCACCGTCCAGGGCCTGGCCTCGGTGATCACCGCCTCGAAGGCCGGCAGGTAGATCTCGCGCAGCGTGCGCTCATCGACTTCCGAACTGCCTCGCCAGCGCTCCATCTCCTGGTTGTTGCAGGCGAAGTGCTTGGCGCAGGCGCCGGTCCCGGTCGACTGCACGCCGCTGACGTAGGCCACTCCGATGCGCCCGGCCAGGTAGGGATCCTCGGCATACGATTCGAAGTTGCGCCCGCCCAGCGGGGTGCGGTGGATGTTCAGGCAGGGTCCCAGCAGCACGTCGCAGCCCATCGCCAGCGATTCCATGCCCAGGGCCACGCCGACCTTCGCCACCAGCGTGGTGTTCCAGCAGGCGGCAAAGGAGATGCCGGTCGGGAAGCTGGTGGTCTTCTGGATCAGCTTCCCATGGACGGCATCGCTTGAGCGCACGCCGTGCGGCCCGTCGCTGAGGGTCAGGCGTTCGATGCCCAGACGGGGGATCGCCAGGGTATGGAACATGTCGGTGCCGGAGAGCATATCGACCTTCTCGCGCAGACTCATCTGCGCCAGCAGGGCGGGAATGGTGTGGCCAGGACGGGACGTCACCGACATGCGTGCCTCGCGGGAATGTCCGGCGACTCGGCTCGAGCGCAGGGTGGGATGGGAGAGGCGGCATGCTAGGGTAAGCGCCTGGGGCGACAATCCTTTCCCCGGCCCTGGCCATGATCTTTTCCCGGATATTCACCGCGACTTCGTGCATTTCCGAGCGCGTGCCTTCCCTGGCAGTGCGTCCTCAGTCCGCGCTCAGCCATCGCCTAAAAGCGCACGTTGTGCGCGCCAGCGGCGTGGCGAGAGGCCATGCAGGCGCTTGAAGGCGCGCGAGAAGTGGAAGGCGTCATAGAAGCCGAAGCGCTCGGCAAGCTCGCGCAGCGGCAGGTTGGCTCCCTCCAGCAACGCAGTCGCCGCCTCCAGGCGCAGGCGCTGCGCCCAGGCCATGGGACTCAGATGCAGGTGCTGCATGGTCAGGCGCTGCAGTGTCGCCGGGCTGACGCCCGCCGAGCGCGCCAGCAGGGCGCGGTCGAGGCGGCGCCCGACATGCATCTGCACGAAGTTGCGTGCCCGGCGCAGCGCCGCCGGCTCGGGCGCGCTGCGCCGGGCCAGGGCCACGGCCCATTCATGCAGGAGCTGTTCACCCAGGATACGCATCCCGGACTCCTGCCGGTCGACGCGCATGTAGCACGCCAGCGCGTATTCCGCGCAGTGGCGCAGCGCCGGATGCTCGCCGAGATCCAGGGCGTGGACGCGGGCGCCGAGCGGATCGACACCCGCGCCTTGCCCCTCGAGGGCCTGGCCGAGGTGCGAGACCAGGCCGAAGCGGTGCGCCACGGCGGTGCTCGCCCCGGGGATGACATGGATGCCGCTGACCAGGAACGGTTCGGTGCGGTGGGCGGTGTAGCGCACCGTATGCCGCCAGGGCAGCAGCAGGGCATGTCCCGGCGGCAGCGCATAGGGCTGCCCATCGATCTCCACCGCGCCCCGGCCGGTGCGGCACCACAGCAGCATGCAGCTGTGAACCGGTCCATTGCGGACCGACTCATTGGGAGAGAACTGGTAGTGATTTGCCAGGATGATGAGTGGCGTTACGACGCTCATGAGCGGATTATCCATGTCGGTGGCGCTCCAGCCATGGATTTCCCCAGGCCCCGGCGGTTAGTATCACGCCAACGAGATGCCCATGGCCATGGTCCAGATGCAAGCCGTCCAATCCTTCACCGACTCGACCGCGCTCTTGTCTCAGCCGCAGGCGCTGCGCGAGCGTGCCGCCGAGGACGGCTACCTGTTCTTCAAGGGCCTGATCCCGCGTGCTGAGGTGCTGGGCATGCGCGCCATGGTCCTGAACCACTGCCATGCGCTGGGCTGGCTCGACCCTGCTGCGCCCCGAAACGAGGGACGCATCGCCCCGGGTTTGGAGCCGATCATCGAGGGCCAGCCCGCCTGGTACCCGTTCTACCGCCTGCTCTATACGCGCCGCGAGCTTCACGCCTTCAACCAGCATCCCGCCGTCATGGCCGCGTGCCGGACGCTGTTCAATGATACAGTGCTTGCGCATCCGCGTCTGATCGTGCGTGCGATCTTTCCGCGTGCGACGCGCTTCACCACGCCGCCGCACCAGGACTATTTCTACATCGGCGGAACGCCCAACACCTGGACGTCCTGGATCCCGCTCGGCGATTGTCCGAGCCAGCTCGGGGGCTTGGCCATCGCACCCGGCAGCCACCTCCAGGGACTGTTGAAGACCCAGGCCGCCGAGGGCGCTGGCGGCAACCGCGTGGAGGTCGCGCAGGATCGTCCCTGGGTGCGCGGCGACTACGAGGCCGGGGATGTCATCATCTTCCACAGCTACACCGTGCACCAGGGCCGCGACAACCTCACCGACCGGTTGCGCCTGTCCTGCGACTTCCGCTACCAGCCGCTCTCCGAGACGGTGCGCGAGGACTCACTCGATCCGCACATGCGCGCGGATACGGATCCGTGGGAGCAGATCTACGCCGGCTGGGATCCCCAGGATCCCCTGCGCCACTACTGGCAGCGCCTGCCGCTGAAGCTGGCGCGCTGGGGCGAGAGCTAGGGCTGGGTGAGGCGTTCCAGGGTCACCGCGCCGGAGAGGACCTCCTCGGCGAAGTAGCTGGAGCGCACGTACGGGCCTGAGGCCACGTAGCGGAAACCGGCCTGCAGACCCCACTGCTTGTAGGTCTCGAACTGCTCCGGCGGCACGAAGCGGATGATGTCGTGATGCTCGAGGCTGGGGCGCAGGTACTGGCCGATGGTGAAGATGTCGACGCCATGCGCGACCAGGTCGTCCATCAGCCAGCGCACCTCGTCATCGGTCTCGCCCAGGCCGACCATGATGCCGGACTTGGTCCAGATCGCGGGTGCCTGGTCCTTGACCCGGCGCAGCAGCTCCAGCGAGCGCTTGTAGCGGGCCTGGGGGCGCACCGTCGGATAGAGGCGGCTGATCGTCTCGAGGTTGTGGTTGTAGACCGTCGGGCTGGCCTCGACGACCTGGCCGACCGCCGCCCAGTCGCCGCAGAAGTCCGGCGTCAGGACCTCGACCATGATCGAGGGCTTGGCCTCGCGCAGCGCGCGGATCGCGGCGGCGAAATGGCTCGCCCCGCCCCCCGGCAGATCATCGCGGTTGACCGAGGTCAGCACCACGAAGGACAGTCCCAGTTCGGTGACCGCCGCGGCCACGCGCTGCGGCTCGGTGGCATCCAGCGGCGCCGGATTCTTGGCCCAGGCGACGTCGCAGAAGGTGCAGGTGCGCGTGCAGGTGTGCCCCATCAGCATGAAGGTGGCGACGCGCTTGGACCAGCATTCCTGGCGGTTCGGGCAGGTCGCTTCCTCGCAGACCGTCACCAGGCCGTGCTTGCGCAGCACCTCCTTGGTGAAGCCGCTCTCGCTGCTGGCGGGGAGGCTGCGCTTGAACCACTCCGGCAAACGCTGCCGGGTGGGACTGATGGGGACGACGGCCATGCTCCCATGATTCGCCTGGGCGCCTGCACACAATGGGCGGCCTTGCGCCAGTCGTCCTTGCCCGTGCAATAGGGGCATGCTACGCGACGAAGTCGAGATCATTGTCAAATCAGGTCATGGCGGCCGCGGGGCCTTGTCGTTCTACCGTGAGAAGTTCATCCCCCTGGGCGGTCCCGACGGCGGCGACGGCGGCGATGGCGGCAGCGTCGTGCTCGAAGCGACCCCGCATCTCAACACCCTCGGCTCCTTCACGCGCCGCAAGCGCTGGCATGCCGAGAATGGCGCGCCCGGCACCGGCAAGAAGTGCTCCGGCAAGGCCGGCACCGAACTGCTGCTGAAGGCGCCCTGCGGCACGATCATCCGCCTCAAGGAAACCGGGGAAATCCTCGCGGATCTGACCGCGGTCGGGCAGCGCGTGGTGGTCGCCGCCGGCGGCAAGGGCGGCAAGGGCAACTGGCGCTTCAAGAGCGCCACCAACCAGGTCCCCAAGCAGTTCGGCCCGGGCTCGCCCGGGCTCGAGATGACCCTGGTCCTCGAGCTCAAGCTCATCGCCGACGTCGGCATCATGGGTTTCCCCAATGCCGGCAAGAGCACTCTGCTGTCGCGCCTGTCGATGGCGCGCCCGAAGATTGCCGACTATCCCTTTACGACTCTTGAGCCGCAGCTGGGCGTCATCGAACGTCATGATCGGACGCTCATAGTTGCCGACATTCCTGGGCTCATCGAGGGCGCCGCTGAGGGCCGTGGCCTGGGCCACCGCTTCCTCAAGCACGTCGAGCGCTGCCCATTGTTGTTGCACCTCGTGGACGCCTCGCAGGGGGATGCGGAAACCCTGGCCAAGCAGATCGCGGTGCTCAATGATGAACTCAAGCGCTTCAGCGAGACCCTCGCCGAGAAGCCCCAGCTCATCGTCCTCAACAAGCTCGATGTGCGCCCTGAGATCCAGGCGATCGCCAAGCAGCTCTCCGCCCTGCTCAAGCAGGAGGTGATGGCCATCTCCGGGGTCTCGGGCAAGGGCCTGAAAGAGCTCGAGAATCGCCTGCTGCAGCTCGTGCCGCCGCGCTTCGAATGACGTGACATCTCGGCGCCGCCGCTGATCATGGGGTAGAATCCCTCTGAGCCCGAGGAGCTGCTGATGAATATCCGTGAAGTGCTGATGGCGATGATCCAGCTGCGCTCCTCCGACTTGTTCCTGAAGGTCGGCAGCCCACCGCGGGCGCGCGTGGATGGCGGGGTACGCCAGCTCGGCAACACGGCGCTCAACAAGGAGGACATGCGCGACGCCTTCCTCCTGGTGGTCGACGAGCACAGCCGCGAGACCTTCAAGAAGACCCATGAGGTCGATACCGCCTTCGAGGATCCCGAGATCGGGCGCTTCCGCGTCAACGCCTTCATGCAGCGCGGCCAGATCGGCATCGTGCTGCGCCATGTGCGCAGCGAGATCCCGGACTTCCAGATGCTCGGCCTGCCGGCCGCCACCTTCGAGCGGCTGTCGCACCTGCGCCGCGGACTGATCCTGGTCACCGGGATCACCGGTTCGGGCAAGAGCACGACCCTGGCCTCGATCATCGAGTACATGAACAAGACGACCAACCGCCACATCATCACCGTGGAGGACCCGATCGAGTTCAGCTACCGCGACGACCGCTGCATCATCAACCAGCGCGAGGTCGGCATCGACACGCGCGACTTCAAGAGCGCGCTGCGCAACGCCATGCGCGAATCGCCCGATGTCATCCTGATCGGCGAGATGCGCGACGTCGAGACGGTGCAGGCCGCCATCGACGCCGCCGAGACCGGCCACCTGGTGCTCTCCACCCTGCATACCATCAATGCGCAGCAGACCATGGAGCGCGTGATCAACTTCTTCCCGCCCTACCAGCACGCCCTGATCCGCATGCAGCTGTCGATGGTCTTCCAGGCGGTCATCAGCCAGCGCCTGGTGCCGCGCCGCGACGCCAAGAGCGGCCGCGT
>Ga0302314_10016632_pt1 | contig 12406 bp, 13 predicted proteins | sample III_Palsa_N2_3_FD_200533 | JGI IMG/M metagenome (GOLD analysis project Ga0302314, IMG submission 200533) | Peat permafrost microbial communities from Stordalen Mire near Abisko, Sweden - III_Palsa_N2_3 | ecosystem: Environmental > Terrestrial > Soil > Palsa > Peat permafrost | place: Sweden...
TGTGCACGCCGGGCGTAGATAGCGTCGATTATTGCGGGCTCTGCGAGACGGATGAGCCAAAGGAGCACTGCACCTACGATCTCAAATGATTTCGGTGTCGTTTGCGGATGAGGCGCCGGCGCCCGCTCGGCCCCATTCGAAGCGGCACCGCGGTACAACTTCAAATGGTGGGCGCGACAGGGATTGAACCTGTGACCCCTCCCGTGTGAAGGGAGGGGAGGCTCAGCACCGGCATTGGCTTGGGAGTACGTTCTTACTTGTTCGGCTCGCGTTCCCCCAGTGTTCGGGAGGGTTCAGCTGCAAATTTGCAGGATTGACGCCAGTTTTCCTTTGAAGCATTACCTTGCCAAGGTCAGGGTCGACGGTTCGAATCCCGTTCGCCGGCTCCAATTTTTCTAAGAAAACCAAATCCTTAGACAGGGGTTCCCGCCGGGGCGTCGCCCGCGTTTTCTGCTCGGCCAGCGCGCCAGCCCAGCGGATCGCTTCTGATATCGTCCCTACCCTAAATTTCCGGTTCAGATAGGCTGCCGAGGCTTTCGGGAGGGATTCGATGCGGGGATTAATTTGTCTGGCGTTTTTGGGAAGTGTTGTCGCTTCGGCGGCGTTGGCACAGACGAGCTGTGTCGCGCCGGATCAGCCTGCAACTGTTGATGGCGCGACGGTCACTTTGGATGACCTTAAAGCTGCCATCGGCGCCACCAAACAATTCATGGCGTCGTCCGATGCCTACCAGGCCTGCCTGGGCAAGGAAATTGATACGCAAAAGGCCGCGGCAACTTCCGATAAGCCGTTCGACAAGACAATTGCCACCCGCAATCTGGCTTTGGCCGACACGAACCAAAAAATGAAAGAGAGTGCCGGCGCATCCGTGAACGCAGCCATCGTTGCTTACAAAAAGGCGCATCCCCCTCAGTAAGACACTTCGCAAGCGGTGGTTTCCGGGGTCACCGGTGACGCGACCGCCGAAAGCGGGCAAGCTCGCACCCGCTTAAGCATAAGAGCACTGGCCGCGCCCGTGAATCTGGACGACTGCCCTGTCTTTCGCGTGGCCGCCATCGGTCATCGCGTCATAGCGCCCGAGGTCGCGGCGCGGGTCGCGGCGGCGGTGGACCAGATTTTGAGCAGTGCCCTGAGCGGTGTGGAGGCCGCGCCGGTCGTTCTACCATCTTCGCCCAGGCCGGTGCTGGTGTCGCCGCTGGCGCAAGGGGCCGACCAGCTCATCGCAACGGTGGCACTGACGCTTGGCTACCGGCTGGAGGCGGTGCTTCCGGCGCTGCTCGCGGACTATGAACGCACCTTCGATAGGGAAACGGCGCAAGCCGACATTGCCACATTCCGCGCCCTGATGGCCAAAGCGGCAGGTCCGGATGGTGCGGGCGTGCTGACCCTGGCCGGCGATCTGTCGAGCCACGAGGCCCGCGACCGCGCTTTTCTCGCCTGCGCCGACACCGTCATCCGCCGCGCCGACATGGTGGTGGCGATCCTGTCGCAGGACCGCTGGCGGTCCCAAACGGGCCAGACCGTCCGCGATGCGCTGGCGCTTGGCATTCCGGTCATCGTCATTGCGCCCGAGGCGCCGGAGACCCCGGTTTTGCATCTCAGTCCGGACCGGGATGAGGAAGCCTCGCCGGACGCGATCTGCGCCACCGTCGCCAAACGCACGGCGAAGAAATTTCCCGATGTCATCGGAAAGGCCAAGGCGCTGCTGGCGGCAGGCGACTGTCTGGCGGCCATTGATCTGCTGCGAAACCTGTCCGATAGCGCGTCGGCGAACCGGCTGGTGGAGCGGGACTATCTGCTGGTGCTGGCGCTGGCGCGCACGGGCGCCACCAGGCTTGCGCTGGAAAGTTTTGCCGCCCGTCTTGCCCGCCTGTCTCTGGACGGCCTTCCGCTTGCGCTGGCCCGGGATGTGCTGGCGCTGGAGGCGCGCTGCCTGAAGGACCTGGGTTTTGAAACCGCAAGCCCCGAGGCGCTGCTGGAAGCGGCGCAGTCTTATATGGGCGTCTATAAGCGCTTCGGTGGCTATTACCCTCTGATCAACGCCGCGACCCTGCTGCTGCTGGGTGGTGACCGCGAACAGGCGCAAAGATTGGCAAGCCAGACCTTGGTCGAGGCGGACGGCGCCGATTACTGGTCGCTGGCCAGCAGGGCCGAGGCGTTCCTGATCCTGAACGATGCCGCGCAAGCGGCCGATGTGCTGAAACGGGCGAGCGCGGGGCATGTGCCGCCTACCGATCTGGCGACCACCAAGAAACAGCTGCTTCGGGTCTGCCAGGCCAATGGCATTTCAGAGTCTGTATTGTCGGATCTGCAGATCCCCGCGGTTCTCTATTATCGCGGAGAAGATCTGCCGGGGCCGGAAACAGCGGCGCTGCGCCGGGATATCCAGGCGCAGGCGAAGGCCCTGGGGGCAGGCTTTGCCTATGGCTCGCTGGCCAACAGTGGCGACATTTTCTTCGCGGAATCGCTTCTGGATTTGGGGCTAGAACTCAATCTTGTCCTGCCCTATCGCGCCGAGGATTTCGTGCAGGCCGCGATTGCGCCCGCCTGGGCCGGCCGTTTTGAATCCTGTATCCGCCGGGCGGCCTCGGTCTCCTATGTGCTGGACAATGATGTGCTGCATCAGCCTTGCGTCCTGGCAATGAGCGCCGCACAGGCGGCCGGCCTGGCGCGTTATCGCGCCGACAAGGTGGCCAGCGCCGCCTTTTGCCTGACGATGCGGGACGGCAGGCTGGAGCCCGCCCGGCAGGATTGGCCCGGCGTATGTGAGGGGTCCGATGACGGCATCGGGCCGCGCTGCCTGTTATTTGCCGACGTCCGCGGATTCAGCAAACTGCCCGAATGCGACATGGAAGCCTTTGTGCGGTATTTCATGGGCGGCCTGGCGGAGGCGATCGGGGAATTCGGCGCCGACATCGATTACCGGGCCACGGCTGGTGACGGCGTGTTCCTGGTGTTTCGCACCCCGCTGCTGGCCGCCCGCTGCGGGCTGGCCATGCAGGCACAGGTCAACGCCTTCGACCCGCGCCGGCATGCCATCGCCACCGACCTCAAACTGCGCATCGCCATCCATTACGGTCCGGTACATCCGGTGCACGATCCGATCCTGGACCGGCCGTCTTTTGCGGGCCGCGAAATCATCCGCGCCGCGCGCATGGAGCCCATCACGCCGCCGGGCGAAATCTTTGTCACCGAACAGCTGGCGAGCGCGCTGTTCCTGGCCGGCGAAACCGGCTTTCGCTGCGATTATGTCGGCGTTCTGCCATCGGCAAAGGGCTTCGGCAGCTTTCGCATGTATGCGATCAAGCAGCACTTCTAGGGCCGCTGCGCCTTCAGCCGCTGGCGGTGCGCCGCCTGCTTGGCGCGATTGCCGCAGATCGCCATGCTGCACCAGCGCCGCGCATGACCCCTGGTGTGATCGGCGAAGAGCAGGGTGCAGGTCGGACCTTCGCAGGCCTTCACATGCGAAAAATCTTCCACACAGACCAGCTGCGCCAGCGCTTCCGCGACGGCAAGCAAAAGCGCGCCGGGATCGTTCCAGCGGCGCACAGTCTGAAGTGCGAAAAACCCCGATCCTTCCGGTCCAGGGACGATCCGGCTGAAACGACTGTCACGCTCCAGCAGGCGATTGAGCGGCTCCAGCTCGGCAAGCGCCGCGGCCGTCAGCGGGCGGCCTTTGTGCGCGCGCACGAAATCCCTGAACCATTCCCGCAAGCTGCGCGCCTGATCCGCGATCTGGTCCAGTTCGCCAGGCTGTGCCTTTGTCCGCATGTCGCGGAGCACATCGCCGGGCACGAGGCCCGCCTGCCCAAGCCAGTGCAGCAATCCCTCGCCATCGGCGATCCAGTCCACGGGTGTGTCCACCGGGGTCGCGATGGAATTCAGGAAATCCAGGCCGGGGGCATCCCCGATCAGGATCGCAGGCGGTTGATGGTCGGTCATAAGTTCCAGAAGTAACCTCTAAAAATCGACTTGACAAGTTACTTTGCCAGCAGTAACCGTACAGACACTATCTTAGTAGTTATCTTCAAGGGAAGGCAAAGATGTCCGCGAATGTGAGTGTCGTGTTCGTTCATGGGGCGTGGGCTGACGGGACGAGCTGGTCGAAAATCATCAAACCATTGGCGGCCGAGGGCATCACCGCCGTGGCGGCACCTCTGCCGTTGACGTCTTTCCAGGATGATGTGGCGGCGCTGGATCGTGCGCTGGAACGGGTGCCCGGACCTGCTGTCCTGGTCGGCCATGCCTATGCCGGCGCCGTGATCGGGGCCGCGCGCGGCGACAAGGTGAAAGCGCTGGTTTATGTCGCCGCCCTGGCGCCGGACGAGGGCGAAACGGTCGCCGACATGTTCTATCGCACCGAGCTTCATCCCCAGGCGCCCAAGCTCGCTCCCGATGATCACGGGCTGATCTATCTGCCCGATGCGGCGTTCGCCGCTGCCTTTGCCCCCAACGCCACGGCAGATGAACTGGCGGTGCTGAAGGCGGTGCAGCGGCCGATCTCGCCGGCCAGCATCACCGTGCCTGTGCCGCGGCCCTTATGGAAAGACCGGCCCGCCTGGTTCCTGGTGGCCGAACAGGACCGGATGATTGTCGCTGACAATCAGCGCTTCATGGCAGAGCGCATGAAGGCCCACACGCGTTCCCATCCCGTGGATCACACCCCTATCGTCACCGCGCCCGGCGTTGTCCTGAGTGTGGTGCTGGAAGCGATCGCGCAAGCATCCAGGACCTGAGCCTTCGCGCTTTCCTACAAAAGGATAACTGCTCCGGCCAAGGCTTTTGGCTTACCAACCAGAAAGGACGTGTCATGACAGCCATCCACTACCGCAAGACCAGCGTTGACGGCTTTACTATCGCCTATCGCGAGGCAGGCCCCAAAGGGGCGCCCAAGCTGCTTCTGCTTCACGGTTTCCCCAGCTCCGGCCACATGTTTCGCGACGTGATTCCTTTGCTGTCGGATCGCTTTCATATCGTCGCGCCCGACCTGCCGGGCTTCGGACAGTCCGACATGCCCGAACACGGCGCCAGCTTTGAGCGGATTGCGCAGACGATCGACCGCTTCACCGAAGTCATCGGCTTCGACCGCTTCGCCATCTATATCTTCGACTATGGTGCGCCGACGGGCCTGCGCATCGCACTGAAGCATCCGGAGCGGATTACCGCCATCATCTCGCAGAACGGCAATGCTTACGAAGAAGGGCTGAGCGAGGGCTGGAATCCGATCCAGGCCTATTGGAAAGATCCTTCGCAAGCCAATCGGGATGCGTTGCGCGCCTTCCTCGCGCCGGAGTCCACCATCTGGCAATACACCCATGGCGTGTCAGATCCGTCGGCGGTCTCACCGGACGGCTATGGCCTCGACAATTTCTATCTCACGCGGCCAGGCGCCCATGAAGTACAGCTTGACCTGTTCGGCGACTACAAAAGCAATGTCGCGCTCTATCCCGCTTTCCAGGCCTATTTCCGTGCGCACAAGCCGCCCCTGCTGGCGGTCTGGGGCAAGAACGATCCGTTCTTCCTGCCGGCCGGCGCCGAGGCTTATAAACGCGACATCCCCGATGCGACCGTCCGCTTCTTCGATACCGGCCATTTCGCGCTGGAAACCCATGCCAGCGAAATCGCTGCCGCCATTCGTGACTTTCTTCCCAACTGACCAGGAGGCCTTGCATGCCCAATTCCGTCGCTATTGTCACAGGCGCCAGCCAGGGCATCGGCCAGGCCACCGCCATTCGCCTGGCGCGCGACTTTTCAGCGCTGGTCCTGGTGGCGCGCAATCGCGCCAACTTGGAGGAGACGGCCAAGGCGATCGAAGCCGCTGGCGCCAAAGCCCTGGTGCTGGATACCGATCTGAGCAAACCGGAGGCCGCGCAGGCGGTTGTGGATCAGACCTTGGCCGCTTTCGGCCGGATCGACGCGCTTCTCAACATCTCCGGTGCGGTGCCGCAGATCGATCTCTTTGAAATGACCGATGCGCAGTGGGAGGGCGGCCTGGCGCTGAAGCTGCATGGCGCCCGGCGTCTCACTATCGCCGCCTGGCCGGCGCTGAAAGCGGCGAAAGGCTCGGTGGTGCTGATGTCGGGCAATTCGGCGCTCTTTCCCAAGGCGCCCTATGCGGCGGTCGGCACCATCAACGCCGCGATTGTCGCACTGGCCAAGGCGTTTTCGGATCGCGGCATCGCCGATGGCGTTCAGGTGAACAGCGTTCTGCCCGGGCCGGTGATGACCGGGCGGCGGCGCTCATACCTCGAGCACTGGGCGCCGTTGCACAACATGACGGTGGAAGAGGCGACGGCGAAATTCCCGAAGGAAGCCGGGATCGCGCGCTATGGCGAACCGGAAGAGATAGCCGAACTGATGGCCTTTCTGGTGTCGCCGGGCGCGCGCTGGATGACAGGTTCGACCTTGCGCATGGACGGCGGCGAAGTGAAGTCCATCTGAGATGGCAAGCACGGGCGGGCGCCATGGGCACCCGCCCTGCGGTTTCAAGCGGCGATGCCTTCCAGCGCCAACAGCCGCGCCTTGGCCTCAAGCCCGCCGGCGAAGCCGGTAAGTTTGCCGTTCGCACCGATCACCCGGTGACAGGGTGCGATGATCGAAATCGGGTTCTTGCCGTTGGCGGCGCCGACCGCGCGCACCGCGGCCGGATTGCCCAGCGCGCGGGCGATGTCGCCATAGCTGCGGGTTTCACCGAACGGAATGGCGAGAAGGGCCTTCCACACCTGGCGCTGGAACTCTGTGCCGGCGAATTCCATCTTGACGTTGAAGGTCTTGCGCTTGCCGGCGAAATATTCCCGCAGCTGGCGTTCGGTTTCGACCAGAACGGGATGGCTGGGGTCTTCGCCCGCGATGTCGAGGCGCACGCGCTTGGGATCGTCATTCTCCCACAGAATGGCGGCAAGGCCGGTATCGCTGGCCACCAGCTTCAACTGGCCGACGGGCGAGGGCATCATCTTGTAGACATGGGTTTTGGGCATGGCGATCTCCTTCATCGGTGTCCATGGCAGATAAGCGATCAGGCATCAGATGTCAGCGGGCGCTCCAATTCAAACGGGCAAAGCAGCAGGTTCCTCATCCGATTTGTTCCAGATGGTTTTGTGCATATCCGGCGCTTAGACTATCGCCAGGGTATTTCCGCCACCAGGGCAGGAGCGTGGCATGTCCGCAGGGCTTAAAATCCGGCTGAGCGCCTTCGCCGGCACCTTTTTCTATCTGGGGCTGGCCATGCTCGGCTGGGGCGGGATTGGTCCGTTTTTCGCCCATCCCGCGCGCATCGCGGTCACCGTGATTTTCTTCGTGCTCACCATCGCGTCTGTGTTTACCGCCGGAAATCTCAGCACCGGCGAGCGCGAAGATCGTGGCAACCGCTGGGTGCTGGCGGCCTTCGGCATCCTCAGCATCGTGAGCGCCTATCTTTGCGCCTATACCGACCGCAAGGATATCTGGGTTCTGGACGGCGATGCGGTGCGCTGGGCTGGCGTGGCGCTGTTGATACCCGGCGGGATCATCCGGCTGTGGCCGGTTTATGTCCTGGGGCGCCGCTTTTCCGGCCTGGTCGCCATTCAGCCGGGGCACAGCCTGGTGACGACGGGCATCTACAGCATGGTCCGCAACCCCAGCTATGTGGGGCTGCTGCTTTGTTCCTTCGCCTGGGCCCTGGTGTTTCGCTCGGCCATCGGCCTTGTGCTTTGCGCCTTGATGATCCCGCCTCTGATCGCGCGCATCCATGCGGAGGAGCGGCTTTTGTCGTCGCAATTCGGGGCCGAATATGAAGCCTACCGGCGAAAGACCTGGCGGCTGATCCCGGGGCTTTACTGAAGCTTGCGGGCGGACGGCCTGGAACGCAAAATCCACAGATCGGTTGACTCCGCGCTGGGACGGCGGCGAGGTGAAAGCGTGAGACTGGATTTGCTTTCATGGTCGGAACTTGTGACCAGGGCCAAACAGGCTGAAGCGGCGGCTGCACGCTCGGATGATGCCGACATCAAGGCGGAATGGCTTCAGATCGCGCGCTGCTACCGCGAAATGGCCGACCAGCAGATTCAGCCACCAAAGGCGCCGCCGGAGTAGCAGTCGCCAGCCAGCCTGTCAGCGCCCCGCCAGTTCCTTCATCGGCAGGGTCAGTCCGGTGACCTGCCATCCGAACAGGCCCCGGCGCTCCAGATCCAGTGCGATCGGCTGATCGGGATGACGGGCGTTGGCATAGGTGGCGCGCAGATGATCCGGCCCGATCCAGGCAAACTTGCCGCGCCACAGCGAGGGCCTGGATGTGCCGCCGGAGGACGTCTGGCTGGTGTGCTGGCGCAGGATGGTGGCGACACCATCGGGTGTGACGACGGCGTCAATCACCTGGCCTCCGATGGAGGGGGCCAGCGACAGCAGCAGCCGCGCAAAGGGATCGCGCTTGCGCGGGCCGGCGACCCGGGTCTCGATATAGCTGTCGAGCTGTTGCTTCAGGCCGTCGCGGACCGCGGGAAAATCCACATCGGTGGCGATCGCGTCGCGGTCGTCGTTTTTCACCGCAGTGGACAGCGAGCGCAGCAGCAGGAAAGGCGACAGGAAATACCAGGCAGCCAGAAGTGCCGCGAGCAGGATGGCTGACGCCAACAGGATTCTTGAATTGCGCATGCCGTGATCTAACCGGGAAGCCGGCTTGCGGCGCATCTTAATTTGCCGACAGGCCCATGCAAAAACGACCCCGGATGATCCGGGGCCGTTTCTGTCTAGCGGTTAGCGATGGCCGCCGCCATGGAAGCCGCCGCCATGGAACCCACCGCCGTGGAACCCGCCACCGTGGAAGCCACCGCCATGGAAGCCGCCGCCGAAGCCGAAACCGATCACCGGTCCGCCGACATAGGCCGGGCCATAGCCGCAATAGTAGGGGCTGTAGTAGGGGCTATAGGGATCGCAGGCGGGGGCAGCGCCATAGACAGCCGGCACACCTACGCCGACAAAGACGCGAGCCGAAGCCGGCGAAGCGATGGCCGTTGCGGCACCCGCCATCAACACAGCACCAAGAGCAATTTTTGCGAAGCGTTTCATTTGGGTCTCCTTTGTTGACCGTTGCCCGCATCTTGTTCTTTGGCCGTTGAACCCACCCTGAAGGGAGAATTTCTGTGGCGTTCAGCAATGTGTCCGGAATGTGTCGCCCAGGTTCCCGCTCGGCCCGGCTTTTCGTGAAATACGCGACATGGAACCGCTTTCGCGGACGCACATTCCCGTCGCATCAGTCCACGGATGCCTCCCGCATGTTGCCACGACTTGCATTGCCGCTGGCCCTTTTGTTGCTCGCCGGTTGCGCCTCCACGCGCGCCACAAGTCCAGGACGCAGCGCGCAGGAGATGCTGCTGATCACCACCGCGGCCGATCGCGCGGCGGAAGCGCTGGCGCAGCAGGTTCCGGCCAATCTCACCGCCTGGATCGATCCCAGCGGTTTTGCGGCCGAGGACCAGGCTTATGGTCTGGCGGCGATCAAGGATGCGCTGCTGCGCCATGGCGTGCGGCTGGTGGGCGACCAGGCCAAGGCCGATGCGGTGATCCTGCCGCGCGCCAACACGCTTTCGACGGATGAGAAAAACGTGCTGGTCGGCATTCCTTCACTGCCCGTGCCGCTGGCCCCGGGCGTGCTGATCCCGCCGCTGTCGCTTTATTCCGAAAACGAAGCCAAGGGCGCGGCCAAGTTCGCCGCCTCGATCTATGACCCCAAGACCGGCAAGCTGATTGTCTCCACCGATCCGGCTTATGGTTTTAGCCGCGAGGATGACGGCGTGGTGCTGTTCTTCTTCACCTGGCGCAAGAACGACATGGGCGTGGATTTCAGCAAGAACCCACCGCGCGTGACGGCAACGAAATAGGGCAGGCTAATAAGTCGTCCGTCCACCCGAAGTATCGAGGGTGCTGGCGGTGGTGAAGGAACATTCCTCACTCGCCAGGAAGCACACCGCGGCGGCGTTTTCGGCCGCCGTGCCGAAGCGTTCCATCGGAATCTTGGAGCGCATGTAATCAATATGGCTTTGCGGCACGTGGTCCAGGATCGGGCTTTCGAAGGTCGCCGGCGTCACCGCATTGACGATCACGCCCTTGGTCGCCAGTTCCTTGCCCAGCGATTTGGTGAAGCCCAGCACGGCGGCCTTGGAAGCGGAATAGGAGCTGGCGTTGGGATTGCCCTCTTTGCCGGCAACCGAGGAGATGTTGACGATGCGGCCATAGCCGCTTTCCACCATCAGCGGCGCGATGAAGCGGCAGCAATAGAACAGGCCGTTGACATTGACGTCCATCACCTTGAGCCAGGAGTCGATCGGGTAATCGATCACGGTGTGGGTGGCGCCGGTAATGCCGGCGCTGTTGACCAGGATGTCGATCTTGCCCAGCACCTTGCGGGCTTCGGCCGCGGCCGCTTCGGCCGCCTTGGCGTCGCTCACATCCAGCGCGATGGTGTGCGCCGCGCCGCTGTCTTTCTTGGCGCCGGCCAGCGCATCGGGATTGAGATCCCACAGGCAGACCTTGCCGCCTTCCGCGACAATGCGCTTGGCGGCCTCAAGGCCCAGGCCCGAAGCGCCGCCGGTGATGACGGCGGTGCGGCCCGCAAAGCGTCCGGCATAAATCATGATGACATTCCCCTCACAGTCTGGCGGGCGCGGTTATAGCCGCAAAAGACTGTGTTGCACTGCAATATATCTGCGGCGGCGCGCCGCGATGGTGACAGCGGCCCCGACTGTCTAAAGTGCCGCCGCCCGCGAAGAGGCGCGGTTTTCAGCTTTAGGGGAGGGCAATATGGATCGCAGAAAGTTCTTTGGTCTTTCGGCGGCGGCCGGCGGTCTGCTGGCGGCCGGCAAGGCCTCCGCCCAACCCAGCGGGCCTGTCTTTAATGGCGCGGCCCGGATGGAAGTGCAGGCGCCGCTGGTCCAGCAGCAGCAGTTTCGCATCGGCTATACCACCAACACCCGCGGCGGCTGGGAAGGCAGTCCCTTTGTCGGCATCAGTGAGGCCCGCGAGGTGGGCTTCCGCTATTTCGAGATTTTCGGCTCATCCTTTTGTGCCACGCCGGACGGGCTGGAGCCCGCCGCCCATGATACCCAGGCGATGAAGACCTGGCCGGGCGGTTATAGCTGGAAATATCCCAGCGGCGCGCGCGCCAAACGCGAAGTCTATTATCCCGACCGTTGGGAAGCCCTGCAGCACCGCATGTATGAGATCGGCGGCCAGTTCACCGCCATTACCGGTGGGGCGCTGGGCGGCAGCGTCGCTTTCCACGATCCGGCCCAGCGTCAACAGGTGGTGGACAACCACTTCAATATGACCCGCTTCTCACGCCGCTTCGGCTGCGATCACCAGAAGACCAATACCGGTCCGCGCAAGCAGCCGGACGGCACGCCGCTGGAAGACCTCAAGCAGATCGCCATCACGCTCGACCTTCTGGGCAAGCGCATCCGCGAGGAGCTGGGCATGAAGTTCGGCGTTCATGCCCATCTCGGCAGCCAGGTCCAGAACGAGCATGAAACCACCTACATCATGGAAAACACCAAGCCGGAGAATGTCGGTCTGGTGCTGGATACCGGCCATATCACCATGGCGGGCATGGACCCGGTGGCGCTGGCCAAGAAGCTCGGCCATCGCGTGATCGAATATCATTTCAAGGACACCAGACGCGAAGACCGCGGCGGCACCAGGAATGTCCCGCTGCCCACCCGCGACATGATGAACGATCCCTATTTCTATCCCCTGGGCGAAGGCGGCGTAGACTTTCCGGCCATCGTCGCCTATCTGAAATCCATCAACTGGCGCGGCCATCTCAATGTCGAGCTGGACACTTCGCCCTGGCGCCCGCCCAAGGAAAGCGCGCGTATTACCGCCAACTACATCCGCAACACATTGAAGATCGAGCTGTAAGACATCATGACCAAACCCGCTTTTCCCCTGCCGCAAGATTGGCGCGACGCCGTGCTGGTGGGCCGTATCGACATGGGCGAAGGCCCCACCCCCGTGGTGGTGAAGGAAGGCCGGGTGTTCGACGTCTCCGCCACCGCCCCCACCGTGTCGGTGCTGCTGGAAAAGTGGAATGGCGTGCCGCAGGGAAAAGACCTTGGCGACATCAATGATATGGGGCTTGAAACGGCCTGGTCGGGCGGTTCGGCGAAAGTGAAGCTGCTGGCCCCGGTGGACCTGCAATGCGTCAAGGCGGCCGGCGTCACCTTTGCCGTGTCGGCGATGGAGCGCGTGATCGAAGAACGCGCCAAGGGTGTGCCCGGCAAGGCCCAGGCGATCCGCGAAGAATTGGCGGCGCGCATCGGCACCGACATCCGCAAGGTGGTGCCGGGCAGCAGCGAAGCCGCCAAGCTGAAGGATGCGCTGATCGCCGACGGGCTGTGGTCGCAATATCTGGAAGTGGCGATCGGGCCCGATGCCG